>Ga0310696_10002264_pt1 | contig 25927 bp, 19 predicted proteins | sample AusTroGonzalo_MG_4_FD_203885 | JGI IMG/M metagenome (GOLD analysis project Ga0310696, IMG submission 203885) | Bovine rumen microbial communities from tropical cattle in Woodstock, Queensland, Australia - Gonzalo_02 (v2) (version 2) | ecosystem: Host-associated > Mammals > Digestive system >...
CCTGCTACATGCAGCTCCTCTACGGCGGCTTCGCCTTCGGTATCGTCTTCATGGCGACCGACCCGGTGACCTCCGCCCAGACCGAGTGCGGCAAGTGGATCTACGGATTCCTCATCGGCGCCCTCTGCGTCACGGTACGCCTCTTCAACCCGGGCTACGCCGAAGGCATGATGCTCGCCATCCTGCTCTGCAACGTGTTCGCCCCGCTGATCGACCATGTCGTGACGAGCGCGCACATCAACCGCAGGGCCAAGAACTTCAAAACTGCATAGCCGTATGAATACCAATAGCAACGCATATACTGTCATCTACACCACGCTCGTGGTCGTAGTCGTGGCTGCGGTTCTGGCTTTCACGGCCATGAAACTGAAGCCCGCGCAGAGCGCCAACGCCAAGGCGGAGACGCTGCGCCAGATGATGTCCGCCGCGCAGGTCAAGCCTACGGACGAACTCTACGCCACCAAGAACGCAGACATCCTGCAACTCTACGCCGACAACATCGACCGTGCGTTCACAGTCGGCCTGGACGGTGCCGAGAACGGCACCCTCTCCACCGAGAAGGCCCGAATCGAGCTGGTGGACAACCTCAAGCCGCAGAACAAGGCCATCAAGGCCGGCGGCGAGGTCACCCTTCCTGTGTACATCTTCAAGAGCGGCATCACCGTCGTACCCGTGTACGGAGCCGGCCTCTGGGGCCCGGTCTGGGGCTATATCGCCTTCCAGCCCGACGGCAAGACCATCGCCGGCGCCTACTTCGACCATGAGTCCGAGACCCCGGGCCTCGGCGCCAAGATCAAGGACGAAGCCTGGTTCCGTGAGTCCCTTATCGGCGAGACGCCCGACTTCTCCAGCGAGAACGTCTTCGAGATCGTGAAGGGCGGCGCCCCGAAGGATGCCGAAGGCCACTCCCTGATTGACAACCAGATCGACGCAATCACCGGCGCCACGATGACCTCCAAGGGTCTGGACGCCGCCATCGACACCTGGCTCGGCGCCTACGCCAAGTATTTCGGCGAGGGCTCCTGCTGCGAAGGTGAAGGCGAGCACGATTGCGAGAACTGCGAACACCATAAAGCTGAGGAGGAATAGTTATGGACAAGAAACTCAAAGAAACGATCCTGAATCCGATCCTGAAGGGTAATCCGATTACCGTCCTCATCCTCGGTATCTGCTCCTCGCTGGCCGTCACGGTCCAGCTGAAGGGCGCGCTGGTGATGGCGCTCTCCGTGATCATCGTCACGGGCCTGTCCAGCCTGGTCTGCTCGCTGCTCCGCAACAGCATCCCCAACCGGGTGCGCATCATCGTGCAGCTCGTCGTCGTGGCCATGATGGTCATCCTCGTGGACCAGATCCTCAAGGCCGGCGAAGGCACCTACGCCATCGACAAGCAGCTTTCCGTCTACATCGGCCTGATCATCACCAACTGCATCGTGATGGGTCGCATCGAGGCGTTCGCCCTCGGCAACAAGCCCATCCCCTCGCTGCTGGACGGTCTCGCCAACGGTGTCGGCTACGGCATGATCCTGATCATCGTCGCCTTCTTCCGCGAACTGCTCGGAAGCGGCACCCTGTTCGGCCTGCGTGTCCTGCCTGCCGGCTATATTCCCAACAACCTCGTGATCCTGCCGCCGTTCGCGCTGATCCTGCTCGGATGCATCATCTGGGCCCATCGCGCCTTCGACAAGGACCTTCAGGAGAAATAATCGCGACGCCCTATGGAATACATCAGCTTATTCGTCAAGTCAATCTTCGTTGACAATATGATCTTCGCATACTTCCTGGGTATGTGCTCATACCTGGCGGTATCGAAGAACGTAAAGACAGCCAACGGCCTGGGCCTCGCTGTGATCTTCGTGCTCTTCTGCACGCTTCCGCTCAACTACCTCCTCAACAAGTTCGTCCTCCAGCCCGGCGCGCTGAGCTGGCTCGGCCCGAACTTCGCCGAGGTGGACCTGAGCTTCCTGAGCTTCATCCTCTTCATCGCGGTGATCGCCGCCTTCGTGCAGCTCGTCGAGATGATCGTGGAGAAGTATCTCCCTTCGCTGTACTCCTCGCTGGGTATCTTCCTGCCGCTGATCGCGGTGAACTGCGCCATCCTGGGCGGTTCCCTCTTCATGCAGCAGCGCGACTTCACCTACATCGGCGAACCGCTGGTCTATGCGCTCGGTTCCGGCCTCGGCTGGTACCTCGCCATCGTCTGCCTCGCCGCCATCCGTGAGAAACTGTCCTACAGCAACGTGCCCAAGCCCCTCAAGGGCGTCGGCATCACCTTCATCACGGTGGGTCTGATGGGTATGGCGTTCATGATCTTCATGGGTATTCAATTATAGGAGGAACACGCTATGATGACATCTACTGTTTTGGCATCCATCGCAGTCATCGTCCTGGTGACGCTGCTGCTGACGGTCCTCCTGCTCTTCGTCAAGGCCAAGATCACTCCGAAGGGCACCATCAAGATCGATATCAACGACGGCAAGAAGGAGCTCAACGTGACCCCGGGTAACAACCTCATGGCCACCCTGGCCGGCGAGAAGATCTTCCTCCCCTCCGCCTGCGGCGGCAAGGCCAACTGCGGCCAGTGCAAGGTCCAGGTGCTCGAGGGCGGCGGCGAGATCCTCCCGACCGAAACCGGCTTCTTCAACCGCAAGCAGATCAAGGAAGGCTGGCGCCTGGGCTGCCAGGTCAAGGTCAAGGACAACCTGAAGATCCAGGTGGCCGAGTCCGCCCTGTCCGTAAAGAAACTCGAGTGCGAGGTCATCTCCAACGAGAACGTGGCTACGTTCATCAAGGAGTTCACCGTGAAGCTGCCGGAAGGCGAGGAACTCGAGTTCAAGAGCGGCGAGTACATCCAGATCGACATCCCCGCCTACGAGGCCGATTTCGGCGACATGGGCGTGTCCGATATCTACAAGGGCGACTGGGACAAGTACGGCATCACGCCGCTCAAGTTCAAGAACACCGTCCCGACCATCCGCGCCTACTCCATGGCTTCCTATCCTGGCGAGAAGGGCATCATCAAGCTCAACGTGCGTATCGCGACCCCGCCGTTCGACCGCACGCAGCCGAAGGGTGTCTTCAAGTTCGTGCCGGGCGTGCCTCCGGGAATCGCCTCCACCTACGTCTTCTCCCGCAAGCCGGGCGACAAGGTCATGATCAGCGGCCCTTACGGTGAGTTCCTTCTCCCGAAGGACGATCCCGAGGATATGGAATACATCTTCGTGGGCGGCGGCGCCGGCATGGCTCCGCTCCGCAGCCACATCATGCAGCTCTTCAAGACGCTCAAGACGAAGCGCCAGGTCCACTTCTTCTACGGCGCCCGCGCCCTCGTGGAAGCCTTCTACCTGGAGGACTTCGCCGAGATCGAGAAGGAGTTCCCGAACTTCCACTTCCACCTGGCCCTCGACCGTCCGGACCCGGCAGCGGATGCCGCCGGCGTCAAGTACACCGCAGGTTTCGTGCACAACGTGATGAACGAGACCTACCTCAAGGACCACGAGGCACCGGAGGACATCAAGTACTTCATGTGCGGTCCTCCTATGATGACCAAGTGCGTGTGCGACCTGCTCGACTCGCTCGGCGTCGCACCGGAGAGCATCCTCTTCGACAACTTCGGAGGTTAGCAGAAGTCTTACGGCCCGCAGGTTTTGCGGGCCGTAATTCTTTTCAGACCTGAAAAAATCAGCAGAAACATGAAAAAAATCACAGAAACCCCCTGACGATTTTTTCAGGTTCTTGGAGCTTTCGCCGGACCCGCATACATTTGCCGCCGTATGGAAAATGTAACGAAACCCGGGAGCCGGCAGCGCTCCTCCCTTTACTACTTGTTTTGCGGCCTCCTTCGGCGCCGCTGCACTCTGCTCGGCGCAGAGCCGTTTCTCGCGCTAAATTGCTTACCTGTTTTATCACTCCTTCTGCTGCCGGCTCTGCTGGGTTCCTGCCGACGGGACGCCCTCCCGGACGCGGATCCCGCGGACGGACAGGACCCGCCCGTGGTCGTGGTCGATTCCATCCTGACGCAGATACGCGTGCAGGCGGACGGACGGCCCGTAGGGCACCTGGATCTCTTCATCTACGAAGCGGACGGGCTGCGCGCGCTGGAAAAACAGTACGCCTTCGACGGACTGCAGGAAGAACTGAACATCCCCACCCTGCCCGGCGAGAAGCTGGTCGTCGGCATCGCCAACAGCCCGAAACGCTTCTACAGCAAAGCGCTGGAGCGCTATGACGCCATGGAGCAGCTCAGTTTCAACTTCGCCGACGACGATCCAGCCCAGCCCATCCTCGGCGGATTCGGCCTGACGCGCAAGGAAAGCTGCGAGGTTCTGCTGGAGCCGCTGCTCTGCGGCATCAGGCTCGCACGCGTCAGCAACACGATGGACGGCTATGAACTGCTGGAGAACCCGCGCGTCCGCCTGCGCGACCTGCCCAACGCCGCCGAGATCCTGCGCCAGCAGGAATTCCGCCCCGCGGAACTGATCGACGCCGGCGCATGGACGCCGCTCCCCTACGACGTGGGCTTCTTCTCGCAGGATCCGGGCATCACCCTGTGGTGCTACCCCAACGACACGCCGGAGGACGTCCTGGGCGTGCCGCGCCCCTACCTGGAGTTCGAGTGCAGCATACGCGGAATGACCTGCAGCTTCGATGTGCCGCTGCCTCCCCTGTCGCGCGGCTGCTCCAAAGAAGTGGACATAATCGTGGACGGTCCGGACACTTTTCGCTACGAAATCCAGTAGAATTATGTAACTTTGTCGAGATGGAAGCACCTCGACATGCATACCTGATCCTTGCCCACAACCATCCGGAGCAGTTGCGCATCCTGTTGTCCCTGCTGGATGACAGCAGGAACGACGTCTTCGTGCATCTCGATGCCAATGCTCCCTTCGGTTCGGAAGCGCTGGATGGCAGCTGCCGGCGCTCCACGCTGCACTTCATCGAGCCGCGCTTCGAGGTTCACTGGGGCGGCGTCAGCATCATGCGTGCCGAGCTCGCCCTGCTTCGCGCAGCCGTGAGCGGCGGCTACGCCTATTACCACCTGCTCAGCGGGCAAGACCTCCCGATCAAGAGCCAGGACACCATCCACGCCTGGTTTCGGGCGCACGACGGGGAGCTGTTCCTGCAGTACTGGCGGCCCAAGTTCCACTATGTCTTCCGGACCCGCTACTACGCCCTCTTCCCCGAAGGCACCGGGCAGTTCTGGCCCAAGATTGCCAACGGCATGTTCAAGGGCCTGCAGATGATCACAGGCTGGCGCATCAACCGAGGCATTGATTTCCGCTACGCATCCCAATGGTTCAGCATCCCGCACGACTGCGCGATGTACGTCCTCTCGCAGGAGGCCTGGCTGGAGCAGGTGTTCGCACACACCTGCCTGATCGACGAGACCTTCCTCGCCACCCTGGTCTGGAATTCTCCCTTCAAAGAGCGGCTGTACGACTCCACGGAGCACGCCTCCACGAGCGACATCCGCAACATGGCCCACCTGCGCTTCATCGACTGGTCGCGGGGAGGCCTCTTCCACCGGCATCCCTGGGTTTTCCGGGAAAGCGACGAGCCGCTGCTCGACAGCGTGCCGCATTTCTGGGCCCGCAAGTTCGACATCGGCCAGGACGCCGCAATCATCCACCACATTGCAGACAAACTTAAGACCTATACAAGGGCATGAGATTTCTCTTTATCGTCCAAGGCGATGGACGCGGGCACATCACGGAAGCCCTGTCCTTGCAGCAGACCCTCCTCCGGCACGGCCACGAAGTCGTGGAGATGCTGGCCGGGGTCAGCGAGAAAAGGACCATCCCCGAGTACTTCGCCAGGCAGGCCGGAATTCCCGTCAAGACCTTCAAGGCCGTCAACTTCATCCTGGGCAAGGACGACAAGCGTCCAGACATGTTCCGGACGGTGTCCGAGGGGCTTTTGCTCTATCCGCAGTTCACCCCCTCCATCCGCTTCGTCGCGGACGAAATCATCCGCATCCAGCCGGACGTGATCGTCAATTTCTATGAGTCCGTGGGCCAGCTGGCCTTCCAGCGCGCCCGGATGGAATTCACGCGCAAGAACCGTCCCAAATACGTCAGTCTAGCCCACCACCACACTTTCCAGCACCCGGAGCTGAAGTGGGTGCAGAGCGTGGTCTCGGGCATGAACCTTCTGACCTCGTTCATCGCCCATAGGGCGGACAAGGTCGTCGCCATTGCTTCCCGGCCCCTTCCGTCTACCAAGAAGATCACGGTCATCCCTCCGCTGCTGCGCTCCGCCCTTTTCCAGTACCGGGACGCGGACGGCCGTCCGACGGCTGCGCTGCGGGATGACGGATTCATCTGCGGCTACCTGCTCAACGCCGGCTTCGCCGACGAGGTGATCGCCTGGCACCAGGCGCACCCGGAAGTACCGCTCTACTTCTTTTGGGACAGCTTGGAGCACGGGGAGGAGTATCGCTACGACGACACCCTGACCTTCCATCACCTTGACGACGCGCTCTTCCTGGAGAAACTCGCAAGCTGCCACGCCTGTGCCATGACAAGCGGTTTCGAGGCCGTCTGCGAATGCATCTACCTCGGCAAACCCATGCTGCTGGTGCCCGTGCACGAAGAGCAGCGCGCCAACGCGACGGTCTTCGAGAAATATGGCTACGGCATCCTGTCCAAGAGTTTCGACCTCAGCCCCCTGCTGGATTTCGAGGCCCATTTCCCGGACCAGGCCCAGCTCGACTGGTTCAACGCTGCGGAAGAGTTGGTGGTGCAGGCGCTGACGGAGTTTTCCTGAAATAAGTCTCGTGCAGATAGGACGCCAACCCGTAAACGCCCGGTGCGACTGTCCATGACTCGTGGGCCAGCGTGGCGAAGATCATGCCCACGGGAAAAGGAATCCCGTACACTGCCTGGAATGCGCCGGAGATGATGCTATGGTAGGCGCCGAAGCCTCCGGGCACGGGGATGATGGCGCTGAGCGTTCCTAGGACCATGATGAACAGTGCATCCGTCGGGCCCATCCCGGCGAATTCAGGCATGTCCTGCAGGGCCAGCATGATCGCATAGGACTGAAACCAGAAGACGACCCAGATCAGTGCGGTCAGCAGCACGAAGAGCCAGCCCCGGCGCAGGTGCGCGATGGTCGCGATGCCCTGGCCCGCTCCGCGGAAGAACTGCCGGACCCGCTCCACCCATCCGCTCCGCTTTCCGCTACGCAGCAGCTTCCAGAGCAGTAATCCCACTACCAGCACCACGCCGACGAGCACCGCCCAGAAAAGCCAGCCATGCAGGTCGATCCCGCTGAACAGGCCCGCGAAGAACGAGCCGAAACGCCCGCGCAGGAAGAGCAGGATCCCGGCCACCACCAGTAGCGAGCCCACCGAATCGCAGGCCTGGTCCGTCAGCACCGTCCCGAGCGTCTTGTCCATGCTGAGGCGGTGCCGACCGTCCGCATCCCGTTCGGAATGGCGGATCACAAAGCCGCAACGGAGCAGCAGGCTGACGTGGGAGACGGCGATGTTGGCCGCCAGGGAGATGTTGTAGGCATTGAACGTGTCAATCCAGCGGATGGACGGGTCAATCGGATGCAGGAGCATGCGCCAGCGCTCCCCGCGAATCCAGTTGGCCAGCAGGCCGGCGAGCATGGACAGCACCACCCAGCCCCAGCGGCACGTTCCCAGGGCATGGCCGAACTGCTTCCAGTCCACGTTCCGGAAACACAGATACAGGAGCAGCAGCGCGACGGCGCTCCACAGGATGGTCTTCAGGACATTCTTTTTCATACGTATCCGGCCGTAAAGGTTTTCGCCTGTTTCAGCTCTTCCGGGGTGCCGGCAAAGACGACCCGGCCGCCGCGGTCGCCCGCGTCCGGGCCCAGGTCGATGACCCAGTCCGCGGCGCGGATCACGTCGACGTTGTGCTCCACGACCACGAGCGAATGCCCGGCCGAAAGCAGCGCGTCAAACGCCTGCAGAAGCTTCTCCACATCGAAGAAGTGCAGGCCGGTGGTCGGCTCGTCGAAGAGGAAGAGGATCTTCTCGGATTTCGACTTGCTCCGGCTCAGTGAGAGGAAATAGGCCAGTTTGATGCGCTGGCTCTCGCCGCCCGACAGGGTCGAGCTGCTCTGGCCCAGCTTGATGTAGCCCAGGCCCACTTCCTGGAGCGGGCGCAGCTGCTCCGCTACCGCCCGGGCTTCCTCCTCCGGACCTGCGGCGAAGAACGCGATCGCCTCGTCCACGCTCATGTTCAGGATGTCGTCGATATTCTTCTCGCGGTAGCGCACGTCCAGCACCTCGGGCTTGAAGCGCTTGCCGCCGCACTCCTCGCACACCATCTCCACGTCGGCCATGAACTGCATTCCGATGCGCACGACGCCTTCGCCCTGGCACTCCGGGCAGCGGCCGCCGTCCGTGTTGAAGGAGAAATGATTGGCCGTCAGGCCGGCGATCTTCGCCGCCTGCTGGGCGGCCATCAGTTTCCGTATGCCGTCATAGGCCTTCAGGTAGGTCACGGCGTTGGAGCGGGAGCTCCGCCCGATCGGGTTTTGGTCCACGTATTCCACGCGCGTGATACGGTCCAGGTTGCCCGACAGGCCGCGGTGCGTGCCCGGCAGGTCGCCGGCCTCGTGGATGCGGCGATAAAGGGCGGGATAGAGGATGTCGCCCACCAGCGTGGACTTGCCGGAACCGGACACGCCGGTCACGACCGTCAGCGTCCCCAGCGGGAAACGGACGTCGATGTCCTTGAGGTTGTGCTCCATGGCCCCGTCCACGTTGATGCTGTACTGCCAGGGGCGCTTCTCGCGCTGGTAGCGCAGCTTCTGCCCGTTCAGGTACTGGAGTGTCAGCGACTTTTCGATGTCACCCGCCTTCGCCTTGGCGGCCTTCCCTTCGAAAACGATTTCGCCGCCATTTACGCCAGCCAACGGCCCCATGTCGATCAGCAGATCCGCAGCGCGGATGATTTCCTCGTCGTGCTCCACGACAATCACGGTGTTGCCGATGTCGCGCAGGCGCTTCAGCACGCCGATCAGGCGCTCGGTGTCGCGCGGATGCAGGCCGATGCTCGGCTCGTCCAGGATGTACATCGAGCCCACGAGGCTGGAGCCCAGCGCGGTCACGAGGTTGATGCGCTGGCTCTCGCCGCCCGACAGCGTGTTGCAGGGGCGGTCCAGCGTCAGGTAGCCCAGCCCCACGTCCACGATGCACTGCAGCCGGGAGACGATCTCGGCGACCGGCTCCGCCACGATGCTGCGTTCGTTGTCCGTCAGCGACAGCGTGGAGAAGAAATCGAGCGCCTGCTCGGCCGTCATCAGCAGGATGTCGTGGACGGTGCGCCCGCAGACCTTGACCCAGAGGGCCTCGCGGCGCAGGCGGCTGCCTCCGCAGGCCGTGCAGGTGGCGCGGCCGCTGAAGCGGCTGAGCATGTACTTGTATTGGATCTTGTAGCGCTGGGTCTCCACCCAGGCGAAGAAATCATTGATGCCGACGAAGGTCGTCTCGTCCCCTTCCACGTATTTCGTGTTCCAGATCAGGTCCTTCGCCTCGCGGGAGAGGTTGCAGTACGGCTCGAAGATGGGGATGCCGTAGCGGTCGGCCACCTCGATCAGGTGGTCGCGGAACCAGCCCATCTTCTCGCCCCGCCAGCAGGCGATGGCGCCGTCGTAGATGCTCTTGGTCTTGTCGGGGACCACCAGGTCCTCGCTGATGCCGATGATCTTGCCGAGGCCGCCGCAGGTCGGGCAGGCGCCCAGCGGCGAGTTGAAGCTGAACAGGTATTCGTCCGGATCGCGGAACTCGATGCCGTCCAGCTCGAAGCGGCTGTTGAAGCGCCGCAGGCTGCCGTCCTCCGCGGCCACGGCCAACCGGCCGTCCCCGCGGGAGAAGGCGTCCGCCACCGAGGAGAGCAGGCGCGTACGCACGTCGCCCGCCGGCGCGCCGGACAGGCGCACGCGGTCCACCAGCAGCCAGGCGCCGGCCAGGGCGTCCGGTCCCTGCTGCAGGACCTCGTCGATCTTGAGCGCTTTCCCGTCCGCGTAGAGGCGGTTGTAGCCGTCCTCTTTGAGCTGCAGGAGCAGCTCGACGCGGTCCGTACGGGCGTCCCAGCCCAGGTCGGCAAGCACATAGTAAGTCCCATGCTCCGCGCCGGACAGCCAGTTCAGCACGTCCTGGACGGAATCCCGGCGGACTTCCTGCCCGGACACGGGCGAGAAGGTCCGGCCGATACGGGCGAAGACCAGCCGCAGGAAATCGTAGATCTCCGTGGTCGTGGCCACGGTCGAACGGGGGTTGCGGGTGCTGACTTTCTGCTCGATGGCGATCGCGGGCGGGATGCCCTCGATGCTGTCTACGTCCGGTTTGGTCATGCGGCCGAGGAACTGGCGCGCATAGGAGGAAAGGCTCTCCGAGAAACGGCGCTGCCCTTCCGCGTACAGGGTGTCAAAGGCCAATGAGGATTTCCCCGAACCGGAGATGCCCGTGATGACCACGAACTTTCCGCGGGGAATCCGCAGGGTCAAATTCTTGAGGTTGTTGACCCTGGCACCTTTAACTTCGATGTATTCTTCCACTTATGCCTTTGCAGGAGCCTCGTCCTCGTCGTCCTTCTTCTTCAGCTTCGCGAGCGTGTCGCGGCCCCAGAGAATCCAGACGGCGGCCACCACGGCGCCCAGGAAGATGCTGGCGAGCAGGATCGTCGACTTGGACGTGTTGCTGCGCTTCAGCGGCACCTGCGGCGGATTGATCATGGTGAAGACCGGCGTCTCCTGCTGCACCTTCGCCTTGGCGGTCTGCAGCTGCTGGGCGCAGGCGTTATAGAGCTGGTAGTTGAGATTCATCTCGTTCTGCAGGCGCTCCTGTTCGGTCTTGACGCGCTGCAGGATGACGCCCTGGTTGCGGTCCACGTAGCTGGCGTACGCCTGCTGGGACTTGAAGTAGGCATCCTTCGCCTCTTCGTAGAGGGTCTCATAATATTCGACGTCCTGCCGGGACTTCTCCGTGCGGTAGTTAGTCACGTAGGTCTGCAGGCGGGAAATCACCTCCTCGGAGACCTGGGCGGCCACCTTCGGATCCTGGGCCGTGACGGCCAGGGAGATGATGGAGGTCTTCTTGTCCACGGAAAGCACCACGCTCTCGCGGATGGCTTTGGCAATCTTCTCCTGCTCTTCCGTCAACTCGGAAGGATTCAGGGAGGCATAGCCTTCCACCGGCTCCTCTTTCTCCCGGAAAAGACCCATGAACCAGCCCAGCGCCTTGAAAGGGGCACCCATAACTTTACCCCACCAGGGACCGTGCGTATACTCCTTCAGGTAGGTGTAGTAGTCAGCGGTCATCGGGGCCTTCTTTTGCTTGAATTCCACCTGGACCGGGAAGAGCTCCACCACAAAGGGCGTAGAAGCAACGATATCCGGGTAAAGGTCCGGATAGACCGCATCTGCAGAACTCATCGAGCCGAGGCTGATACCGGCCAGGCTGGCCAGGGAGCCCAGGCTGCCGCCGCCGCTCTTGGAGACGCTCTCGGGCGCCAGCTTGGAGTTGACGGTGTATTCCCGGGGGATGCTGAAGCCGATCACCAGGCCGACCACGGCGGCGACGCCGCACCACTTGAGGATCAGCTTCCAATCCTTCAGGAGCTTGCGGAGCAGCTCCATGATGTCGATCTCGTCGTACTCTTCCTCCTGATACTGAGGCCTGATATTCCTGTTTTCTTCCATGTTACTTCTTGATGGTGTTGATCAAAGTCACGACCACCGCCGCGAGGGATGCGGCGGACGAACCGAGGGAGACAACCTCGCCGGCGCTCATGCCCTTGCGCTCCGGGCGTTCCGGCACGATGATCTCGCAGCCCGGCTCGACCTTGGCATTGTTGGAACCGGCCTTGCGGACGTTGCCGTTCTGGTACACGATATAAGTCTTGCTGCGCTTGGCGCGGAAACCGTATCCGCCGGCAGCCGTCACATAGTAGCTAATCGGCTTACCGGGAACGTAGGTCACAGTGTTGGGATAGAGCACGTTGCCGCTGATGCGAACCGTGGTTTGCTGCTCAGGCACAAAGAGGCGGTCGCCCTCGCGCAGAATCGGGTCGTATTCGGAACCCGGACGCTCGAGTGCCTTGTCCAGTTCGATACCGACCGGAATCAGGTCACCTTCCCGCAGCAGGTTGATGTTGAGGGAATCACGCGTGGACGCGTTCTGCGTAATCATACGGATAGAATTCTGCACATTCGCCTCCTCCTTGCTCAGCATACGGGTCAGCGTACCGCCCCGCACGAAGGACTGCGACGTGAGACCGCCGGCGCGCTTGATCAAGTCGGAAGCGCGCTCGCCCTCGTTCAGGAGCACATACTCGCCCGGGAACGCGACCTCGCCTTCCACGCGGACGAAGCTCTGCGTCCGGAAAGCGGGGCTCTTGCGCACGGACACGACGTCGTACGGCTCGAGCGTGAAGCGCTCGCCGCCGTCCACCAGCAGGCCGTCCTTCAGCGGGAAGCTGTAGGTCTCGCCGATCTCGTCGAGCGGCAGGAGGCTGGTGGGATCCACCACGCGGCGGGCCACATCGACGCGCGCCGTCGAGGCGCCGTCCAGCAGACCGCCGGCGAGCACGATCAGGTCTTCCACCGTGGTGTTGGCCGCGAAGGGGAAGACGCCCGGATGCTGCACGTAACCGTTGATGGTCATCGTGCCGGGATCGACCATATCCTTATTGGAGGAAATGACCAGGATGTCATTCTTGCGAAGCGCGATGTCGTTGGCCTTGCCGGCCATGATGCCCGCCAGGTCGACGGACAGGGACTCGAAGGTCAGGTCGGCCTTCTCCCGGACGATCACGGCGCGGCCGGTGAAGGCGTCTTCCTTCAGGCCGCCCGCGGCGCGGACCAGCTGCCGGACCGTGGCGATGTCGCCGCCCAGCTCGAACATGCCGGGACGGAACACGGAGCCCTTGACCTCCACCTTGTTGGCGAAGCGCTCCATGGTCTCGCCCACATGGACTTCATCGCCGTCCGCCATCGCGAAGGTGGTGGAGGCTTCCTTGCGGACCGTAAAGATCTGGCGCTCGGCGCCCTGCTGACGGATCACGCGCACGTCGTCCTGATAGGCCTTGCTGGAGAAGCCGCCCGCGTACTGGATGAGGTCGGAGAGGGTCTCCCCTTCCGCCAGTTCATAGAACATCGGGCGCTTGACGTTGCCTGCGGCCAGAACCAGGTTCACATACGGCGGGACGATGATCACGTCGCCTTCCTTCAGCGTGATGTCGCTGTCGGAGCGGCCGTTGAAAAGGTAGCCGTACACGTCGACGGTGGCGAAGGGCTCGCCGCCGCGGACCACCTTGATGGCGCGCAGGGAGCCTTCCTCGGACACGCCGCCCGCGTTGTAGAGGGCGTTGAAGACTGTGGCGAAAGACGAAAGCCGGTAGGTGCCGGGCGTATTCACCTCACCCATGATGTTCACCTGGATGGTGCGGATGTTGCGCAGGGTGATGCTGACGGTCGAATTGGGATTGCTGCCGCCCACGCTGGCATACTTGGACGCGAGGGCGCGGCGAAGCTTCTCCTTGGCCTCCTTGATGGTCAGGCCGCCGAGCTGCACCTGGCCGATCTGGCTGATATTGATCGTTCCCTCCGGGGAAATGGTGCGGCTGTAGGAGCCCTCGCTGTAGCCGAAGATCTCGATGAGCAGCTGGTCGCCGGGACCGAGCTGATAGCTCTCCGGGGTAGCCAGGTTCTCGTTCGGCTCGAAGGAGAGTTCCTCGCCGTCGAAGATGTCATGGCCGAAGATCTTCAGGCTGTCGGGAATCTCGTCGGAAATAGGGACGAGTTCCTTCAGCATATCGGTGAAATCCGCCTGGTTCTTGTTCTTCTCTTTCTCCAGGGCTTCTTTCTGGACGTCGAAACTGCTCGCGTCACGGTTCTTGTCCGTCTGGACGTTGCGGCGGCTCTTCCGCTGGGGGCGCTTGCGCTGGTTGTCGAAATACTCTTCCTCGAAGGTCCCCTCGCGCAGGGTGCGGCTGCCGCTCTGCTGCTGGCGGCGCGATACGGCACCGGAGTTGCGGCCGAAGCCGTTGTCCTCGTCGAAGCTGCCTTCCTTCGCGCTGCCGGACTGGGACTGTACGCGCGCCCGGATGCGCTCCGCCTGCTCCTGGGTCACGCCGCGGAGCAGCAGTTCCTTGCTGATTTCGTCCTGGCTCTTGCCGGAAGCCGAAGCCGTCTTGACATATTCGATTACCTGCTCGTCGGTCATCTGCGCGTAGGAGGCGACGGACATGGAGCAGAACAGGACGGCTGCGATCAGTACGATTTTCTTCATATTACGGTTATGACGTTATGCGTGTACGTGTATTAATAAACATACAAAGATAACGCTTTTTCCGCATGAAAAAAAATTATTCGCAGACGCTTGCGGATTCCCAAAATATATCTATCTTTGCATCCGCATTCGAAAACGAATCAACCAAGGTGTGGTAGTTCAGTTTGGTTAGAATGCCGGCCTGTCACGCCGGAGGTCGCGAGTTCGAGCCTCGTCCGCACCGCTAGAAGCCAGTCTTTTGACTGGCTTCTTTGTTTTTGTGCCATGTTTCATGGCTTTCGAAAGGCTTTCAATTTTTATCAATATTTGGTCTATCGCCCTTTTCTTGCCGGGGCGGCTTGGGATTGTGTATGGAATTCCTTATATTCGTTTCACGATTTTTAACACAAACCCAATTATCCAATAAATGAAGAGATCACTCATCGCCGGACTGTGCGCCCTCATGCTGGGCGCCGTCCCAGCCGGGGCCCAGTGGGGTCCCCGGGTCGCTCCCGAGCCGACTGACGGTCTGAAGGATGCCTACAAGGATTACTTCAAGATCGGCGTCGCCGTCAACAACCGCAACGTTCAGGATCCAGACCAGATCAAGGTCGTCCTGCGCGAGTTCAACAGCATCACGGCCGAGAACGCCATGAAGCCCCAGCCGACCGAGCCCAAGAAGGGTGAGTTCAACTGGGAGGACGCCGACAGGATCGCGGACTTCTGCCGCGCCAACGGCATCAAGATGCGCGGCCACACCCTGATGTGGCACAGTCAGATCGGCTCCTGGATGTACCAGGACGAGAAGGGCAAGCTGCTGTCGAAAGAGGAGTTCTACGCCAACATGAAGCACCACATCCAGGCCATCGTGAACCGCTACAAGGATGTCGTGTACTGCTGGGACGTGGTCAATGAGGCCGTCGCCGACAGCCCCGTCTACCCGGGCCGTCCGGAGCTCCGCGACTCCCCGATGTACAAGATCGCCGGCGAGGAGTTCATCTACAAGGCCTTCGAGTACGCCCATGAGGCCGACCCGAACGCCCTCCTCTTCTACAACGACTACAACGATGCCGAGCCGGCCAAGAGCCAGCGCATCTTCAACCTCGTCAAGCGCATGAAGGACGCCGGCGTTCCGATCGACGGTATCGGCATGCAGGCCCACTACAACGTGTACGGCCCGTCGATGAAGGAAGTGGACGACGCCATCAAGCTCTACTCCACCGTCGTGGACCACATCCACCTCACCGAGCTGGACATCCGCATCAATGAGGACATGGGCGGCGGTCTCCGCTTCAACCAGGGCCAGGCCACTGTCTCCGACTGGGAGCGCACGCTCCAGCAGGACCAGTACGTCAACCTCTTCCAGGTGCTCCGCAAGCACAAGGACGTGATCGACTGCGTCACCTTCTGGAACGTCAGCGACAAGGACTCCTGGCTGGGTGTCCGCAACTATCCCCTCCTCTTCGACGAGAACTACAAGCCCAAGCAGGCCTACAACGCCGTCAAGGGCTTCGATCCCAAGATGGACAACGCCGTGGTCCTCGAGGACTTCAAGCCGTCCGAGCTCAACCAGCCCGGCCAGGAGTACCCGATGGTCAACTCCCAGGGTTACGCCCGCTTCAAGGTCAACGCTCCGAAGGCCACTTCCGTGATCGTCAGCCTCGGCCTCGGCGGTTCCGGCGGCACCGTCCTGCACAAGGCTGAGGACGGCAGCTGGATGGGCACCACCAGCGGCCCGATGGATGAAGGTTTCCACTACTATCACCTCACCATCGACGGCGGCGTGGTCAACGACCCCGGCACCGAGAACTTCTACGGCTCCACCCGCTGGGAGAGCGGTATCGAGATCCCGGCCCACGACCGTGCCTTCTACGCCGAGCGCGACGTCCCGCACGGAAACGTCCAGCAGATCCTCTTCTGGTCCAAGAGCACCAACCAGCTCCGCAAGGCCTTCGTCTACACGCCGTACGGCTACGAGACGAGCAAGAAGAAATATCCTGTCCTCTACCTGCAGCACGGCTGGGGTGAGAACGAGTATGCCTGGCACGTCCAGGGCCACGCCAACCTCATCATGGACAACCTGATCGCCGACGGTAAGATCGAGCCGTTCATCATCGTGATGACCTACGGCATGACCAACGAAGGCTTCCGTCCCGGCCAGATGCCGGCCGCTCCCGCCCGTCCCGCCGCTGCTCCCGCAGCCGCTCCGGCTCCCGGCGCTCCCGCTCCGCAGGCCCGCCCGGCCCGTCCGGCCGGTGGCATGGGCATGATGATGAACAACGGCTTCGAGGAAGTCCTCTGCGACGAACTCATCCCGTACGTGGACGCCCACTTCCGCACGATCGCCAAGCGCGAGAGCCGCGCCATGGCCGGTCTGTCCATGGGTGGCATGGAGACCCACACCATCACCCTGGCCCGTCCGGAGGTGTTCGCATGGTTCGGCCTGCTCTCCGGCGGTACCTACAACCCGGATGAGATCGCGGCCGCCGGTCTGGACAACAAGTCCGTGAAGGGTATCTTCGTCGGCTGCGGCAGCAAGGAAGGTCCGGACCAGATCCGTTCCGCCGCGCAGAAGCTGCAGGAAGCCGGCTACAACGCCAAGGGTTACGTCTCCGACGGCACCGCCCACGAGTTCCTGACCTGGCGTCGCTGCCTCTATGAAATGGCTCCGATGCTTTTCAAGAAATAAAAATCTGACGACACAAAAAGGACGGCGGCTTTCAGGCTGCCGTCTTTTTTGTATCTTTGCGGCATGAAAGAATTATTCCTGGGGACGGGCATCGCCCATACCATCCTCCTGTTCGCCATCGTCATCGGCGCAGGCCTCCTGCTCGGAAAGGTCAAGGTCAAGGGTGTCTCGATCGGCTCCACCTGGATCCTGTTCCTGGGCATCCTCGCCAGCCATTTCGGCTTCCGCGCGGATCCCACCGCGCTGGCTTTCATGAAAGATTTCGGTCTCATCCTCTTCGTCTTCTCCATCGGACTGCAGGTCGGTCCCGGCTTCTTCCAGTCCTTCCGGAAGGGGGGCGTGACGATGAACCTGCTCGCCGCCGGAATGATTCTGCTCGCCGTGCTCGTGACCCTCTCCATCCACTGGATCACGGGCGAAAGCCTCACCACGATGGTCGGCGTCATGTCCGGCGCCGTGACCAACACCCCGGGACTGGGCGCCGGCCAACAGACGCTCATCGACGCCATGGCCGCCAGCGGCGCCACGCCGGACATGACCGCCCAGGCCTCCTCCACCCTGGCCTCCGCCTACGCCGTCGCCTATCCGATCGGCGTGCTCGGCGTCATCTTCCTCGTCATCCTGCTGAAAAGCATTTTCAAGATAGACCTGAACCGCGAGAAAGCCGCCCTGGAGCAGGCTGAGAAGCCGGCGGATTCCGCCCGCCGCATGCACTGCGAAGTGCAGAATCCCGGCGTGTTCGGCAAGCGCATCGCGGACGTGATGGTCGGCCAGAATGACCGCTTCCTCGTGTCGCGCCTCATGCGTGACGGGAAGATCTCCATCCCCGGTCCGGAGACGGTCCTGCAGCAGGGCGACAAGCTCCTGATCGTCACCTCGCAGCCCAACGTGGACGCCGTACGCATCCTCTTCGGCGAAGAGGTGCCGATGCACCTCGACGACTGGGTCCAGCAGGACGACCACATCATCACGCGCCGCCTGAGCATCACCCGTTCCTCCCTGACCGGCAAGCACTTGCGCGAGCTGCACATCCGCACCAGCTACGGCGTTTCCGTGACCCGCGTCATGCGCACCGGCGTGGAGCTCGTGGCCCGGCCGAACCTCATCCTCCAGATGGGAGACAGCATCCTGGTCGTCGGCACGCAGGAAGGTATCGACCACGTGGCGCAGCTGGTCGGCAACAAGCCCGAGAAGCTCAGCCACCCGAACCTGGTCCCCATCTTCTTCGGCATCGCCCTCGGCGTCATCTTCGGCTCGCTCCCGATCCGCTTCCCGGGCATCCCGCAGCCGGTTCGGCTCGGCCTGGCCGGCGGTCCGCTCATCATCGCCATCCTCCTCGGACACTTCGGCCCGAAATGGCGCATCACGACCTACACCACCCTCAGCGCCAACATGATGCTACGCGAAGTCGGCATCTGCTTCTTCCTCGCGGCCGTGGGCCTGGGAGCCGGCGAAGGTTTCGTCAGCTCGGTGCTGAACGGCGGTTACTGGTGGATCCTGTACGGAGCGCTGATCACCCTGATCCCGGTGTTCATCACGGGCCTGGTCGCCCGCTACGCCTTCAAGTTCAACTTCTATCAGATCTGCGGCCTGCTGTCCGGCGGCAACACCGACCCGGCGGTGCTCGCCTTCGCGCAGGGCGCCTACGGCACGGACTACACCTCCATCAACTACGCCACGGTCTACCCGATGACGATGTTCCTACGGGTGCTCGCCGCCCAGCTGCTGGTTCTCTTCGCTATCGCGTAATCTCGACGACGCAGTCGTCCGGCGCCTTGGCGTTCGCGTCGCGGAGCAGTTCTCCGCAGGATTCGACGCGGACATGGCCCGAGCGCGGGTTCCGGATGGAAACGACGTGCCCCCGGATCGTGGCCTGCACGTCGGAATACTCCAGCGCCAGGTCGGCATCCGGCTCGAAGGTGCAGTCCTCCAGCACCAGGCCGTCGATATAACAGAGGGGCTGCGTGCCGCCGATGCGGCAGCGTACCAGTTTCAGATTCCTGGAATGCCAGCCCAGATATTCCCCGTTGATGAACGAATCATAGACCGTCACGTTCTCGCTCTCCCACAGGGAATCCTTGCTCTGCAGGTCGCTGTCGCGGATTTCCACGTTCCGCGCATGCTGGAAGGCGTAGTTGCCGAAGAGCTTGAGATTCCGGACGCGGACGTCGCTGCAGTGCATGAAGATATAGTCCGCCTCGCGGGCTTCCACGTCCTCGATGTCGATCCCCGAGCAGGACCAGAAGGTCTCATGCGCGTGCGGCATCACCACGCGGCGCAGCCGGATGTCCTCGCTCTCGCGGAACATCTTCGGCGCCTCCTGGAGGCAGTCGCGCAGCTCCATGCCGCGGCTGTGCCAGAGGGAGGAGCGGGCACCTTCCGTGAAATGGCAGTCCGCCGCGAGAAAGTTCTCGCAGCACCAGAAGACGTATTTCCCTTCGAAACGGCAGTGGCGCGCCTCGATGTCGGAGCCTTCCTTGATGGACGACTCCCCAGCGTGGACCGTGACGTTCTCCAGCCGCAGCCCGTGCCGGTTGTAGAGCGGCCGCTCGCCGCCGAATTCCTGATTGATGATGGTCTCCATAAAAAATATCTTCTCACAAAGATAGTATTTTGCGATTAATTAGGTAAATTTGCAAGAATAATATAAAAGTTAGTAGCCCTATGCCACTGCACATTTCCGCCAAGACGCAGGCCATGCCTGCCTCCGCCATCCGCAAGCTGGTTCCCCTCTCCGACGCCGCCAAGGCCCGGGGTATCCACGTGTACCACCTCAACGTAGGCGCTCCGGACATCAAGTCCCCCGACTGCGCCTTCAACGCCGTCGTGGACAAGTGCAAAGGCATGCACCACCTCTCCTACACCAATTCCGCGGGCCTCATCGAGCTCCGCGAGGGCATGGTGGAGAAGTACTACAAGAAGATTGGCATCGACATCGAGGTGAGCGAGCTGCTCATCGACGTGGCCGGCAGCGAGGCGTTCGCCGTGGCCATGCAGGTGGCCGCCGATCCCGGCGACGAGATCATCGTCGTGGAGCCGTTCTACACCAACTACCAGACATTCGCCTACCTGAACGGCATCACCCTGAAGGCCGTTCCGACCGATATCCGCGAGGGCTTCAAGGTCCCCGACATCGCCGAGTTCGAGAAGCTCGTGACCCCGAAGACCCGCGCCGTGCTGATCAGCAACCCGTGCAACCCGTCCGGCAAGCTCTTCACCAAGGAGGAGATGCTCCAGATCGGCGACTTCTGCAAGCGCCACGACCTCTTCCTCATCTCCGACGAGGTCTACCGCGAGTTCTGCTACACCGACGAGCCGCACTTCTCCGCGATGAACATCCCGGGCTGCGAGCAGAACGTCATCCTGGTCGACTCCGTGTCCAAGCGCTACAACCTCTGCGGCGCCCGCATCGGCTGCATCGTCTCCCACAACAAGGACGTGATGGCCGCTGCGCTGAAGTTCGCCCAGTCCCGTCTCTGCCCGCCCGTGCTCGGCCAGTACGCCGCCATCGGCGCGCTCGACACGCCTCAGTCTTACTTCGACGAAGTCAAGGAGGAATACATCCGCCGGCGCGACTGCGCCGTCGAGATGCTGAACGCCATCCCCGGCGTCTTCGCCCCCAAGCCCTACGGCGCCTTCTACACCGTCGTGGAGCTGCCGGTCGCGAACGCGGAGGACTTCGCCCGCTGGATGCTGACGGATTTCTCCCGCGACGGCGCCACCACCATGGTGACCCCGGCCGCGTCCTTCTACAAGACGCCCGGCGTGGGCCGCAACCATGTGCGCATCGCCTACGTCCTGGAGGTCCCCGCCCTGCGCAAGGCCCTCACCATCCTGGCCGAGGGACTCGCCGAGTACCAAAAACTGCACCCCGATGGGCTGGCGTAAGTTCTGCGGCTGGGCCCTTCGCAAACTCGGCTGGACGGTCGTCGAAGGCCTCCCCGAGGAGAAGAAGTGCATCATGCTGGGGGTCCCGCACACGACCGTGTGGGATTTCCTCATTGCCTACCTCTACTACGAGTCCATCGGAGGCAAGGCGCTCTGCATGGTCAAGAAGGAAATGTTCTTCCCGCCCCTGGGCTGGATCCTGCGGGCCATGGGCGGCATTCCCGTCGACCGGAGCAACTCCACCGAACTGATACGAAGCCTCATTTCCGAGATGAACAACCGGGAGCACTTCCACCTGGCCATCGCCCCCGAAGGCACCCGCAAACCCGTCAAGCGCTGGAAGAGCGGTTATCACCTCATCGCCCGCGCAACCGGCGTGCCCGTCTATCTGGGCTACTTCGACTGGAAGCGCAAGCGCGTCGGTCGCGGCCAGAAGATCGAGCTTACCGACGACGCCGCGGCTGACACCAAACGCATCCAGGAGATCTACGAGAAGATGGACCTGGGCGCCCGTTATCCCGAAAACTACGTCACCCACTGATGCGACACGACTTCAACACCCTGGCAGATTTATACGATTACGCTTCTATAAAATACGCCAACCGGACCGCCGCGGAGTTCACAACCGGCGGACAGGCATACACCTACAGCCGTTACCGGGAGAGCGTAGACAATCTTTCGCGAATCCTTTGCAATTTCGGCATCGGCTTTTCCGACAAGGTGGCCATCCTGTCGGAGAACATGCCCAACTGGGGCATCGCCTTCTTTGCCACCACCGTCTATGGGCGCATTGCCGTCCCGATGCTCAACGAGCTGTCCGCCAGCGAGGTGGAGAGCATCCTGGACCATTCCGACACCAAGGCGCTCTTCGTCTCCCGCCGCCAGCTCAAGAAGGTGAGCGACGCGGCCATGGCCCGGCTCAGCCTGGTCATCGACATCGAGACTTTCGAATTCATCAAGCACGACGACGACGCCTTCACCTGCGACGGCCGCGTGGCCACGCCCAACCCCATGGACATGGCGGCGCTCATCTACACCTCCGGCACCACCGGCTCCGCCAAGGGCGTGATGCTGAGCCACCGCAATTTCTGCGCGTCGGTGCTCGACGCCTGGTACGCCCAGCCCGAGAACAAGCGTTCCGTCTTCCTGTCCATCCTCCCGATGGCCCACACCTACGAGCTGACGCTCGGCTTGCTGTACCCCTTCTCCGTGGGCGCGCGCGTCTGCTACCTGCAGCGCGTCCCCACCCCGACCATCCTCAAGCAGACGCTAAAGGAGATCCGCCCCACGACAATCCTGTCCGTGCCGCTCATCATCGAGAAGATGTACAAGACCAGCATCCTGCCGACCATCCGCGGCAGCAAGTTCCTGACGTACCTGGAGCAGCATGCACCGCACCTGCTCTGCATGCTGGTCGGTTTCAAGCTGCGCAGCACCTTCGGCGGCCGCCTGCATTTCTTCGGCGTCGGCGGCGCCAAGCTCGACCCCGAGGTGGAGACCTTCCTGCACCGCGCCAGCTTCCCCTACGGCATCGGCTTCGGCCTCACGGAGTGCGCGCCCCTCGTCTGCGGCGCTCCCCCGTTCAAGACGAAGGTCGGCTCCACCGGCCTCCCGTGCCACGGCGTTCAGGTCCGCCTGGACAACGTCAACCCGGAGACCGGCCTGGGCGAGATCATCGCCAAGGGTCCGAACGTGATGATGGGTTATTATAAGGATTACGAGCGCACGCAGTCCGTGCTCACCCAGGACGGCTGGTTCCACACCGGCGACCTCGCCTCCATGGACGAGAAGGGCCGTTTCTTCATCCGCGGCCGCCTGCGCAACATGATCGTAGGCGCCTCCGGCGAGAACATCTACCCCGAGGAAATCGAGCACGTGATCAACAGTTTCGACGGCATCGGCGAGTCGCTGGTCATCCAGCGCAACGGCCAACTGATCGCCCTGGTCAAGTTCGAGGACAACGTCCTTGACTGGAACCTCGAGGGCCAGGACAAGTTCATCGAAGACATGGAGAAGAAGCGCCAGGCAGTCCTGGACTTCGTCAACGAAAAGGTCAGCCGCTTCTCCAAGATCAAGGACGTCGAGATCCAGAAGGAGCCCTTCAACAAGACCGCCACCCACAAGATCCGCCGCTTCCTCTACGAGAAGAAGTAGTATCTCCATGACCAATACCGCACCCGAGCGCATCAGCGAGCTGAACCGGCTCCAGCGCGATTTCTTCGCCAGCGGCGCCACCCTGGACCTGCGTTTCCGCAAGGAGATGCTCCGCAAGCTGCTCGCCGCCATCAAGCAGTGGGAAAAGCCGCTCTACGAGGCCCTCTGGACCGACCTGCACAAGTCCGAGCCGGAGGCCTTCCTGACGGAAGTCAGCCTCGTGACCGGAGAGATCCGCAATCACCTCGCGCACCTCTCCCGCTGGGCGCGAACAAGGTGCAAGCCCACCCCGATGCAGATGCTGCCGTCGCGCAGCCGCATCGTCACCGAGCCGCTCGGCAGCGCGCTTATCATCGCGCCGTGGAACTATCCTTTCCAGCTGCTGCTCAATCCGCTCGTCGGCGCCATCGCCGCGGGCTGCACGGCCGTTCTGAAACCGTCCCCGTACGTGCCGAACGTCTCGCGCGTCATTGAAGAGATGATAGCCGCCACGTTCGACGAGCGCTACATCGCCGTGGTGCAGGGCAACCGCGAGGTCAACGCGCAGCTGCTGGACCAGCGCTGGGACATCATCTTCTTTACCGGCAGTCCGGCCCTGGGCCGCACGGTGATGGCCGCGGCCGCGAAGAACCTGACCCCCGTCGTGCTGGAACTGGGCGGCAAGAGCCCCTGCTTCGTCACCGCCGACGCGGACATCAGACTGGCCGCGAAGCGCCTGGCCTGGGGCAAGGCCCTGAATGCCGGGCAGACCTGCATCGCGCCGGATTACGTATTGATTGACAGGAAGATCCGCGACGCCTTCGTGGACGAATACTTCCGCCAGGTCCACGCCCTGCTGGGCGAGAATCCGCAGGAGACGGAGCACTTCGTGCGCCTGGTCAGCGACAAGGCCTTCGCGCGTGTCGCATCCTACATCTCCGGTCCGGACGTGTCCGGAACGATCCGCGGCGGCAAGATGGACGCGGCCACCCGCTACATCGAGCCCACGGTCGTGCTCGACCCGGCACCGGACAGCCCCGTGATGACCACGGAGATCTTCGGCCCGGTCCTGCCGGTCTGCAGCTATGACTCGCTGGACGACGCCGTCGCCTTCGTGAACGGCCGCGAGAAGCCGCTGGCGCTGTATTTCTTCGGAAAACTGAGTGACGGAAAGGAGGTCGTGCGCCGCACCTCCTCCGGCGGCGCCTGCATCAACGACACCATCATGCACATCGTCAACGAGAAGGTGCCTTTCGGCGGCGTCGGCAACTCCGGTATGGGCCGCTACCACGGGAAACTGAGCTTCGACGCCTTCACCCACGAACGCGCGGTCATCATCACCCCGCGTCGCCTCGACCTGCCCTTCCGTTACATGCCGTACAAGCTCTACAAGCTCTTCCGGCGGATCCTGGGATAATCGCTCGGAAGCCGTAGCTAGACGAAAACGTCCGACAAGCGGGAAGCTGTCGGACGTTTTTACGTCTGGCTGGCGTATAGAACTAGACCCAAAGGTCTGCAAGATCCAGAATCAGTCTTTCGGTTTTCTCCCAGCCGAGGCAGGGATCGGTGATGGACTTGCCGTAGACGCCTTCCTCGGGCTTCTGGCAGCCGTCTTCCAGATAGGATTCAATCATCAGGCCCTTGACCAGCGAATGGATCTCCTCGCTGTGGCGGGTGCTGTGCAGCACCTCCTTGGCGATGCGGATCTGCTCGTTGTATTTCTTGCCGGAATTGCTGTGGTTCGTGTCCACGAGCACGGCCGGATTCACCAGCTTGCTCTCCTGGTACAGGGCGCTCAGGCGGGCCAGGTCCTCGTAGTGGTAGTTCGGATGCGCGATGCCGTGCGAATCGACATAGCCACGCAGGATCGCGTGCGCGAAAGGGTTGCCCTTGCTCTCCACCTCCCAGTTGCGGTAGATGAACATGTGCCCGCTCTGGGCCGCCTTCAGCGCGTTCATCATCACGGAGAGGTCGCCGCCCGTCGGGTTCTTCATGCCCACGGGAATGTCCAGGCCGCTCGCCGTCATGCGGTGCTGCTGGTCCTCCACCGAACGGGCGCCCACGGCCACGTACGACAGCACGTCGTCCACGAAGCGGTGGTGCTCCGGATAGAGCATCTCGTCCGCACAGGAGAAACCGGTCTCGTTGATGGCGCGCATGTGCAGCTTGCGGATCGAAATCAGGCCGCGGAGCATGTCCGACTGGGCCTGGGGATTCGGCTGGTGCAGCATGCCCTTGTAGCCGGCGCCGGTCGTGCGCGGCTTGTTGGTATAGATGCGCGGCACGATCACGATCTTGTCCGCCACGCGGTCCTGCAGGGGACGCAGGCGAGAAATATACTCGATCACCGCATCCTCCCGGTCGGCCGAGCAGGGGCCGATCACGAGCAGCAGCTTCTTGCTCTCGCCGGAAAGGACGGAGCGTATCATCTCGTCATTCTGGCGCTTGGCGGCCGCACCCTCCGCGGAAATCGGATACATCTCCTTGATCTCCTTGGGGATAGGCAGCTTGCGCTTGAAAATCATATTCATAGTCAACTACTTTTTATCAAAGAAAGAACGCCGGTACGAGGACAGGCGCATCATCTCCTTCATCGTTTCTTCATCCCCCGCCTTAAGCGCGTCGCGCAGCTGCACGAACTTGTCGAGGAACAGGTCCATCTGCGACAGCAGCTCGTCCCGGTTGTCCATGAAGAGCTCCGTCCACAGGTTCTCGTTGATCCGGGCGATGCGCGTGAGGTCGCGGAACGAGTCGCCCGTGTACTCCGCCAGGTGCTCGGAATCCTTGCAGTCCATCAGCACCACGGCGATGCAGTGCGTGAGCTGCGAGAGGAAGCCGATCATCTCGTCGTGCGCCTCGGGCGTCAGCACGGCGATGTGCCGGAAACCGAGGATGCAGCCCAGCGTACGCACGAGCTCGATCCCCTCCGGGGTGTTCCGCTCCGTGGGCGTGATGATGAAGTTGGCGTC
>Ga0310696_10002265_pt1 | contig 25910 bp, 11 predicted proteins | sample AusTroGonzalo_MG_4_FD_203885 | JGI IMG/M metagenome (GOLD analysis project Ga0310696, IMG submission 203885) | Bovine rumen microbial communities from tropical cattle in Woodstock, Queensland, Australia - Gonzalo_02 (v2) (version 2) | ecosystem: Host-associated > Mammals > Digestive system >...
AGGGCATCCAAGTGTCGGGAACTGTTGTTGACGATAATGGAGAACCCGTTATCGGCGCTTCTGTGGTTCTGGAGGGTAAAAGCGGCGTTGGAACCATTACCGATTTTGACGGTAATTTCCAAATGGCTGTTCCCAATCAGAACAGTGTGATTGTTATTTCCTATGTGGGAATGGTCACTCAGAAGGTGAATGTTGGCAGCAAGAAGGACTTCAAGATAGTCCTGAAGGAAGATGCTGCCCAGTTGAATGAAGTTGTCGTCGTGGGTTACGGCCAACAGAAGAAAGCTTCTGTGGTGGGTAGTATCACACAGACGGATGCCAAGACGCTGGAGCGTCACAGTGGTTTGCCTTCGCTGGGTGCGGCCCTGACAGGTAACCTGCCTGGTGTTACCACGATGGCATCTACCGGTCTGCCTGGTGAGGAGGATCCTCACATCGTGATTCGTGGTGCTGCCACGTTAACCGGTAGTGCCGACCCGCTGATTCTGGTGGATGGTGTCGAGCGTCCTATGAACACGGTGGACATCAGTTCTGTACAGAGCATCTCCGTACTGAAGGATGCTTCCGCCACGGCTGTGTATGGTGTGAAAGGTGCTAACGGCGTCATCCTGATTACCACCAAGCGTGGTCAGGAGGGTAAGGCTCAGGTACACATCAAGGCCAACAGCACTATGAAAGTTGTGTCGAAGCTGCCTGAGAAGTACGATTCCTATGATACCTTTATCATAAAGGACGACGTCATCCAGCGTGAGACGCCCGTCAGTGCGGGCTCTTGGGGTGCTTTCAAGGACATGGAAACCATCAATAAGTACCGTTATCCTGCTAATTCAACAGAATGGGACCGTTACCCCAACGTTGACTGGCAGGACGAGCTGTTCAGGAGTACAGCTATGTCGTACAACGTGACAGCTGACGTCTCTGGTGGTACGAAGGTGGTGAAGTATTACGCCGCTATCGACTACACACACGAGGGTGACATTTTTAAGGATTTCTCGAATAACCGTGGTTATTCCTCAGGTTTCGGATACAACCGTATCAACCTCCGTTCAAACTTGGACTTCGACATCACTAAGACTACGCAGTTCACGATGAACCTGTTCGGATCAAACGGTGTACGCCGTTATCCTTGGGGCAACTCTGGCGGTAGTGATGCTTTCTGGGGCGGTATCTATCGTACGGCTCCTGACTCTTTCCGCCCTATCAACACCAATGGTTCATACGGTTTCTATGCTCCCCGTGATGCCGACCAGCCCAACTCTGTTGCCAACATTACTTACGCTGGTGACGAGCGTGCTACGAACACCCAGATTACCACTGACTTCATTTTGAAGCAGCAGTTGGACTTCATCACCAAGGGCTTGAAGTTCCAAGCACGTCTGTCATACGATAACACGATGAGAGAGACACAGCGTGGTATCAATGACTCCAATTACCATCCCTACTACGAGTACATCAACCCTGAGTCGGGTGACATTAGCTATAACTCCCGTTGGAATCAGGATGAGGACACCCCATACGAGGAGCAAGTCCTGTGGACAACCAGTGCCGGTAGCGTGGACAAGGGTTATACCTATCGTAAGTTGTACTATGCCTTGCAATTGGACTATGCCCGTCAGTTCGGTGACCACGAGGTGACTGCCTTGGGCTTGTTCAGCCGTGATACTTATGCAAGGGGTTCTGAGTTCCCCCACTACCGCGAGGACTGGGTACTCCGTCTGACCTATAACTATGCTTCCCGCTATTTTGCCGAGTTCAACGGTGCCTATAACGGTAGTGAGAAGTTTGGTAGCAACAATCGCTTCAAGTTCTTCCCCGCTATCTCTGCCGGTTGGATGATCAGCGAAGAGCCATTTGTCAAGAAGTATGTAGGCAAGTACCTCGACATGTTGAAGGTTCGTGCTTCTTGGGGTAAGGTTGGTGACGACAACCCAGGTAACCGTCAGTTGTATCGTGACCAGATTTATTATTTGTCAGACACTTGGAGACAGGGGCCTGGCATGAACGATATGTCTCCTTATCAGCAGTACACCATCAACCGTCTGGGTAACACCGACATCATGTGGGAGACCGTTGAAAAGAAGAACTTAGGTTTCGACTATTCATTCTTAGGTGGCCTGATTGCCGGTTCGTTCGATATCTTCGCCGACAAGCGCTCCGACGTGATTCTGGAGGGTAACAAACGTGCCATCCCTTCTTATTTCGGTTTCGATGCTCCCACGTCTAACGTCGGTGTCATTAAGAATCATGGTTGGGAATTGGTAGTCCGCATGAACAAGGTATTTGCCAACAAACTGCGCCTGTGGGGTAACTTCAACATCACCCATGCCGTGAACAAGATTGATTTTGCCGACGATCCCGAATTGAAACCCGCTTATCAGAAATCTGCCGGTTATGCTATTGGTCAGACGATATCGTACATCGATTGCGGCTTCCTTAACACATGGGACGATGTTATCGGTCAAACCTCACGTAACACAAAAGACGACCTGATTTTACCTGGTGACTACCGCATTATGGACTTCAATGCCGACGGTATTGTCGATCAGGACGACGAGGCACCTTATAAATACACAAGCACGCCTGAGAACACCTATAGCCTTACGCTGGGTGCCGAGTGGAAGGGTTTCGCCATCAGCTGTCAGTTCTATGGTGTTAACAACGTGACGCGCTTCGTGAATTTCGATGAATTCTACGGAGCCACGAACGGACTCTTCAAAGAAGGCAGTTATTATTATGCAAGTACGCACTCCGGTGAGATTCCCCTGCCGCGCTGGACGGCCAAGCTGGAGGATCGCGACCAGGGTACTCGTTACTACTACGATGGTGCATTCGTACGTTTGAAGAATGCCGAGATTTCCTATACCTTCACCCAAAATTGGTTGAAGAAGGTAGGTCTGAGCCAGATGAAGATTTACCTGAACGGTGATAACCTCTTGCTTTGGACCGATATGCCCGACGACCGTGAGTCGAACTTCAGTGGTGCCGGTAACAGAGGTGCCTATCCTACGGTACGCCGTTTCAACTTAGGTATTGACTTAAACTTCTAAATAATAAAGCGTTATGAAAATTAAACAATATATTTCTGGTTCTCTCCTGCTTTTGTCGGCGCTTTTGTTGACAGCCAGTTGTAAAGACTATCTGGACAAGGAACCGAAAAGTGATATTCCCCCAACGCAGCCCTATCTGAACTTCAAGAATTTCCAGGGTTTCGTGGAGGAGCTGTATACTGCCATGCCCATTATGACGGCTCACCAGTATCACGGAGCGTGGAACTTCGGTGAGGATGACTACTGGGAGCCCCAAGAGGCCCGTCAGTTGCCCAATGCCATCGACCAAGGTAACTACTGGGCATGGGACGATGTGTTCTATTCTTATCTAAAGTCGAATAAGGATGCTCAAGGTAATAAGCGAGGCATGAACACCTCTACGCCCGAGCGTATGATTAGCGATGTCTCTACCAAGGGTTATCTCTACGACCTCTGTTGGTTTGGAATCCGTAAGGCTAACCTCGGTATTGCTAACCTCGACCAAATGGTGGATGCTACGCAAGAGGAGCGGAACCTCATTGCCGGACAGCTCTATTTCTTCCGCGCATGGAACCACTTCATGCTGATGCAGTTCTGGGGCGGCCTTCCCTATATTGATGTCGCACTGGATCCTAACACCGTGTTCGATTTGCCTCGCTTGAGCTATCAGGAGACTGCCGAGAAAGCTGCTGAAGATTTCCAGAAGGCTGCCGACCTGCTGCCCGTTGACTGGGATCAGACCAGTGCCGGTAAGGCTACCCTGGGTAAGAATAATCTGCGTATCAATAAGGTGATGGCTTTGGCTTATAAGGGTAAGGACCTGCTTTGGGCCGGTAGTCCTATGATGAACCAGGAGTCTACAGGCAGTGCCTCCTATAATGCAGACTTCTGTAAGCGTGCTGCCGATACCTTCGCACAGGCCTTGAAGATCTGTGATGAGACAGGACGTTACGAGCTGGCCGACTGGGATCACTACTCTGAGATTTTCTATACCTACAAGCAGTACAAGTATAATGGTCTGAAAGAGGTCATCTTCTATGAAAATACGGCTGTAGGTCACAATGGTGCATGGCGTTGGAATCTTGTCAACGACTGGCGTCCGCCATTGATCAATAACTCGGGTATCAAGTGCTATCCTGCTGCCAACTATACCGACTATTTCGGCATGGCAAACGGTCTGCCTATCCCCGATATCACCAAGAAGGATGCTGCCAGCGGCTATGATCCTGAATATCCTTTCCGTGATCGTGACCCGCGCTTCTACTACAACTTCATCTACGACGCTGTGAAGACGGTGCTGGATGGTAGTAAGATTTTGCTTGACGGTCTGCCAGACGAGCGCAAGCAGTATGCCAGCCTCTTCGAAGGCGGTCTCTACCGTACGGACACTCCGTCCAAGTGCTGTTTCACCGGTTATATGAACAAGAAGTTCACCTCTCAGTACATGAACGACTTCGATGACTATAAGGAAGGTTCCGTGCTTGTCATGCCTCTGATGCGTCTGGCCGACGTCTATCTGATGTATGCCGAGGCTACCGCTGCAGGCTACGGTTCTGCTACTGCTTCAGCTTCCGGCTACGGCCTTACCGCTGCCGGTGCCATCGATAAGGTCCGCGACCGTGCCGGTGTCGGTCATGTCGATGCCAAGTTCTTAGGCTCTGTCGACCAGTTCATGAGCGAGCTTCGCCGTGAGCGTGCCGTTGAGCTCTCTTTCGAGGGTCACCGCTTCACCGACCTGCGCCGTTGGTTGTTGCTCGACAAGGCTCCCTATAACAAGAAGACTGCTGTCTACTTCGACCGAGCTGCTGATCAGAGTGATGCCGACCGCTACGCCAATCCTAAGGAGAACCACGTGCTGAACCTGCGCGAGGAGGTACTCGTTGAGCGTCATTACACATTGCCTAAGCACAACTGGCTCCCATTCCCACAGCGGGACGTGCAGCTGTATAAAGGCTTTGACCAGAATCCCGGTTGGTAATATTCAATGATGAAAGAATAAACATTAAAGATGAAAAATTATATGAAACTACATAAGACATTTGCCTTACTGATGCTTACCGCCGTCATAGGCGAAGTTTCGGTAGCAAAGGCACAGCAGGTGGCCGACACGACACAGGTCAATGTGGCGTTTGGCACGCAGGCCAAAGAGAATATCCTTGGTGGTGTCAGTGCTGTCAACGTGTCCGACTTGCTGAAAAAGGATTATTATACCAGTAGTCTCAGCGAGCTGTCAAGCTTGATTGGTGGCTACAATGGTAATGTCTGGGGACAGGGAGCCCTTGTCATGGTCGATGGAGTCCCTCGCGATGCCGACATGATCGATCCTACCATGATAGAGTCGATTACCGTCATGAAGGCCGCTAGTGCCGTTGCACTCTACGGCAGCAAGGGCGCCAAGGGCGTCATCCTGATTACCACCAAGCGTGGCCAGGCTACCCCTCTCCACATCGATGTCCGTGCCAATAGCGGTCTCTATTTTGCCAAGCGTTACCCGAAGTACCTCGGCGCCGCTGAGTATATGACGCTGTATAACGAGGCCCGAGCCAACGACGGCCTTGCTCCGCAGTACGATGCCGCCACCATCTACAACACCGCTGCCGGCACCAATCCCTATCGCTATCCCGACATGGACTTCTACACCAGCGAATTCCTGCGCAAGGCCTACAACCGCAGCGATGTCACCCTCGAGATTACCGGAGGCAACGACCGCGCCCGCTACTATGCCAACCTCGGTGCAGAGTACAACACCAGTTTCGTGAAGTATGGTGACAAGAAAAACGACGACGACCTCAACCTGCATGTTCGCGCCAATGTGGACATGAAGATCACCGACTGGCTGTCCGGTTTCACCAATGCTGCCATGAAGTTCGACAATAACTATACCGGCCGTGGCGACTTCTGGGGAGCCGCCGCCAACCTGCGCCCCAACTGGTATTCTCCGTTGCTGCCCATCAGCATGATGGATCAGAGCATTTCTTCCGTCGCTTCCACCGTGAAGGCGAGCACCAACAGCGTCGACGGCCAGTATCTGCTCGGCGGTAACAACGCCAACCAGACCACCGTCTATGGCGACATGCTGAAGGCCGGATACATCAAGACGCGCGTACGTACCTTTATGTTTGACGTAGGTTTGAAGGCTGACTTGAACGGTCTTTTGAAAGGTCTCACTTTCAGCACCGTATTCAGCATCGACTACTGGTACGACTATAACGAGGCTTGGAATGAGAGCTATGCCACCTACGAGCCCGTCTGGTCTCAGATGAACGGTAAGGATGTCATCATCGGTCTGAACAAGTATGGTGAGGACAAGCCGGCAACCAGTGAGTATATCGGTCAGGCTTTTGACCAGCAGACCACGACATTCCGTGCACAGTTTGATTATGTGAACAGCTTCGGCGCTCATAACCTCGCTGCCACATTGGTGGGCTGGGGCTACCAGCAACAGTTGGCCCGCGACGCCGACCACAGCAGCAGTGACTATCACCGCACCAGCAACTTGAACCTCGGTCTGCGTGTGGATTACAACTATGCACAGCGGTACTATGCTGAACTGAGCGGTACACTCGTACATTCTGCCAAGCTGGCCGCAGGTCATCGCAACGCTTTCTCGCCCTCTATTGCCCTTGGTTGGCGCATCAGCAACGAGAAATGGTTCAAGGAGAACGTTTCATTTGTCGACAACCTGAAGCTTACCGCCGCTTATTCTTGCCTAAACCAGGATATCGACCTGGATGAATGGTATATGTATCAAGGTGCGTACAATGCCAGCGGTGGCTGGTATAACTGGCAGGATGGCAGCCAGGGCGGCGCCGTTCCTTTGTCCACCCGTGCAGATAATGTTGATCTGAAATTTGTTAAGCGCAAGGAATTCCGCATTGGTCTGGATGGTAGCCTGCTGAATCGTATGATTACCTTCGATTTCAACTACTTCACCCAGAAGACTGACGGACTGATTACCAATGGTGCTGCTACGATCTATCCTTCGTACTTCAATGCACGTGGCAGTTTCTTGCCTTACACCAACTATAATGCTGACAAGCGCAGTGGTTTTGACTTCGACTTGCATTTCAATAAGAAGTTCGGTGAGGTGGAGACTTCTCTCGGCTTTGTTGGCATGTACTACACCACCAAGGCTGATAAGCGCGACGAAGTGTGGGCCGACAGCTATCAGTATCGTGCCGGTCACAGCCTCTCCACCGTCTGGGGCTATGAGTGTGAGGGATTCTTCAACAGCGAAGGGGAAATTGCCAATCATGCAACGCAGACCTTTGGCGTGGTACGTCCTGGTGACCTGAAGTACAAGGACCAGAACGGTGACAATGTTATCGACTCTAAGGATCAGGTTGACCTGGGTAAAGGTACTGCTCCTTTCTTCTACGGTGTGAACTTGGAACTGAAGTGGAAGAACTTCACGTTCTTCGCACTGGCTTCTGGCCAGGCTGGTGGTATTGCCTTCAAGAACAATAGTTACTATTGTCCGACAGGTACCAGTAAGTATAGTGTTTATGCTCGTGATCGCTGGACACCTGCTACGGCTGCCACAGCGTCTTATCCTCGTCTGACGACGACTGACAACACGAACAATACCCAGACGTCTTCATTCTGGAAGTATTCTACCAACCGCTTCGACCTGACGAAGGTCCAGGTGACCTACGACATGCCGCAGGAATGGTTTGAGGGTAAGTTCGTCAAGGGTTTGAGCGTTTATCTGAGTGGCGAGAGTCTGCTGACCATCTCTGGTGAGCGTGAACTGTTGGAGACGACAATTGGTGCTGCGCCCCAGGCTCGTTTCTACAACCTCGGTGTAAAGGTCAATCTTTGATAAAGGTAAAAAAGTAAAAAGGTAAAAAAGTAAAAAGATATGATTACCAAAGTATTAAAATATACAGTTCTTTCGCTGGGTCTGACCTTTGTGCTTACCTCTTGCGACGATTTGCTGGAGCCTGCCTTGGAGAACCAGAAGGACTTGGAGGCATTAGAGAAGGAGGCGCTGTCCGTACAACGTCTTATCTTGAATGCATACGCTGCATTGCCTGCATATTATGACAACAGCGACTACGCTACTGACGATGCTGTGACCAACCAGAAGAGTGATGCTTATATCAAGATAGCTACCGGTGGTTGGACGGCTGACAATGGTACACTGAGCGTATGGCCTGGTTCATACGCTGCTATCCAGTATGTGAACCTGTTCATGAAGATCAGAGAAGGTCAGCAGTATGTGAAAAACGAGACTACGAACGCCTTGTTGACCAGACGTTTGTTGGGTGAGGCTTATGGTCTGCGCGGCATCCACCTTTATTTCCTGCTGCGTAACCACGCTGGTGTTGTCAATGACCAGTTACTTGGTGTCCAGCTATTTGACGAAGCATTGGACATCAACAGCGACTTCAATGTTTCTCGTGAGACATTTGCCGAATGTGTCAATAAAGCACTGGCAGACTTTGACGAGGCTGTGAAATATCTGCCTTTCGACTATAATGACATCAGTGATGATGCAGAGATTCCTGCTAAGTTCCGCGACATCACAACTGACGCCTCCATCTACAATCTTGTGATGGGTAACAAGGCACGCCAGTTGGTTAATACGCAGATTATCGAGTCGTTCCGCTCACGCCTGTTGCTGTTGGCTGCCAGCCCTGCTTTCCTGAATAGTGGTTGGGATAAGGCCGCTGATGCTGCTGCTACTGTCATCGACGAGTTAGGTGGTGTTTCTGCGCTGCCTGCCGATGGTATTACTTATTATGATGGCAATAACGTAACTGTTAGTACGGAGGGTGCCAATCCCAAGGAAATCTTGTGGCGTGGTAACAAGGAAACTAGCACTACCACTCAGGAAAGCAATAACTATCCCCCATCGCTTTTCGGCAACGGTATGATGAACCCCACCCAGAACCTGGTGGATGCCTTCCCCGCTGCTAACGGTTTCCCCATCAGCGACAGCCGTTCTGGCTATGATTCCGAGAATCCCTATGCTAACCGTGACCCACGTCTGGACATCTACATCATCCACGATGGTAGTACTGCAGGTGTGAACAGCAGTGTTATCCGTACCGGTAGCAAGTCGGGGTCTAACGATGGTATCGATGTCGTGGAGAGTAAGTCGACACGTACTGGTTACTATATGAGGAAACGTCTGCGCATGAATGTAAACTGTGATCCTTCTGCTACGTCAGGTCAGGACCACATCACTCCGCGTATCCGTCTGACGGAGATTTTCCTGAACTATGCTGAAGCTGCCAACGAGGCTTGGGGGCCGAAGGCTACAGGCTCTCACGGCTATTCTGCTTACGACATCATCAAGGCTATCCGTCAGCGTGCAGGTATTACCGATACCCAGTATCTGGACGAGTGTGCTGCCGACAAGGAGAAGATGCGCCAACTTATTCGTAACGAGCGCCGTCTGGAGCTTTGCTTCGAGAGTTTCCGCTTCTGGGATCTTCGTCGTTGGAAGGCTGAATTGAATGAGCCTGCTCGTGGTCTTGACGTCAACGAAACGCTTGGTGTATTCACTTATACCCCACTGAACAGCGTTGAGATACGTGCTTACCAGCCTTATCAGAACTATGGCCCCATTCCTCAGTCTGAGGTGCTGAAGTATAATAATCTGAAGCAGAATGACGGATGGAAATAAGTTAAAATAGTAATTAGACATTAGTAATTAGAAATTATGATTACCAAGAAGATGAATATGAGTAAAATCCTCTTTGCAGGTATTGTGAGCTGCGGCTTGGCCGCAGGTCTCACATCCTGCAAGAGCGGTGATCAGGAATTCCCTGATTTCGACTATCAGACTTGTTACTTTGCCAAGCAATACCCCGTACGTACCATTGAGTTGGGTAACGACCTGTATGTTGACTTGACACTTGACAATCAGCACAAGTGCCAGATTCAGGCTGTAATGGGTGGTGCTTACAGCAATCCCCGTGACATCAATATCAGCATTTCCGTGGATCCGACGCTTTTAGACGAATTGACCTTTGCTGATGGCTCTGCAGTTACTTTGATGCCCGATAGATATTATCAGTTGGCTGCTTCAAACATTGTCATTCCTTCTGGTCAACCTGTTGGTGGCGTTGAGGTTCAACTCACAGATGATTTCTTCGCAGATACTTTGTCCGTCACGAACCATTATGCCATTCCCGTACGCATGACAAATGCTACCGGTGTTGACTCAATTTTGTCTGCCAAGGACTTTACGGTATATGCTATCAAATATGTGAACCGCTATCATGGCGAGTATATTCTCAATGGCATGCTCCAAGGTAATAAAGTCAAGGTGACCACGAAGAGTCTGAATACATCCCTGATGGCCTATGCTGCCAAGGATGCCAGTGGTACTGCCCATACATGCGAATTGCTGTTGACCTTCGACGATAATGGCAATTGCGCTGTTTCAACAGAAACAGAGGGCTTTACCGTCTCAGGTACCGGACGCTTTGTAGTGGATGATGAATCTCAGCTTGTGGGTGCCCGTCATCCCAATACGATTTATCTCGATTTCACGGTTTCTAATGCTGAGCTCGACATTAATGTTACTGAGAAATACGTGCTGACTTTGGAAACCCGTGGTGTCACATCAGAGACCTTTAAGTAATCAAGAAACAAGTAAGCTATGAAACAGAAATTATTTTCAATCAGTTCTTTGCTGAGCCTTTTTGCAGTATCAGCACTGATGATCGGATGCGCAGATGAATTCGATAATTCGTCTCCTGCAGGTGAAAAGCCTGCAACTGTCGCAGAGGCTGAGCAGCTGGCTTCCTATAAAACGTTGGTGTCGTATGTCGACGCTGCTAATTTCCATTTGGGCAATACGCTGGCGTCTGCTGATATCGATGAGGGTACCGTGGCTTCCTCGTTGACATTGTCAAATTTCAATGAGGTTTTCATTCCTGACCTTTACGTTCATAACCAGCAGGTGGATGATGAGGGTAAGATTGATACACTTGCCGCCTCTTCATTGGCTAAGGATGTCAGTGCGAAGGGCATCAATATCTTTGCTCCCGCACTTTGCGCCAGTACCAATCTCAATACGGACTATCTCGCTAAGCTTATTGAACCGGTTGTGGTTGAAGAGGAAGAGATTACTGGTTTAGACATTATCAACTTCGAGTCTGATGAGCTCGGCAAGACCTATCCTTTACAGAAGGCTACAGGTGAAGAAGGTAAGGGTACGGCAGTTGTTGAGGATGATCCTGCTGGCGAGTCTGGCCACGTGATTCATGTCACCAAGACCAATCAGAGCTTCCCCGCTATCACCATTAAATTCCCTGAAGGCCGTAAGTTAGGTAACTATACTGATTTGATCATCGACTTTTATGCTAAGAATGCTACTGCCCTCAATCAGAAGATTTTCTGTGGAATGGGTGGAAAGAATGCAGAGTTTAAGAGTGCCGGTGAGTATGGCTGTTCATTGAACTCATGGGGTCGTGGATTAATTAGCATCCCCTTGGCAGCATTGGCTTTCTCTGATGACCAGAATGCTCAGACAGAGGTGACGCTTGTTATTGGACCGAAGTTGCTGAACTGCGATTATTATATCGATAACATTTCGTTCAAGTACAAGTATCGTCCTACTTATGAGGTGGAGAAGACCCCTGAGGAGAAGTTCATGATTATCGGTGGCTCGCTGAGCGAATACATTAAAGCCGCTATGGAGGCTGCTCCCACCATCAATTCTTGGACGGTGGCCGATTGTCCTGTGACCTCTTCTCCCGATCTGATTTGGAAGCAGGCTTTGGGTGAGACTTATTTCGCCTATGCCGCACAGAAGATGCGTGAACAGCGTGGTGATGCCAAGTTGTTCGTTAGTGAATATCTGTTGGATCCTGCCGTACGTGCAAAGTTCATACAGCTTTTGTCGGCTGATGCTGTTGGTATGGATCAAATCAATGGTATCGACATCATGGTATCCATCACTGCTCCGTTCGATGCGAATGCCTTTGCTACGATGCTGAAAGAAGTCGCTGCTACTGGTAGACAGGTCCGCTTGACCATCCAGAATATTGGTGGTAACGATGCTGATGCTGCCGCTGCCTTAGGTCAGGCAGTTGCTGCATACAAGCAGCAGGTTCCTGCCAACCAGCAGTATGGTATCACTTTCAGTGCTGTCATTGAGTCGGCTACCAATGCTGGTTTGTGGACGACAGGTTACAACCGTAAGGTAACTTATGCCAGTGTTGCTGACGCCTTATAGAAGTATTTTTTAACGTTGTCTGGGATAACTGATTTTCCCAGGCAACGTTTTATTGCAACATTTTCGCAATCGTATGCAACGTTTTTCTATGGTTATTATATAATAAGTTCGTACTTTTGCAGTCGAAAAAAGCGAGAGTATTCGTTTAAAACAACAAAATAACATTTATTATTAACTAAAATTTATTGATTATGAAGTTTTTTACTAAATCAGTTTTTGCAGCTATCGCTTTGATGGCAGGTGTAACAACAGCTAATGCTCAGGATTGGCAGAATCCTGAGGAGTGGGTTGAGATCATTCCCGAAATGTGGCATCAGTGGGGCAGTGAGTCTGATCCTACCCATTGTAAGGCAGATGCCGTTATCACTGGTGACATGACTCCCGCATGGAACTTGAACAGTGATATCGGTGCTGGTTCTTGTATTCTCGGCGCTGAGAATGTTACATGGAACCTGTATGCTGACATTTCTGAGTACGACAAGCTGATTATCTTCGGTACTGGTGGTCCTGGTATGCGCGTGATGTGCAACCGTATCATCGACGAGGGCGCTTGGAAGAACCTGGTTGTTGGTTTCAATGAGGATGATGAACACTGGGATGCCGATTTGGAGTGTCTGGTTATCGACCTGAGTGAGTTCAAGACCATGACTTGTACCGCTAATGGCGAAGGTGATGCTGAGGGTGTAAAGACCGGTGACGAGCGTATTGACGACTTCGTACACCTGCACTGCTTCAAGAACGCTTGGGGTGGTGAGTTCCCTGTAAACGTTAGCGCTGCTTACCTCTGGAAGGGTGGTGAGGCTAGCATCAAGACCGTGAAGGCTGATGCTCAGAATGGTGCTTACTACAACCTCGCTGGTCAGGAAGTTGCTAATCCTACTAAGGGCCTGTTCATCCACAATGGTAAGAAGGTTATCCTGAAGTAATTAGGGAGTAAGGAAAACGTGCAAGTTTATTCTTGCTTAAATACATTTCGCCATCCATTTTTTTTATTGGATGGCGATTTTTTTGTGTGGTTACATTTTCCCACGTCTCATGATACAAAATTCTATTGCTACTTGCGAATTTGTCTGTAACTTTGCACTCAGAAGTTAATAGAAATAAATAGATTAGTAGATGAAGGTTTTTCATTTGACAGATTTTGATTCATGCTTTGTATGGCGCGTAGGGATTATGCGCCATACTTTGTTTTTGACTTTGAGTTTTGTATCATTGTCTGTGCTTGCGACAAGCGTACTAAACGTTTCAGAGCAGTATGGTGCCTTTGCCCTTGTCAGCAAGGGTAAGGCAGCTACCATATATGTTTCCGACCAAGAGCTGACGACCGTTCGTAAGGTCACTGAACTTTTTGCCGACGACGTTGAACGTGTCTCTGGTTTTCGTCCCCAGATGGCTGCTGACGCCACTACGGCTTCCGTTGTCGTTGCCACTGTAGGACATTCCGGCTATATCGACCAACTTGTTTCCAAACATCAGCTCGACCTCTCGTCCATTCAGGGAGGATGGGAACAATATATGATTAAGGTGATAGGCCGTCAACTCGTCATTGTCGGCTCCGACCGTCGTGGTGCTGCCTATGGCTTGTTGACGCTGTCTGAGAAAATCGGAGTCTCGCCCTGGTACTGGTGGACCGACGTTCCTGTCGTTCATCACGATGCGCTCTTTGTTGATGCCGACTATGTGTCACAAGAACCTACTATCAAGTATCGCGGCATCTTTATCAATGATGAGGATTGGGGCTTGAAGACATGGGCATCGCAGAACTTCGAAAAGGAACTTGGCGACATAGGCCCCAAGACCTACGACCGTGTGTGCGAACTGATTCTCCGTCTGAAAGGTAATATGCTGGCTCCCGCCATGCACTCGTGTACAGGAGCATTTTATAGTCATCCAGAGAGTCAGGTCGTGGCCGACAGCTGGGGCGTGATGATTACCACCAGCCATTGCGAGCCGTTGTTGTTTAACAATGCAGCCCTCTCGGAATGGGACAAGGCGCGCGACGGAGAGTGGAACTATGAGACGAATAGCGCTACCATACTGCGAAAGCTTGACAACCGCATTCGTGAGACAGCGCAGTATGATAACATCTACACCATGGGCCTGCGTGGACTGCACGATGAAGCTATGAAAGGCAGTAAGGATCCCCAACGCCGTGCTCGTACGCTTGAGAAGGTCATCGATCAGCAACGCCAGATTCTGGAGAAATACAAACAGAGGAAGGCTGACGAACTGCCCCAGATTTTCGTACCCTACAAGGAGACGCTCGACATCTACGACGCGGGACTGCGCGTGCCTGAGGATATCACGTTGGTATGGCCCGACGACAACTACGGCTATATGAAGCGCGTGAGCAACGCGCAGGAGCAGCAGCGCAAGGGAGGCAGCGGCGTGTACTATCATTTGTCGTATCTGGGTACTCCGCACGACTACCTTTGGATAGCCTCCACAGCCCCCATGCTGATGTATGAGGAGCTGCTGAAGGCTTACACGGCTGGTGCCAACCGCTACTGGCTGCTGAATGTGGGCGACATCAAACCCATGGAGATGGAGGTTCAGCACTTCTTCGACATGGCCTACGACTTCCGCGCGTTCAGCTATGACAGCGTCAACAGCTATCAGGCTCAGTGGCTGGCCAAGGTCTTTGGGGATAGCGGGTCAGCCCTTTGCCCTCAGCCCTCAGACTTAGCGGGGCGGTTCCAATTCATTCTCGACAACTACTACCGGTTGGCATGGGACCGTAAGCCCGAGTTTATGGGCTACGAATACGAGTGGAGCAGTATGGAGGAAAACCGTCTGCATGACACGGATTTCTCTTTTGAGACCGGCAGTGCCCAGAAGCGTCTGGCGGATTATCAGGACATCTGCAATGTCTACGATTCCATTGAGCACGAGCTCCCAGCCGCCGCGCGGCCTGCCCTCTTCGAACTGTTGGGCTATGCCGTCCATAGTGCTTATCAGATGAATCGCAAGTTCCTCTATGCCCAGCGGAACCACGAGACGGGCAATGCCGACGATGCTGAGATGTCGCAGGAGGCTTATCGCGAGATTGACCGCTTGCGCCAGCGTTACCACACGCTGTTCGATGGCAAGTGGGACCAGATGATTTCCGAAGTGCCGCCTGGTTTCTGTGCCAAATATCAGCAGATGCCTGAGTTTAGCGACAAGCCTACTAAGTCCTACCGTCTGCCTGACGATCAGCTGCACCCCGAACTGCCCTATCAGATTAGTCTTACGACGCTCCATCTGACAGAACCCTTCCGCCTGCTCGAAGGTGTCGGCACTGATTGGGTTGCGCTCCAGATGGGCCAGCCCCTCGATTTCGACACGACGGGCAGCATCGACATCCCTCTCGCCCCTTGCGCCCTGCCCCTTGTCCCTTGCTCCTTAACCCTTTGTCTCTCGGTTGTTCCCGTGTGGCCTGTAGCCTACGATCGCAGCAACCGTTTCGAGGTGAGTGTTGACGGTGGTAAACCGCAGGTCTGCGAGAATGTCTTCCAGGAGTGGGGACCGAAGTGGAAGAAGCAGGTGCTTGAGAACCGTAAGGAGTTCGTCCTCACTTTCCCGCTCGACCAGTCGCGTCAGCAGCATGTCATTACCCTTTCGATAGTCGATCCGGGACAGATTATCCAGAAGATTACGTACGATTATAAATAAAGGTAAAAGGGTAAAAAAGTAAAAGGTAAATAAGTATAAATAACTAAAATAAAGAATGACAATGATGAAACGATTACTAACGTTGTTGCTGCTGGCCTTGGTGGCTTGGCAGAATGTAGCGGCACAACAGCGCCGTCCTATTGACAATGAACATCCTTTGTGGCTCATACACATTGATGTGTGGTTTGCGGCAGACCCGCAAAAGGTTATCGACTTGATCCCCGAGGATGTCAGACCCTATGTGTGTATGAACCTCTCGATGTCGTGTGCGTACGATAAAGATAAAAATATCTATACCCGCCCGCGCTCGGCCGTGCGAACCTATAAGTCATGGGGCTCCGTGTGTCAGAAGAACGGCATGTGGTTTACCTGTCAGCCGGCCAGTGGCGGACATACGCATATTCAGGACGACGACCTCGAGACGTTCGAATATTTCTTCAAACGCTATCCCAACTTTTTGGGTTGGAACTATGCCGAGCAGTTCTGGGGCTTCGACGAGCCTGGCGACAAGAGTTCGTCGACGCAGTTGTCGCGTTGGGCCTTGTTTGCCAAACTGGTGGAGATGTCCCACCGCTATGGCGGCTTCCTGACAGTGAGCTTCTGTGGCAACATTTGGAGCCATCCGCTGAACCCCATTGGCGAGATGAAACGTGAGCCGAAGTTGCTGGAGGCCTGCAAGAATTATCCTGAGTCCATCCTCTGGCTATATAAATACACGACGTCGAGCTGTTTCTACAACAACGAGAGTGTGACCATCGCGCCGTTCATCTCCGGACTGGCCAAGAACTACGGCGTGCGCTACGACTACTGTGGATGGGAGGGAGCCATGAGCGACCTCATGGGCAGTGGCAAGTGTAAGTACCCTGGTGCTGCCGGCATCGGTACGGTCATGGAGCAGACGGGCATCAATGGTGGTGCCGTTTGGGACGGTCCTGAGCTGACATGGACGAACGGTGGCGAGGGCTTCACGGAGGTAAGTTCGAAAACTGTTGACACCTATTCCCGCCGCAACTGGGCTGCTACGCCTCACTTCAAGGCCATTTGGACGGATATGTTCCGCAAGGTCATCGACGGCACCCTGCGCGTTCCCACCCGTAAAGAGGTTGTCGAACGCACGAAGATAGTGGTGGTCAACGACATCAACACCGGCAACAGCGATGAGGACAAGTATGCTGCCTGGGGCAACCTCTACGACAGAATCTACAAGCAGGACGACCCCATGAACAAGGGCAACGGACAATGGATGAACAACTACTGCTATTTCAAGAAGACGGGCCGCTATGCCACTATCCCCGTGACGCTCGAACTCTACGACGACCTCGCCAAGAGTATTCCCGTGCAGGTGCAGAAGTCGAAGCGCACCCAGCAGTGGAACACGCTCTCGAAAAAGGTTGACGAGTTCGATGCCCAGTATCCCGAGGTGTCCACGGGCGACCTCTTTGTGGCCCGCATGGGTAACCAGTTAGTGACCTACACGCCGTACTCCTATCTGAATGGTAAGACTACGGCTGAAGGCCGCATCCCCCTGAACTACAACACGTGTGACTCGATCATCCTGAACTATGGTAAGCTGTCCAGCGGCGTCGTCCGTGAGTATGGCGACCACATCGACCTTTATCTGAACAACTTCCGTACAGATACGACGACTATGGTCAAGGACATCATCACCATCAAGGGTGTAACGGCAGAGCCAACCTATACGAAGAATAATCGTGAGTCGGCAACGAGCGTCATCACCGATGAATGGGATGCCGAGAACGGTATCTTCACCCTCAACGTCAGCCACAAGGGTGGCGTCGATCTCTCCATACAGTGTGCTGGCACCAACAGCCGTCCTGCCGTCGACGTGGCACAGCCGTTGCCCATCCCCCAACAGCCAGACAAGAGCAACCTGCCCATCGTCATCGAGGGCGAGAACATGGACTACAAGAGCATCAGTGGTATTAAGTTTACCACCAATGGCGGAGTTCCCGACGACGTGAATGAATTCGCCGCCTTGGGCTATGCTGCTTTCGGCACCAACACCAAGGGTTCGCTGCGCCACCAGTTGACGCTCGACAAAGCCGGTGACTATATCATCGCCGTGCGTTACAGCCAGACGTCGAAGGAAGGTCATCTGGAGGCCGTCGTCAACGACGTTGCTCAGACCATCGACATCGCGCAGGCTGGCAAGAACGACTGGCAGAAGGCCACCTTTACGGCTCATCTGAACGAAGGCGTCAACGATCTGCGCCTGAATAACGTTGAAGGCATCAGCATGTTCGTCGACCAGATTATCTACACCCCCGCCGATGCGGAGCCCGAGAAGTACATGATAGAAGTCCGCGACGCCGAGCTGGGGAGCATCACCAGTAACGTCAGCGAGGCTGTGGAGGGCGAGACCGTGACACTCACCGTACACCCCAATGAAGGCTGTGTGCTGAAGGAATTGAAGGTCATCAACGGTGTCTATTTCACCATGGAGAAGACCATCGCCTTTACCCCCGGTTCCAGCGAGGTGACGTTCCAGATGCCCGACGACATTGTGGTGCTGCAGCCCGTATTCGAGGATGCCTCCGCGACCTATAAGCTCGACTTCACTGATGTGTTGGCAGGTACGCTGCCTCAGGGTTGGCGCTCGGAACAGGGCGATGGGGTACACGAATATCCCAATAGCTATGGTCAGGGTGCACGTACCTTCGTGGGCTTCACTGGTTTCCAGGGCAAGGCCCTCTATTGGCGTGAGAAGAATGCGGAGTACGGCCGTCAGAAGAGCTATCCGCTGACACTTGCCCCCGGCGACTATAAGTTGAAGTTCGCTATGGCTGCTTGGAAGGGTACGCCCCAGTATAAGGCCAGCATCCTGAGTCTGACCGATGACTCATCCATCGCCTCGACACAGACATTGACCGCTACGCCCAATGCCGACGGCAATAACAACGCCGATCTGTCCACCGCAGAAATCCACGAACTGCCGTTCACCGTCACCGAGGCCGGCGACTACGTCATCAGTTTTACCAGCAATGGAGGCTATTCCGAATACCTGCTGTTGGACTGCCGCGTCAATGCTGCCTCAACGACTGGCATCGCTCCCGTTCTGCGGCTCACACCCGCCGATGACGTCTACTACGACCTCCAAGGCCGTCGCGTGCAACAGCCCACTCGCGGCATCTATATCCATAATGGAAGAAAGCTCATTGTACAATGAGCTTTCTTCCATTATGGATGTATATGCCAGCCTTGGTGGGGTGAATGACTTTCCGTCCTTGTAGGTCGTAGACTGCATCACCGCCTCGCATCTGCTCTTTGTCATGGAACGTGGGGTTGATGCCTGCGGGCGAGTAACTGTCTGCAGTCAGGATGAGCTGTCCGACAATGCAGTCGCTCCACTCTGATGGAGCCGCATAGATTGCGAGGACATAGTCGTCTTGATTGGTAACGTCGAACTCGAAAGTTTGCTGCTCTGGAGTGTTAAACTTATTGGATGCCACATTGCCGATGTTGATGTCCGGCGTATAAGTCTGCTGGGCAATGCTCGTGCCAGAACGTGTCTCAACATTCAGCTCGATGGTACCGAAATCGGGCATGTTCCAGTTGCAGATCTTGTAGTTCAGCGTATAGTGGCCTGGGGCTAGGCTGAGTGTTGTTCCACCGTCAGAGAGACCGTACTTGCCCCAACCCTCACCAGTCTTTCCTCCGATATTGCGAAAGTAGAGACCATAGTCGAATCCGCGGGGGGACCCAGTGAATTTCAATACGCGACAGCCCTGGTTGTATCCGTTGCTATAGCCGGTACGCTGTTCATTACCGTCAAAGGTAGTCCATCCGGCAGGCAGTGCTCCTCCCTCGTTGAACGCCGACGAGATGGTGAGCGTTGTCGGTGCCTGCAGTGTCACTTCAACGGTTGAGGTACTTGTTTCACCGTCGTTGTCTGTAGCAACGGCTTTCAATGTATGCTTTCCAGCCTCGGCTCCCGTCAAGACGGCTTGATAGGGTTCAGCCGTACAGGTGGCAATCAGCGTCGTTCCGTCAAAGAATTCTACCTTTTCTACGGTACCGTTCGAGTCGTCGGCTGTAGCCGTGATGGTGAGGTCAGGGAATGTGGCGTTGTCCGTTCCGTTTGTTGGCGAAAAACAGATGTAATTCCCGCCTGCCTGCGGAGATGTGATTTTGACGTTTGGCGAGGTCTTGTTCAGCGAAAAACGCTTGCAGAAATTCCAAATCTCCTTTCCTGTATACACTTGAGGTTCCTTGCATATCCAGTGACCTTTATTGGGCAACTCCAACAGCTGGACTTCTACACCGTCGTTACCAGGGCCCCAGACATGGAGCTTGGCACCACTGAAACCGTTATAGTTATTGGTGACCTTGGCTGTTGTCGGACAGCTATTGTGATTGATCCAAACGTTCAGTGCAGGCTGTGCACCACTGAAGGCGCAAACGTCGTCAGCTGTACCATGAATATGCAGGATGGGAATGGGACGCGCATTGGCATTGGCAGTAGCACCGCCCATGGGATAGCCACTGACAGGACAGAAGGCGGCTATGAGGTCGGAAATCTTATTCATGGCGTGGTATGTCAGCATTCCGCCCATAGAGAAACCTCCGAGATAGACGCGGTTACGGTCTATCTTGTGCTGTGTGGCCATCTTGTCGATAATGGCTTTGATGAAATTAATGTCGCGGTCGCCGGAAGTGTCCCATGCCTTGTCGATACCATTGGGGAATACGACGACGAACTTGGCAGTGTCACATACGGCCTCCATACTGACCTTGTCATTCTTGAATTCGTTGTTCTGCATCCAATTGGCGTCTTGGTTGTAGCCGTGACAGAAGATGAGCAAAGGACGACCCTCGCCCAAGTCCTTTGGCGCATAAACATTATACGAACGGTTGGTACCATTCACTGTGATGTTGTCTGCCTTCATTGGCAGCAGTCCTGCAACGAGCAGGAGAAGTAGAATAATGCAATGTTTCATTTTGTAATTTATTTTAGTTTTATTTCATTTTTTGCCGCTTCGTGAACCGTTCCTCGATGGCCTGGAAGATGACGAAGAGGACGGGGACGATGAAGAGGAGGGCGACGGTGCCGATGACCATGCCGCCGATGGTGCCGACGCCGAGCGAGTGGTTGCCGTTGGCTCCGACACCTGTGGCGAGGGCTAACGGCAGGAGGCCGAAGACCATCGTGAGCGACGTCATCAGGATGGGACGCAGACGGACGGCGGCGGCGTCAAGGGCAGCTTCAACGATGCCCATGCCCTCGCGTCGGCGCATCGAGGCGTACTCGGTGAGCAGAATGGCGGTCTTCGACAACAATCCGATGAGCATGATGAGTCCGGTCTGCATGTAGATGTTGTTTTCCAGTCCCCACATCCACGCAAAGAGGAACGAGCCCGCGAGTCCGAAAGGTACGCTGAGGATGACGGCGAGCGGAATAAAGAGACTCTCGTAGAGTGCACAGAGAATCAGGTAGATAAAGATGATGCAAAGCACGAAGACGAGGGTCGTGGTGTTTTGCGACGAAGCTTCCTCGCGCGTCATACCGCCAAACTCGTAACCATAGCCTTCGGGCAGTACCTCGGCCGCTGTCTCGCGGATGGCGTCAATGGCCTGACCGCTACTATAGCCCTCGGCGGCAGTTCCTCCGACCTGAATGGACGGGAAGAGGTTGAAGCGTGAAAGGGTCTCGGAGCCGTAGACGCGGGTGAGGGTGATATATTGTCCGATAGGTGACATATCGCCCTGCGCATTCTTCACGAAAATGTTGTTCAGCGACTCGGTGTCGAGACGGTATTCGGGCGAGGCCTGCACCATAACGCGGTAAAGTTTGGTGAAGCGCACGAAGTTGGAGGCGTAGAGACCGCCGACATAGCCGCTGAGGGCTGAGAGCACTTCGCTGGGATTGACGCCGCGACGCTTGCAGAGGGCGGCATCGACTTCTACGCGATACTGTGGATATTTCAGCGAGAAATTGGTAAAGGCGCGACTGATCTCCGGCCGTTCGTTCAGGGCTGTGATGAGTCGGTTGGTATAGTCGTAGAGTTCTTGGATGGTACCGCCATGCTTGTCCTGTACGTGCAGCTCGAAGCCGTTGATACGGCCGAAACCCGGAAGCATGTTCTGCGTGTTTACCTGGATCTTGGCGTTGGCAATGTCGGCGGTGCGGCGGTAGATTTCGTCCACGACGCTCTGCACGTCGTCGCCCTTGCCTTTGCGCTCGTCCCACTTCTTCAGCTTCAGCGTAAAGTTGCCGTTCGACGACGACTGCTCAAAGTTGTTACTATTGCCGGCAATCAACGAATAGATACGCAGTTGAGGCAGGTCTTTGATACGCGACTCCACCTCTTTTAATATATGATAGGTTTGCTGTAGACTGCTGCCTGGCGAGGCTTGGACGTTGATAAATACGGTACCCATGTCTTCGTTGGGTACGAGACCTGTACGGGTGGTCTTTACCATCCAGCCGAGGGCGGCGAAGGCTACGACAACGAGGACGACGGCGAGGGCCTTGCGCTTGATGAAGCGAGTGACACTTCCTTTGTAATGATTGGTGAGCGACGTGAAGATACGGTTAAAACCAGCCTGAAAGCGGTTCAGCTTCGAGTCGCGCATAATGATGGCCGAAAGGGCAGGGGAGAGCGTCAAGGCATTGAACAGCGAGATGGCGACGGCGATGGCCATCGTCAGTCCGAACTGCGTGTAGAACGTTCCTGTGACACCACCCATGAAGCTGACTGGTACGAAGACGGCCATGAAGACGAGCGTTGTGGTGATGAGTGCGGAGGTAATGTTGTGCATGGCGTCGGTGGTCATCTGTTTATGGTCCGTGGTGGGCAAGACGGAATCTAGCCCCACACTGCTTTGCTCCAATCGCGCCTGCACCGCCTCTACCACCACGATAGCGTCGTCGACCACTGTACCAATGACGAGCACGAGGGCGAAGAGCGTCAGCATGTTCAGCGAGAAGCCGATAGCATAGATGACGGCCAGTGTGGCAATGAGTGACACGACGATAGCGATGGCGGGGATGATGGTGGCGCGCCACGAGCCGAGGAACAGCCATACAACGAGGATGACCAGTACGAGGGCTTCGAACAGTGTCTCCACGACGCTGGCAATCGACGCATCGAGGAAGTCCTTCTTGCTTTCGAGGTCTTCAATGACGATGCCTGGCGGCAGCGAGTGGCGTATTTCTTCTATTTCCGCGTCAATCTGTTTGATGATTTCGTTGGCGTTTGAACCCGCCACCTGGTTGATGCTGATGTTGATGCCCGGACTGCCGTTGGTCTCACCGATGATGTTATAGTTCTGTGAGCCGAGTTCCACGCGGGCAATATCGCCAATGCGCAGCACGTCGCCGTCGGGCAGCGAGCGGATGACGAGGTTCTCATATTCCTGTTCCTCTTCATAGCGGCCGCGGTACTTCAGCACATACTGGAACGTATTGTCGCTCTCGGCACCTAACGTACCCGTTGCCACCTCGACGTTCTGCTCATTCAGTACCTGTGTCACGTCGGCAGGCGTCAGATTGTGGCGCGCCATCTTCAACGGGTCGAGCCAGATGCGCATCGAATAGTCGGCACCCATCACGTTCACCTCGCCGACACCGGGAATACGGCTCAGGCGCGGCTCAATATTGATTTTCGTGTAGTTGGCCAAGAATGCGCGGTCGAAGGTCGAGTCGGGACTATAGACAGCAATCTGCTTGATGTTCGACGTCTGGCGCTTGCGCACGGTGATACCGCTCTTCACCACGTCGCTCGGCAGACGGCCTTGTACGGTGGCGGCGCGGTTCTGTACGTTCACCATCGCCATGTTCGGGTCAGTACCCTGACGGAAGAAGATACCTATCGAGGCGGTACCGTTGTTCGAAGCCGACGACGTCATATACATCATGCCCTCCACGCCGTTGATGGCTTCCTCCAATGGCACCACCACGCTCTTCTGCACCGTCTCGGCATTGGCACCGGTATACGAGGCCATGATTCTCACGGTGGGCGGTGCTATCTCCGGAAACTGTTCCAATGCCAGACGGCTTAGTCCGATGATGCCCACGAGCACCATCAGCACCGAGATAACTCCGGATAATATCGGGCGGTCAATAAAAGTCCTAACGTTCACCTTTTTACCTTTTTACTTTTTCACCTTTTTACTTTTTTACCTTTACCTCCATTCCGTCTCTCAGCAGGCCGGAACCTTCGGCGATAATCGTATCACCGACGTTGATGCCCTCTTCGACAATGTATTGTTTTCCGTTGTTCTGCGGATACAGCTTGACGGGTGTTGCCACCGTCTTGCCGTTGACGACGCGGTAGACGAATGAGCGATTCTGCAACTCATACGTTGCCTCCTGCGGGATGACGATGCAGTCCGTGAAGTGGGTCGGCACGATGACCGTCGCACTACCGCCGTTATGCAACAGATGGTTGCTGTTGGGGAATGTGGCACGTAATGTGACAGATCCCGTTTGCGCGTCGACAGTACCGCTGACGGCACTGATATGGCCTGGTTCGCTGTAGTTCTTGCCATTGTTCATGCGCAATTTCACGGCCTCGGCTTTCTTGATAAACTCCTCGATGGAACCATACTGCGCAATGAGGTCGAGCGCATGGTTCTCGCTGATGCTAAAGTAGACATACATCTCTGAGTCGTCGGCTACCGTCACTAATGGTTCGCTGATGGTGCTGCTTACGAGCGAACCAACGTGCCAGGGAATCATCGACGCCACACCGCTCACAGGACTCTTCACCTCCGTATAACTCAGGTTGTTGCGGGCGTTCACCTCCTGCGCCTTGGCCTGAGCCAGTGCCGCCTCGGCCTCAAACAGTGCATTCTGCATGGTCTGTACCGACACGTCGCTCACCACGTTGCCCTCCTTCAGCAGGGCTTCGTTGTTGTAATTCATGCGTGCTGTTGCCAGTCGTGCCTCCGCACTCTTACGGGTAGCCACAGCAATCTCCAATGCTGCACGGAAAGGCACTTGATCGATGATAAACAGTGTCTGTCCTTTCTTTACGGCCTCGCCTTCACCCGTCAGGATGCGTGTGATACATCCCGACACCTGCGGGCGTATCTCGACGATCTGTCGTCCGGTCATCCGCGCACTGTACTGCCGTTCGAGTGTCATATCCCCCGTTCTCACGATCATCGTCTCGTACTTCGCTTGGTCGTGAGGCTGACTTTTTTCCTTGCCGCATGACGTTACGAGCAGCCCGTACGTTATCAACAAGCTGGTGGCAAAAACATATAAAAAAGGATTCTTCATGTCTCCGTAATGAATTTAGTTTCTGATTGTCGGTGCAAAAATACAAAAAAAAATGCATTATCTGCATGAAAATTTGTTTTTTTGCGCAATAAACACTATCTTTGTACCCAAATCATAACAATATGGCTATGAAGAAGACTATTTTTTCCTTTCTGCTAATGGCGCTGACGTGCCAGACAATGACAGCGGCAGACGTGCAGGGGCAGCCGCTCCTGAAGACCCATGTAGAGACGGGCGACGTACAAGGTGTACTCGAAGGTTCGCTCGCAGTGTATAAAGCTATTCCATACGCCGCACCGCCTGTCGGCGACCTGCGCTGGCGTGCTCCTCAGCCCGCTAAAGCGTGGGAGGGTGTCCGTCTGTGCGACAAGTTCGGACCACTGCCCCCACAGCCTACACGTCCAGGTCGTACGGCGGACATGATGAGCGAGGACTGTCTGTATCTGGGCATTGCCACTCCTGCCAAGAGCACCAATGACATGCTGCCCGTGATGGTATGGATTCACGGTGGCGGATTCCAGACGGAATGGTATGGTGGCGACCTGTGGAGCCATCTGGCCATGCGTGGCGTCGTCATTGTCAGCGTCGAATACCGTACGGGAGCACTGGGTTTCATGGCCCATCCGGAACTGACGAAGGAGTCGAAGGACGGCCATTCCGGCAACTACGGACTGCTCGACCAAATCTACGCCCTGCAGTGGGTACAACGTAACATCCGCAACTTTGGCGGCGACCCGTCGAAGGTGACCATCTTCGGCGAATCGGCAGGCGCCATCAGTTGTAGCAT
>Ga0310696_10002266_pt1 | contig 25907 bp, 27 predicted proteins | sample AusTroGonzalo_MG_4_FD_203885 | JGI IMG/M metagenome (GOLD analysis project Ga0310696, IMG submission 203885) | Bovine rumen microbial communities from tropical cattle in Woodstock, Queensland, Australia - Gonzalo_02 (v2) (version 2) | ecosystem: Host-associated > Mammals > Digestive system >...
GGAAGTCGATGGCGCCTGTGGCCTCACGCCGCAGCACGCCGACATGACGGCTGTTCAGAAAAACGTTGAGGGGTACGTGCGCCCGCCTTCTCGCCATCAGAACAAGTCCTCGATGTCGGCGGCACTGCCCTGGCTGCGTGGTCGAACGACCAGTTCCAGATTGAGGGCTGAAAGGGCTTCCATCAGGGTGCGCAACTGGACGGCCGGCTCCCCGGCTTCAAGGCGCGAAACCGTGCCCTGCCGCATATGGATTTGTTCGCCGAGCGCGCCTTGACTCAAGTGCGCCTGTTTGCGGGCGCGGCGCAGGATGGCGCCGAGTTGTTTTTCTGTGCGGGCGATCTGTTCATTCATGGTGGCCTCCGATCACCAATATACGCGGTAACGTATAATCTGTCAATATACGCGAATGCGATTAAAGTAATGATATACGCGGAAGCGTTTAAAAAGCCATTATACGACAATACGTATAAGGACGCAGATGCACTCAGCCAGACGCACGCAAAGCGGCAGCGGGGCTGGAACGCAAAGCGGCAAGCGCGGGAACAATGGAGACGAATGCCGCAACAGCGAGAAAACCAGTCACCAGCCAGAAATCGTCCGGCGCGAAATCAACAGGCAGCCGGACGGCCGTCGATGCGGTCAGCCGCGCCGAGATCGTCGATGCTGCGGCGTAGCCGAGGGCAATCCCCAATGCGATCCCGGCGACGAACAGCAGGAAAAGCTCTCCCCACACGAGCGCGATAATCGAGCGAACCGGTGTGCCGAGCGCGCGCAAGGCGCCGATCTGCCGCCATCTCGATCCCACGTGCATGATCGTCACCAGCACGATCGCGGCGATGACGATCGCCTGTGTACCCAGGGCAATTGCCAGAAGCAGGCTGCGGGCGTCCCCCAACGTCGCGTAGAGCCGCGTCAGCACCTCCGCCGGAAAAACGCCGAGCGTTGCGCCTGTGCGGTATTCCTGCCGCAGGCGGTAAGCGTCGGCAACCGTCTTCGGCTTGACGAGAATGGCAGGAACGCCAGGGGATTGCGCATCGAAATACTCGTCCAGGGGCGCATCCGCATCAACATGGCCATGCTCGTGCTCATGGCTGTGATCTTTCGGCCCGGCACCATGCGACTCGGCTTCCCCACCTTCATGGTCATGATGTTCTTCACCATGCATGCCGTGAAGCTGCCATACGGCCCGGATCGGCACCAGGATGGTGCGATCCCAAGCGGTTCCCGTCGGCGCCATACGGCCAGTCACCTTGTAGGCAATAGCCGTATGGGTTTCACCGCCCGTTTCCGCCGTGCCGTGCATCGGTTTGATTTGCGCTCCAGGCGACAGCGCCACATCGGAACCAACCACCGCTTCGCCGAGGCGCGCGAAATGCGCCCCTTGCGCCAGGTTCGGAGACAGCGTCGAAATCAGGCTTGTCGTGGTGCCGACGATCGGAAAACCGTAAGCGGAGTCACCAAAGCCGACGGGCGCCGCCAGTTCGACGCGCGGATCGTTGGCGAGGCGGCCGAGAACGGCACCCTCCATCAGCGGCAGCGGCGCCGGCTGCAGGAAAACGGCCGAAAGCGCAAGCTGGGTTTCACTGCCGGCAGCTCCGACCAGCAGATCGAATTTCTCGGCCGCACGCGCGCTGCCGAGCCGGACGGCCCGCTCCTGCAACGTCACGGTCACGCTTAAAGCGACGGACAATGCAATGAGTACCACAACGGCCAACGCGCCGCTCCAGAATCGCCGCAGGTCGGCAAAAATGAACTTCATCATTGCGCGGCACTCTCTCCACTATCCTCGTCGACACGACCGCTCTCCAGGCAGATGCGGCGGCCAAGACGCTCCGCCAGGAAGGCATCATGCGTGACCACCACCAGTGTCGTGCCCTGCTCTGCGGAAAGCCGCAGCAGAAGCTCGGCAACCTCGTTGCCCGCATGGCGGTCAAGACTGGCCGTTGGCTCGTCAGCGACGATGACGCCGGGACGCTGCAGCAGCGCACGGGCGACGGCGACACGCTGCATTTCACCACGCGACAGTGTCTCGACCCCCTGCCCGACGCGGTTGATCCCGGTGGCTGAAAGCAGCGCAATCGCACGCTCCCGCTCCTCGACGGTCAGCCGGCGCGCAAGCCTGACCGGGAGAACCACGTTGTCGAAAGCGGAAAGCCCGGGGAAAAGATGGAAATCCTGCATGACAAGGCCGATGTTGCGTGCGCGAAAAGCATCGCGCCGGCCGGAGGAAAGACGGGTGATGTCCATACCATTCCAGGAAATTTTGCCTTGCGTGACGTTTTCCAGGCCGGTAATCGCGTTGACGAATGTGCTTTTGCCCGAGCCGGAAGCCCCGGTGATCGCCAGTTGACCGCCGGCCGGCAGATGAAATCGCTCGATGGCGAGGACCGGCGCAGCCAAGCCCGGAAAATGCATTTGAAGATCGGTAACGTCGAGCGCGAGCATGGTGTCAGACGGTCCTGAAAGCCGCGTTCCGAAGACGCAACTGGCTGATGAAGCCGGTTTCCGGATCGGTCCAGGAGCCGAACTCCAGCACCCCACGCGCGATGATCGGCGCATTGAATTGCACGAAGGTCTGCTTGGCCGAGAGATAGACGACCATGATATTATCCGGCCAGTCGGCGTCTGAGGAACAGAACGGGCAGAGCGACATCGGGATTTCCGTCAGGACGAAAAATGCGGCCTCCGCCTTCAGTGGCGGCGCCATGAAGCCGCTGATGGCAATCTCCTGACCACTCAATTGCTTCACCTTGTCGGAAAATTCGAGACCGAGCGGACCAAAGCTTTTGTAGAGCTCGCCGAAGCCCAGTTTTTCGGCAGCGCTTGCGCGTGCGGCAATGCCCATGAAAGGCAAGACCGCAGCGGCCGTGAGCAGCGCCCGACGACAAATAGCAAAGGTCTTCTTCTCCGTCATCGCAATCTCCTTAAACGGGAGGACAGGCGGCTTTCGGCCGCCTGCCCTGTTCGTCAGCCGGACAGATTTACATCTTTGACGCGCCGAGTGCGAAAGCGTCGGCGAGGACACGATAGACGTCGCTCTGTTCCATGTAACCACGGAAGCCTTCCGCACCCGGGCCAACGGCCTGCAGCACGACATCGTCCACCGCATGAACGCCACTATCCTCATCGCGCGGGATGTTGCCCTGGACGAAGACGGCGCCCGGCACGTCCTTGTAAGCTTCGTTGGCGACGTATTCCTTCTTCTCGTTCTGGATCGCCGGAACGAAAGGACCATCGAGCTTCGGACGGAAGGTCTCGTAGTGGTCAGGACCGTTGTTGGCCGCGATGAACAGACGGCGGGAAACATCGATTCGGTCCGGATAGCCATCGCCGTCCTTGTCTTCGTAGTTCGGGAAGCCTGCGGCGGCATAGGTGCCGACCTTGTCGCGCATTTCCGTGCCCGGCTTATCATCATCGACAGTGCCGATGATCGAGACGCCGTGCGTATGGTCACCAGTGACGACGATCAGCGTATCCGGATTTTTCGCCTGGAATTCGCGTGCAGCCGCGATGGCCTTGTCGAATTCGATCGTATCGATCAAAGCGCGATCCCAATCGAGGGGATGGCTCATCTTGTCGATGGACGCAGCCTCCACCATCAGGAAGAAGCCATCCGGATTCTTCGACAGCCTGTCGAGCGCCACCTTGGTCATATCAACCAGGCCCGGCTGGTTGGGAAACTTATCGACGGTACCCTTTTTGAGGAATTCGCGATCGAGCGTGACGTCGAGGTTGCCTGTGTGGAAGAGGCCGAGCAGCTTGCCCTGGTTCGAGCCAGCCGCGGCGGCCAGTTCATTCTTGTCGGTGGCGAGGGCGTAACCGGCCTCCTTGAAGAGCGCGATATAGTCCTTGTCGTCCTTGCGCTTCGAACCGGGCACGTCCTTGGCCAGGAAATAGGCCGAGCCTCCGCCGAGCAGCACGTCCGGCTTGACGTTGTACATCATGCCGACGATGTCGGCCTTGTCGGCGCGCTTGCGCGTATGGGAAACGAGCGCGGCAGGTGTCGCGTCCTGCACTTCAGATGTCGTCACGATGCCGAGCGACTTCTTGCCGGTGCGGCGCAGAGCCTCACCGATCGTTTCGACCTTGGGGTCGTCCTGGCTGGCCGGCGTGCGGTCAGCATAGACGCCGAGTGCGTTTACCGCGGACTTGTGGCCGGTCATATAGGCCGACATGGTGTTGGCGCTGTCGGTAGCGATCGCCGAGGTCGAGGAGGTGCCGATGAAGGCGACGGGCGGAATGTCATCCATGGCAAGGCGGACATTGGCCTTCCCCTCGGTCATGCCCTTGGACATGAGGCGGGCGCCGGTGCGGTGCGCAACGGAAAGACCGTCACCCAGCAGGAAGATGATGTTCTTGGCTTTGGGCGTGTCGGACGTTGTGTATACATCCCAGCCGACCGATTTCTTCTCGTCGCCAGCCGATACCTCGACCTTGTACTGGCCGGGCTTCGCAAGCTTGATGTCGCGCAGGATGAGCGCGGATCCGAGTACCTTGTCTTCAGCGCCCTTCTCCTCGGCAACGAATTGGGCGGCCTTGCCGAAAACAGCGTCGTAGCTCTCGCCGTTGATCGTGACTTTCACGTCTTCCGGCTTCACGACCTTGCTGAATTCAACCTTGAAATCGAATGGCGAGCCTGCAAGGACCGTGGCCCGGTCCAGCGGATAGATCGTTGTCGCATGGGCCGCCCCGGACAAGAGTGCCGCCGACGCCACCACAAGGAAAAGTTTACGCATTTCATACCCCCAACTTGGTTAGCTTCCCCTCTCCTTTATAAATCCCGGATGACAGCCAGATGAAATCGCGCCAGTTTTTACAACCCGTAAGTTCACAGGATGCAATGATCGCAGCAGCTTTATTGCAGAACTTGCGGTGGGGCGTTGTCATGTCTGAAGTCCACGACCCCGCATCTTTGCGCAGCGCCTTGAGACTCTGAAAAGTCTCAAGGCGCTGCGCGTTCATCTGCCACCAACGGGTAAATGGCCAAACCGATTCAGGCTGAATTCAATCGTTCAAACGGCCGATTCAATGATTAGGGGTGGAGGAGAAACTTGTAGAGGGATCCGCGAAACCCGCTGATCAGAGGCCAGCTGCATAAAATCGCCGGTGATCGGAAAACGATCATTTGTTGTTTCCGCCCAAAGGCATATCCGCAAATTGGATAAGTTCCTTTGTAAATGCCGATAAGAGCCTGTTTGAGATTGTTTCGATTTGAGGCAATAACTCCGCAATCGCTCATCCAGGTCTTTGAAATCAACAATAGAATGATCGCTTTGATGGGATACGAACCGAAAAGTCCGTGGAGTTCCCTTGCCCGCCGTCGAACGATGTTTCTGACGCATCTTATTGCAGAACCCGCAAGATAATATGATTGAACATGTCATGTTTATTGACTAAAGCGGTGTACAGTTACACGCAGTCAGGAAAGATGCCGTCATGTTTGGTAAAGGCCTCAAGTCTCTTTGTGCAATCAGTTTGCTCGGCCTTCTAACCGCAGCATCGGCGTCAGCCGACAATGCAAAAACATTGTCAATTCTCGATGATCGTGGAACCACCATCGAAGTTCCCGCCGATCCCAAGCGTGTCGCTTCCATTTCCTACTTTGCTACCGACGTGGCATTTGCGCTTGGTGTCAAACCGGTCGCAACCACCTATATGGCAGCCGGCCGCGAGCCCGATTTTCTCCTCGGCCTGACAAAGCAGATCAAACAGATCGGCCAGCGTGCCAAACCCAATCTAGAACTACTGTCGGAAGCAAAGCCCGACATCATCATTGCCATGCGCCGCTACACGATTGGCAATGCCGAGCAATTGCAGAAGATCGCGCCCTACGTGGCTTATAATATGGAGCTTTTGAGCGAAAGCGATCGCGAGATTTCCCAGCTTGCACAGGTGCTGGGCAAGCCGGAACGCGGTACGGAACTCAATGCCGCTTTCCGGCAGCACCTTGCCGAGTACAGCACCAAAGCGCCGAAGGACGTGCATCCGCGCTTTCAGATCATGTGGGCCGGAGATACGCCATGGTCCTTCCACACGGAGAATACAACGGCCTCGATCGTTGCCGCGCTTGGCGGTGACAACATTGCGGGACCGATGCGCCAAGGCGGACCGTTCGGTGTGGAGCTGAGCCTTGAAACCATGCTTGAAAAAGACCCGGAGGTCATTTTCGTTTATGATTCCGGTCCGGATCGTCCGCACGAGAATAATCCGATCTGGCAGCAGCTTTCGGCGGTCAAGAATGGCCGCGTTTTCTATGTCGGGGATCATTGGGTTGAAGCCAATGGTCCGATAGCCCGCGAGATCGTTTTGCGCGAAGCAGCACATTATCTGTATCCGGAGACCTTTCCAAAAGTGGATGTCAAAGCCGAGGCGGCAAAATTGATCCCCGCCGATATCCAGTAGCGATATCTCCTTGGCACGGCGGCAAGCAGCAGGCATGGGACGGTCATTGGCCACGACCACACTCATCGTGGCGGCAACCCTGTTGGTGATTGTTGCCGGCCTGCTCGTCGGGGCCAAACCGCTTGGACTGTCCAAACTGTGGCCGGTGCTCCTGTCGCCGGATGGAAAGATCGATTCCATTCTTGTCTGGTCGCTGCGACTGCCCCGCAGCCTTGCTGCCGTGGTTGCCGGTGCCGGCCTCGCCGTCTCGGGGTATCTCCTGCAGACGCTGACCCGCAATCCGCTGGCTGGTCCCGATATTACCGGCGTTGCATCGGGCGCGGTGGCGCCCATCGTGTTCTGTTTCGTATTCCTGCCATGGATTTCGTCAGTGTATTATCCCTTTGTCGGGTTGGCAGGCGGTTTGGCCGCTGCTTCCGCCACCCTTTGGGTATCGCGCGGCGGCGACGGACGACCACTGCATCTTGCGCTCGGTGGCATCAGCATCTCGCTCTTCCTGGGCGCGGCAACGACCTATGTGCTGCTCTTGAGCGGACCGCAAGCGCCATCCCTGCTCTTCTGGCTGTCCGGTGGTTTTCAAGGCAGGTCGTGGCCGCACCTTCTACACATGACACCATGGGTGCTCGGTGGCTTGGCCGGCGCCTTTGCGTGCCAGCGCGTCATCGGCATGCTCGCTCTGGGTGAACACGCATCCATTGGCATGGGACTGAACATGCGTTTCTGGAAACCGGCCCTGCTGCTGCTCGCCGTGCTTCCCGTTGCTGGCGTCGCGCCGGTCGCCGGGCCGGTTGCCTTTGTCGGTCTTGTTTCGCCGCACATCACCCGGCTGCTCAAACCGCATAACATCGGCTGGTCGATCATCCTGACCGCGGCCATCGGTGCGTTGATGGTCGTGACTGCCGACGTCATCGCACGCAGTATCGCCTTACCGCGCGAACTGCCGGTGGGTATTATCACGGCGCTTCTGGGCGGCCCCTTCTTTATCTATCTCGTCCAGACACGACGCTTTTCGCTGAAAGGCGGGCAGTGACGATGACCGTGTCCGCTCCCGTTCACCGCCCTTCCCTGTTTGGACCAGTATTGGCTCTCCTGGCCATGATGGTGCTCGTCCTTGTCGCCGCGGTGTTTCTGGGCGTTGCCGACATTCCGCCTGGAGATGTGGCAGCCGTCCTGACCGGACATGGCTCCGATCAAGCCAGATCGATCATTCTGGATATCCGCCTGCCGCGCATTGTCACCGGGATCCTGGCCGGAATTCATTTTGCCGTGGCTGGCCTCCTGCTGCAGACCATCACCCGCAATCCGCTCGCAGATCCGTCCATCGTGGGGATTTCACAGGGCGCGACCCTGGCCGTCACCGTCTTCCTTGTCTTCACCGTTTACATCTCTGAGCCGGGCTCCAACACGCTCGCCGAGCTGCCCCTTGCATGGCTTCCCGCCATCGGCACACTGGGCGGCATGGCAGCGGGCGGCCTTATCTACGTCCTCGCCTTCCGGCTTGATCTGGGGCCGCTCCGGATTACCCTTTGCGGCATTGCAATCGGTGCCGTGTTGCATGCCGCCGCGATTGGACTGATTGCCGGCTGGGGCTCGGCGCGCATTGAAATCCTGCTGGAATGGCTGTCCGGCAGCCTTTATGCGCGCAGCTGGACTCACGCCCTGTTCCTTGTGCCGTTCACAATCGCCGGGCTCGCAGCGCTCCCGGCCCTGCGGCGTTCCATAGACCTGCTGCGGTTCGACCCCGCAGTCGCGCGTTCCTTCGGCCTTTCCTATCGCAAACAGTTTTCAATCGTCCTGCTGTTGTCGTGCGCTCTTGCGGCAAGTGCGGTCGGTGCCGTTGGCCCCATCATCTTTGTCGGTCTTGTCGTTCCCCATCTCGCCCGTTTTTTGGTGGGCCGTCATTTTGCCCTTGTGCTGCCGCTGACCATTGCCCTTGGCGCATTTATCGTCACGTTGGGTGATCTCCTCGGCCGGCTGCTCGGGCAGGCTGAGGAGATTCCAATCGGGGTGATCACGGCCCTGTTCGGTGTGCCTGTATTGATCGCACTTCTGCGCAAAATACCTTGAGGACCATAATGCCCCTTTCCTGCTCGCAACTGTCGGTCTTCTATGGTCGCCGCAAGGCATTGAACAGCTTCAACCTTGATCTGAAGCCAGGAGAGATTCGGGCCCTCATCGGCCCCAACGGCTCCGGCAAAAGCACCGCGCTTCAATCCATTGCCGGCTTGATCACGCCGCACGAGGGGCAGGTGGAAATCAACGGCAAGCCCGCCAGAGAAATGTCGCGGCGGACCTTGGCAAAACAGCTGGCGTTCTTGCCACAGCAGCCGTCAGCTCCGGACGAGATGACCGTCGAACAGCTTGTGCGGCAGGGCCGCTATCCCCATGTCGGTCTGTTTCGCAGCTACAGCAGTCACGATGAACGGGCGATAGAATGGGCATTGGAAAGCACGGGGCTGGCCAATCTGGCGGACCGGAGCCTGCACGAATTGTCCGGGGGCGAGCGGCAGCGCGCCTGGATATCGGCGGCGCTCGCCCAGGAAGCCCAAATCCTGCTGCTGGACGAGCCTACATCCTTCCTCGATATCGGCTTTCAGGTGGAAGTGCTCAATCTGGTGCACCGCCTCAGCCGCGAAAGAGGCGTGACAATCATCATGGCCATTCACGACATCAATCAGGCGATCTCGATCAGTGACCGCATTTCCCTATTGGAAAAAGGCCAATTGCTCTTCGACGGAGAACCCGACGAGCTCGCCGGGAGCGGACTGATCGAGAAAGTATTCCGCGTGCAGGGCAATTTTGTCCGCATCGCGCCCGGCAGCCGCCCTCATTTCGATATCGAGCTCATCCGGTCCCAAATTACGGTTTCACCAGCCGGAAGATGACCTTGGTCTGCGTGTAATAGGTAAGCGCATCGGCAAAATCCGGCATCCAGCCATCGGCGACAAAGGGAATGAAGCCGTCAAAATCGAGTTTGCGCGCCGATACCTCGAACCCAGCACCCCCAAACACCCGGGCATAGTCGGTGATGGAGCGATCCTGCACGACCGTGTTGGTCTTCTTCGCAACAAGGTCGCGCCATTTCGGCCACAACGGATTATCCGTATGGCAACCGGTGACCGCGTAGTAAACACCCCCGGGCTTCAGACTCCGCCATATATCGCGCGCATGCGCTTCGATGTCGGCAACGAGATAGATCACCTCATGGCTGATCGCCAGATCGAACTCGCCGTCCCAGCCCTCGACTTGGGCAGCGGCCTGATACTGAATGGGCAGATTGCCCTTGAGGTCATTGGCCTTGGCGATTGATTGCTCGGCGATATCGACCCCGAGGGCCTTGCGAAACGGCCGGATCGCGTGGAGGTGGCGCAGCAGCCCGCCCTGATTGCAGCCGAAATCCAGCACTGCCTTTCCGGAAAGATCCCGTTCCGGCAAAAGGCCGATCAAATGCCGCCAGATCGGCGCATGCCCGTCGGCCATGGCATCCTCGGCGTCAGGATCGATGTACCACGTGCTGATATTTGCTGCGCTGCTGTGCATGGGAATCTCCGGTCATGTGTTGACGCACTTTTACACATTCCCGGAGGAGCACAACAGGAACTGCGGCAACATTGTTGCCTGCCAGAAGGATAAATGTTGCGGGCTTCTGGTCATTCACTCCGCTTCCCGGCCCCGGCTGTAGTCTTCAGGCGAAACCTTGTCCATCCAGGTTACCGTATTGCCATCGAGTGCCTCCGATACCGCAAAATGCACCATCGGTTGATCAGCCGCCGCACCGTGCCAATGTTTCACCATCGGCGGAATCCAGACAACATCGCCCGGCTTCATGATCTGGACCGCACCGCCTTCTTTCTGAACCCAGCCCTTCCCTGAGACAATGAAGAGTGTCTGGCCGAGGGGGTGCACGTGCCAGGCGGTATGGGCACCCGGTTCGAATGATACGGTAGCCCCGCCTATGCGGGCAGCGCCGTCGCCCTTATAAGCAGATGACACCTGGACCTGGCCGGTGAAGCGTTCCTCGGGACCGCTCACAGGTTGGCCGCCGCGCTTGACCACCTTGATATCCGCACCAGCCGGTGTATGCGCGGCGGCGGCCTCCCTGCTTGCCAAAACTGTTTTGAGAACTGGCACCGCAGACATGGCACGCGGCCAACCGGCATAGAATCCGGCATGGGTAATGGCTTCGGCCGCCTCTTCCCGTGTCAGTCCGTTATCCATGGCGCGGCCCAGATGGAACGCCAATTGGTCGATCTGCCCCATCGCTATCAGCGCCGTCATCGTAACCAGGCTCCGGTCGCGGGCCGACAGATCCGGGCGCTGCCACAGGTCGCCGAACAGTGCCCGGTTGGTGAGATCGGCAAGGGCGGGCGCGGTCGGCGCCACGTCGGCAGCCAGGGACGCGCTGCGAGCAGCTTCCGCTGCTGCATCCAACTGGATGAGCGCATCGTCGCTATCCCTGACGGGCGCGATCTTCATCTCGTCGAAGACCTTCTTGATCTCTGCCACAGCCGACATCGCGTTGGGCCAGCCGGAATAGAATGCCAGGTGCGTGACCACTTCGCCCACTTCACGGGCCTCGACGCCGTTTTCCAGCGCCCGCTTCACATGGTTGGCCAGAACGTGCCCCTTCCCGGTCGAGATCAGCGCGGAAATGGTGACCAGGCTGCGGTCGCGCGGGCTCAGATTCTTGCGCTTCCACACTTCGCCGAACAGAACATCATCGGTGAAATGGCCAAGACCGGGCGCAACGTCGTAGACAGCCGGCGGAGCCACCCGGGGGTGCTGCTGCGCTTCAGCGCCCGTGGCTGCGAATGCCGACATGGCAAGACTTGTGGCGATGGCTTTCACGATGCTTCTCCTTGTTGGTAGATCCGGCGACTCCTGGAACCACCGATGGCCTGGCTTCTACGTGGGTATGGCGCGGGGCGCCGCCGGGCATTGAAGCGAATTTACTCCTAGCCGATTAGCTCGACTAGGTGCTAAGATCCAATTGGACTTATATTGGGGATTCATCAATGAAGCGGGATGAGCTGGGCGACCTCGTTGCTTTTCTAACTGTCGCGGAAGAGCGCAGCTTCACGCGGGCGGCCGCGCTATTGGGTACATCGCAATCGTCACTCAGCCATTCGGTGCGTCGTCTCGAGGACCGCATGGGGGTTCGGCTGCTGACACGCACCACGCGCACCGTCGTCCCGACCGAGGCCGGAGAACAATTGGCCGAAACGCTCCGGCCCGCGTTCAACGATATCCGCAGCCGGATGGATGCACTTGGCGCCATGCGGCACGCGCCGGGCGGCACGATACGCATCACCGCCATACGTCATGCTGCGGTGGCCATTCTCATGCCCGCCGTAACGCGCCTGATGCAGTCCTATCCCGATATTAACGTCGAGATCTCGGTGGAAAACCGGCTGGTTGATCTGGTGAACGAGCGTTTCGACGCAGGGGTCCGGCTCGGAGAGCATATTGAAAAAGACATGATCGCGCTGAAAATCGGGCCGGAAATGCGCATGCTTGTCGTCGGCTCTCCAGATTATTTTGAACGGCACCCGAAGCCACTCACCCCGCATGACTTGACGAAACACCGCTGCATCAATCTGAGACTGACCACTGTCGGCGGTCTCTATGCCTGGGAGTTTGAAAAAGACGGCAAACCGCTCAATGTCCGCGTCGACGGCCAGTTCGTCTGCAATGACGTCCCAATCATCATCGACGGGGCACTGGCAGGATTAGGCCTGGCGTGCCTGCCAGACGACTACCTGCTCCCGCTGATCGGCGAGGGCAAGCTGGTTCCGGTGCTTGAAGACTGGTCACCGCCCTTCCCTGGATATCATATCTACTATCCCAGCAGGCGCCTTGCTTCACCCGCATTCTCGCTGTTGATCGATGCCCTGCGCTATCGCGGTTAATTCCATCACCTTTAGTTCATACCAGCGTGAACAGACACCCATAGGACCGCACTGGGCTTTTATCTATCTGTAAAAGCTCACTAACTCTGCGCCTGCGGATCATTCGTGATCTAGAAGTATAAACCCTATCATATTCAGCTCACTAATCGCTCAGTCCGTCTCAGCCTACACTTCAGGGTGTGGGCCGGTCATGCCTCCCGAGGGCTGCAATTCCGTTGACGTCAGCGGCGCGGAGCCGTTGATCGCGGCGTTCAACGCGATGGTGCCCCGCCTGGCGACCAATTGAACATACAAGGAGCACCGAGTTGAATATCACCGACCTCAAGCCTCTCACCGTGGCGGCTGTCATCGCCCTGGCTGCCGGCGAAGTCCGCGCGGATGATTACCGGGAAAACCCCTATACGCTTACCTACGAAGGCGCTATCACTGAAAACGTTGCCGGCAAAGTCAACATTCATCCGGTCAAATACAAGTTGAACGGGCTGGACATCGCGGCGAACGTCTATACCCCGCCTGGCTACACTCCCAGCGAATCCTATGCAGCAATTGTCGTGGCTCACCCGAACGGCGGCGTCAAGGAACAAACCGCAGGGCTTTACGCTCAGCGTTTGGCCGAACAGGGCTACGTTACCATTGCGGCAGATGCAGCATACCAGGGTGGCAGCGGTGGCGACCCCCGCAACGTTGACAAGCCGTCCAACCGCATTGAAGACATCCACGGGATGGCTGACTATATCACGCACTATGCCGGCGTTGACGGCTCCCGCCTGGGGTTGCTGGGTATTTGCGGCGGTGGCGGTTATTCACTTGCTGCCGCCAAGACCGACAAGCGCTTTCAGGCAATCGCCACGCTGAGCATGTTCAACTCCGGCCGCGTGCGCCGCAACGGTTTTGAAGACTCACAGCTGAGCAGTCTTCAGGAGCGTCTCCAGCAGGCATCGGAGGCCCGCGCGCAGGAAGCCACCGGCAACATCATCTACGCCAATGCCACGCCGCTGACCGACGAGCAGATTGCCAAGCTGCCGTTCGAAATGTATCGCCAGGGCACCGAATACTACCAGAAGACCAACGCACATCCTGGCTCCTCTGCGCGCTATACGCTGAGCAGCCTGCTCGATCTGGCTCGGTTCGACGCAACGGACCAGATCGATCTGATCAACAAGCCCCTGCTCATGATCGCGGGCAGCAAGGCTGACAGCCTCTACATGAGCGAGGACGCATTCGCGAAAGCAACCGGAACGACCGACAAGGAGCTGTTCAAGATCGAAGGCGCGACGCATATCGAGACCTATTGGGTGCCCGAATACGTCGACGCCGCGATGGGCAAGCTGACGCCGTTCTTCAACAGAACGCTCGAAGGCACGCGCGGCTAACGAACGAGGCCGGCCCTGAGCCGGCCTTCTCCCCTCTCCCGATGTTGCGGCTTCATTCAGGACCCTCAAGATGAACACTCTACTCACATATGCGACCGGAGCCGCCATCGCGTTCAGCGCTATCGCTCTTGTCGGCTTGCAGGTTCACGCGGAAACCAACCGCGTCAAATTTCCCGAAGGCCTCGACAAGCTGGTACATTACACCGGCCGTCAACGTGGTGAATCCGTCACCCATATCAAGACCACGCAGAGCGTAATCGATACGATCAAGGCGGGAAAGCCGGTACCCGATGGCGCGCAGTTCGTCCTGATCGACTATCGCAACGGCGAGCTTTACCGGTATTTCGTCATGGAAAAGGGCGCCAACTGGGGCGCCGACTATGATGACCATCGGCGCACGGGTAACTGGCAGTTCCAGTGGTACTGGGCGGATCACACGGTCAACAAGGCTGAGAACACCAATCGCTGCCAGTCCTGCCATCAAGGTGCCAGCGGCAATGATTTCCTGTTCACCCACAGCGAAATTCAGGCCTTCCACGGGACGCCGGTGAACTGACGGTCATGGCTCCTACCTTCCTTCTGCGACTGGCGATTGACTTTGCGGCGGCGGGCCTGCTCATGCTGGCCCTTGCCTATTACTGGCTTGGCGACACCGTTCATGAACTGGCGGGTTCGGCTGTCTTTGCGCTCGCCGCGATACACAACGTCTTCAATCGACGTTGGTGGGGCACGGTCGCGCACACCAGGCGCGAAGCGAGTGGATTGATATATGCCGGCATCAACCTGGTACTGTTGGTCGTCGTCGGAACTGTTGTGGTGACCAGCCTTATGATCTCCCGGCTGGTGTTCGCGTTCCTACCCCTGGATGGCGGCTTCACCGCCAGGCAGATCCATACCGCTGCAGCCTATTGGCTTCTGATTATCGTCTCGCTGCACATCGGTTTCCGCTGGCCGGTCGTGATGCACGCTGCCCGAACCCTGTTCGGCATCACGACTTCGGGCAGAGGCCGCACGATCGCCTTGCAACTGCTCGCTGCCGCCATGGCGCTGTATGGCGTGCAGAGTTCGGCAGAGCTGGGGCTAGGCGATAAGCTCCTCATGCAGATATCGATGGATTTATGGGACTTCAATGAATCGATTGCCGGCTTCTTTCTCCGCATTGCGTCCATCGTCGCACTCTACGTCTGGATAGCCCACACGACGCGCATGCTGATCCAGAGGATCGCCAGACGTCGCCACGCAACTTAAACGCGGTTATGCCCTCGGCCCATACGAGGAGTCCTTAATGCGTTCGACAACGAGAACACGACAATTGTTATCGCATGTCTGCTCCACCAGCCGCCAAATTGTCGACGAATGACTTGAACGAAGTGGTCACGTAGCGTGTGTTGACGATCCAGTTTTTCTCGATCGTCAGATTGTCGCTCCAAACGTCTCGGACAAAAAAGTAAACCTTGCCGTCCCGATGATCGATGCAATAATAATTCCCGCCCCAATCAAAGGCAAACTGAATGAGATGGGGTGGCAATTGCTGTTCTGACCATTCCCTTTTGGTTCGTCCCTCAGCAGTAAAATCCGGATCGTCACCAAAGCGGTCGCTATAGCGAAACGGGATGAAGTCGCGAACTTCATTATCATCCCATTTCCCTTCCGGATCGACCCAAACGGATCTTTCCGGTGTTCCGCCATTGTGATCGATATAATGCGCCTTCAAATCGTCGGGAAGTTTTACGGACAATTCCTGTTCTACCGAAATGAAATCCTCGAGCGTCAGAGCTTTTTCACAATCGCTGAAACCGTTTTCACCCCTAACAATATCCATGCCATCTGTTCGAGAGCGAGGGTTCTGCCCGGCAAGGTCCATGACCAAAGCCCGTATCTTGATGGCTTTTTCAAAATGGTCGAGTTGGTGGATGCGTATCCACCATTCCGCGGCCTCCATCAGAAGCTCGGGGTCATCATTTTTATTGCCAAAAAACGAATAGAACGAGAGGCCCACGCTGGAGCCTTTTTCAGATATCTTTTGATCACAGACCTCAACTATCTTTTTTTGCAGAATGGTTCTCACGAAACGTTCTCCATTGAATATCCGGATTTTTGCGACAGCAGATAGAAATTGGCCAGCCCGTCAATCAGTGACAAAGAACTCAAAAAAATCCAGCTTTGCGGAGGGGAATACATTGACAAGCCGTCCTTCCGGAATCTTTTTCGCCGACAGCCCGCCGATGCACAGGCCAAGCGTTCTAAAAATCATGTACTTCGGCCCGATCAGATGGTCAGGATCGATTTCCCGCAGCCGCTGAACGGCCCCTTCAGCATAGATTTCAATTCCATTCACGACCGGTGTGACATGCTTGCTCAGCGTGACATAAGCCAGCTTTCTCCCGTCATATATGAGCTCGCATCCTTCCCGGGTTTCGAGAACATGTTGCATTATATTGTCTGTCAGAGAAGTATACGGCTGACCACAGGCTTGCTTGATCTGCGCCTGAGATTTGCCGAACACAAAGTCATTGACCGAGATGAAGGGGATTATCGTGTAGACCGTCATAGCGATCTTCTAGCATATCGGGGAGCATCCACATACGGGCCCCAAATGGCAATTTCAGATTTTTTGTCCGTTGCGAAATCGCTCAAGGATTTTTGGCAATTCCTCCGCGACACCATTGCCATGGCCCACTATTCTCATTGGCTGAGGGTAAATTCCGATCAGCATGATCGCAAGCGCAGGGTGCGTTTTGTCCAATATGAGAAGTTACTGAAGAACGATCGGTTCCTTACGCTGCGAAAGACCCGCAAGTCCTCCTTTGTAAATGCCGATAACAGGCGATTTTCTTGAACTTCAATTAGGACGAAAGTGTCTGCAATCGCCAGCTGGAATCAGAAAATCAAAACGACCTTGGATTTGGTCAGATAGAACTGTTGATTGAATTTCATCCGCAACCATCAAAGCCTGATGTCGCCGGGCGAGAGTTTCCCGATAGTCTTGAGCCTTGACATCCTCGAAGAACGACAGATATGGCGCTAAGCGCTTTACCGCCGCTTCCGCCTGCTCAAGGGAAGCCCGGAAAAATTCCTTCCTGTCATTCTGGGCGTTAACGCGAACAGCTTCAAATTCGTTGTGACGTGCCTATTCAAGAGCAGGTGCGTCGTCAATGTAAATGATTGCATGGGTATCGAACATAAATGGTACACTTGCGTCGCCAAGCTCTCGCACCCGATCGCCCGGATCCAAACGCCTTGCGAGCCCAATTTTGACAACATCGTCCCCAAATGAGCCGACATGCAAAAATATATGAATGTAGCCTGATCGGGTCTTTTCAGCCATTGCCTGAGCGCGCTCCACTCGCGCATGGGCCGCTGCCAAGTCGCGTTCCAAGATTTGTATTTGATCAATGAAGGCGTTGAAATGCGGAACACCGACAAGCACCCATTGAGGCTACAAGGTCAGCTGTGCATCGTTTTAGCGCCTGCTGACCTACTTGTTGGGTTGCGACGCCAATTGACCCACTTTTCCATCTGCGCTTGACCATAGTTTGTCGAGATAGAGCGAAAATTAATACCAGATTCTCGTAGCGGTGTTGGGTCAACGTGAAATAGCAAAGGGGTCAATTCTTACCGGAAATCAAAAGCCATGACCGCCCAGCGTTCCACACATTGAGGCACCCGACCCGAACATCAACTTGAGGCTGTGACCTCGGAAAGGACCATGACCCTGGCACGGACAAAACAGGCTTGACTATCTTTCGCAATTAATGGACCGAAACACAGCCAGTTGGGCCCATCCTTCCTTGGGTAGGTGCGGTCAGGTCTTGAGCATCGCTCCTAACTCACGTATGGGAATAGCTTGCAATCTGTTAAACTTCACTCAAATGCTCAGGCGATATTTAGCATCATGGTTTCTAATAAGACGATCCTGATCACCGGAGAACCGCGGGATTTCGGAACGCGTGCGTTAAGGGCGGGATATGGCCGATAGATGCTAATTGTCCGGCTCGTCGGGAAAATCCTTCGCCAGAGGTTCGTGCGGTTCATTCTTGCAGGAGGCACATCTGTTGTTTTGAACCTAAGTGCCCGCGCGCTGTTCTCGATGTTTGTCAGCTATGAGGTTGCGATAGTTTTCGCGTATTTTGTCGGTATGGCCACAGCCTGGACCTTAATGAGGGTCCTCGTCTTTAAAACGACCAACGAAAGGGCCGATGGCGAGATCCTGCGGTTCTTTGTTGTCAACATGATCGGTTTGTTGCAGGTCTCGGTAGTCAGTAGTGTGCTTGTTGATCAGGTCGATTTGATTGTGAACAACATCAAGATATCCGAGGCCGTGGCACATCTCCTCGGGCTGATATCGATTGTCTTTACAAGCTATCTATTGCATTCGAAATTCACCTACTCATCGAAGTCTTCCGAAACCAAGAGGTAAAATGTCAGTGAGATACGTGGATGTCCTGCGCGCCAAAATGTTTGAGCGTAAAATGGCGGTTTACCTGCTGGCCGCTGCGACCGCTTTTTTCTTCAATACGTATCTCGCGTATCTCTACGGGAGCGACATTCCTTTCTGGGATGAGTGGGACGCCCAGGGAGGGCACTTGTTTGTCCCGCTTTTGAGCGGCCAATACAGTGTCGCGGACCTGCTTTCCAATCATAATGAGCATCGGATCTTTTTCGGCCGGGTCGTCTGGCTGACGTCATATGCGCTGTCCGGATACTGGGACGTCCAGTTGATGATGATCCTGAATTCTCTGATCCACGGCATTTTGGTCGCCGTGCTGATCAAGACCCTGTCGTCGAAACAGAATGACAACAGCTTCTATCTGATTGCAGTGTCTACCGTTGTCATCTCGCTATTGCCGGCTGGATGGGAGAATATTCTTTGGGGCATGCAGGCCGTCGTTTATGCGCTGCTGCTTTTTGCCTTGCTCGCAAATGTCGTCCTGAGCAAAGCCCGGCCTCTGACAGAGCAATGGGCTCTTGGTACCCTTCTGGCGGTATGCTCGTACCTCTGCATGGCGTCCGGAGCATTGACATTGGTGCCATACATTCTGTTCAGCGGATACATGTTCTTCTTGAGCCGCGACTGGAAGTATCTTGTGTCGATCGTAATCCACGGGCTTCTGACCGGTATTATGGTTTTCAGCATCGCGAAGATCGGGTCTTCCGGCGGCCATTCTATGGAAGATCTCATCCACTCCTTCAATTCCCTCGTTTTCCTGATGAGTTGGCCGCTTCCGCCAACTATCCTGTCTGCCTTCTTTCTCAGCGCGCCCTTCATCATCTTCACGATCGCGACCGTGCGATCGCGAAATTCCTCATCCACTGCCTGGGGAGGGATTTTGTGGACACTGTGGATATACCTCCATATCGCGCTGTTTGCTTATGGCCGAGGCGAGACGACTGGTTTGGCATCGCGTTATGCTGACATTGTCGTCCAGATCACGATCGCGAACGTGGGATTTCTCGTCGCGCTTCTTTATCGGATGCGCCCGGCTCGCTACCTGTCAGTACCCGTTCTGGGATCGATCGTATGGGGTATCGTTGTCGCAATTCTGCTTGTGAACCAGGTAAAGCCGTCGGTGGCGGGACTTTATTCTCGCTGGAACGCATCGCAGTACCAGCAGAAAAATCTTGAGCGCTTCCTGTCGTCCGGAGATCCACAGACTCTGGCGGGCCACCCACGCACGGCAATCCCATATCCTTCGGAGGAGCGCCTGATCTCTCTTCTTCGCAATCCGGCGCTGCAGCCTGTTCTCCCGCCGAGCGCCAATCTGCTAAATGTCCGCAGCGGTGATAAGGTACCGACAGTGTCAACATTTCATGTCGGCATTTATCACCTGAAGAACTTTCTTCTCGTTGCATCGCCATTCCTAGCTGCAATTTGCGGGATTTGGTTGCTGACGACGGCAGGCATGGCTATGAGCAAAAGATGGAGGTCGTCGTGACACTGGACGGCAATGATGCGGTGGCCTTCGCGCGGGTCTGGCTGGTGAGCATGGAACTTGCACGGTTTTCACTGCCTGCAAGGGTTTCGAAACCCATGCGGAGATCGTTGGCCATGTCATCGGCGTGCTAAGCCCCGTCGTGACGAGCTACTTCCTGCACAAGTATTTTACGTTTTCGAAACAGGGCATGTCATGCAAAAAAATCTCAATACGGCAGCATACTGCCTTGTCCTTATCCTGTCAGTGATCCTGTTCTATGCCAAGTTCCAGCCGCTAGGTTTTCATCCCACCAATGCCGGGCTCGACCCCTCCTGGCAGGCAAGCCTGGCATTGGCTGTCGAAAAAGGATGGCTGTTCGGAACAGACGTCGTGTTCACCGGCGGCCCGCTCTCTTCCATCTACACACGACAGTATGTCGGGGCATACACTTACGCCGTTGCGGTCTTTTCAATCCTGATTGCGCTTTATCTGGCTGTGTCAACAGCCCGAATCCTGCGGTCGACTGGCAGCATACTGTCGGCCCTATTGGCTCTCGCGCTGATTTACGTCTGTTATATCTATACCGACACATTCCTCCTGATCGTGCCCTTGCTGACGGCAATCGTGTTCCTGGATGGTCAGGGCAAATCGGCGAGCGCTCATGCCGCAGCCGGATCCTTCCTTTGCGGTGTCGTGGCTCTTGCCAAGTTTTCCACATTCCCCCTGTCGGTAGTTACTGTTCTCCTGCTGGACGCATTGACAGTTCGCCGGAAGGCCATTCCCGTTCAGACGCTGCTGCTGTGCGCGGGCCTGTGGGCCGGGTTCGCGGCCGGTGGCCAGCCTGTCAGCCAGTTTCCGGCATTCCTCGTTTCCAGCCTCGAGGTTTCCAGCGGTTATTCCGCTGCAATGAGCCTGTCCGCGCAGGTCATGGAGGTTGCGGGATGGGTAGTCCTGGCAGCGGTCTTTGTGGGTTTTCTTGTATGGCGGAGTTATGCGTGCAGGCGCTCGGCCGATCCCGTCATCGGCGCCGCCAGAATTCTCGTCACCTGCGCATTTCTTTTCATTACATGGAAAGCCGGGTTTGTACGGCATGACCTTCATTCGCTGATTGCCTGGGGCAGTCTTTCGCTGGCAATCATCCTTGCGGGTTTCGCTTGCCTGACGCGGTTCGGACGGGCATGGTGGGGGGTGCTTGCACTGGCCCTCGTCAGCATGATCCCGCCCTATGTTCTTCTTGACCAAGCGACCGGTCATCCGCCCTTTACTAGTGGCCTCGAAACAACACGGATCCTGACACGCGAGATAGGCAATACCGCGGATCTGATTGCGTACCCGGCCGAATGGCAGCGAAAGCTCGAAGAACGCAACACCGCATCGCTTGCGGAAATCCGGTCGAAACTGTCGCTTCCGGCGCTGGACGGCACAGTCGACATCATCCAGTCGGAGCAATCCGACCTCATTGCCAACAACCTGCAGTTCACGCCGCGGCCCACGGTCCAGGAATACACGACCTATTCCTCGAAACTGGTCGCCCGCAATCGCGCCTTTTTCGAAGGAAAGCGCGCGCCAGATTATCTGATCATGGCGCCGGGCTCGATCGACGGCCGCCATCCGGCATCGGCGGAAGGTGCTTTGTGGCCACTGTTTTTCGCATTCTATCAGTCGGAAATCGATCTGGGCCGAAATCTCGTTCTCAAGAAGCGGGCTTTGCCGATCCACAATCTTGAGACGGTACCGACAGAGATCGGGGCGAATATCGGGGAGCAGATCCCGGTTCCCCGTCACGACGGGCCGGTGATGCTGTCCGTTCGGATGCATCCAACAATTCTGGGGCGCCTGCTGGACCTTCTCTACCGGCCCGCGCACACGGAGCTGCTGGTCACCTATGAGGATGGTCAGGAAAGTGCTTACCGGCTGATCCCCGCGATGGCTGCCGAGGGATTTATCGTGTCGCCGCTGATCAGCACCACGTCGGATTATGCGATGGCCTCATCCGGCCACTCCCTTGATGCTGGTCTGCAAAAAGCAAAATCCATTCGCGTCACTGTCAGGGCGCCTCTCTGGCTGGGCTACCAGCGGAAGATCGAAGTGACATTCCAGCGCCTGGATAATGAGGTATTGAAACAGGCAGACGCCGGGCCGATCGTCTCCCGCAAACTGGAACAGACGAAACGTCTGAACCTGATTATCGCAAACAATCCCTTGAACGGCCAGACCCTGGTTCGGATTCCGGAGGGAATATTGGCGCATGCGCCGACTGCACTGAAAATACCCGTGGCTCCCGGTTCGCAGTTGAAGGTGGCGTTCGGCATGCGTGAGGGCTCTTGGACGGATGGCGGCGGCACAGACGGGGTCTGCTTCGTTGCCGCAGTAGGCAGCACGACACTCATGCAGAAGTGCCTCGATCCGCAAAAAAATGCGGCGGATCGCGGAGAACAGGCGCAGACAATTCAGATTCCCCAGGCGGTCTCAGCGATCGAGCTGCGAACCGAATGTCGCGGCAACTGCGCATGGGATTGGAGCTATTGGAGCACGGTCGTGGCAGAAGAATAAGGTCTTGTCCCTTCGTCCCGATACATCGGTTGGATCACCATAAGAATAGGCCGGATCGCATGCGCGATCCGGCCCTTTCATGTTTTTCGCAGACGTCTCGCGCTCCACCCCCACACTTTCCGCACCATCACCGTCCCTGCGACATCCGGAATGGGGACGATGAATTCCGATTTGTCGGCAAAAAGTTCGTCGATGGCGTGGATAGAAATATTCCAGCCCGTCCTTGATCAGTGCATAAAGATCGGTGTCGATGTTTTGCGGAAGCAGCCTGTCGAGGGTGGAGCGGCGGAACCAGAACATCGACCCAGCAGCGAACAGGTCCATGGCCATCGCAGTCGCCTGATCGCCGCTATAGAGTTGCGTCTGTACGTCGGAGATGACGGTATCGTTGACGGAGGTGCACCCGGCGTGATCGGCCAGATCCGGTGTTCGGCCGTCAGCAGGTTGGGAGTACGCAGTGCTTGCAGGTACGGCAGGATATCGTGGCTCCGATTCCCGACCTTGACCTGCTCGGAAAATGTCAGGAAGGGTGTGTCTGGCAACTCCACCGGCTGCACGAAGGGCGGCCGGCTTATCACCAGGCCCAATGGCTGGCGAACGGTTGTAGCGATTTCGCAGCACATCACATCTCAGACGTCGGGATAATAGACATGGACGAAGATGGTGAAGTCGATTATCAGATCACTTTGCTGGGTCAATGGATCGGGGCCCTACCGGATGATGAATCATAGTTTTCCACTGCGCCCGATGATGCCATGCATCATCATCCCGAAATTCTCCAGTCTCTTGCCGGGAACGACGGTGCTGAAAAACACCAGTTGCATTGCCACACGCCGAACGAGGATCGACCGCCACGCCAATAGCAGGGAATTGCGCGTAATAATAATGCCGCAGCGGGCTGTGAACCGGAAAGCGGCAGCCCCGGTAGACGATCCAGTCGTCGCCTAAACTGTGGCTTCATCTGCGCGGCCGATATGCCGTAACTCGCATAGCCCAGATGTTGGGCGCGAAGCCCCCAGTGGAAGTCCACATAGTCGATGGACAAGGCTGCGTCCATGTCGCCGAGAAGTATGATTTCAAGACCGGATGCATCGGCGAATGCAAGCAGAGACGAACCGTCGCCATTATCGACCTTGCGGGCGGATGGCCTCAACCTGCCGCAGCAACGGTGCATGCGCCGGCAGGTAGGTGACGATGACGCAGCACGCCGGAATGCGGGCAAGCGCGTGTCCGTTTTCCTGCTGATGATCGGCACCCTTCGACAGCTGCATGTGCTCGATCCGATCCAACTGCTTGAGGCTTGCGGGGATGACGCGGCTAGCGTCCGGCGGATTCCGTATAGGCCCCCAATACCTCGTCGACGGCGTCACGCATGCGTCCGCGCCCGTGTTGCAGCCACAGGCCTTCCGTGTACCATTCGCGGATCAGGTCGTTCGAATGCGAGGCGAGCACGAGGATGCCGGCCGAACCGATGAAGGTGCGCATCCGCTCCTTGGCTTACACCAGGAAAGCCGCATCGCCAGCGCCGATGCCTCCATCTACCAGAAGAATGTCTGGGCGGAGGACGACGTTGTTAGTGCCTTGCTGCGGGCGGAGCTGACCGCCGGTGACCAAGGCCAGCAAGTTATTTTTGAGCGAGCGGTTGGCCGACTGCATGACGCTGGTAATGATGATCGGGACATCATTCTCTTTCGGGTGAATATCGCTACGCCGCAATCAGGATCACAGGGCGCAAGCGCTATTTCACAAGACATACGAAAACAAGGCAGCATGCCCGCCGTATCAGGAAGCCAGTGTCGGGTCTCCATTGTTACGTGGCGGCCAAGCGAGGGAGAAATCTTCGTGGATGATCTACAGGTGGTATTGTATGCCGGGTCGGGGTGGTAGCAGGTACCCCAGCGCGAATACGCGTAATTGATTTCCTTGCCAAACCTCTCGATCTTCTCCGGAGTATCCTCGAATCCGCGGCTCCTGGCAATATTCGGTAGAACCCGCTCGACGTGACTGGCGCGTCGGAACTGATGACCAACCTTGCAATAAGCTGCCGTCATCCGCCAGCTTGCCGGCGCGCGCATTGTCTCGGAGGCCGACAGGGCAGACGCAATCTTGTGTGTCAGGTCGGCGTTGACCGCGTCTCTTTCCACCATTTCGTTTTGCAAAGCGGATCGATAGCCCTCGGCCTCGGTTTTATGCTGCCGTGTCACCGCAGCCAGATGGGCTTCGTGTTCGTCACCCAACGCTGCGAGACGGTGCTCGTAATCGCTACGCAGGGCCGCGATTTGACCGTTCTGCTCCTGCATTTGTCGAAGATGGTCTATCCGCATATGGACGATGAAGGCGTAGGCCTCCTGTTCTTCATCGGTCGCCAGGCTGTCCCGCCGCTCGAGCAACATGGCCCAGCGCAAAGATAGCTTGGATCGTGCGTGGCGAGCGGCCCAAAACTGTGTTCTCGAAAAATGCGCAGCCAGTAGAGCGGAGGTTGCACGTTGACGTGCGTCGGCTCGTCAAAAGCCTCCGGGCTGGAGGAAAACAGGTTCGGCGGTGCAACTCCGAGCAGAGATTGGCGATCGCAAGTCATCAGCCCACCTCGGACATGTGCTCGATCACCTCGATGCAAGTTACGATATCATACGTGCCCTCGATCAACCCGACCTCGCAGAAGGGCTTGATTGTGTTCCCGTTAAGTTCGGGCTTTTGCAGATCGGTGAGGGTCGAGCAATCTTGCAGCGTTATCCATGTCAATCTGGGAGTAAGTGCGTTCCACGGGCGATTCCTTGCGTTGGATAAACCATTGTTATTTATTGCGAGTCGCGCTTCATCTTTGAACCCACCCATGGAAGCAGAAGCCATCACCAGCCGCCAATGCATTCCGCAGGCGTTTCGACCCGATATCAAGTCTGCGCACCAGATACTTTGCCCTCGACCAATTGCTCGTGCGCTTGCACCGGCGCAAGAACGAATTGCTGAAGGTTCTCGATAAGCCCGAGATTCTTCGTCATACCAATGCCTCGGAGAATAATCTGCCCGCCTGCGTGACCAAGCGCAAGATCTCCGGCGGCACCATAAGCATCCATGGCTTTCAAGCTCGTGATGTAATGCTCGGTCTCATGAAGACCTGCAGAAAGCTCCGACTGTCCTTCTATCACTATCTGTGTGACCGTTGGGTCTTGAAGACGCCAACAACCCCATCCCGCCATTGCCCAACCTTGTGGCAGCACGCGCTTGAAACCCCGTCGCCAGTCCTCTCTGCCTATTCAGACGCCGCTACCACCAAATCTGCCCCTGTTAGCCCGTCCGCTTACCGGCATGAATTGCGACCATTGGCAGTGAGTATGATTGTTTTCGTTGTAGTTTTGTCTCTATTCCGCATTTATATGCTTATTAGCTTCTGCATGGTGGACTAAAATGCCACCTTGCTCCACTTAGCTGAGCTTTGCGCGCGCTCATTTCCCCGCGTCCGCAAGTTTAATCAGTTCTGTGGTCGTCCATCAATCGGTATAACGCGGCATTCCTAGCTTTGCTCGATGCTACAGCATTGGTTTTGCTGGGTTTTCCGGGCCTCCCCTGCCCTCTTGGCTCTGTCCTGGCGCCTGCGTACTCACCAGTGTTTTCCTCTTATCGGCATATACAACTGTTCGTTTTCTCGCGTCTTGCGCGTTTGTACACATTGAATTTGCTGGGGTTTTTCCGGGTGGTTTCGCCCGCGAAACGGTGTGGTTGGCGCGCCATGTCGGTGTTATTCCAGCTGCCCCTTG
>Ga0310696_10002267_pt1 | contig 25898 bp, 17 predicted proteins | sample AusTroGonzalo_MG_4_FD_203885 | JGI IMG/M metagenome (GOLD analysis project Ga0310696, IMG submission 203885) | Bovine rumen microbial communities from tropical cattle in Woodstock, Queensland, Australia - Gonzalo_02 (v2) (version 2) | ecosystem: Host-associated > Mammals > Digestive system >...
CCCCCACCTGCCAGGCAGTCCACAAGAGGTATGAGGTATGAGGCATGAGATGGGGCCGGTGGGCTTCGCCCAGCCGGCCCATAAGACTTATAAGACTTATAAGACTTATTGTCCCCGGGCCCCGCAAACGAAGCCCCGGCACAGCCGGGGGAGGCCCCTCAAACGGGGCCGACGGCAACTTTTTTGAAATCAAAACGTCATCTCGCGCAGTCATGAAACGCGGAGCGCCGCTAGGCGCGAGCATTGGAATGAGGTCGCGCGGGGCCCCCGAAAAGTACCCGAAGCCTCGGCGCAGCCGAGGTGAGCCGCCTCAAACGGCGGCGAAGGCAACTTTTTGGGGAATCGTGATCTGCCAGTCGCCGGGACCGTAAGTCCCGGCGGGCGTGACGGCGCGGCAGCCTTCGGGGACGAAGAGTTCGGCCTCGACGGCATTTCCCGCGATCTTCCACGACGCCCGGATCGCCCCGCGGGGCGTCATCACGGAGCCGTGAGCGAAGCGCAGGCCGCAGGGATCCGGCGCAAAGCGGAAGACGGCAAAACCCGGCTCCTCCGGCGTGACGCCCAAAATGACCGTCTGCAGAAAGTCCACGGGCGACGTGCTGAAGCCGTGACACAGACTGGCCGATCCGCCGAAACCGGCCTTGCCGGGCGTGTAGACCCCGTTCTCCCACAGCGTCGGCGTGCCGCTGTCGAGGACCGGGCCCCAGTATTTGCGGATATAGGCCAGCGCCTCGGCGTCGAAGCCGCACTTTTTCATGGCGAGCAAGATGAAGGACCCGTAAAAGAGTTCCGGCGGGAAGAGACCGTCGTCCAGCAGCGCCTTCTGGAGGGCCCCCGGATCGGGAATGGCCCGGTCGGCCTCGGCAAGAAGGCCCAGCGCCTGAGCCAGGCGGCTGGAGCGGAAATCCGCGCCCTTCTCCAGGTGCACCCCCAGGAGTTCCAGGTTTTCCTTGTCCATGATGCCGCCCTCGGCGTCCATGAGCACCTTCTTTTCGGGGAGGTAGAAGCGGCGGACGACGGCTTCGCGCATTTCGGCGATCTCTTTCGCGTAATCGTCATCAGGACACCCGGCGGCGTCCCTGAGCCGCTCCATCGCCATGAGGGCGATGATGTACATCGCGTTCATCAGGGAGTTCTCCGAGGAGGGCAGCTGCTTGCCGTTGAGTTCGAAGGACCAGTCGAAAAAGTCCGTCCGGTCGTTGTACTCGTTTTCGGTATTGAGGAGCCCCTCGGCAGTCTTCCAGCTCCGGAAGGTGGCGATCATGCGGCGCAGGACGGGGTACCACTCGCGCACGGAATCCCCGTCGCCGGTCCAGAGCAGGTACTCCAGCACCGAGAGCGGCAGCGTGAGATTGCAGGAGAGGATCCAGCCCCACTTCTTCGGGAAGCCGTGATGGATGAACATGGCCCGGTGACTGGGGATGACGCAGGGAAAAATGCCCTTTTCGTCGGCCTCGTCGAAGATCATCCGGAAAGCGTGTTTCGCCAGCGCGGCGTCGCCCGTCAGCTGGAGCGCGCTCCGGTTTTCCACCACGAAGTCGTTGGTGAAGAACAGCCGTTCCCGCCACGGGCAGTCGGTGAAGACATCCGTCGTGCAGGCCGAAATGGTCTCGAACGCCGTCTCCCACAGCCGGTTGAGCTGCCAGTCGCTGCAGAAGAAACGGCTGTGCATCGTCAGGGGATACCGCCGGTCGATGCCCCGCATCCGGTGCAGGATCACCGGCCCTCCGTAATTGCGGAAGGTGAGCCGCACCATGCGGAACCCCCGGTCGAACATATAGTTGCCGACGGTCTGGCGGCCGTCGCGCAGGATGTAACGGTCGCTGAGGTTATAGGTGAAATTGGTGGCCGTGTGGTCGCTGCGCAGGCGGGTCTTTTGAAAGAGCTCCTCCTCGTGGGCGATGTCGACCACGGTCCCCGCGGGAGCGGTGAGTTCCAGCTCCAGTCTCCCCGAGATCAGGCGGGCAAAGTTGAAGATCACGGTGAAGCCGCCGCCGTCGGGAGACGGAGGCAGTTCCACGGTGTGGTCCCCGCCGAAAATTAGGTTGTTGAGTTTCGCGAGGGTCCCTTCGGGGACGGGGGCGTGGGGCTCCCTGTCGCCCAGCACGGCGATCTTCTTGTCCGCCAGGTCGGCGGGCGGAACGAAGGCCGGGTACAGACACTCCGCGGGCAGATGACTTTTCTCCTCCGCGGGGGGCGTGTCGTTGGGCAGAAGTTTCCGCTGCAGAACGCCGGAATCCTCCCCCAGCAGGACCGTCGGGACCTTTTCCGCCGTGTCGGCAAAGCGCAGATCGCGCCACTCGCACAACCCCTGCTGCATGTTGTAGAAGGGGGCGTCCTCGGGATACTCCCGGTCGGCAAAGCGGCACTCCCACGACGCGTCGGTGCCGAGGATCTCCCCGACTTTGACCCACAGCGCGGGTTCTGCGGGCACGTTGCGGCCCGTGGGCACGTTCATGCAGTGGACTTCGACGGTGATGCGGTTGACGCCCGTGTGGACGTACGAGGCGATCTGGCGGCGGTCGTAATAGTAGGTGAAACTCGTTCCCCGGGCGGGACCTCTGCCCACGACGACGTCGTTGACTTTCAACAGGTAATAACTCTCGCAGGCGATATCCAGAAAGAGGGAATCCGGCTGCCGGTCGAGCTCGAAGGTCCGGCTCGCGACAAAGTGGCAGTTCCTGCGGGCCGACACGCCGGCCGGAGCGATCCAGCGGGGGGAAAGAATTTTCATGGCGCTTCAGGCCTCCTCGACTTCGGCAACGACGAAGAAGTGGTCGCTGGGGTAGACGTCTCCGTCGTGGTCGTACACGATCCGGGCGTTGCGCCGGGGGGTGACGCCGCGGACATAGACGTAGTCCATGCGGCCCTTGCCGCAGATGCCCAGATCTCCCTGCCACGCGGTCCCGATGAACTCGTGGAACGTGGGGCGGAAGATCTCATCTTCGGGCATGGTGTCGGTCCACCCCGCGGAGACGAGGGCCTTCATGGCGGTGTTCTCCGGGTCGCAGTTGAGGTCGCCCGTGAGGATCTGCACCAGCGCGGGATCCCAGGCGGCGGCATCTTCGTTGATCATCCGCGCGGCGTTGTCCCGGGCCAGCTGGGAAATGTGGTCGAAGTGGGTGTTCACCACGCGGACGAGGCCCCTGGGTCCCTGCAGCAGGACCCAGTTGACCATGCGGACGCACTCGGTCCCCCAGCTGGTGGAGCCGGGGATGTGGGGTGTCTCCGAGAGCTGCCACGCGCCCACGCCGCAATTCTCATACATCCCGCGGCGGTAGAAAACGGCGTTCTCGGGGTACTGCACCGAGGCGAAGGAATTGCCGTGGACCCAGTCGAACCCGGCGAAGCGGGCCTTGAAGTCCGCCAGCTGGTCGTTGTGGCACTCCTGAAGGCAGATCACGTCAGGATCGCATTTCTCGATGGCGGAAAAACAGCACTCTCTCCTGTTCTTCCAGAACCGGGGGCCGGTGTCGTGGCCCATGGAGGAAAAACGGATGTTGCACGTCATGATTTTCATAATGAGACTCTTTCCAGAAAAAAATCACTTTTTCCCGATGAAACGGAAAACTTTGAGGTTGCACGGCCCCAGGGAGACCCGCCATTTCTTTCCGACATCCTCCCAGCGGCAGACGCGGTTGACGGTCTCCATGTTGCCGACGAAGTAGGCGTTGGCCAGAAAGTCGGGCAATTCGATCTCCGCCACGACGCTCTTCGGGGACCAGTTGGCCACGGCGACGAGACAGTCGTCGCTGCCGTCCTTCTTCTTCCAGTAGCTCACCTTGACGCAAGGCAGGGAGGTTTTGATGCCGTTCTCCCAGTAGCCGTGGAACTCGGCGCTGCTCATCTTGAAGGGGATCGTCACCTGGTTGTGGAAGAGTTCCCCGGTCTGCCAATGGGCGTAGGAGGGGTCGAAGAGCGTGTTGTTGACGAAGCACAGCGCCAGCAGCTCCCGTCCGCTCTGGGGCTTGCCCGAGATGGGACGGTTCAGCGCGTACTGCGACAGGTGGATCTGCGGCAGCCCCCAGATGTAGGGGCTGTAGGCAAGACGCCACAGGACGCCGGAGTAATCGACTTTCCCGTCCCGCGGCGGCCCGTGCATCCCGGGATTGCCGACCTGATGATCGACCATCATCATTTCGGCCAGTCCGTTGATCTTGCGGGGCTTGTACTCTTCTCCGTGGAGCGAGACGCCCCAGAAGGCGCTGGCCGTGGAGAGAATGGCATAGCCGTGACCGAAGATGTAGGGCGCGTAGTGTCCCTTGATCTCCCGGAAGGCGCAGTAGAGGCGCTTGAGCAGCGCCCGGGTGGCGAAGAGCTCCCGGGTCCCCTCGACCTTGCCGTCGAGCGTGGTGTATTTGTAACCCCGCTCCGGGTCGAAGTTCTCACGGCTTGTGGTCAGGTCGTAGTAGAATCCGGCGAGATTGCACTCCTTCATGTATTTGGCCTGGGCCCAGACGGCGTAATCGCTCCACGACCCCGCGGGGGAGCAGGCGATCATCTCGGTGTGCCGCGCACCGTCGCCGGGGTAAGTGGAGAGAGGCCGGAAGGTCCAGTCCTCGCCGAACTCGATGAACTCCGCCGTCTGCGGACGGTCGCCGATCTTGTAGAAGTAACTGTCCGGCAGACGGTAGCGGGTGAAGGGCGCGTCATCCTTGATGGCCCGCTCCCGGGAGATGAAGGTGGCGATGGTGTAGGGATAGAGTTTCTGGTTGTGGGCCTTGGCCAGTTCTCCCAGGCTCTTGCCCAGCTTCCAGTTCCGCGGCGCGAAGTCCGTGCTGCTGGCCGAGTGGCCGTGGGTGTGCAGACAGATGAAGTTGAAGGGATAGCCGAACCACTCCATCATGAAGGGCCGCTCGTCCTCCCACTTGTCGTACAGCGGCTTGATGGGGGTGGGATGCAGAGCGAAATGCCAGACGACGGGCTCTTTCATCTCGGCTTTGGTATTCCCGAGGTAGATCCGGTATTCGGCCTTTTCCCCCTCGCCCTTGCGGATGGAGAAGCGGGGTTTGGCGCTGTCGATGAGAAGACCCTTGTGATTTTCGAAAAGGGAATTGAGCCCGGCGTTGTCGCCGCCGAACCACAGGGCGGTCATGCGCATGAAGTCCCGGGTCACGAGGGGGCCCATCATCTGCGAGCAGTAGTCGTAGATCGTCATGTAGCAGGGCACATTGTCCAGTTCGAGGACAAGATAGATCTCGTCGAAGGTCTTCGCGCTTCCGGCGGTCTCGAGGCGGCAGTCCACCCGGTCCAGGCCGTCGAATTCGATGGTGTGGCGGAATTCGGCCTTGAGCTTTTCGTCGGTGCCCGAAACGGTGACTTCCACCCGGCCCTTGCCCAGCTGTTTCACGGGCGACGCCGTCAGGGGGAGCGTAAAAGTTTCGTTCCCGACGCGGTAGCGCAGGGCCATGGGGGCGCGGAGAACGGTCCGCCCCTGGGAGACGATGGAGCGCAGCCCGCCCTCGCCGAACTCGTAGGTGCGGCCCCAGACGGCGACGCGCTTGCCGTCGACGGTCACGGGCGTCCAGGGCTCAGGGACCCAGTCGGGTTTCAGCGCCTCGGTCGCCACGGGGTGGGTCAGCCACTCCGGCAGCGGTTTCTTGACGAATTTCCCGGAGGCGGCCATTTTCCCGTTGCGCAGGATCCGGACCTCATAGGGTCCTTCGGCCAGCTTCGACGTGTCGCAGACAAGAGCCAGCGCCGCATCGTGGACGGCGGAGGAAATGACCTCTTCGGCCTTCTGGCAGACCTGCCCGTCGCGGAGGAGCTCGAAGCTCACCCGATCGCCCCGGCGGAGTTTCTCGCCGACGAAATCCACCTCGGCCTTGAGGGTCTTCTTGACGGGATTGCTGCGCAGCTCCATATCCACCATGCCGCGGACCGAGAAGGGAATGGTCCTGCTGTAGATCGTGCCGGAGGCGTCCTTCGCCTCGGCGGCGATGAGGTGCAGACCCCGGTTTTTGAGGGTGCGTTCGATGGTCACGCCCTTTCCTTCAGCGGAAGCCAGCTGCTTTTCGGGGGAGAAACTGGTCTTTTCGCCGATGGTCTGATCGACAACGACCTCGTCGTAGGAGGTGACGGACCGGGCCGAGCTGAGCATGGCGCTCGTCTTGGCGGCGGTCTTGATCCTGAAGTCGATGACGCCCGCGGCGGGATTGGCCAGTTTCATTTCAAGGGGCGTGCGGACCACCCGGCCCATGAGGAAGCCGTCGGGGTGGTCGAACCAGTAAGTGTAGGGCCGAAGCAGATAGCCCGCGTTGTTGATGCGGAACCCGAAGGAAAAGAGAAATTCGTTCCCCACGGAGATTTTGCTGCGGGGGATGACCATTTCAACGGTCCAGCAGCCCTTGTCGAAGCGGCTGAAGGTGGTGACGCCGGAATCGAAGGTACTGTCCCGGCCGCAGCTGTTTTTGGCCCAGTCGATGTTCTCCATGGCGTCGTAGACGGTGTTGTTGGGGGCAACGGTGATGTATTCCCCGGTGAATCCCCGGGCGGCGCCCTCCAGATCGTTCCGCAAAAAGACCGCGGCCAGATCCCCCGAGGAGATCATGGCGGGATCGTCGCGCCGCACGGCGCTGGAGACGGGCAGATATCCGGGATCGCGGACGTCGATCTTCGCACCGAGGTAGAGGTTGTCGGCGTCGGCCGAGGCGTAGAACGTGCCGGGAGCGGCGGTCAGAAGCCCCGTGGTCTCGTGGAGAAAGCCGTCCTGGGAGAAGCCGTACTCGTCAAGAACGCCGTCCAGTTTCGGCGTCTTGACGGGCGCGGGAAAAGGGACGACGGGCAGAGATGCCGCTGAAGCGCCCGGTTTTTCCTCCTGTTTCCTTTTCAGCGTTTTCCGTGCGAGACTGTTCCGGATCAGGGCCAGCTCCTCGATGGTCACCTTGCCCTTGACGATGGCGAGATCGGTGAAGTAGCTGGTGCCGTCCACGACGCCGAACCCGGCCTTGCCGTTGCCGTTCATGAAGGTCATCACCGAGAGTTTCTCCGGCGGCGGGAAGTAGTAGGGCTCGCCGGAGCCGGCGATCTGCCCGTCGACGTACAGCGTGACCCGGCCGCCCTTCTTCCAGATGAAGGCGATCCACGTGGTCTTGCCCGGCTTGAAGCTGAACTTGCTGTCGTCGCTGATGGCGCAGTAGGCGCGGTGGGCGTCCATCTTGCCGTCCTGGCCCTGGAGGATGAGCTGTTCCCGGGCCTTGGGATTGGTGCGGCGCATCTTGAGCAGCATGGTGGTATCACCGGCCTTGAAGCCCATCTCTTTTTTGCCGTGGTTTTTGAGGAGGGTGTAGAAGAACATGATCTCCTTGTCGTGCCGTCCGCTCTCCCAGTCCACGGGGGTGACGCAGAAGCTGATGGCGCCGTCGGCGCCGTCCCACTTCTTAGGATCGATCCCCAGCACGGGGGCGGCGTGGCCCCGGCCGCAGAGGACGCCGTCCTCGGTCACGGCCAGACTCCGGCCGTTGAGGACCTCCCGGCCCGTCTTGTAAAGGCTTTTATCCTTTCGGAAGCTCTCGGCGAACACGATGTTCTCTTCGAACGCCGCCACGGAGAGGACGAAGAGAAGCGGCAGAGCCGCCGTCAGCAGTTTTTTCATCTGAAGATATTCCTTTATCCTGAAAAAGTTATTTTCTCATGTAAAGCTGACCGTCCGCCGCCCCGCAGACGGTCGGGTTGAAATGGGTGAAATCCGCGGTCGACGAAGCCAGTTCGTAGGGCTGTTTGCCGTCCACGTGGCCGTCCATGAAGGCCACGTTGCACTTGCCCGCGTGCCGCGCCGTCATGGGGTAGTAGGCGCCGGGGTTCCACTGGAAGAAGGTGACGTTGTTGGACATCCAGCCGTTGCCCTTGCCGTTGGACTCCAGCTTGGTGGCGACGTCCGAGAAGATCACGCACCGGGAGTTGTTGTTGAACCGGGTGATGGAGGCCTCCTTGAACCGGGGGACCGAGCCGCTGTCGTACCCGCCCACGGTCTGGTATCTGATGCCGATGCCGCAGTCGGGATAGCGGGCGTAGATGGCGTCGGAGGAAGTGAACTGGGCCGAGGGGCACCGGGGCGGAAGGGCTTCTGCGTTTGTCCTGATGTACTTGCAGTCGGCGAACTGATGGAGCCAGGTGTTCTTCTTGGCGCAGTAGCTCTTGACCAGCCAGCCGTCATGGGCGTCGTAGTACATGGCGAACATGGTCATGTACTGCTTGATGTTGGCGCGGCAGTCGATCTCCTTGGCCCGCTCCCGGGCCTGCTGCAGCGCGGGCATCAGCATCGCCGCCAGGATGGCGATGATGGCGATGACCACCAGGAGCTCGATCAGCGTGAAACGGACGGGGCGGCAGTTTGCGGGACTTTTCATTTTATGAGACCTCCTTTTGTTCAGGGTTGGACCGGTATTTTTCCTTCCGCCTTGTCGGTCTTGCAGCCGATGAAGCGGAAAATTCTCAGATCGCAGGCGGGGATCGTCAGCTGCCACTTTTCCCCGGGGTAGTGCCAGACGGGCATCCTGTTGGGATTTTCCATATCCAGCACGTAATCGGCCTTCACCAGAAAGGCCGGCAGCTCGACCTCGGCCGTGAAGGGACGTTTGGACCAGTTGGCGACGCAGAGCAGAACGTCGGTGGGGTCGTTCTTGTGCTGCCAGTAGCTGACCTTGACAAAGGGCGCGTTGGTCTTGACCTCGTTCTCCCAGTAGCCGTGAAAGACGGTATCCCTCATATCGAAAGGAATGGTGACACGCATGTGGAGCTCCTCCCCCGTCCAGCAGTAGGCGTAGGAGGCGTCGAAGAGGATGTTGTTGGGGAAGCACAACGCGATCATCTCGCGGCCGGAGCGCCGGTCCCGGGCCAGCGGGCGGTTGAGGGCGTACTGCGAAACGTGCACCAGCGGCATGCCCCAGCGGTAGGGGCTGTACATGAGGCGCAGGAGTTCCCCCGAGTAGTCCGGCTGTTCCCCCTTGGCGATGTCGCGCATCAGCGGCTCGCCCTTCTGCTTTTTGAGCATGACCATGTCGGTCAGCGCGAACATGCGCTTGGGCTTGAACTGCTCGCCGTGGATCATCAGTCCCCAGAAAGCCGAGGAGCCGGAGAAATTGGGGTAGCCGTGGGCGAACATGTAGGGTTCGCGCCCTCCGGTGAGTTTGCCGATGGCGTAATAGAGGCGCTTGTAGAAGTCCCGTGAGGCGAAGAGTTCCCGGGTGCCCTCGGTCTTGCCGTCCAGCGTGGTGTAGCGGTAGCCCCGGGCGGGATCGAGATTTTCCCGACTGGTGGTGAGGTCGAAGAGGAAGCCGCTCAGGCCGCAGCGCCGCACGTACTCGCTCATTTTGTGGACGGCGTAGTGGGACCAGCTGCCCGCGGGGGAACAGGCCACCATCTCGGTGTGCCGGGCGCCGTCGCCGGGGAAGGTGGAGACGGGGTCGAAACTCCAGTCGGCGAAGAAGTCCTCCAGATCCTGATTGGCGGGGCGTTTTCCCACGGGGTAGAACCAGTCGTCCGACACCCGGATCCGGCGGTAGCCCGGCTCCGGACGGATGGCGATCTCCCGACTGGCGAAGGTTGGGATCGTGTAGGGATAGAGCTTCTGCTTGTTGGTGCGGGCGAGATTCCCCAGCGCCTTTCCCAGCTCCCAGTTGCGGGGCGAAAGCGCCGTGCTGGCCGCCGTGTGGTGATGGGTGTGCAGCGTGATGAGATTGAAGGGCGGTGCAAACCACTCCATGACGAAGATGCGCTCGTTCTCCCAGTCCTTGTAAAGGGGCCGCAGGGGCGTGGGATGCAGTCCGAAGCGGTAGTCGATCTTCCGGTCCAGGCTGGAGGGCGTGTTGATCAGCATGATCTTCAAAACCGCCCGGTCCCCCTCTTTTTTGACCAGATGGAACCGGGGTTTGCGGCTGTCGATTTTGAGCGTCTTGCTGTTTTCGAAGAAGGTGTTGACGCCCCGGTACTCGCCGCCCAGCCAGACGGCGTTCATGCGCATCAGGGGCTTGCTCTCCACGGGGCCCAGCTCCTGCGAAACGTAGTCGTAGAGCGTGTGGAAATATTTCGCTCCCGCCGCCGCAAGTTCGAGGTACATCCCGTCAAAGACGAAATCCTTTTTCTTCGCGTCGACGGTGAAGGCCACGGTGTCGAGGCCGTCGAACTCGATGGTGTGGGTGAAGCGCGCCTCGAGATTTTCGTCGATCCCCGAAACGGGGACTTCGACCCGGCCCCTGCCGATCCGGCGGATCTTCCCCGAAGTCAGCGGCAGCCTATGTTCTTTGCCCGCGGCCGTGTAGACCAGCGCAAGAGGGGCCTCCACCACGGTCTCGCCGAGGGAGGTGATCTTTTCGAGCCCCTGCGGACCGAAAGTGAACTCCCGCCCCCAGACGGAAATTTTGTTTCCCGCGACTTCCACGGGGGTCCACGGCGCGGGGACCCAGTCGGGCTCCAGCGCCTCCATGGCCTCGGGGTGGGTCAGCCACTCGGGCAGCGGCTTTTTGACCCACTCCTTTTGAGCGGAGACCCGGTCGGCGAGATCGACCTTGACGGTGTATTTGCCGGGAGCCAGCTTTGCCGTGTCGGCGGCAACGGTGCATTCGCCCCGGACCGACGCATCCAGAACGACGGTCCGTCCGGCAACGGTCTTCCCCGAGGCGTCGAGGAGACTTAACTCGAGCTTCTCCCCGGGTTCGGGCGTGACGCCGAGAAACTCCGCGAGCACGCTCAACTGCTGTTTGACGGGGTTGTTGTTCAAAGAGATCTCCATGGGACTGCGGGCGAGGAAGGGCAGACTGCGGCGGTAGACCGTTCCCCGGCCCGGCTCCCGGGCCTCGACGGTCATCAGATGCAGTCCCCGGAGGGCCTCCGGCAGAGAGAACGGGCCGCCCTTCCAGCTTCCCAGCTCCCTGACGGGGGTGTAGGCGGTGGATTCGCCGAAGACCTGATCCACCACCATCCCGGCGAAACTGGTGCGGCTGGTGGCGGTGAAAAGTCTGACCTGCGCTTCATCTGAGGTCGTCAGGTTTCCCTGAACCTTCCCTGCGGCGGGGGAGGCCAGCTCGAAGCGGACCGGTTTCTCCGTGAAGCGGCCGAGGATGAAGGCGTCCACGTTGTCGAACCACAGCGTGTGAGGCTTGAGCAGATACCGTTTGTTGGCGATCTGAAGTCCGAAGGAAAAGAGGAAATCCTTTTTTTCCGAAAGCCCCAGGGCCTTGAGGGGAAGAACCGCCTCGAGGATCCAGCGTCCGCCGGAAAAAAGGGATCTCACTTTGATCCCGGAAGCGTATTTCGTGTCGCGGCTCAACCCGCCCTTGCCCCAGTCGATGTGCTCGAAACAATCGTAGACCTTTCCGTTGGGGGCGATGGTGATGTAGGGCCCGTCGTAGCCCTTGAGCTCCGCGTCGGTGTCGGTGCGCGAAAACCAGACGGCCAGATCCCCCGTGGCCACGAGGGAGGAGGCGTCGTCGGAATTGGAGGAGGAGACGGGGACGTACTTCACGTCGCGGGTGAAGAAGTCCACGGCAAAGTAGAGGTTCTCCCCGTCGGAGGCGGTGTGGAAGGACGCGGGATAATTGGCGATCTGGCCCGAGCCGTCATGCAGGAAACAGCTCTGGCCGAAGGGGTACTCCCCTTTTTCGATGCGCCCGTCCTGCTTCGGGGAGACCGCCGCGGCGGGAAAGGGGACCACGGGCAGGACGGCCGAAGAGCCGCCGCCCTGTTTCCCCGCGGCGGCCGACGGCGCGGCAGGGGCCTTTCCGCCGGTCCGCATGAGCATGTCCAGCTCGGCGATGTCGGTCTTGCCCCGGATCATGTACACCTGACTGATGCGGCAGGTCCCGGCGAGGACGCCCCAGCCCTCTTTGGCGGCGCCTGCGAGAAGCTGCAGATAGGCCAGTTTCTCCGCCGTGGGGAAGACGAAGGGATTGCCCTTGCCGATCTCCTTGCCGTCGAGATAGAGCCGCACGTCGCCGCCGTTTTTCCAGATCAGGGCGAAACGGGTCGTCTTGCCCTGCTCGAATTTGTAGTTCTTTTCGGCGACGTTGATGATGACGGCCCGGTGCTTGGTCATGGCGCCGTTCTGCCCCTGGAACGAAATGCTCTCCACGCCCGCCGCGTTGCGTTTGAGTTTGTTGATGCTCAGCACGTCCCCGGGATTGAAGCCCGCGGCGGTCTTGCCGTGATTTTTGAGGACGCTGTAAAGAAGCGTGAACTCCTTGTCATGGCCGGGGCTGGACCAGTCCGTCGGCGTGATGGCGAAGGCGATGGCCCCCTCCTTGCAGTCCCACACCTTGGGGTCGACCCGGATCACCGGGGAGACGTGTCCCCGGCCGCAGACGACGCCGTCCTCGGAGACGTCGAGGCTCTTGCGGTTCAGCACCCAGGGGTGGGTCTGATAGTGCATCTTGCCCTTGCAGAAGGAGTCGTAAAAGACGACCCTCTCCTCGATGGATCCCGCCCAGACGGCGGCCGCCGCGAAGATCACGAGCGGCAGAACAAACCGTTTTTTCATGTTTCCTCCCATTTTTCCGAAGTTCCCGAAAACTCCTTTCAATCGACGCTCTTGAGCCGTTCGGCGCCGTAGTACATGACGGGCTCCAGAACGACGTTCTCCATTTTCCGGTGTTCGCAGAGGGTGCCGTAAAGCATGGCCACGGCCTCGTGCCCCATCTGACAGTGGGGCTCCCGCAAGTGGGTGACGGGGGGGTAGACGGTCCCCGCCGCCGCGCCCACGGTCCCGCCGAAAAGCTCCGCGGGGATCTGATTTTTGTTGAGCAGATAATTGAGCACCGGCAGCATCCGGCGGTTGAGGCACCAGACGACCTTGCCCCGCAGTTCGTCCCAGGAGCCGAAGCGGGCGTCCAGCACGGCGTGGGCCTCCGCGTTGCAGGAGACGCTTTTGTCGATGAAGATCCTTTCGTGGACCGCCTTGAGCCGGGTGAAGACCAGTTCGATGACCGAGAGCATCTTCTCCGACAGCGGCACGTCCACGGGGTCCAGCTGCCAGTGGAGCAGAACGATCCTGCGTCCCCGGGCGCAGCGGACGATGTACTCCGCCATGGCGGCGATGCCGTCGAGGGGGTCGATGCCGATGTAGGGATACACTTCCGGCACGACGCCGGGCTTCGGGGAGACCACCACCGCGGGCTTGCATTCGGCGGCGAAGCGCCGTTTGAGTTCCTGCATCCGGCAGCCGCAGAAAATCACGCCGTCGAAGCGCCGGAGGTCCTCCAGCTGGGCCCGGAGCCGGGCCGGTTCGTCGGTGTCCTCGCAGTGGAGCAGCGTCACCTGACACCCGGGGCGGAGCGCCGCCTCCTCGAACATGCCCCGCATGATCTCCATGATCTCGCTCCAGCCGGAGAGACCGATGCTCTCGGGATCCAGCTCCGCGTCGCCGTTGACGAAGGCCAAAGACACGCAGGGACAGCGGCGGTGCACGTCCTCCCGCACGAAGGTGCCGCGGACGGGGATCCGCTCCACGTAGCGCTCTTCCTGAAGCCGGGCCAGCACCCGGATCATGGAGGAGCGGCCGATGCCGTACTCCCGGGCCAGTTCCCGGTCGCCGGGCAGGCGTTCGCCGGGCTTGAACCGCTCGTTGAGGATATCCCCAAGGAGCCGCTGGAACGTGCTGTCGATCACCGAACGGGGATCGTGGCGGCCTTCGCTGACCATGAAGAACTCTCCCTCACTTCTCCGCGGGGAAGGTCACGACGTCGCTGCTGCCGCAGCAGTAGGATTTGAGATCGTCCTCGTCATAGGCCGCGAGGTAGCACTGCCAGACACCGTCGGGCAGAGCGGCCTTGACGGTTCCGTCGACCAGTTCCGCCGGGACCATCTCCCACTTGCGCTCCCAGCTCTTTTCCTTGGCCCGCTCGCCCTGGGCCGTCCAGCAGAAGAAGACCTTGCGGATGCCCTTGCCGGGATCCAGAACGGGGGCGGAAATCGTCTTGCCCGAGACGACGGGTTTGCCCAGCTTCGGCAGTCCCGGCGCTCCCTTGAGGATCGCGTCGACGGTGCGGAACAGCCACTTGAAATGGAATCCGATGTGGCTGTGGGGGAGTTTCACCACCATGCTCTTGTTGCCCAGCATCTTCCCGCAGGCGTCGAAGGCGGCCTGCATGGAGTCGGGGTCGCCGTAGCGCTCGTTGGTGCTGACGATGTAGTACACGGGGCTCTTGGCCTCGTGGAGGAATCTCCCGTCGATCATGCGGCTGTCGGCGTATTTCATCTTATTGCCGAGATAGATCTCGACGATGCCCTTGAACCGGGGATCCACCGCCGCCACCATGGCGCCGAACCAGCTGCCCCACGACAGGCCCACGTAGACCGTCTTGTCCTTGTCGACCCGAGGCAGAGACAGCAGCAGGGAGTGGGCCAAAACCAGATTGGACACGTTGGTGACGGTGTGGTATTCGTAGGGCCGCTTGTGCGCCGCGAAGGGACGGTCCTTGTCGCGGCGCTTGCCCCAGTAAGCGTCGTTCCGGACGGGGCGTCGGCCGTACCAGTCGGGAGCGATCACCGCGTACCCCGCGGCCCGCCACATGTCCGCCGCCCAGGCGTAGGCCGTTCCGCCGCCGCCGTGGGCGAGCACGACCGCGGGGAAGCCCCCCTGCGGGACCGGCCCCTCGGGGAACCCGATGTAGGCGAAACACTTCGTCTGTTTGCCGTTCTCCATGACGCCGTCATAGACGACGGCGCGCAAGCTGGGCCAGGCGCACTCGGGGTCGGTGTCGTCCCGGTACGCGGGGGGATTCTTGAGCTTCTCGAAATCCCAGTATTTGGCCGCAGACTCGTCCTTCACAGGCTGTTTCGGCGCGGGCGCGGCGTAGGCGCTCCAGAAAAAAAGTCCCGCCGCCGCCGCAAAGAGAATACGTGATCCGCCCTTCGAAAAAAACATTTTTCCATCCCCCTTTTATGGTTTACACTGGTTTAAACCACTAAAATATAAGCGCGCCTTCCGCAAATGTCAAACGCCGGACCGAAAAAAAACGGTTTTTTGCGGGAGGCGTGGAAAAAACGCCGGAAGCCGTATATATTAGACGCGAGGCGGCAGGGGCCGCCGGAACATCTACGGGAGGAAAGACAAATGGCTGAAGGCGGAAAAAAAGTGTGGTATTTCGCGGACGGGTATCTGCCCGAGCCGAAAAAATCGGACAAGATGGAGTCCCACGAGGCGCTGATGATCTTCAACACGTCTCAGGAAGCTGTGGAGAGCGTCATCGACGTCTATTTCAGCGACCGGGAGCCCATCAAAAACATCAGAAAGACGATCCCGGCGGAGCGGATCCTCTCCTTCCGGCTGGACAAGCCCGAAGACATGGACGGGGCCGTGATCCCCAAGCTCACCCAGTACGCGCTGCGGATCACCTCCTCGCGCCCCGTGGTGTGCCAGTTCGGCCGTCTCGACACCACGCAGGAGGCCATGGCCTACTACGTCGGCGTCGGCTACGCCGAGTGAGGCGCAAGCGCGGTTTTCGATCGTTTTCCCCGGAAAAGGGAGGCCGGGATCATGGTTCGCCCCGCAGGTGATGCCAAAGTTTACGACACCCGTCTGGCGGCGGGCCTGTTCGCGGTGCTTCCCCTTGTGCCGATCGCGGCCATGATATGCGGGGACCTTCCCGGGTGGCCGAATTGGCTCTGGGCGGAACTTCCCGCACTGCTGCTGTACTGGCGTCTCCGCCTCGACGGGGAGTCGGGCGTCTTGCGCGTCTGCGGCGTGCCCGTGTCGTGCGTCGTCTGGCGTGAGGTCATGCGGTTCGAAGTTGTTTTGGGCAGCACCGTGCGCTTCGTCATGGTTTCCGGCCGACGGCGCGAATGGGTGCTCTCCGGTTTCACAGGCGGAGCCCGGCGGGAGATCATCGCGTTTCTGGAGGAGAAGATCCGGCCGGTCGGACAGGAAGCGCCCGTTTCGCCCGACGACTGGCTCCGGGAAACGCTCCGGAAAAGCCGGAAAATCGACAGGATCGCTATGGTGCTGTGGATCCTTCTGCTGGGCGGCGCGGGGGCGGCGCTTCTCGCCGACCCCCTGATCTGGGATATCCGCCTCCGCCGCTGGACGCAGGTCCCCGGCGTCATCGAGAGGAACGACCTGTGCAAAGACCGGTCGGGAGGGCCCGTCTCCAAGATCGCCTACAGCTACCGCTTCCGGGGGCGGCAATATACGGGGGACCGCATTTTATATGACAACCAATACTTCCCCGACTGGATCAAGCCCGGGACGCCGCGCAAGATCCTCGTGGATCCGGCCGACCCCGCCCGTTCGGCGGCGATGCTGTGGTACCGCGGTCACTGGGGACTGCTCCGCTACGCCGGACCCGCGGCGTGTTTCGCGGGTCTGGCGGCCGTGCTGGGCGTTTTCGCGTTTCTGATCCGGCGGAGGGACAGGCTCTTCATTCCGGAAAAACTGCGCGTTTATGCGGCGGCGCATCCCGCATCCCCGCCGCCGGAGCACCGGACCGCGGGCCGGGCGGGCGTCACGGGTCCGCCGGAATGGGTCGACGGGCGTTTCCTGCGGTTCCGCCAGCCCCGATTTTCAGCCGTCGTGAACCTTCTTCTGGGCGCAGGCTTCCTTGCGGCGGCGCTTTGGCTCCGGAACGGTCTGCTTCTTTTTTGGGCGCTCCTTCACGAGGCCGTCTTTTTCCTCGGATTCCCGGGATCGCTTCTGCTGGATCTGCGGGAACTGCGGCTGACGGAAAAGCGCCCTCTGCGGCGGAAGCGGGAGATCTCCATGGCGGGCGTCCGGATGCTCTGTCTCTCGGTGAAAAACAACGGACCGGCCGTCCTCAGCGCCGTCACCGGGGACGGGGCGTATCTCCGGCTCTGCTGTGTGCGGCAGCAAGACTTGCAAAGCGTGCTCGATCTGCTGCCGGACATCGCCGAGCGCATGGGTCAAATCCCCATCGCCTTTGCCGGCAAGTGACCGCGTCATGCGCGGCAACTCACGGTCTTCCCGGCTCCCCGACGGCGGCGAGAAAACGCTTCCTGACGTAAAGATACCGCCCGGCGAACGGCAGAAGGACCAGCAGTCCCAGGACGGGGACCGCGGCAAGACAGAACAGCGGCACGAGAAGCAGAAGTTTCAGAAACATCGTCAGGAACGCGGCGGCGAACCGGGTCTCCGCGCTCAGGTGGACCGCCAGCGGCCGTACGGCCAGCGGGCGGAAAAATATCAGCACCAGAACAAATCCCGCCAGCGGGAAAAACGCCCCCGCCAGAGCCGCCAGCAGAAGGAGCCCGGCCCGGAGATCGGTCCGCCTGACGTAAAAGGCCCTCAGCTCCGGAGTCCATTGGGCGCGGCCGCACCGCCGGCAGGCATGGGTCCGGTCGAGGGGCGATGCGCACCAGCGGCAGCGGTGCGCGGCCAGCAGCCGGAAAGCATGCCGTTCCGGGGACGTCCCCGCCAGCGGGCGCGTTCCGGAAAAACCGAACAGGGCGACACGCCGGACATCCGGCTGCTCCGCACCGCAGACGGGACAGATCAGCGCGCAGTCGGAGACGCTCGTCTCCCGGCCCGCGGCGGCGCACGCCGCGCACGGGTGAGCGTGTCGTTTTTCGTACTCCCGCCACAGACGCTCGAAGGACAGGCCGAGCAGCACGCCGCAGACCGTCAGGAACAGCGCCAGCAGCGGCAGGAAAACCAGCAGCAGAAAGACCGCCAGCAGGGCGAGCTCGCCCAGATAATTGGCAAGACTCTGCAAACCGAGGCTGTTTTCCGGATCCAGCGTCCGGATCAGCATCAGGACCGCCGAACGGACCCGGCAGCAGAAGGCGGCCGCTCCCCCGGCGGCGATCATCACGACGGCGGTGAATACATCGAACGACGCCGTCCGGAGCCCCGCCGCGCCGTCAAGCAGTTCCCGGACTTCCCGCGTCTGCGCCGTCGTCACCACACTGCAGGCCAGCAGGATCGCCATGATGGGCTTGGCGCAGCGGTCGAGATCCTCGACCAGAAAGGCCTTGACGTCGGGATCCCGGACCGCCGCGCATTCCGCCGCGGCCAGAAGACCGAGGACCGTCAGAAAGACGTACGACACCTGCCAGGCGGGGGTGCGTTCCGCCAGTTGCAGGATCATCGCGGGCGCCCAGTCGGGAAAGGCGAGCGCCAGACGCATCGCGAGAAAATACAGGAAAACCGGCAGGAACATCCGGATGCTGACCAGCCCGCACAACGCCAGCACCTGACTGATGATCCCGATCGCGACGACAGGTGTCATTGACATGCGCTCCCTCCGGATGACGGAAATCTTTCCCGGTTCAGCGGTTTTTCAGGAGCTTCGCGACCGCGTTCCACGCCAGCTTGGGACGGCGGTACTCGTCCATGAGGCCCTTGTTGTTGAAGCCCCGGGGACGGGCGGGGATGCGGTAGTCGTTGAAGCTCCGGGTGTCGCAGAACATCCAGATGGCAAGTCCGGTACAGCGGGGCGTATCGAGCACGTGGCGGAAAACGGCGCAGGCCAGATCCGCCTGATACTCCTCGGTCCAGCGCACGTCGCCGTGCCACCCCGGCAGCGCAGCGCCTCCGATCTCGCTGATGATGAATGGCTTTCCCTTGTATTCAGGCCTTTCCGCGATCGTCTCGTACTCGCGCAGGGCTTTTTCCAGCCCCTCGGCGTCGAACTGCTGCACGTCGCTCATCCGGGGATTGGCGTACCACCCGGGGTAGATGTTGAACGAAAGCACGTCGATCTCCGGCATGGAGATGTCCTGAAACGGTATGTTGCAGGCAAAGGTGACGGGGCGCGAACCGTCCTCCTCCTTCAGGATCGCGGCCAGCTCGCGTACGAGCGTGCGGCCGCATTCGAGGTCGCTGCGCAGTTCGTTCATGAAGCCCTGCAGAATGACGCAGGGATGGTTGACGCTTTTGCGGGCCATGCGCCGGGTCTGCTCGCGCTGACGAGCGCGGAAGACCTCGCTTGTGAGATCCTGCTCGCCGTTGCCCCACCCCATGGATTCCTCCCAGACGAAGATGCCCAAACGGTCGCACCAGTCCAGCACGGTCTCGCTCTGGGGGTAGTGACAGCCCCGGATGAAGTTGCAGCCCTGGGAACGGATCAGTTCCAGATCGCGCCTGACGAGGGTCTCGGGCACGGCGAAACCGAAGTCCGGATGGCAGTCGTGGCGGTTGTAGCCCAGCAGTTTGACGGGTTTCCCGTTGACGAGGAGCTGTCCCCCCCGGGCTTCGACGGTGCGCATGCCGAACGTGGTTTCGAAGACATGCTCCCCCGCCGAAACGGCCAGGCGGTGGAGATGGGGCGACTCGGGGCTCCAGAGCTTGAAATCGGGAACCGCCAAAGAAAAGGTCCCCTTCCCCCCCGAGAGCTTCCGGGAAACGGGGGCTTTGCCGTCGAAGGAAAAGGCGAGCTCCGTCTCGGCGGGAAAGGCTCCCGCCAGTTCCACGGTGACGTCGGCGGTCCCGGCGGCGAGATCCCGGGGAATGATTTTCACATAAGAGATCTCCCACGGGGGCGTGCGTTCTATGGCGACGGAGCGGTAGATGCCGCCGTGGCGGTAGAAGTCGTAGAAGCCGGGGAAGAGGGAGTCGTGGGAGTCGTCGGCCCTGTTGTCCACGGCGATGAGGAGCGTGTGCTCCTTTTCCTCCCCCGCGTCGAAGCGGTGCTCCGCCCGGGAGAAGGGCAAGTCGTATTCACCGACCCTTTTGCCGTCCCACAAAATCTCCGCTTTGGGACCGAGGCCCTCCAGCCGGAGCGTGACGGGCCCGCCGATGACGACGCGCGTCCGGTAGACACCCACGCCCCGCCGGAGCTTGAACCCCGGCTCCACGTCGAAACACCCCGGCACGGGGAGCGTCGTCGTGAAGCGCACCGTGTTTGCGCCCCTGTATTCCTCCAGTTCGCCGACGAAACCGAAATCCCAGAAACCGTTGAGAGAGATCATTTTATTCTTTCCCGTCCTTTGCAAGTTCAAACTTCGAAGTTGAGGCACAGCCGGGTCTGCACGAAGGGGCGCACCTTGCTGTTGGCCGCGGCCTTGTGGGCCGGATGCACGGCGTAGGCCGCAAGCGCCGCCTCGTCGGCGAAGGTCGAATCCAGCATGGCGTCGGCGGTGGAGCCGGCGAGACCGTCCGTTTTCACTTTGATCTCCACCAGTCCGGGGATGGCCCCCGCCAGTCCCTCCAGTCCCGACTTGATCCCGGCCTTGATCATCGTCTTCTCGGCCTCGGTGAATTCGTCCTTGATCTTCCACAAAATGATATGCCGAACCATGATGTTCCTCCCTTGTCGACGTCCTTGTCTTCCCCTTACTGTAATCCCGGGAAGAGGATTTTGCAACGTCCCGCCGCGAATTTCGCTTGACTTTTGCGGAAGACGGGAGTAGATTATACCGGAAATAAAAAACCATTGGTTTATTATACCCACTGTCGGGAGGTGAAAAATGAGCGAGCTGGCATTGCTGGGGGGACCGAAGTCGGTCCCGGCGTACGACGAGGAGATGTTCCACTGGCCCCGGGTGACCCCCGAGATGGAGGAGGCGGTGCTGGCCGTTCTCCGCTCGGGCGACATGTCGGGGATCGGCATCACCCGCGAGTTCGAAAAGAAATTCGCCGCGTGGATGGGCGTCAAGTACGCGCTGGCCTCGCCCAACGGCACCGGCGCGCTTCAGGAGGCGATGTTCGCCGTCGGCGTCGGCATGAACTGCGAACTCATCTGCCCCAGTCTGACCTACTGGGCCAGCTGTCTGCCCGCGGTCGGTCTCGGCGCCCGGGTGGTCTTCGCGGACGTGGAACCGGACACCCTGTGTCTCGACCCCGCAAGTTTCGAAGCGCACATCACGCCCCGGACGAAGGCGGTGGTGGTCGTCCACTACCTGGGCCACCCGGCGGACATGGATCCCATCATGGAGATCGCGAAAAAACACGGCATCAAGGTGATCGAAGACGTCTCCCACGCGCAGGGCGGGTGGTACAAGGGCCGCCGTCTGGGGACCATAGGGGACGTGGGCGCCTGCTCCATGATGAGCGGCAAATCCTTCTCCATCGGCGAAGGCGGCATGCTCTACACCGATTCCAAAGCCGTCTACGAAAAGGCCCTGACCTTCGGCCACTACGAGCGGATCGGCGAGATCGAGGATCTGAAGCTGCCCGAGGGCGCTGGGAAACTCCCCTGGGGCGGATGCAAGCACAGGATCAATCAGATCGCCTCGGCCATGGGCCTCTGCCAGCTGGAAAAGTACGAGCGGGAGATCGCCGAGATCGACCGGGCCATGAAATACTTCTGGAACGGCATCAGGGACATCGAGGGTCTGCGAATGCACTATCCGGAGAAGTGGGAAAACTCCACCAAGGCCGGGTGGTACGAGGCCAAGCTCTTCTACGACGCCGGGGCCTTCGGGGGACTCTCCCTCACGCGTTTCGCCGAGGCGCTCCGGGCGGAGGGCGTCCGGGACATCGCCTGCGGCTGCAACACGCCCCTCCATCACTCGACGCTCTTCAGCCGGATCGACATCTACGGCGGACTGGGGCGGCCCACGGCCAATCTTTTCGACCCCTCCGACGCGGCGGTCCCTCCGGGCGCCCTGCCCGCGGCCGAGGCGGCCAACGACCGCCTGCTCGGGGTGCCCTCGTTCCGCCGGTTCCGCCCGGAGGAGCTTGATCTTTACATCGCCGCCTACCGCAAAGTCGCCGCGCATTACGGGGATCTGCTGGCCGGCGACCGGAAAGAGAAGGCGGAAGGCATTTTCTATCACTTCTGAAAAAACACAAGGAGATTTTTCCCATGTTTCTCGACATCCACGCCCACTGTTACCGGAAGAGATTTTTCCAGCTGAAGAACGCCGTCCCGTGGCCGACACCGGAGACGCTTCTGGCGAGCTACGACCGGATCGGCGTCGACCGGGGCTGTCTGCTGCCCCTGATCGGTCCCGAGATCAACTACCCCTGTTCCAACGAGGACGTGCTGGAGATGGCGGCGCAGCACCCGGACCGCTTCATCCCCTTCTGCAATCTGCATCCACGGTATCTGAGCAACAGCCCCCAAGCGCCCCTTGCGGACATTTTCAAACAGTACCGGGACGCGGGAGCGAAAGGCGTGGGCGAAGTCGCCTGCAACATGCCCTTTTACGACCCCTTCATGCAGAACTTCTTTGCCGCCGTGGAAGAGGCCGGTCTGCCCGTGACGATCCATCTGGCCCCGAGGAAGGGCGATTACTACGGGCTCGTCGACGAGCCGGGCCTGCCCGGGCTGGAGGAGACGCTCCAGAGGTTCCCCAAACTCAGGATCCTGGGGCACTCCCACGGGTTTTGGTCCGAGATCTCGGTGCTGGAGACGCCCTTCGAGCGGGCGCTGACCCGGCCGCGGAAGATCGAACAGGAGGGGGTGCTGCCCAAACTTTTCCGCCGGTATCCCAATCTGTACGGCGACCTCTCCGCCGCCTCCGGCGCCATGGCGCTGACACGGGATCCGGAATACGCGGTGAAGTTCCTGACGGAGTTTCAGGACCGTCTGCTCTACGGCATCGACATCTGCTCGGCGGTGGAGCTGCCCCGGGCCTACGAACTCAAGGCGTTCCTCGAAAGCCTGCGGACCGAGGGGAAGATCCCGCAGGAGATCTTCGACAAGGTCACGCACCTCAACGCGGTGCGGCTGCTGGGGCTGTGACGCTCCCGCGGCCGATCAGTTCGGCGCGGATCTTCCGTGAGACGGGCGGGACGCCGGTTTCGTTCCAGTCCCGCAGCATCTCCACGGCGGCCCGGGTCATGCCCTCGACGTCCTCGCAAAAGGTGGTGAGTTTCTTCTCCTTCGCGCCGGGCCAGGTGATGTCGTCGTAACTTGCGACGGAAAGATCCTCCGGCACACGGAGCCCCAGCTCCCGGGCCGACCGGAAGACCGATGCGGCCCGGCCGTCGCGCATGGCGAAGACCGCCGTGGGCCGGTCCGGCGCGGCGAGCATGGCTCTCACCGCGGGCGACTCCTCGTCCTGAAGTCCTGCGCCGACGATCCAACGGGGGGGAAGCGCAATGCCCCGGAGCGAAAGCGCGTCGCGGAACCCCCGCAGCATCTCCGAAAAGATCAGTGTATCGAGGTCCCCCGTCACCGTGCCGAGACGGGTGTGCCCCGCGTCCGCAAGGAGAGAGCCCCCGCGATACCCGATGTCGTAAAAATCCATGCCGCACGAGGGAACGCCGCCCGTCTCGTGCTCTTGATTGACAACGACGCAGGGGATCCCGGCCTGGGCGAGGCGGGCAAACGCCGCTTCGTCGGCGATCCGTTCAAGAAAGACAACGCCCTGAAGTTCTCCCCGTTCCGCCTGAAAAATCAGTTTTTCCGCATTTTCCCCGGGGTCGAGGAAGGAAAACACGGCCTCCGTGAAAAACGCCGAGGCGTGGCGGCAGAGGGAGGCAAGGATCGCCTGCTGTTCCCAGGCCTTTTCCCGGAGCAGGCCGGGAACGGAGACGAGGATCCGTTCCAGCCGGGTCTCGCCCCGGGAGACGATGCTCCACCCCCGGGCGGGGACGAGCTTCACGATCCCCCGTTCCTCCAGCTCGAAAAGACAGCTTCTTATGACGCTGCGCCCGGTGCCGAAACGCGCCGCCAGCACCCTTTCGGGCGGCAGAAGTCCGTTGCGGCTGTCCCGCCCCGAGCGGATCAGCTGTTCCAGTTTGCGGCACACGGCCATGTTGCGGGGACGCGCCATAAGATTTTTCCCCTCTCCCGAAGTTTTTTCAAATATACCACGCGGACGGGGGTTTTTCAATGCATTTGACAAAACGCGCCCGGGGGTGTACGTTACTTGACAGCTCTTTGTCGTGGAGGACAGAAATTTTGAGCAGACTTTTTTCATCGGGCTTTTCGGGCGCGAAACTCCGGGACCGGGTGTCCCTGGGGATGGCCCTGTGGCTGCTCGCGTGTCTCGTCTGCCACCCGCTGATGCACGCGGAGTTTTCTTCCGAAACCTCCGGTCCGGAGCAGATACGCTTCCGCGTCCCGCAGGAAACGGCGGCGGAGACAGTTCTCCACGAGGAATCCGTGCCCTGCCCCCTCTGCTCGGGCGTCGACGGCTTCTGCGCTCCGGCGGAACGACCCGCCGCGCCGACCGGAGAGGGCCTTCCCGACGGGAAATGTCCTCCCGCCGATCCGCCCCGGCTCTCGCTGCCGGAACTTCCCTCGCCCCGGGCCCCTCCCGCCGCCTGAAAAAAACGCCGTTCCCGGCATGTCCTTGCGGCAAAAAACGCATTCCGGCGCCGCCGCCTCCGGGAACGGGACCCTCATGCAGACCGATGCGGAGAGAGATTTGTTTTCTCTTCTCCCCGCCGTCGGCCGCCGCCATGCATCAAAAAGTTTTTTCAGGAACAAAAGAATGAGAGATTTTCATACGGAACGAACTGATTCTGCCCGTTTCACCTTGATAGAACTCCTGGTCGTGATCGCCATCATCGCGATCCTGGCGGGGATGCTGCTGCCCGCGCTGAACAACGCCCGTGAGCGGGGCAAGGCCGCCCAGTGCGTCAACAACCTGAAGCAGAGCGGACTTGCCCTCAACTTCTACGGCAACGACTTCCGGGGGATGTACCCCGTGGTCCACACGGGGACCTTCGGACACCCCGAGGAACTGCCCGGGGAGCCCCAGTGGTTCACGCCCCTCGTCAAGGGGTACGGCTTCAAGCTGAGCTACCTCGAGTGCCCCGGCGACCGCAAATACGACGGCAGGGAGATCCAGAGCTACATGGTCAACGCGATGTTCACCTTCGGATTCCCCGTATCGCGGCTCAAGAGCAGCGCTTACATCACGCTGTCGGAACGGGGGGAGAACACCGACGGGACGCCCATCGAACACCAGTGCTACCCCGGCATGCAGGAGCCTGACGACTGGAAGAGCCAGATCGCCTCGACCCGTCACAACGGCCGGGCCAACTATCTCTTCGTCGACGGACGTGCGGAGAGCCGCTCCTGGCAGGAGACCGTCGGCGACGGCACGGAAAAGCAGAACCGCCACTTCGTCCGCGAGTACCTCGATCACTACGTCGAGCCCGAAGGCCACAACCACAGTCACTGAAGACAGGGCCGCGGCGCATTTCGTGAGGAGAGATCTTTCAGTACGCGCCGCGGCCGCCGATCACCGCGCCGAAAGTCCGGAGCAGGATCAGCAGATCCAGCTTCCACGAGCGGTGCCGGACGTAGTAGAGATTGATGGCGTTCCGCCGCCGGTAGGGAACGAGGTTCCGCCCGGAGACCTGCCAGAGACCGGTGATCCCCGGCTTCACGGTGTGGATGCGGAGACTGTGCCGCCCGCAGAGGACCTCTTCCTCCGGAACGATGGGCCGGGGGCCGACCAGGTTCATCTCCCCCCGGATGACGTTCAACAGCTGAGGCAGTTCGTCGAGGCTCGAGCGGCGCAGCCAGCGGCCCCACCGGGTCACCCGGTCGTCGAAGCGCAGTTTGGCATAAAGATGCCACTCCTCCCGCTGTTCCGGCCCGGGAAACGGCGGCGCACAGTTCTCCATCGTGCGGAACTTGTACAGAACGAACATCCTTCTCCCCAGCCCCAGCCGCCGGCTGCGGTAAATGACGGGCCGGCCGGAGCAGATCAGGGAAAAAAGACAAAGCGCCGACAGAAGCGGCAGCGCCGCGAGGAAGAGAAAAAAGGCGATGATCCTCTGCACCGTGTCGTTCATGGCCTCGTCCCCTCGCGCCGGCTGATATAAACGAAACCGGGACCGGCCGTAAGATGGACCGGGGGCAAGTAACCCTTTTCCCGGATCGGTACGGCGCTTACGATGTAGTCGGGCGGGATCCTGCGGCCGCGCAGGAATTCGGGGTAATTCTGGCCGCCGCAGAGATATCCCGTGCGGATCAGATCGCTTTTCACCAGGGGACGGCGGCCCGACTGGTACCGGTCGCACTTCATTTCGGTAACGGCGGAAGTCCCGGCGCGTGTTTTCCAGTCCCACCGGATCCATTCGGCCGCCGCCAGGGTCGCGAGAC
>Ga0310696_10002268_pt1 | contig 25887 bp, 40 predicted proteins | sample AusTroGonzalo_MG_4_FD_203885 | JGI IMG/M metagenome (GOLD analysis project Ga0310696, IMG submission 203885) | Bovine rumen microbial communities from tropical cattle in Woodstock, Queensland, Australia - Gonzalo_02 (v2) (version 2) | ecosystem: Host-associated > Mammals > Digestive system >...
CCTTATAAGCAATTTCCGAAAGATTCACTAGGTTTCCAATTTCATTTAATACATTTTGCGCGAACTCTTCAAATTCAGGGTAGTAAGCAACAAAATCATCCAAAGAATCATTCTGCCACATTTCTACCACTCGTAGAGTAGTAAGCGGCCCATTACCCCTAATTTTATGCAGCCGCAGGTACTCGTCGCCCTTAATCTTAATTCTATTAAAATTCTTATCGCAAACTACATAACCTTCTTCATCTTCACCCATTTCATGCGCGGCCATAACACACTCAGAAAGAGAATGATGCGGGAAAAGCGCAGGGTGGAGTATTCCTTCCACATTAAACTCTTCATCTATCTCAGTATCATTTTCCATATCACGGCAGCCCAAATACCAAAGATGAATACCTTCATACTGAATTACTATATGGTTGTAGGGAGAGGTAAGTTCAAACATATAGCAACGAGTAGGATTTAAAGCATACCAGAAATCAGGAATGTTTGAAATAGCATCGGCAACTAGTAAGCCATAAGAGGTTTCGCCGCATCCCGCGGAAAAAGCATTAATACTACCATTAGTAGAGATATGCCATAAATTATTGTCATACCAAATTTTAATTAAGGAACCATCAACCTTCTGCTGGACGGAGGCAGTTTCCCAATCAATTTCATGTACCGCAGAGTGCTGCTCACCATAATTGAAGAACTTATCAAAAGGATGGCAAACGCAAATCCATTCACCTGCATCATTTTTGCGGAAAATAGAACCACGCGCTTCCTGCACCAGCTTAGAACTCATATTAGAATTAATCATATTATACTTTAAAATCCAATATTCAACATCATTTATAGTATCACTATGAATTTCAATATTGTAGGGTTCAGCCGCAAGTAACTCTTGCCAATTATCGGGGTGGTTATTCAGGAACTTCACTAATTCCATTTGAATTCTCCTCTTCTTTTTCTTCAATATTATTATAACATAATTTTTGCCGCAAGTCAAGACTTGGTTCTTCTCCAAAATAGTTCTTCCACCAATTCCAAAATTCCTCATCAATTGGATATTCAGTCATGCTATCACCTTCTTTTCTCTTATTATAACATACAAAACTTTAAATGTCAAATATTTTATATTCTCGTTTTTACTTGCGAGCGTAAGCGAGCAAGTAAAAACGAAGCACACTGTGCGGAGCACAGTGTGCCAAGTAAGAGGGGTAAGTAAAGGGATATAACAACCTTTAAATAAAATCCAAAAACAAAAATGAAATTGAAATTGAAATTGCAAATAGGGAGGGGTTTCGGGACACCTAGAAACTATATATGCGGGGAAACACCAAGTAAAAAATGAAATTGAAATTGCAACTATACCATTTCGCGCACCCTTACTTCCACTTTACACTCCATCGCCGTATATGTTAAATCTATTTTCTTATGATAGTCAGGATTGGTTTCATTGGTTCTTACTACATCTACTTGAATATTATTTTTAACCAACATTCTTACATAAAGAAGTAATTCATCAATAAAAGATTGAAGCTTTTTACTATGGTAGGAGAGTTCATTATATTTTCGCTTTTCTTTCTCTTTTAACACTGCCATCTCCAATTCCTTTAACTCATTGTCGCTTAATGCCGCAAAACGCATATCCATATCACACATTCTCCTTTATTATTTCTTTACTATAAGTATAACATAAAAAATGATAAAAGTCAAGAAGAAAAACGCATAGGGGATTGCGTCTAAGTAAATACATCTATGTAAACAAAGGAAGGGAAGGAGTAGTAAAGGTAGTAGTAAAGGTTGGAGGGGTCGTTTTTGGAAGGGTAGGTCAAAAATTTCGGTAGGAAAATTTGGTAGGGTGGTGGAGGGGTAGGAAATTGGTAAGGATGGTGGATGGGAGTGCCCGAAATTTCAACACTTGTCAAGTATTTTATTCTATAAGATTAAGGAAAAAATTCTAGATTTTAATTATATAGGTTTTCGCGCGCGTCATAAAATGGTAGTGGAGACCTAGAATTGTAAAGAAAGTTAGTGAAAAATGTCGAAAAAAATTTTGTCCGGGGGTGTATAAGACACCCCCGGACACTTTTTTTTTCTATATTTTAGCAGTTCTACTAAAAATTGTCCTTCTTTTTTATAACATGTCCATAATAAATACCAGTTCCTGACTGTTCAATTTCGTAATATTGTTCTAAATCTTTCTTCAATGAAGTCCATTTACGTGGGTAGTCCATTTCCTTTATTAAATCTTCTTTATCTTGTTTAGTTAATTTCCTATTTAAATAGCTTTGTGGCACAATCCATTCCTGCTTTGATATCTCAGTGAGTGATTTATTGCGTCGCATTTCTCTTTTCTCAGTTTCCGCAGCTTGACTATCATAATTGTATTGAATTTGCCAGTCTCCGCGCTTGCGTCCAGGAAATTGTATTTGAATATCTTTGTTGCCGCTATGTACTATAACAATTTGTACATTATCATCTACTAAATTCCAACCAGTAGCGTATGCTTCTGTGGCAATAATATCATCAATATTATCTGGGTAATTATGTTGATATTTTAAATGTTCAATAGTGGCTAATTGGGTGGTTGAAAGTTGTTTAGTAGAGTGGCGTGACCATAGACACATTACATTGCGCCCTGTATTTTGTTTGATTTCGCGCGCAAACTGCTCTGCGAGTTCAATAGTGGGCGCGAAGATAAGGCGCTTGACATCTGGGTTTGAAGCCAATAGGGTGTGAACATTGGTATATGAGTATTTCTGGAATACTTCATATGCCATTAATTGTTCTTGAATTTGTATTTCATTTATATAGGATTTTAGGCGCGGCCACTTTTCTAGGTTATCCGCGGTCGCGGTTAAACCAAACCACCAAACTCCTTGAAGTTCAGCCCAGTGGAAGAGAGTGTCTATGGCTACATAAGAGAGTGACTCATGCGCGAGTAGCAAACAAATCACTTCTTTATCACTTTCTGGGTTGCGTCGCCATATGTTGGCTTCATCTATGCGGACATATTTAATTAAATTATGAATTTCGTCGCACGCCACATAATCAAACATTGCAGAAGTGATTTCGCCGCGCTTTACCATCGCGCCAAATTTTTGATAGTTTAAAATATATGGTTTTTCCAGCTTTTCGCCCCACATTTGACATTCATCTAACGCAATTTTTTCTTCTTCTCCCATTGTGGTGTCTATGAGAATGAGGCAACGCTGTGGCAAAATGCCTAATTGTTCTGGAATAGTGTGGATTGCGGCGGTAGTTTTACCCTGGCCGGTTTGCGCATTGATTAAATTCAATCGGCCTTTTTGATATTGCTGCTGCGTGGTGGTTAATGCTTCTGATAAATGGAGTCCTTCTTTCATAATTTATTAAAATCCTTATAATAATCAAATTTTATATTATTAGAAATATGTATATAAATATATTTATTAGGAGAGTAACCGCCACCAAACCATTCTTTTTCTTTTCTCTTTACATCTTCAAAATATTTGTCATCTATACAAAGATAACAAATGGGTCCTTTTAATCCAACACCTATAAGTGGTGAATTTAAACTTTCTATATAATTTAAGTCATCTATATGAACAAGAGTAGCATACATAATTTTCACTTCCTTATTTTTTTTATTTTTCAAAAGAAAAGTATTTATTTTATTTTAAAATTATTTTAATTTATTTTAATAAAAGAAAAAATTTTTTTAATAATAAAAAATAAATAATAAAAATTATTTAAATAAAAAATTTAAATAAAATTTTATTTGACAATTTTTCAAATCCATGTTATAATAGAATGGGATATTTTTTTTAAAAAAATATTTCCAGCTTTTTCGCCGCAGCCTAGCCATTCGCCTATTGGTCGTACCCGTGGGCCATCGGCATTTTCCCACGACTTTTATCCCGCGAAAAATTTTTTCTTCGCAGGTTTTCAGCTTGTATGTAATTTCCAGCTTTCCAGCTCATGGTTCCAGCTAGCCAGCCACTTCCAGCTTGTAGCTTCCAGCCTACGGGCCCGTTTCATTCCAGCTTTCCAGCCTGGCCAGGATTTCCAGCTTGCGGGCCAGCTTTATCATAAGCCTCTCCCCTCCCTCTCTAAAAATATTATAACATAATTTTATACCAAAGTCAAATGGTAGGATTTAGCGCGTTAGCATGGTAAAGTGGTAGCATGGTAAAGTATTACTATATTAAAGTGCTACTATGGTAACATAGTAGCATAGTAAAGTGTTTCAAATTGTTGACTTTTTGTAAATTAAATGGCCCGGGTATTATAATTTACATAGTTTTAACTTGACATGTTATAAATTATGATATATAATAAATGTATAAAAAGAAAGGAAATAAAAATATGGCATTGAAAATTTTGAGTAACAACAACATTACCTGTAATACTCATGATAGTGGTATTTATTTCTTTGGAGAACGCGGTCTTACCCCTGACGGCGAAGTATTTTGCTCCGTAAAGATTGGATGGGGTAGCGATTTATCAAAACGTATTTCTCAATATAAAACTTATAGTTGCCAATTATTCCATCAGCAACACCATGTTTTAACTAAAAAACTACCTGTTCCGCATGGATATGATATGGAAACTTTTGCACATGCTATGCTTGTGCTGCTTGCTATTGGTTTGCCTTCATATAGCCGTGAATGGTTTTATGTAAGTGAGCCAGTATATTTTGAATTGTGTAAAGACCCGTGGCAGATTTTTGATGTTAATAGAATGGAAGAACTAATTAAATTAGCGGAAAAAACTAAAAAGAACAATCGTTATTATATCAATAAAACTGAATATGATAAAATTTATCAACATGATAAGATGATGACAGAGCAAGTTATTGCTCGTGAAGATATTATTAAACGACAAGCAGAAGAAATTGAAGCATTAAATAAAACAAAACAATCTTATTTTGAACTTATTCAGGCTTATGAAGAAGATAATAAATTTAAACAATATTATTATGAATATAGTATTAGATTTCATCTTGCTCCATGGTGGAAAAAAATATTGATGGCATTGAATATTATTTAAGAGGGTTACTCCCTCTTTTTTTTAATTACATGTAAATTAAACTACCCGGGCACTCTATTTAACATTCCCTTAATAAAAAGAGGACTTTACGTCCTCTTTACATCCATCCAACAGTTGCGGCGGATGCCCTTGCCGTAGGGCATTGCTTTATGGCTGTCAAAGCATCGCCGCATGATATACGCTTCAATGAGAACATCTTCAAGTCCTTTGTGTTCTTCTTCAAATTGCGGCGAAAGTGTCAAGTAGCGGTAAACATTTTCCGCGCTGGTGCTGATATTGCGCGCCTTTTTGTTTGTGCCATGACCGTTGCCGGAAAAAAGCTGATTTTCTTCACAGAAGCGGCGATATGTAATGCGCTGGCAAATGGTTTGACAAGCCATATTCCAGATACAAACAAAGTTCGTATTGCGCGGGAAAAAGTATCTGTGTTTAGACTTTGTTAACCATCTTTGCGTGGTGTTGAGGGCGTTGCGGTCAAAGTGAGCGTTATAGGCAGCTACATCGTGAATATTATATTTCTCCATGAGGTCGAGAACATAGCGGCGGGCGGTGTAGAAGTCAACCATCTTGCGGTCGCCCGCATGAATAGCATCGACATATTCGGAAATCTTATTGGCATAGTAGGCAGTCCGCATGAGTTCGCGCTCATAAACGAAAATGTCGCGGATAACGAAAGAAAAACTTTCGTAGATGTTACCCTGTTTGTCCGCAACCACACCGCCCAGATCGTAAACTAGCGGCTGTTCCAGTCCGTTTGTGGTTTCGGTGTCCAGAATCAGATAATACTTGATGCGCTTGTCCATGAAGTGTATCTCCTTTCTTTGATGATATAAGTATATCATAGGCAGGAAAAGAAGTCAAGTTAAGTATTGGTTAATTTAATAACCCGGACAATATAGTTAATGAAGATTTAACTTGACCTTTCGCGCTTGCGGGTGTATAATGTAATTGAAAGTGAGGGGATGACTTGTGAAGTCCAATTACATTGTGAGAGCAAAGAAGTTTATGCGCGATTTCCTGCCTTATCTTGAGGCGTATGAATTTGTGGGCAGAGCCGTCCTTGCTTATAATGAAGCAAAGCACCGTCATGTTGAACATTATCATGGTTTAGTTAGGCAGTGCGTATGCTTGTCTGATTATGCTATCAAATGGGATTATAATGAATATTATGCTGATATTTATGGCGGGTGCAAGGAAGAAGTTATTAACTATAACTTCGCTCGCGAGCATGGCTATGAGTATCTTTTCGCGGAAATTACGCCGATTGAAATTTGTGGGCGTGTGTTTTATGTAATGCCGCGCGTGAAAAAGTTAGCAATTACGTTTGATGAATATGAACCCGATAACCGGCTGTCATATGATGAATATGAGTTTGTTTTTGGGGTTATGGGATTGCATGATATGCATGATGAAAACTGGGGCTTGGTTAATGGAAAAGTGAAAATCATTGACTATGCGAATTATAAGAGAGAGGATGAATAATCCTTTCTTTTTTATCTTTATGTTAATTATATAGTCCGGGTCATATAATTAACCGTCTTTTAACTTGACTTTTCTTAGATTTTCTGTTATACTATAATTGTTCCAAGGGCAGGGAGGTAAGGACGAAGAGCCAAGAATTAACAAAGTCTTAACTTGACTTTCCGCTGAATCTCTGCTATAATAATCACAGAAAGGGCAAGGAAAAGCCCAAAAAACCAGAAAGGGAAACAATATGTCTATGAACGCCGCTGAGATCAAGTCCACCGCTCGCCAGATGACCATCGCTGCTATCATGCCCGCCTTGATGGAGAACGACGCTGTGAAGTTCGCGGATGCGTCCTTTGCCATCCTGCAGACCGTTGACGGTCAGGAAGTTTGGACGGAAGTTACCGTCAAGTCCAAGGCGTACAAGCCCACCAAGGTGTCGCCCGCGTTCGACCCCTTTGAGGCCGCGGAGGCGTGGGAGGCCGAGAAGAAAATCAAGGCCGATGCCAAGGCTGCCAAGGAAGCTGAGAAGGCCGCAAAGCTTGCGGCGAAAGAGGAGAAGGCGTAAGCCTTCTTCTTTTTTTTTATGGTATTGTTAATTAAATAGCCCGGGTATTAAAGTTAATATAAAATTAAAGAAGCGTGATTAACACGCTTCTTTTGTTGCGGTTACGACAATACCAATTTCATTGGTATTAATATAGCAATCGCCATATTCAGTTTTGATAGCAACGTCATATCCCATTGCTTGAAGTTTTTCAATGCTAATACGGATATTCTTAACGAGATCGGTTACACGCTGGCGTGCTTCTATTTCGCGCCGTTTCTTAACAATCTCCATGAGATCGTTAACAAACGGCTCAAGCTGGTCTGTTTTCATTGCGAGAACATCTTCCGCGAGCATGGCGAGAGCGGTTTCATTATATTCAGAAGAATGGTGCGAAACATCTTTCACGAATTTTTTGCTCCTTTCAAATTTTCCATCATTAGGAGAATCTTTTCATACTCTTCCGCATAGCGGTAACGGTCAAACATTGCGAGACGTAAGCGGCGAATTTTAGGAGAACAAGGTTGCCGCGCAATCCATTTACGAATTTTATCAAAGTCCATTAGTTTATTGCTCCTTTCATTTTCTATATATATAATAGCAGAAATTAAATTAAAAGTCAAGTTAATAGTTTGTTAATTTGAATAACCGGGCACCTTATTTTACATAATCTTAACTTGACTTCATATGTGATTTATTGTATAATGATATTAGAAAGCGAAAGGAGATTAGCCTATGAAGTCTGATTATCGTGTTCGTGCGGAGAAGTTCCTGCGGTCTGTGTTCCCCTATATTCAGAACGTGCTGTCTGATGAGGACGCCGTTGCCGACGCAATCGCGGACTATAACCGCCATCACTCCCGCAAGGTGGAAGTCAACTATGGCTCCGCGCGGATTGCCCTCATTACCTCTGACTATGTGGTAAAGTGGGACTATGATGAGGACAATGTTGCGGACATTGGCGGCTGTGAGAAAGAATGGGAAGTGTATTGCCGCGCGTGTGATGCTGGTATGTCCCATCTTTTCGCGGAAAGCACGTTGATTGACTATTGCGGCGTTACCTTTGAGATTATGCCGCGAATCAGGGCAATTGGTCCCACTCATCATAAGTATGATTTTCTTTATATGATTTCGGCGGCAGAGGAAATTTGGCTGCGTGAAAATGGCATATTGTACGACCTTCACCACTGGAATTGGGGTATTATGCGCAATAAGCCTGTGATTGTGGACTATGCCTACATTGAAACGGAATAACCGCATAAGCGGTTATTTTTTTATAGGAATGTTAATTTTATAGCCCGGACTATATATTTAACATATGGTTAATAAAAGAAAATCCCGCCTTGCGGCGGGATTTTAGATTAGGCAAGCCGGTAGGTATTCGCCTTGCCCTTGGCCTCGGTCTTGATCAGTTCGGGCGCCATCTCCCGCAGGAGAACCGCCTGAACCTTGCCGACAGTGAAATCGGCGGGCAGTTCGCCCTTGGCGACCTCAAAGAGATCCTTGGCGGTGATGTCCGCGGTGAGATAGTTCCGCAGAACAGGGGCGACCTTGGCGATCAGTTCCGCCCGCGCCTTGGCGTTCTGCTCCTTGCGCTTGGCGTTCTGCTTCGCCTTGGAAGCGTCAGAGCGGGACTTGCCAAGCTGGGCGACCATCTTGGAAATGACCTCGCGGACTTCGGTCTCGGTCTCGGGGATGAAGGTCAGAGCGGTGGACAGAGCGGCGGACTTGGTGATGATGTTCTTCATAATGATACCCTTTCTGGTTTGTGAGGTTTTCCTTCCTCTGTTGTGTATTCATTATAGCACTTTCGCGCTAGAATGTCAAGTTAACTGTTTGTTAAGAGTTTCGGGGTTGGCTTTGGGATTTGTTTTCCTTCCCTCTCAACAAATATAGTATAGCAGAATTTGAAATGAAAGTCAATACTTTTCTATGTAAAGATTAAGTAAAATACATAGTCCGGACTACATAATTAACATTGATTTAATAAAAGAATTAAGGCCCTGATGGGCCTTAATATCTGAAATCGCTTCCCATATATTCCGCGAGGCGGTTAATCCTATTCATAAGCCCACGGCAATAATTGGAAACATCGCCGCCAGTTTCTTCTATTTTCGCGTCAATGTATGCCGTGATAGCATCAAAAACCGCGTAACATTCTACCATGTTAGGAACCTGCCGACGCATACAAAATTCATCGGTGCCGCCCAAGTCACGGAAGGGGAAGAACTTAATGCCGGGGGTCACGGCATGTTTTGTCGCAATCTTTGAAAGGATGAAAGTTTCGATTTCTGCGTCATTCAATGCGGTGTGAGACTCAATAAAGTCATACTTATTAATCAAATACTGATAAGAAGATTCAGCGGAAGTTTTGAAGAATGTGCCGGAGTTGGTGAACATGCCGTGATTGATACATTCATTTTTATAGGTTGCGTTATTAAGAAGGTGAGTAGTTGCCAAACCCCAAAGGTCAAACAACATATACTCATTGCCATGAAAACGGAAAATATCGGCTTCAAAATCAGGGTCGCCCTTATCTTTTCCCTTATTATCTGCGATAAAGGCCGCGCTCCTGCGCTGGAGATTTTCCCAAGCGAAGTAGTCAGGGCTATAAAGCTCACGGATATAAAGATCGGTGAAGGGAATGGCCTTTTTGAAATCGAACATGGCATTGAACGCGCCCACAGCGTCAACCTTCCCCAAGTCCTCAATAAAAATTTTCATAACATCATTCCAAGGTAAGACAGAAGTTTCGCTACGGGAAAGCATTTCAAGATAGATAGGACGCTTTTCGGCATAATATGCCGTGTTAAAGATGGCGGGAACAGAAAAGGTTTCGGCAATCAGAAATTGCTTTTTGTCATAGATATGGCCCTTTCGGTCGGTGATAGTCCACCCAATGTCATAAACAAGGGGCTTCGCAATCGCAATACGCTTTTTGCGCTCGGGGTCGCCCTGCGCGATTTCATTTGCGAAAGGGAGGGTCGCGGTTTCCGTATCAACTACCATGAAATACAATTTCTTCGCCATTTTTAAATCCTTTCTGGTTTACGGTGTTTTCCTTCACCTGATGGATATATTATAACACGGGGGAAGGGTTATGTCAATAGATTTTTATGTTAAGTCTGAGTGAATTAGATGGGCCGGGAAATAAAATTAACATAGGGTTAAAAGAAGAACCGCCCTCGCGGGCGGTTCTTTTGTTACGCCTTCGTAAAGGTGAAGGCGTTCTTGCCGTTGTCGTGCTTAACGACCTCGTCGTTCCAGTAGTTACGCAGAGCGTAACCGACCTTGTTCGGGGTGAAGCCCTGCGGCCACTCGTCGCTCGCTTCAAAGATTTCCTTCGCCGTCATCGGCTCGTTGCCCATCACGCCGAAGGCGATTTCCTTCGCCTCGTCGTAGGCGATGCGGTTCGCGTCGCGCTTCGCGTTCAGACGCTCATACTCGGCGTTGACTTCCTCGCGCAGAACAGACAGGTCAACAGTCTCGTCGCCGTTCAGGTAGTTGCGGATGGCTTCCAGAGTGTTCTTCTTCATAGTGTTATGTCCTTTCTGGTTTGTTGGGTTTTCCTTCCCTTTGATGTATTTATTATAGCACCGATTGGCTATAATGTCAAGTTAAGAGTTTGTTAAGGTTTATCCCTTTTCGTTCGCCTTAACCAAATGCCTGCGGCTTCTCTCGCTTATTGGGAACAGGCAGTCGTAAGTTGCGGGGAGTACTTCGCGGGTACCAACGCGGTGAGTGGGCTATCCCCTGTTTCCTGCCCTCTCAACATATTTAGTATATCACGATTTCCGCTCTTTGTCAAGTTAAGATTTCGTGAAGTGGTGAGGGTGGCGGGAATCGAACCCGCGATACATGGATTAAAAGTCCATTGCCATACCACTTGGCTACACCCTCATGTTTTGGGTTTTGGTTTCCCTCGCCCTCAACTGAATATAGTATAGCAGAAATTGAATGAAATGTCAATAGTTTAGAAGGTAAAGATTGTGTAAAGTATAGTGCCCGGACTATATATTTTACATAGAGTTAAAAGAGAACACTATGCGTTCTCCCATTCTTCCCATGACTCCCAAAAAAGACCCCAATCATCACATTCTTCCATGGGGTCGTTAATGTAACAAACCCCGCCGCCATAATAGGGGCAATCGGTACCGTTACACGGGCAATAAACCCATTCGCGCTTGCCAGTGTTGCGGTCAAAATGCTTACCATCACTTTCTCTAATCATAATAGTCCTCCCAATCTTCATAGGCTTCAATCTCGTATTCGTGTTCAAAGTTATAGTCCTTTTTCTTGTTAGGAATAATCTTGGTTACGGGATTGATGTTACCCCAATCGCCGCGAATCTTGCGGACAACTTCATAGGTGGAATTGGTGTTCTTCTTATTCTTCTTCACTTCTAAACCCCCTTTGATTTTAGGATTATGGTTTATCTCTTGGTTCTGAAACTATTATATCAAAAACAAAATGAAATGTCAAGTTAAAGGATTATTAACTTTATAACCCGGCTAGAATAATTAACATGATTTTAAAATGAAATTAGAGGAATGGTTAATTACCATTCCTCGTCTATGGAACCGCAGATTTCAAACATGTCACATCCACAATAGGGGTCATAGTTGGATTCGTCCACATCATCGGGAATATTATCTTCATAATCTTCGGGGTCGTAAATTTCATTGCCCCAAAAATAAACGATGTTTTGAGGGTCGTTATATTCAACCTTTTCTACAACCTCATAGAGACCGTGAAGGTGATGGTCAGCAAGGACAATAGCATCTTCGGGCACATTCTGGAGTTCCCTAATCAGTTCTTTAACAGTCATAATTAAAATCTCCTTTCTTTTTCTATAAATAATATAGCATATTAAAAGAAAATTGTCAAGTTAATTATTAGTTAATTATATAATCCGGGCAATATAATTAACATAGAAATAAAAAGGGGATTACTCCCCTTCCTTTTCCTTTTTCGCGGCTTCGCGCTTGGCCTTGTCCTTGGCTGCCTTTTCCGCGCGGGCGGCGGCCTGTTCGGCCTTCTTCGCCTTCTTCGCGTTGTAGTCGGCAATCTCGGACTCCATGAGTTCTTCCGCGCTCATGTCCTCGCGCAGTTCGGCAACGATGGCGCCAATGCGGATGTAACGCTCCGCACCGTTAACATCCTTCATGAGGATGCCAAACTGGCGGTCGTTGATCTTCTCAAACCTGATAACGCTGTCCGCGATGTCGGAATATTCCTCATCGTCAAAGTAGTCGGGGAACATGAAGTGGAAAACTTCGTTGCGGAGAATGGAATCGACGACGGCCTTGGAAATCTTCATAGTGTTTGCCCTTTCTGGTTTGGAGTGTTTTCCTTCACTTGTTGATATAAGTATAGCAGAAATTTAGGTAAATGTCAATACTTTTTTGTGTTAATTATCGGTAAAATAGAGTGGCCGGGCTATTAAATTAACATTGAATTAAAGAAGGGGATTACTCCCCTTCGTGAATCATGGCATCAAGACCCTTTTCGTTAAGGTTCTTGATAACCTTGCGGGCGTTGCGCTTGCGCTCCTTTTCCTTTTCGGCGCGCTCTGCCTTTTCCTTGCGCTTGGCTTCCTTGTCCGCCTTATCCGCGAGGACAAGTTTCCAATCTTCGGCGGCGGCGTAACCGTCGTAAGCGTCATAGCCGCCATCGCCATTGCGGGAACCGCGAGGGATAGAGACTTTGATGAGGGCAAACTTTTCGTTACCTTCGGCATCAACAACAGGCATTGCGAGTTCGCTTGCGCTAACGGGCATCACATCGGTTTCGTAGTGTTCGGACAGAAAGTTAATGAACGCGGCGAGAATGTCATTGCGGATTGCGGTTTCAAGAGACGCTTTACTCATGGATGTTATCCTTTCTGGTTTTTTAGTGTTTTCCTTCACTTTCTGGATATAGTATAGCAGATTTGGGGAGAAAAGTCAAGTTAAGATTTCTTTAATTTCTTTCTTAATAAATTTAATCTTACATTCTTTACAGTAATAAATCTTAGGATATTTGGGCTGTTTGTTTCTTTCTACCCATAACGCACCTTGATGACATTTGGGGCAAAGACTCCAATATCGGTTAATCATTTGACTTTCTCCTTTCACTTTCTATAAATAGTATAGCACAATTTTTATAAAAAGTCAAGTAAATTATTTGTTAAATTTATAGTCCGGCAAATTTAGTTAACATGAAATTAAAAAAAGTCGGCTACGCTGCCGACTTTACAAATTCTGTTAAGATTGTGAAAATTTCACTGGGTTCATATGCCGCGCCGTTGCCCCATGTGTCACGATTTTTCGCTTCATCATCAAACAGGCAACCGCTGCCGCAAGTTTCCCATTTGTTAGTACCATATGGAACGATTTTAATTTCATCCCATTTAACAGACGGCAGGTGAAGGCCAAGCCAAAACATTTTCGCGCCCGTCACAAGTGCGTCATATTCCGGCGTGCTGGACTTTGACAACCAAGAAATAACGCCGATTTCATAACCCATTTTCTGAAGGCGATTCAGATAGCGGGCAAGTCGCGAAAGATTCACAAGCGGGCGGGCGATTTCATAGGGCGTCGGGTCGCCGTCAATCAACATCGGAAGCCAGTTCTGAACCCCGTAAAGATCAGCGATTGTCCCATCCATGTCAAACCAGATTTTCATATTGTGTTTGCTCCTTTCCTGTTCTGATATAAGTATATCAAAAATGGGGTAAAAAGTCAAGTTAAGATTATGTTAAATAGGCGGCCCGGGCATTATAGTTAACATTGATATAAAAAAAGTATAGGTGATACCTATACTTAATTTTGTATGAAATAAAGTTTATGTATGTGGCGGTAAGTATGTTCAATAATTTCAACTTCGGATTGCCATTGGTCTGGATGCCAATTGATTTCTATGTTTTCACAATGCGCGGCATAATAATTTTTAACAAAGTCTACGGCTTTATTATAATTATTTGCGCGGTTGACAAGTTCTTGTTGTTCGGTGATAAGGCGTGTTTTTGCTTTGTCTTTCAATTCACCATCGGGGTAAAGTTCGACACAGCAGCGAGCAGTTTCTACGATGCTAACTTGGGCTTGTAGCCGTTTTGACATTACTAGCGCGGTGTCCCATTGCCGCTTATATTCCAACGTCCAGTTATTGTAATTCTTCACAGCTTTCTTCTTTCCAAACATATTTTTATGCTCCTTTCAGCTTGTGCCTTAATTATAACAGCTTTCCAGCCTGCTGTCAAGTTAAGATTCTGTTAAGTCTAGCTTGTGACTGGCAACGCAAACAACCGGAACGCATCCGGCAATTAACACAAATTTAATCTGTGCTTTACTCAAAGTTAACACTTCCTTAACTTAAACATAACAATCACCTCTGTTACCTATATTCCACCATAGGGTATTGTACCACATTCGCGGCGAGTTGTCAAGTTAATTGTGTGTTAATTAGAGTGCCCGTGCAATTTGTTTAACATAGGATTTACATAAAAAAAATTGGCTCCTTAGCGGCGCCAATTTTTGTCATTTTCGGTGATTTCGCCGGTGTCGGGCGTGAACTGGTAGAATTTGCCATTATCGCAGTGGATGTTAATTTGGAAGAAATTGTTAACTTCCATTTTTTCAATCGCGGGAATGTTGAAAGTCCAACCAAAGAAAGCATCAAACGCGGCGAGAGCGCCTTCAAAATCGCGGAAAGACATTGCCTTATTCATTGTTTGTTCTCCTCTCAATTCGTCGTTTTTTATTTTATTATATCATATATTTTTGATTTGTCAAGAGGTTTTTAATGTAAAATATTGGTTAACTATAATGCCCGGGCTATATAGTTTACATATGCTTAATATAAGAAAAGGGTTAGCACCATGCTAACCCCATTGTGCGCCAGTTGAGAATTGAAAGTTGGTTACATTCGCGGCCGATTTTCATTGCTTCACGCTTTGTGTTAACGCGTTTGGATTTATCAATGTAATAAATCCCGTCGCTGTACCAAATGCCGCAATTGCCTTTGTATGCTTTTACGGCGTTAATTGCTTCGCGTGCGTCTTTGGTTTCGATGCCTTCGGTTGCTACTTGCCATCCGGTTTTATAGGTGATGATTTTCCCGCGCTTCAAAGTCAGGCCGTCATTGTTAGAGAGCTTGCGAATGGTACGAATGTTAATCATGGTGGAAACCTCTCTTTCGTTTGTTTCTGATATGATTATACACCTTGGGCATACGATTGTCAAGTTAAAAGTGTGTAAACTATATAGCCCGGATAATATAATTAACATTGAGTTTACGAAAAGTATCACCCATGTGGGTGATACTCATATCGTGCGCACATAGACGCGTAACGATAAGCGACACGGTAAAGATCGCTGTCGTTAAGCGGCTGGATGTAAGTTGGGTAGGGTTCGCCGCTTTCATAGATAGCGGCATGGCGTGCGCCGTCAATAACGACAAATTTAACACGCACATAGCAAGTCTTGCCCTGAAGAGAAAAGCCATCAACATCACGAAACATCAACATAACAACAACCTCCAATATCTTGATTACAGTAACAGTATAACATAAAAAGTAAAATAAAGCAAGTTAATTGTACGTAAAATATATAGCCCGGGCAATATAATTAACATAGCAATAATAAAAAAAGAATTGAGTTACCTCAATTCTTTACAACGATTTTGAGAAACCAAAGATATTGTGGCTGTTCATAAGACAGATAATCAACCGCAATGCGCGCTTTAAGTTTATCATAGAAAACGATGGTCTTTGTTTCTGCGGTATTGGTTACGATGTACTTTGTCATGATTTTATCCTCCCTTGATTTATTGACTATATTATACCACAACAAGAAAAGAAAAGCAATGATTCTAAATGTAAAATTTGGGGAAATTAAAAAGCCCGGGGTATATAATTAACATTTGTATAATAAAAAATTTGAGGGATTAATCCCTCAAATCTTTTTCTGAAATGATGGTCATGCTGCCGAAAAGGTAGATAGTCGGATCATAAATCTTGTTGCGGTTGTTCCACAGGAAATTGCGGGCGGCGCGAGTAGTGTAGAAGAATTCGTCCTTGAGATCAAAAGAGTTCATGTCGATGTAGTAGATGACATAAAGCGGAAGATTCATAGTGACAACCTCTTTTCTTGATTTCTTGAGTATAGTATACCATATACATACGGAAAAGTCAAATTAAATAATGGTAAACTATAATGCCCGGGATATGTATTTAACATAGATATAATAAAAACCGTGGCGGTTAGCTACTCTGCCACGGTTGGCTCAAACATTACTGATTCGCCACATCAGCAGGGAACGGTTCTCCAAATTTGGGCATCCCATTTCTACCGCCAAGTAGTGGTTAGCCCTTGCATCAGTAGGGCGGCATCCTATCAACGCTCCTCTCTCCCTTTCGACAAGTCTATTATAGCAAAAAATCCAATAGAAGTCAAGTTAAAAGCAAGTAAAATAGAATGAACGTACAATGTAATTAACATAAATAAAAAAATTGGGATTACTCCCAATTTTCAATATATCCACTATAACGAATATTGATGATAATATCATCATAAATTATTTCTGTTCCGTTATCTTCCATAATCGCGGCGATAATATCGCCCTTTTCATAATCTTCAATGTCGCTCCACAACCATTCATTCCCATTAAAATCAATAAGAATGAGCATGTTTTGCGCGCGATCAATGTCATTTACAAAAAAGGTTTGCGGGTAAATTTCGGCGCGAGCGGTAGAAAAAGCAACGACCATAGCAAACAGAGCAATGATGGCGATAAACTTCTTCATAAATATTCTCCTTCTGGTTTTTAAGTGTTTCCTTCACTTGTTGTATATAGTATAACACGAGATTATTATAGAGTCAAGTTAAATAATTGTAAAGGGCAATAAACGTACATTCTATTTAACATTGAAATAATAAAAGAAATGAAGGATTAATCCTTCAAATCTTTTTCGGAAATTTCAGTCATGCTGCTGAAAAGATAGATAATTACATCATGAATTTTGTTACGATTATTCCAAAGAAAATTGCGGGCGGCGCGGGTAGTATAGAAATAACGGTAAATCGCGGCATTAGTGTTGTTGTCAATGTAATCAATAGAATACAGAGGGAGACTCATAGTAAATACCTCATTTTCGGGATTGTTGGTTGCTTTCCTTTGGAACAATTATATTATAGCAAATGAAAATGAAATTGTCAATATGAAATTAGGAAATTTAATTTGAAATTAACATAAGTTTGGGGGTATTAAAAATGAAAATGAAATTGCATTTTAGGAATATAAAATGAAATTAAAATTGAAATTGAAATTATGGGAAATGAAAATGAAATTGCATAATGGGATATTTCATATTAAATAAAAATGAAATTTCAGGAAAATGTTTAAAAATGAAATTCTAAAAAATATTACAATAAAATAAAATGAAATTGCACGTGTAAACATAAAGTAAAGAATAAAGTACGTGTATTTGAATTAACATAATTATAACAGATAATTTTATTTAGTATTATGTTTATTATTGCTATTATTTTTAGTACGTTATATAAATTTATGTTTTTATATATTAATGTGTTTTTATATAGAGTTAATAAAATATTAAATAGTATAATTTTATTTATTATTATTATTATTATTATTATTAATTATTAATTATAATATTATTTATTTTGTTATTAATATTATTACAATTAATAATATTGCTGAGTATTTTTATTATTATTATTATTAATTATGTTTATTTAATTTATTTATTTTATAAATTAATAAATTATATTAATGGAAAAAAGCTGGCAAAAGAATTAAGAATAAAAGTGCGATAATTAGAGTAATACTATCAAAAATATAACCGCTAATCAACAATATAACTTTTTTAATATCGTTAAAAGTTAACCTATAAAACCACATTTTAATTTTATAAGAAAAGGAATTTCGAGAACGTTTCATGGCTTATATCTCCTTTTTGTTTCTATACATATATTATACTATAGTTTTATTATAAAAGCAAGTATAAAATTAAAGCTATATTATGACAAAATATTTATAAGATTTAATTTTTAAGTCTAATTTATTTTAATTTTATGTTAATTGTATTCAACGCGCATTTCAATTTACTTTTTTTTAACTTGACATTTCATTTCCATTTTGCTATAATATGTATAACACAGAAAAGAAAGGGGATTTTTTAAAATGAAAGTTTACGTTATTGATTGCAATGGTTTTCAAGGTAGTGCTTACTATTCTCGTTTTGATGAAGCGCAAGCCGCGGCCATTTGGCGTACTAATTGCACAGGTATGGAATGGAAAGTGCGGGAGTTAATACTCCCGTAATTTCATTTTAAGTTTATGTTAACTGCACTGCACGTTGTTTATATTTTACAATTTTTTAACTTGACTTTTCATTCTCAATATGCTATAATCATTCTAGAAACAAACGAAAGGGGATTTCCTAAAATGACTAAGCATAATACCGTTCGCGTGTGGGAAGATTTGACCGATCAGGAACAGATTTATATGTGGTGGGGCTATAACGCGGCAAATCCCGATGATCCAGTTTCATTTCCAACTTTTGATGAAATGATGCAGGGATTCACTTTTGAGTGAATCCCATAATTTATATTATCATAATGTTAATTATATAGCACGTAAATTTTAATTAACATAATTTTAAAATAAATGGTATGTTAAACATACCATTTCATAATATGCATTGCTTCTTGAATCTCGCGGCACGACCACGTTTCAAACGTAATTATTAAATAACCATCTTCAAGTCGTTCCGTCATGTAATCAAGTCCGGCATCTGCCAACTGCTCATACATGTGCTCAAGAGAAGAATTGATCTCAATGATAAAAGACTTTACGAACATTTGGAATTTACCTCGCTTTCCTAACTTTCAAGAATATCCTATCATACAAATTCCAAAATGTCAAGTTAATTGATTGTTAATTACAATGGACGTACTGTATATTTTACATACTTTTTACTTGACATTTCGTAAATGATATGATATACTATTTATAGAATTAAAGAAAGGAATGGTATCCCGAATGAAAAAGATTATTCTTGCGGTTGTCCTGTGTGCTCTTGCTTGCCTATGCCTCACTGGTTGTCAACTTGGGAACCGTCAGATCGGTTTTGACACCAAGCAACGATTTGATGAAGCCATTATCTTTACGCCAACATATGAAGTTGTTAGCGGTGACATCGAATCATGGCGCGATTTTTCCGAGTCGGATGTTGTACAAGTTACTATCGGCGGTGTCACTTATCTTACACATTACAGTAATGTCATCCTGATTAGGCATAATTAACGCGAGCAATCGCGTTTTTCTTTATGATAATGTTAATTTTATTACACGTTCTATTGAATTAACATAAATATAATAAAGCGTAGATTCAATATCTACGCTTTTTGTTTTTAAGATGTTTAGCGCTTTGCTGGTTAAAACGTTCATAAGCGCTGATTTTACGATATTCTCTATATTCTGTTTCGGTGATTTCCTTGCCATAGATTGCCATGCGTGTATGCTTAACGCTCGGCATCTTGCGCGCGATGTCGCACGCTTCAAGTAAGTTGTTTGCCGCGATTGCGAACTTGATCTCAGTGCTGTGGCCTACGCCGCAATGACCTCTGTGACACATGACCATGTAGAACTTCATTGGAAAAACCCCTTTCGTTTGTTTCTATATATATTATATACAATTAGAGAACAGATGTCAAGTAAAGATACAATTAAGATTATTGCACGCACTTTTTTCTTTAAGTAAAATTAACTTTAGTTTTTATTTTATTTCAATATTTTTAATTTATATTTAGCATTTTAATAACTTGATTATCCGTTTTATTATATTTTAATTTTTATTTATGTCTTTAAATTTTGCTCTCATTTTCAAGCTGCTCTCTTATTCCCATTCTCAACTCCAACTCCGTATTTTATTTTCGGCTCTAGGTCCAGCCCCAGCCCAGCTTCCAGCCCGGCCCAGCCTCCAGCTCACCCCAGCTTGCAGCCTAATCCCAGCTTCCAGCTTCCAGCTTCCATAAGAACTTCCAGCTTGCAGCTTCCAGCTTGCAGCTTCCTCACACGTATAAGGTCCGGCGGGCGCGGGCGCTGTCGCTCTTGGCCTGCACTGTATGCATGGATCCCGGAATACGTGTATCATTGTATACAATGATACATGTGTGCGCGAATACGTGTATGCTTGTATACAATGATACATGCGTGCGAGAATACATGTATACAATGATACATGTATATGCAACTTTGAGTTGCTTGCAACTTTGAGTTGCTTGCAACTTTAAGTTGCATTTTTGTCTTTTGTCCAAATGTTTCATTTTTGTTACACTCCGTCATATTTCTGTAATATCCTGATTTCATGTTCATTGTAACATGGCTTGTTAAAAAACGAATGAAAAAGAGTGTACAGCAATTTTTTTAACGTTTTTAGTGTACAGTATTTATAAATTTTTTGTCTAGTAGCACTAAACTTTGGAACATAAAAAAACTAATAAGGTTTAGTATTTATAAACTTTTGCGTCTATAATATAGAACAATATTAGAGCTGATTTTTTCTTTATTCTGAAAAGAACACGTAAAGAAACGCATTTTTTGTTGTGCAATATGTATAATAAAAATATAGCTATTTTATGCGCCTGGACGATTTTTGTTAATTTTTTTGGCAAGGGTGTTGACAGATTTTTGACTCTTTACTATAATGATTATACTAGCAATATGACTAGCACAATCGAACACGCGACGCGGCGTAAAGCGTAGGAAGGAAGGATAGTATGTTGTATTTCACGCTTGACCATGAACTTTTTCTCAACGGTGTTTCTCGCGTTGTCTACGATAACGTATGGAACCACATTGAACTCAATCCGCGCTTTGACTTTGGTGATTTTCGCGTGAACTTCGATTTAGATGTTGTTGCATGGATTGATGCCGAACAGTCTAATTGCATCATTGACAAGGTGAATGTCTCTGCATGGGTGTACGAACATTCCATTATTGAAGTAGATGTGAATGTGTATGGTCACGATGTAGAATTTGGAAAGCTTAATCCAGATTTCTCCAAAGCGATTGATTGCAATAGGCCTATTGACAACACAGTGCTATACAGAATGATAGTTGAGATTGTCAAAAAATCGGCAGGAATTGCGGCGTTTGAAGTAACACACAACATAACTAATGAATGGAGCCTTGAAGGGTTTTGACAGCTAACACGCCCACAATTAACCGAACACATAACGACAGAATAAGAAGGGAGTTAATTACAATGACGATGGCGCTTAAGATGTTCCTTGCTTATATCCGTGTGCTTGCAATTGATTTTTTCGCGGTGCCGATTGAAAAACCGGATGGATTATATATTGGTTTAATTGCTCCGGATATTTTCGCGGCGGCTTTTGGTTCAAAATTGATTTATCGTAGGAAGGGAGAACGTTTTGCACGTCTGCGGAGAATGTACAGCCCTATTAACGTTTGTCCCGTATTGCGTCCCGTTTTGCAAGTAAAGACAATATATAAACGTTTGAATGACGTCCCGCCGCATTGTGGAATGGTAGCGCGCGGTTTTGAAAAGGTAGTTGCGGAAACTTTGGGCGGTGAACACGTGGGAGATGATGCCGGGAATGTGGATGTGATTCATCAAGTATATGGAAGAATAGAAATTAAGGTGGGAGAGGGTAGGTTATATTATGCAGGGACAATAAAATGATAGGACAAAAAAGCAAGGTTCAAACCTTGCTTTTTTTATGCCTTTATTGTATACAAAGCCTATAGGCGGGCTATGTTTCGTGTATCTGCCTATGCTGATTCCAGGCGACCAGGGCCCCTCCCCAACTCCCACCAACCCAAAAAATCTGCATCTATTCCACAACCCAAATACTTGACAAATTCTAAAAAATATGTTATCATCCATAGTGAAGGAAGTTGTATCTCCCAAACGGAGATGTAAGCAAATGAAAAAAAAGTACTCACTCGACTATTCCATTGAACGTGACATCGACCGTCTTCGCGCGGTAGAAGAAACCCTTGACACGCTCGAAACCAACCCCTCAAATTCTGAATTAGAACAAATGGCCTCCTACATTCTATACGGCAAGGATGAGGAGGGCAAAAACGCAATACAGCGCGGCGAAACAACCGATAGCGACAAACGCTACAAATCATTTCAGCGTGCGGCGGACAAAAATCAATCTCTTGATGAAATATTAGAAAATCCATTAGCTGACCAACAGGCGCTTCAAACCTTGGAAACCCGCTACATATATACTAAGAAAAAGCCCTCCATAAAAAAACCAAAATATGACGCTAATGGGAACCTTATAGACCCCGGCGACAGCGATATTCCCGGTATGGTAGAACTTTGGAACGACATTGCGCGCTTAGACCACATCGCGCAAGTAAATGAGGGCAAAATACCACCCGACGAAGATACCCAAATCTTCACTGATTCCTATCGTTTCTACCAATTTAAACATGCCCTAATAGATATTAAAAGGCATCAATATTATTTGAAAGATGCCTACAAACCCACCCTTCACTTCCTCGCTATCACCCCGCCCAAAGCCCAAACCTACAATTGGGACGTGGATTCTTATTACTGGATGCCGCTAGATAAATGGCAAACACGAGTGGATAACGCCCTCCTACACACTATCTCCAAAAATATAGAGGACTATGAAACTCGCCAAAACGAAAAAGGCGAAACAGAAGTAAAATGGGTAGTGCGCCAGCACCATTTTGATTGGGAAGACCCCGCGCACATAAAGGCTTTAATAAACCATTATAGTAATTTATATATGGAATTGCGCGAAAAACTTGATAGTTGGGGCCGCACCCTACTATATGACTTTGACCGCTACTTTGATATGGCAGGCTTCTCACCAGTGCGCGAATACATACTCACCCGCAAGATAGATAAAGCGTCTTATCCTGAAATAGTAGAGGAACTACAAACTAAATTCGGCCTAAAATATAATGAAAATCACCTATGCACCATTCTTTCCAAAGAAATACCAGAGAAAATGGCACTCGCGGCAAAAAAGCATCGTATGCTCTTAACCACCCCGCAAGAAGAACGTAAACGTTGTTTTACCTGTAAACAATGGCTCCCACGCAACAACTACTTCTTCGCTACAAACAACAGCCGCAAGGATAAATTCGCCTCTAATTGTAAAGAGTGCGAGCGCAAGAAAAGAGTAGCAAAAGGAGGTCAGACAAATTATGACAGACGTAATAAAGACTCGCAAGTGCTATAAGTGTAAGCAAGAAAAGCCTGAATACGATTTTGTGCGTTCTCCCTCCAAATTTCTACCTCATGGCCGCAGTTATATTTGTACCTCTTGTTTGGAGAAAATGGTAGCCCAGGATAATATGAATGAGGTGGATAAACTTTGTCAATTTTTGGATGTACCATTTGATATTAATGCGTATACTGCCCTATACAAAATACACGGCGACCGCACCTTATCCGCTTACTTTAACACCTTACTTGACGACCACTATGCTTCTACTTCATGGGCTGATGAAAATGAAAGATGGCGCATCGCGCGCGAACAAGGTACATTTGACGATGAAGTAAAAGAATTGAGTGAAGCGAAAATGGTGCGATTGAAAAAAACTTGGTCTCCCGCTTATTCAACCGATGATCTTCTTTTCCTAGAAGACTACTACAACCAAATCATTGCAACACAAAACGTTTCCACTCCTATTCTCCAGCACTATGCGCGCGACCTTTGTGAAATAGAATTGCGCATTAAAAAAGGTTTGCGCGAAGGCGCTGATATAAAAAAGGATATGGACGCGCGCGATAATATAATAAAAATTGCAAGATTTGAAGCATCTAATGCGAAAAACGCAGCTGACTTTGAATCTGTAGGTGAACTTATGGTTTACTACGGCAAAAAAGGTTGGCATCCAAAATGGCACTCTGAACCTAAAGATAGTGTAGACTTTATGATGCAAAATGTGCAAAATTATTTGAAGCGCTTAGTCACTAATGAGGGTAATTTTGCGGAACAAGTAGAAGAAAAGCGCGAACGCTATAATATGACGGAGCGTTTAGAAGATATTGAAAATGAGGCGGTAGATTTTGATGAAACTGCGGACGTGGAGTTTGAGGGCGATGCAGATTTAGCCCGTGAGTTAGATGGATGAACGAATTTTGCGCGATGGCATACCAATTGAAAAAGGCGTTGTTTTAACAAAAGAATTTTTGGACACTAATCAATTACTATTTACTAACTATCTTAATTATTGGCTTTTATATCCAGACCTATTCTTAGATAGTATCCAAAGTTCAGAAGATGCAAAAAATTTCCATCTAATGCCTTTTCAGCGCATTGCTTTGCGCGCGAGTATGCGTTATCGCTATCATTTCTGGACTGCTACTCGTGCTACATCTAAATCTTTTACAGCCTATTTAAGTGCTTTTGTGCGGGCGACCCTATTACCAGGCTCCACCATCATGATTGCTTCTGATACGAAGGGAACTGTTATTCAGATTGCAAAAGCAAAATTTGAAGAAATTTTCCGCCATTGGCCTTTATTACGCAATGAATTGGCTACGCGGCAAGATGATGGTAAGACTGGTCAGAAAGCTAGCGGCAACTACTACGAACTTTATCTTAAAAATGGCAGTATGATTTCTGTTGTTTCTAAAGATACTAGCCGTGGTTTGCGCGCGACTGCTGCAATTTTGGAGGAGGCCGCATTAATAGATGAAGTGCCTTACAATGAAGTATTGTGGCCGCAAATGAATATTGCGCGCAAAGAAGTTGACGGCTCTTTAAATCCCGAAGAACCGACCGCATCACAAATTTTCATTACTACCGCGGCGGCAAGAACTGTTTTTATGTATGGTAAGTTAATAGAATGTACAGTTAATGCGGTTTTGCGGCCCGATGAATATTTTTCTTGGGGCCTTAGTTATGAGATTCCACTACATTATGGCTTATTAGATAAAGCTACAATTTTAGACCAACGTTATTCATCCACTGTATCGGAAGAATCATTCGCGCGCGAATCACTATCAATTTGGAGTGGTAATAATAAAGAAGCGTGGTTTGATTCTAAACGATTAGCAAAGCGCAGAACTTTATTAAAATGTGAGAGAAAAGCACAGGAAAATTTTACTAATCCAAACACATTTTATATAGTAAGTGCGGACGTAGCAAGATATGCTGCTAATACTGCGATTACAGTAATTAAAGTTTTACCTGGAAAAGATTCTTTTAAAAAGAATGTAGTTTATACAGAAGTTATTCATGGGGCTAACTACATAACAGAGCAAGCCCCTCGCTTGAAAAAGCTTATTCAACTTTTTGACCCGCGCGAAATAGTTATTGACGGTAATGGCCCAGGAATTGGGTTACTTGATGCAATGGTTCTTCCATCTTATGACCAAAAAACAGGTGAGCAATTCCCAGCTTATTATACTTTCAATAATGAGCACCATTTGCCGCCAGATAAAAAGAATGAAGTAGAAGAACCAATTAAAGAATTAAATGCTATAATTTATGACATTAAAGCTGGTTCATCTAATGATGATTTAATCCATTCAAACTTTTTCTCACAAATAAATAATGGCACGGTGTCATTTCTTGCAAATGAGCGTATAGTAAAAGATAAACTTATGAAAACAAAGAGAGGGCAACGCATGTCTCTTTTTGATAGGCGAGTTTTCTTACTACCTTATGAAATGACTTCGCGTCTTATGGACGAAATTAATAATTTGAAATTAAAACCTACTGGGGTACAAAATCAATTTAAAGTGGAACGTATTTCTACTTCTATTGAGAAAGACCGTTTTTCAAGCTTAGAATATGGATTGTATAGAGTAAAATATTATGAGGATA
>Ga0310696_10002269_pt1 | contig 25875 bp, 32 predicted proteins | sample AusTroGonzalo_MG_4_FD_203885 | JGI IMG/M metagenome (GOLD analysis project Ga0310696, IMG submission 203885) | Bovine rumen microbial communities from tropical cattle in Woodstock, Queensland, Australia - Gonzalo_02 (v2) (version 2) | ecosystem: Host-associated > Mammals > Digestive system >...
AAAGTCTCTCTGGTTGGTGTTGTAGCAGTGCTCGTAGGCACTCTTCTGGTTGTTCTGCCAGTACACTATCTTCACCAGGCCTTCATCGATATACGGCTGCAGCACGTCGCAGAAGAGTTCGCCATCCTCGGGGTGGTTGTTGTCGTAGATGTATATCTTCTCCACGCCCAGGGCCTTGTAGTGCTCCACCCACTCCACGGCGTAGCGGTTCTCCTTGCGACCGATGGCGCAGATGGCCACGCCATTAGACTGTCGCGTATCTTCAATGTGCTTGTAGAATCGTTCGGTCGTCTCTGTTATCTGTGCGTCGCTGGGGAAGATGTATCTGTTGGCCTCAATCCATCGGCAGTGGGCGTCGGCGTCGTTTTCCTTCCACGAGGCACTGCCATAGTGAGCCACGTAGGGTCGGATGTCTACGTGTCGGCCCTCCAGTCGTGGTGCGGCGTTGATGATGTCCTCCAGCAGCACCGCGCCGGTGTCGTACCAGTTGTATCGGTTGTCGCGACCACCCTCCAGCAGGCCGTAGGTGCGGGCGGGGTCGAAGTATCTGGCACCCTCGCGCGTCAGCATCGGCACGTTCATGTAGCACAGCATTGGCAGCATGCGGCCGATGGTGAAGGGATTGCCTGGCTGCACCTTCTGCCAGTAGCCATACACGCTGAATTCAGGTGCCCAGAACTCGGCGATGCTCTTGCGGATCAGGATGTCGCTCTCCATGAGCACGAATCCACCAGGAAGGATGTCCCATAGCTTCTGTACGGTCATCATGTGCTTAGCACTACCGAACTCGCAGCCCTTGGCGCAGCCTATCGAGCGGTCGCGGTGTGGGAACTTCTCGAGCTCCTTGTCGAAGTCAATGATCTGGCCCTGGGTGTTGTCGATGACTATCACACCCGAAGCATCGCCAAACGGCTGACTGTCGGAATTGTCGAACACCACGATGCGTAGTCTGTTCTCCACGCCGCCGTTATAGATGAGCGAGCCGATGGCCGCATGGGTCAGTTCGGGGGTGTTGTAGTGGATGATAGCCACTACGAACTCGCTCTCGTCAAAGTACAATGATTTTACTCTCTTCATTCTCATGATTTCTTGGGGTTTTTTATGTTTCTGAAAAAAATTATCTCTTGCCTCCAACCGACTGGCCCTCGCTGCTGCCTCCGGCTATCTGCGATGCGCTGGGGTTGTAAGGTTCCACGATGTTCACCTTCTGGTTGGCCAGCTCCGTGGCTGTTATCTGTATCTGGTTCTCCTGGTAGTCCTCGTTGAACGAGGTTATCTGGTACCACTTGTCGCGATACTTCACCAGGCACCAGCGATCAATCTGCTTGTTGTAGCGCATACGAAACATCACGGTGTCGTAAGCGTCAAGCGCACCCTCGCGCAGACTCTTCACACCCTTGTTGAAGGTCTCGCCTGCCCAGAACGTGCCGAGGATGGTGTACTTGGGCTGTCCGCTCTTGCCGTAGTTGCTCGTCTGTTCATCGACGCGCTTTGCAATCACCACGCGCTTGTTCATCATGCCTGTAGAATAACTCATAATCTTTCTGTTTTTGTTATTCAGCGCGGTCTTGGTCGTAGGTTTACTTGTGTGTTTTTGAGCAAAAAAAAATCCCGAACCGTCATGGCTCGGGATTCTCTGTGTTCTCTGGCTCGGGCTCGATAGCCTCCAGTCGAGCTATCTCCGCCTGCGCCGCGTTGATGTCGTCGCGCCACGACTGGCGTTCGTCTATCTGTGCGGCATACTCTGTCTTGGTAGCCTTGCCCTCGGCAATCTTAGCAGCGATGTAGTCGGTCGCCTTCAGCTGGGCTTCTGAGTTGTTAATGATTACCCACTGAGCGTTGATGAGCTCTTGTTTTTCTCTTGCTGTCATAATCCTTTGATTTTAAGATGATACTTCTTGTTAAATCTTGCGGCTATCGAGTGTTCAGGTTTACTTACGACGCACAGTCGGCGATAATCCCAATCGAGCCACTGCCACCAGATGGGAGCGATGGTATCGCGGAGTGCCAGCAGTCGGCGGTAGTCGGTGCGGTTCTTTAGCATACCCATATACGAGTTGACGGTTGAGATAAATTTGTCCAGATAGCTGTATTTCTCATCATCGGGTATGGCGTTATACTCCTTGATACGCGCTATACCGCGGTTGTAGGTGCCGTTGTTCAGGTGGAGCGCCCATGGACGGATGTGTGTGCCAAGAAACTCCAATCCGTGCTGGTAGGGTTGATCGTAGAATTTCTTGTCGTTCATCTTCACGCCCTTGGCGGCCAGTCGCTGCCGGAGTTGCGGTATCAAGCTCAGTGCGTATTGATGCAGGCGCTCTGGTACCACCATCACGCAATCGTCCATGAATAGAGTGGAGCGGATGTTGCACTCATCGTTGAGCCAGCGTATTTCGTCGTTCAGATACAGTCCCATGCCCTCCTGCGAGGTGCGTCGGCCGATAGGTGTGCCGATGCCTTCGGGCTTCGTGAAGAGCGACTTGCGCGGCTCTATATGTTCGGTCCACAGATGTTGTGGTGAGCGTAGTTCGCAGTGGTTCTGTGGTCGGCAGTGGATCAACACCATGGCCAGCCACTTCAGGAACTCGGGCATGTCGGCCTGTCCGAACTCATCGGCTATCTCGTCGGCATACATGTCTATCAGTCTTGTGAAGCATTGCTCCATGTAGTCGAGGTTGGCGTTAGGGAAGAATCCTGATAAATCCCATTTGATAATGCGGCATGGCTCCCGGTATCCGTTCGTCATCTCGCAGATGTCCTCTATCACCTGATTGATGGCTGCCTGGCCGCCCATGCCCTTGCGGTTATTGAATGTGCGCGGGTGTAGTTCGCGCTCAATATAGCTATATAAAGGGAGGCACAGCATATTATCAGCTGTGCGTCCCTGAAAATAAGTGGCGAATATCTCTCGCCATCGTGGAGTGGATGTGACGAAGGCGTAGTTGCGATCAACCCGGAAATACATCTGAGCCAGCTCGCGAGCCATACGGCGCAAGAGTGGTACCCATTGGCGCTCGAACTCTATCGAGTCGCGGCCGTATCGCTTGTTCTTCCTTGTCTCGTACATCAGCTCATAGAGCCATAGTTCAATGTATTCCTCAGTCATAATCTTATGCTGCGCTTCTTAATTGTTTTATTGATTTCAGGTAAATTCGCGACCGCCTGCGAGCGATTGCTGTTGTTCACGTTGTTGTTGTTGAGATTGCCGTTCGTGCCGTTGAAAATACGGGCGTTGTTGGCGTTGTACCTCTGAGCAAACCAACGGTTCGTGCGGTCGGAGCTGCATATCCTCACGGTCGGCTGGTGTGCCGCCTCTGTCGGATCGTGATGCTATGAATGATAGCCGCGCTCCCTTTTACCTTAACCATACTGTCAGCAACCTCTTGTTACATCATTCCGGCGACAGTCCTTGACTGGATGCCAACCGACTGCCCTGGCAATGAAGAACCGACCTGCTACTGATCCTGACGATTAAGCATGCGCGAGGCTGACCGCCAACGCTTGATGCCTTCGTCCATCCTCTCTAATATGCCGGCTATACGTAGCTTGTCGCTGTCTGTGAGTAGTCCTTCTACTATGCAGATATCGAACGACGCAATGAGGCATCCGTATTCACCAAACATCTTGTGTATTTCTCTTAATCTGACCTCTGGGCATTCCTTAGCAATCGTGAACGACTTGATGATTGCTATGGTTGCATGTTTCATCTCTACTGGTGCGCCTTCTATGCGCTCTATCTTAGGCATGCGCTGGATGCATCCGTAGAGCACGAACATCAGATTCTTCGCGTCTGCGAGAATCGAATCCTTATCGCGACGCGCACGGTTGCCGCGAGGCCTTTTTAAATTGTTCATTTTCTCTTGTTTAATTTAATTTCTTAAATAATTATTTTATTATTGTGAAGCCCGCGGACCCCGGGGACGGGGTCCGCAAAGCATTAAATTTTAAAAAGCGCGACCGCCTGCGAGCGAAAGCTGTTGTACACGCCGCTGTCGTAGAGAATGCCGTACGTGCCGTAGAAAAAACGGGCGCTGTCGGCGTAGCACCTCTGAGCAAACCAACGGTACGTGCTATTGTTAAGCCCTGTGGTGCCGCCGGCGCGAGTCTGCGTAGCCGCAATCTTGGTGAGGTTTGAATCCTTCATGATGGCCACTGCCTCGATAACTCCTGGCAGGAACCAATCTCCATAGTCAAGCCCACTGATGCCGTAGGTGGTAGCGTAGGCATAGTACATGGCAGGGAACTTGTACTTGGTACCACCAGCCTTGGTTGGCGCCGACTTTAGTGCGTACTTCATGGTGAGCGTCTTGCCGTCGGCCATCTTGAAGTTGCCGTACTTCTGCGGCCACATCACCATCTGGTCGCCCTCTACGTACTTCTCATAAGTGCCGTAGGTGTCGCGCAGCAGCTGACAGTACTGGTTGTCGTTGAACTCCGTTCTACGCACCATACCAGCTCCGAGGCCTACGTTTGCACTCGGGGCGGCTGCCGTGTTCTGCGAGCTGTTGATGTATGCTATTCTGCGAGCCATATTCAGTGCGCCGCCGTTCTCAGTGCTTACTGCGCCGCCGGCTGTCTGCTTGAAGTAGACATTCGATGCAGGCATGTCGCCCCACGTGGTGAATGTGATGGTGCCGCCAGTCATGCCGCACCCGGTCTGATTCCAATGCTTCCATACGTCGCACTGCACGATAATCTTAGTGCCGTCGCTCTCTACTGGATTGTCGTCAGCATCGGCCAGGTAAGCCCACCATGCGGCGGTGTCGCCCTTTTCCACGGCCTTGGCTGCCACGGCTGCAGATATCTCAGCGGCGCTGGTGGCGTTGACCTCGGCCGAGGTCAGCGTCACTGGTACGTCGATAAGCGTAGCATACTGTGCGTCGCCGCTCTTCGAGGTGTCCTGAATCTTCAGCTTCACCACGATGCTGGTCTGTGTGATGGCGGTGATGGAGTACTGAAGCACGTCGGCATACTTGCGGTCGGCTCCAGTCTTGTTCAGTATGCCTACTGTGTCGCCTTCGCGCTTGAATACCTCACCAACATGTACCCATCCGGTTGGTATCAGATTCTTGTTGAGCGTTTCGCCAACGATAAACACTTTATTCTTGTCGAGGTCCAGGTACAGCGCATCGCCCACCTGTGGCTCTGATGTTACGACGTTAACGCCGTCGTACTTGATGAGGTTACCCTCGTCGATATGGCTCACGGTAGATTCCTGCGAGCTCTTCGATGCAGCGTTGTACTCCTGCAACGATGTGTATTTCTTGATTGCCATAATATTTAGTATTTTTATTGAATTCGATTAAACTACCTGTTTCCAGTCGCTGGTCGAGTTGGTCACAGACTTACTAACATACAGAGCGCCGGTGCTGGCGTCGAAGCGATAGAGTCCTACAGTGACAGGTATCTCAGTGGGTGCGCCTGTCACGAGGTCGAACATCTTTTGTCCACATATCTTGAAGCCATCCTGTGCGTCGAAAGTGATACCGTTCACATTACCCATGTTGGTCTTCACCATCATGACGAATGCGTCGTGCTCCGCCTTCAGTGCGGTGAGTGCTTCGGCCACTACTTGCATCTGGGCATCCATGCGCACGGCTGCGATGGCGGCCAGCGAGTCTGGATAACTCTGAGCATACTGCGTGGTGATGTAAGCCTGACCTGTTGCGCCTACCAACAACTCGAGTCCCCAGTCTTCGATGGCGAGGGCGTTCGATATGTTCACGGTACCGGTGGCGATGGTTGCCAGTTCGTACTTCACCCAGTCGGTGGTTGCATCGGCGCTGGTGTCGGTATAGCTAATGGTATTACCATCAACGTTCAGTGCTATGGTGCCGCAGCTCACTGCGCCGTTGTCCTTCATGCCACTGATGGTGGCGGTGTGTACGTAGGTGCCCTCGCTATCGCCTGACTCGGTTGTCCATTCGGGTTTTACGCGATTCACGCGGCGGGTCCATGTGGCTACGGTGGCAGCGAATGCGATACTGTCGGAGATGCTACCCACTGTCAGCATCAGGTCGAAGTCGTGGAGTGCGTGGATCACGTCGCCGATATTAATCTCGCTACCGGCATCAGCAGAAGCTGTTGGCGATACGAACTCGTTGTATCTGCGACTCCATGCCACGTGAGCACAAGTATTGGCAAAGGTGATGCCGCTCACGATGATGTAGCCTGGCTGAGTGGTGGTGTAGAATCGCAGGCCGTTGCTGTCGGTGTAAGAGCACACTGTTCCGTCGGTCACGCTCGTTGGCACGCCGCTTGACAGAGGCTTGAAGTATACGGTCGGCGTGAGGTTGTTGCCGTTGTTGTCGGTGAACAGCAGACCGTTAGGCTTCTCGGCTGTGCCATACACACCGAATGGGAGTGCTGGTACCAGGAAGTAGTAGCCGGTACTTACGGCGGTGGCGCTATGCAGCAGATTGAATCCTGTGGCACGCAGCTTCTGTGCGTAGAAGTCGGTCTTGGCAGCGATGCTCACCAGCTTGGCACCCTTCGAGCTTACTATCGAGGTGTCGCCAGCGGTAGTGCGCACCACGTCGGTCCAAGTGTCGTTCACGCTCAGGTCTTCGCGGTCTTCCCAGCTCTCGAGATTGGTCGATAGCTTGGGTACCACGTTTCCGTTCTCGAGATTTGTTTGGAGGGCGTTGGCACCAGCGGCGGCAGCATTGGCGGCTTCGGTAGCTGCTACGCTTGCCGTGTGGTCTTCACCGGCACGGGTATGGTCTGAGCCAGCCTGAGTGTGGTCTTCACCCGCACGGGTATGGTCGTTGCCCGCTGTGGTGTGGTCGCCCTCAGCCCGAGTGTGGTCTTCACCGGCACGGGTGTGGTCGCTCTCAGCCTGCTGGTGGTCTTCCACGGCCTGCTGATGGTCGCTGGCATACTGCGCCACGCGGTCGGCTTCAGCCGCCACGCGGTTGTTCTCGTTAATCTGACGCTGCTCCTCCTTTGCCTCGCGGATGCTCTCGGCATTCACGCGCTGCTGCTCAGCCGTCACGCGACGCTGTTCAGCACCCACGCGCCCCTGCTCGTTGCTGATGCGCTGGTTCTCCTGCGTCACGCGGTCTTGCTCGGCACGGATGCGGGCCGTCTCCGAGTTCTCGCGCTGCTGCTCGTTGTAGATGCGGTTAGTCTCGGCATTCACGCGAGCCTGTTCGTGACTCACGCGGGTCTGCTCGTTCTCGATGCGCTCAGCCTCATTGTTTGACATCTGGGTGTCCAGTTCCTGCAAATGGTCGGCCTCCTGCTTGATGCTCGACAGGTCGATGATGCAGAACCACCACTGCTGGTCAGTCAGCGGATGACCCACGTTGCCGCTCTTCAGCGAGCGATAAACACTCAGCCCTGTGGCGTCCTGCACCACATTGGCATTACCATAAATGGTTGCGGCATTATAAGTGCCCTTCCACGCTTCGCCTACCTGGTAGCGAATTTCTTGAATCTGCTCGTTCATATCTTTATCTTTTTAATCGTTATTCGTTATCGTTTCAATTACGGTCTCCAAAGCCTGATGATAAGCTCAGCCGTTCCCTCGTCGTAGCGCACGCGGTCGATTTCCTGCTCCAGTCCTGAGATAGTCAGCACACCCGTCTCAGGGGCGAAATCCATCACTGGGAACAGCATACCGCCACTCACGCCTTGCGGACCTTCTGGGCCACGCAAAGATGCAAGCCATTGGTCTTTTGTTCCAACAAATCCCTGCTGGACGGCTACCTGATAGGCGGAATCTCCTTGTGGACCACGCAGTGATTCCAACCACTCGTCAACTGTGCCAACAAAACCCTCATCTACCGCAACTTGATAGGCTGACTTTCCAGGGTCGCCCTTGGCATAGTAAGGCAGCACCACGCTCGTTGCGTCGATTGCCGTCTCACCAGTGAGAGCCAGTCGCACCGTGAACTTTTGCGTCACGCCCTGACCGTCCACCTCTTCGATGACCACCGGCGTAGGCGGAATCGCCTCGTCACACACCCCGTCAGCGAAGTCCTGATTGTTGAGATAGTAGGTACGCGCCACCATCAGCGTGCCGCAACCCATGTTGTGATTATCGAAGCCGATAATCAAGTCCCCATTGTCGTCAAGCCGACAATTCTGGTAGTTCGTACCGTCGAAGCTCGCCTCAAAGAAGCGACTCGGCGCAGCCGCCCAATACTTGAATCGGAACGGCACGGAATAACCCACTTCGCTCTGTTCCTTCAGCACGAAATCAGTCTTGTAGAAGATGTCCTTGTAATTCATATCGTCGTCATTATTAAAGTTTCATATACGGCTTGATTCTCAGCTCGATGGTGTAGGGCACGGGATACACATTCTGCGTGCTGGTGCCTGATCGGTGCTGATAACTGAGGTCTACCAGCTCCTTCGATGCATGGACGATGGGGGCTGGCACCTTGCCGTAGGTCTCCATCAGGTCCTCGTAGCTACGATTGAGCAGGTTGAGCAGGGTGTCCTCCACGCTCTCGCCAGTATCCTCCAACCACTCGTCTTCGTCGGTGAAGTCTGGCTCTATGCGGCATTGCGCCTTGATTGTTTCAAGTGTTAACCATTTCATATTTTTATGCTTTTTGTCTACAAAACAGACAAAAAACGGGTTAAGGTTTACACAAAAAAAATGGGGCGCCGCTGCGCCCCGATGAATAACTAAAAACCTTTAAACTATAAATATTACTATTAACCTAAAACTGAAAAACTATATCATGAAGCTCTACATAATCGTGATATATATGTCGCCTTGGGATGCCTGCAGCTTCTCGTAGAGTGACCAGAAGGTGACGGTGCTGTTGGTGACCATGCCTACCTTGGTGTTGCGACCTACGAGGATACATCCTTCAGAATCTCTGGCGGTGTTGCCGATGTGCATCAGGATACCGTCGAAGGCCGGCACGTTGAGCAACCTGGGGAGGAATCCCTTGCAGAAGGCGTACTCCTTTCGATCCTTGTATTTCTGCGACTGCACCCCGAGGGTCACGCGATAGCGACCTATGGGGATGGCTGTCTCGCCCTTCACCTTGCGGTTCTTGTTGCTGGCCAGTGGCAGTTTCTGATCCAAGCCTCTGTCTTTATCCTCGAGCGTATCGCAGAAGTATGCGCCGTCGATATACAGGTGCCCGATGGTGTAAGTGTCGCGCCTTGCGATTCGCTTCAAAACTATTTCCATACGCTATACCTCGTTATTTGGTTCTATTTCGTTGGGTTCGGGCTTCGGCTGAATATGCTCAGCGAGTTGTCGCTTCTTGCAGCTGTAATTGAAGCAGATGGAGCGTTGCAGACTCTCTATCTGCCGTCCGTTCTTGTCTACTGTCACCTTCAGCTCGCGTATTTCCTCTTCGTACTTCTCCATGCGCTCACGGAGCTCGTTGCGATCCTTGCGGAAGTGGTCGCGGTCCTCGCACAACTCAGCGATGATTCGATTCTTGCCGGCTACCTGCTCTTCCTTGTCCTTGAGCATCTCCTGATAGGTGTCTTGAACCTTCTGAGCCATGTCGACTTCGGCCTGTTGCGCTTCGGCCTTAGCCTTCTTCTGCTGCCATCGCCATACGAAGAAGGCTCCACCACCTCCACCAAGCAACAGCGAGGCGATGTTGATTAAGGTATCGATTGACAACTCCATCATGACTGCAACTCTTTACAAGCGTTTTTTACTGTTGGAAATGCCAAGATAGCGTTCACTGCGCAGCCTAATGCACATGGTACTGAGTCGCCTACGAGGGCAAAACCGATACCTCCAATGGTTCCAAATCCCCAGAGACAGATAATTGCAAAATTGATTAATTTCTTCATAATAATTATTTTTTAAAAAAGTTGATGATACATTCTATCTAACAAGAGAAAACCCGCCACAGGTTTACTCGTTTTCTGCGGCGGGGTATTTCGCTCAAATAAAGAGCGAGATGGCCGTGCCTAATACAGCGACAATGACAAACATAAGCTCGATGACACATCCATTATTGGTTGTGTCGGCATCAGAGTTGCCGCCATTACTGCCATGATCGTCGGTTGGACGCTCTTCAGCCAATTCGTAGTCGATTCTTTCTTTTTCCATAATTCATTTTGTTTTATTACATTCCGCTGTATTCTTCCACCTGGTTGTTGATGCCTGGTATTGTTGAGCCGCTGGTGTTGTCGGCCACGCTGATCCAGTAGACTGAGCCTGAAACCTTCGACACGCTGATGGTGCCTGTAAGCGTTCGCAGACTATTGGCCGACACGGTGATATTGGTCAGCGTAGCCGTTGCCACGGGGTTCGATGTTGCCGAATCCTTATAGATGGCGATGGTGATCTGCGTGTAGGTGTGGGCCGTGCTCGTATCGTTGACAATCTGCAACTCGTAGCTGATGGCCGTGCCTGCGCTGTTCCACTCGCCTACGATATAGTCGAAGTAGTTGTTGCCGTGGGCCAGCAGCTCAATGCTGAGTGGTGTCACCGATGCCATCGAGATGAACAGGCCGTTGGCATCGAACGTGCCCTGGCCGTTTACTTGATAGAGTGAGAAGAAGGGCATGCAGTTCCATGTGCCGGCGTAGGATGTCATGTTGCTGATGGCTACCGACAGCGATGCGCCCGTGGTGAACTTGGTGCTGCTGGTGAACAGGAAAAACGTGCTGCCTCGCCAGAGTATCAGGCCGAGATAGAAGTCGGTGAGTGGATGGCCGTTCACGCTGAAGTCGGCCAATGCCAGATTGAGCGAGCTTACGCTTATCACCTCCCAGTCTATCTGCCCAGCGCCGGTGTTATCCAGATAGATGGTGGTGCTGCCGATGTCGCCGTATGGCTGCTCGGCATAGTGGAAGTATTGGCCGAAGTCTTGCGCTCTGTATATCTGCTGCGCTCCGCCTGTGGGCTTCTGATAGGTCCATCCCAGCAAGCCGTTCACCAACTTATACATGAAGGTGCCCTGAGTGGTCAGGCTGTTGCCGAACTCTGTGGCCCACTCAGCCGCGAATCCGCACATGCCGTCGGCCTTCCACCAGTGGGCTGACGATAGCCAGCAGCCGTTGACATCATCCCACTGACCTGTAACGGTATCTACCACCGGACTGCGCACTGGCTTATACTTGGCCCAAGGGTTGATGTCGGCATGATCTATCAGGTTCTTCAGCCACGTGTAGGCGAGGCCGAAGCAGTCGCGGATGTCCTGAAGCCATCCTGGAGATGTGATGATACCTGTTGCGCTATTGTATGCCATTCTGTCTGAGCTGTGCTATTTCTTTCTTTAGTTTCCTCACTTCGCGGGCCAGAGCTATGACGCTGGTCAGCGTGATGTCGCCTGTCATCATCGAGAGTATGCCGTCCTTGTCCTGGTTCACGGCCTCCGGCATCTTCTCCTGCCAATACTGAGCCACTGAGCCCACACGCATGCGGTGGGTCTCGTCGTCCTTCATCGAGTAACGGATTATTGGGGCGTCGGCTATCATGTCGAGCGATGGTGCCCAATAATAGGTATCCACATTCTTCTTCCTAATATCCGACAGGTCTCCAACTCCTCCTGTGGCGTATATGGTGCCCGCTACGTGCAACTTGTAGGCTGGCGAATCGGTACCAATGCCTACATTGTGGCCGTTCATGCAAAGCACAAGATTGCCGCTGTTGCGATATTGTAGATAGAGATTATTGCTACCAGTGGCGTTCACCTCGTTGGTGTGGCCTATCTCAACACCCTGACACGTGAACGTCTGGTTCACGGTTAGATTGCCGTCAATCGTACCACCAGAGAGTGGTAATTTGCTGCTGTCGCGGGCGTATCCGTTCGCCAACAAATAACCCATATAGGCCGAAAGGCTCTCGTCTGCGGCGGTGCTACTGAGATTGTTCTGGATCGGTCGCCATGTGTTAGTGTCGGTCAACGAATAGCTCGTTCCGTTGATAGTGATGGTCATTGTACTGCCTGACACGCTACCGCTCACACTGGGGATGCTTGGCTTGTTGCTCAGGTCGTTGTAGCTGCCACTGGTGGCTACGGATGCGAAGTTAGGCTTGCTGCTCACCTCGTTCCAAGTAGGCCAGCGGGTGGCCTCGGCGGGCTTGTCGCTCACACCGCTCCAGGGCACGTTGCTCGCATTCGTCGCGTTAGTCGCGTTCGTGGCGTTTGTCGCATTGGTCGCGTTTGTGGCATTGGTGGCTGTGTCGGCGGTCAGGGCGTGGTCGGCTTCTACGGCGTGCTGCACGCTGCCACCGCCACCGCTACTCGTCACCACATTGTTCTGTCGCAGTGCACCTGGGAACATGGCGTTAAACACCCTGCGGGCTATTCTCTCAATCAATCCTTCAGTTATCTGCATACTTCAGCGTTTTTGTTAAACGCAAAAATCCCCGCCATGGGTTTACCTCGGCCGAGGCATTCCCATGGCGGGGATTATATATAGCGCGGGCAGATTTTAAGTCTACCGCTTGCGACGCGATTGCTTCTGCTGGCGACGCTTGGTCTTTTTCTTCTTACGATAGTCTTTTGGCTCGACGCGTGGTGTCTTGTTGCCACCAGGCTTGCCGAGATACGGATTTTCGAGCATGGTGATTTTGGGTAACTTCGGCGTCTCAGACATAGCGTTGAAGGTGATGGAATCATCCTTGATGCGCTTCATCTCGCATTCGTCAACGGGTACTATCTTACAATGGTAGGCCGATTCACGGTCGGCTATCATTTCTGGCGATAGTCGGTCGTAGGCATCTTGCAACATATACACTTTGACGGGTTCGCCGTCCTGCTCTCTCAGTTTGTCGAAGGTTTCCTTCATGTCTTCGATGGGTGTTCTTTCGTCGCTCATAGTTCCTTTCCTTTAATAAATGGTGATGGCTCCCTATGGTGCCGAATAATGAAAACGTCGCGGTCGGTTGGTGCGCCCCACTCAGGGTTGCCGCGTCCGATGGTGATGCTGTCAATGCGAGAGATGAAACACCGCTGGGTGTAACCGTACCGGAATAAGACGTGCGTGTACGGCTTCAGTTCCGTGTCAGCAAATCCCTCGCCTTTCAGGATGTATCGCAAGTCGGGCTCGCAGCAATACTCAGCAACCTCGCGGCTGAGTGGCCCTGCTGTCTGATAGTACATCGCTTTTCGTTGGTATAGTCGCTGGTACCAGTATGGCGTTATCTCACGGTATTCTTCCGTCTTCTCACCACGCTCTTGCATCTCATACCACTTTGCCTTTAGTGGTAGATGCAAAATCTTCACTTTGATTACTTCACTCATAGTTCCTTGGGTTAGGGGTTTGTAGGCTCTACTTCGATGGTGTAACGGATGATGAGACCCGTTTCGTCAGCGATGGCCTTCAAGCCTTTCTTCGTACAACGATAGGTGATTTCTCGCTCGCTCAGATCGATGCGCTCTGCATAGCCGCCTACAACGAGCAGTTCCCATTCTTCGACTGGCTCATCGTAGTACGATCCATTTCGATAGGCTTCATAGACGTGCTTGTATTGCTTGCCGTTGTCGAGCCCGATGGCGTGTATCATACGCCGCATTAGTCTTTCTTCCATAGTTCATCGCTTCTCTTTTTATTATTGAATTTCTGTCTGTATGGGTATCGCTCGTCGTAGATATTCTTGGCTTGCTCCATCAGTGCTTTGTAGTTAAAGTTAGGGTCGTGCTTTTCTATTTCATCTATCAGCAGGTTGCGCTCGATAACGTTGTAATCAGCATAGTCGCACATGTCGAGATATAACCTCGAGTTTATTTCCGCCGATGCCTGTTTCGCCTTAACCTCATTTAGTGCCTTGGTCAACTCATCCTGAAGTTCTTTGTATGACTTCTCTTGATTCTTAGATGCCAACTCGTTCTGAAGTCGATTTCGATACATCAGCGCGTATTGAGTTTCCTCTTTATGTCGGCGCTGCCACGACTTCATGTTGTAGTAGAACTTTTCACCAAGGTTCAGCTCACCATCGGTGTATTTCTCTGAATGCAATCGAGGTGCCTGTATGATTCGACCTATCATGCCATTTTCTTCAATTTCCACAAGTCCTGCGTATGGTGGTATCTCGTCCTCGGATAACATGCCTTTTGGTACGGCATAGAAGAAATAGTTGGGCAGTCGAGTGTCTTCAGGATAGCCATGCACATATTCGATGGGGATGCTCGGGTAGTGCTTCCGTTTCTCTTTCAGCAAATTCTCGAATAAATCTTGTTGTATAGCTTGCGATTTCTTGTTTGGCATCTTAGAGTTTAACAGCAAATGTTTCTCGGCTTTATGCTTGAAGTCGTTGCGGTAGTCAGACCTGCTTATCTTGATCTCGAACTCGTAGATATACCCTGCTTTGGTCCATATCAACTTATCACTTTCCCATCTGAAAACGAACAATCCATCGACATTGTAGCGCCACGATGCGAAAAAGCTATTTAATGCTTTCTGAATTTTATTCTCAGTTAATTGAGTCTTCATTTCTTTTTCGTTTTCTTTGAGTTGTTCGGCCAGAGGCGGTACTGGATGCCGAGGCCGATGTAGATGTCGGGGCGATGGTGGTAGAGACCGACGCCTGCGCCGGCTTGGATGCCGACTGACAGGCGTGGGGATGTATCGACGATGGTCTGCGTGACCGTCGTCACCACCTCGCGCTGGTGGATCGTGATAGAGTCGAGGGCTGGGCGGTAGCCGCTCACCCAAGCGGTATATAGGCTGTCGTCGTAGCGTTTCTGCTCGATGGGGATGGGCACCTCTATCGAGTCGTTGGTGGTCACTGTGTCGCCTGCCACTGGCACGAGGTAGGGTATGCGGATATACACCACCTCGCCCGTCAGGTGACTGTCGACGGGCATGGGCTTGTAGATGGTGGTGTCCTTGTAGATGGTGTCGTGCTCCACCACCACACTCGGCTGGGGCTCCGGTCGCGAACACATCCAAGCGTTCACGCCCAGGCTCATCAGCAGAGCTACTGCTATTATCCAGAGTAACTGTTTCATATCCTTATCAGTCAATTAGCATTGGCATAGTCAACATCGTTATCTCTACATCGTCAGGGTCTTCTGATGGCTCGAAGGTGATGGCGCAACTTGCATCGGTCATCATCATGTCGACCTCTTGACCTGGCAGGTGACTGAGTATGGCCAGCAAGGTGGATGCCTTGACACCGATGGCGAGTGTGTCGCCCGTGTACTCTATGTCGAGCGAGTCGGTGGCTCCTATCGCCATGTCGTAGTCGTCGCCGTTCAGCGTCAGCTTGCCGTGCTCAAAGGTGAGTCGCAGCATGTTGGACGAGTCGTTGGTGAATGGTGCAACCTTGCGCACCGAGTTCATCAGGAACGCACGCGGCACTACAGCCGTGAGTAGCTGGTTGTCGGGTATCACCTTGTTGTAGTTGGGGTACTTACCATCCACCAGTCTAAAGGTCAGCGTGTATGGTGAGTTTGCTATCTCGCCATACATCTCCGACATCCTTACCTCCACGTCGCCCGATGTCAGCAACTTGTTCAGCAGGTTGGCCGCCTTCTTTGGCAGTATCATGCTTTGCTCGGCCTCGATGCTCACGCCCTTGGCGTTGATATGCGACTTGGCGAGTGCGCGGCCGTCGCTGGCTACGATGTCGAGCCAACCTTCATGCAGTCCGAAGTACATGCCGCACATGATGGGGCGCAGTTCGCCGTTGGCCATTGCAAAGGTGCATCGTTTCACGGCATCCAGCATCATGTGTCCGTCTATCTTCACCGTCTCTCCATACTCAGGTAGCTTCGGCATGGGGTATTCGTCGGCATGGTCGATGGGAAAGTAGAAGCTGCCGCTCACCGTCTCGATACGCATCTGCATGTCGCTCTCGGTGTTAGCTATGATATTGAGCGGCTGGTCGCTCAACTGAGCCAGCGCACCGTTCAGCTTGTCGGCTGGCACGCAGAATCGGCCGTCGACGTCCATTTTCATCAGTTCCACCTCTGTGCGGATGGTCACCTCTGTGTCGCTGGCAGTCATCGTCAGCTTATTGTTCTTCACTTCGCAGAGGATGTTGCCCAGGATAGGCAGTGCATTCTTGCTGCTGATCACCTTCGAGAGCATCACAACCGCCTCTCCAAGGATTGTTTTGTTTACTACGATTTTCATATCTTTTTTGTTAGATTTAGTGTATGCGCCACCGGGGACGGTGGCGCTGAATGGTTATTTATTAGGAGACCAAAGCGCGACCGCCTGCGAGCGAAAGCTGTGGTACACGCCGTTGTTGTAGAGATTGCCGTGCGCGCCGCTGAAAAAACGGGCGCTGCCGGCGATGTACCTCTGAGCAAACCAACGGTGCGTGCCTGTCTCATATTCAGGCATTCCGCAGAATCTCAACGCATCATTCAGTCGGCCGTGCTTGGCCAGATGTTCTTGCACAAGCACCATTGGAGCCGTTGGCAGCGACTCATCGCCGGCCAGTGGAAGGTGCTTCCATAGTGAGCCGAGTTCATAGCGGGCCCTCATGTAGTCCCAGTCGAACAGCGCCTCCCACTCTTCTACGATTCCATAGCTTATTGCATCAAGCTCTTTATCGGTCGCCTTGCTCCAAGGAGTATCGCCGAAGTCGGTGCCTATTCTCCATGTATGGCCGTGCCAGCAGATGCCCACGCCAAGTATGCCTTCTGTGTCAGAGATATGGTCATCGAACAGCGTGTATCTGCCGTCCTTATACACAATATACACGCCGTCGCGCAATATCGGGTCGTCGTGCTTCTGGCTCTTTATCAGCTCGGTGATCCAGTCTTTCACCTTGTTGGCGTACTCGTCTAACACCTCCCACTGCATGAAGTATATCATAAGCTCGCGCAGCATTGCCGCGTCCTTCCCTGCAGGTAAGTCGGGAAAGATGTGATTCACTGCTGCGATCACGTTGAAGTTCTCGTCATCACCATTAAGCACTTCGTTCGCTCTTGCGATGGCTTCTTTGTACATTTTCTCGTAATCCTTCATTTCTCTTTGTTTTTAGATTAAATAATAAATAGTAAAAAAGTTCTCATTCACCTGCGGCATCCTTGCGAGGGGTTTACCGGTCCTTATGCTATTTTCTTGAGCTGGTGCATGTGGCTTTCCAGCAGCTTGATTATTTGATTGTGGTATTTCGTTGGGTTGTTGTACTTGCCGCGGCACTGCACGATGCTCCACGTCTTGATGCTCACCTCGATGGTCTCCAGGCGGTTGCCGTCGCTGTCCTTGGCCGACAGTATCAGACTGCTGGGGTGCTTCTTCATGTTGTAATATTCGTTAGCAAACACGCAGTGGTGCATCTCCAGATACTCCTGCACGAAGTCCATCACGCTGCCCAGCACGTTGATGGTGATTCGGCCGTTGCTGATCTCCACACCAAAGAACTGCTGACGGGCCTTGCGGTATTGCTCCTCGTATCGGCCGCTCTTCTTGATGAGGTTCTCTATCTCCTTGGCCTTCTCTATGCGGTTGCGCTTCTCCAGCAGACGGTCGTGCTCGTGCTTCAGATTGGCTGGGCACAGATACTTGGGGCTGTGGGTGTCCTTATGGAAGTAGTCGAGCAGATCCACGTAGTCGAACCACATCGAGGCGTCGTTGATGATGTAGCCGTGACGTGAGCATATCTTGACCTGCTTGAGCCACAGCTGCTTGTCCTTGCGGCGGTCGCCAATCGTGAACCAGTGGTCGAGCACGTTGTACTGGCGCATCTTGGCCAGCGCCTCGGCTCCAGGATCGGTGAGCAGCATCTCCCATACCTTGATGACGTTGGTGTTCATCTTGAGCATGGCCGCTGTATATCCGTTGCGTCGCACTATCGGAAGCAGCTGCGGGTGCGGGTAGGTGTGAAACGAGCCCACGTTATACACACCGTCGCCATCATAGCCGCCGCTTCTGCGTGCTCGCTGCACCACCTTGAATGGACTGTAGAGGTTCCAGCGGAATGAGTAGTAGGTGCGGTAGTAGCTCTTGGATATGACGACCGACTTCAATGTGTCGGGGTCGAACCACACCTGATACACCTCTACTATCTCCTCGCTGGTGGTGCTGCCGAATTGGCATGTACGGTGGATGTCGAACACTCGGCACACCTGCATGCCCTGGCAGGTGGCTATGACGCAGAAGTGGTTGTCGTGGGTCACGTGCTTCTGGTATCCCAGCCACTCGGTCTTGCGCACATTGAGCTCCTGCCCACATCGAGAGCAGGTGTGATGATTATCCGCGTCGAGGTCGATGGATAAGGGTGGCATCTGAACCTCATCCCACTGTCCGCACTCCTGGCACCACACGCCGCTCTTGCGGCCGCGATAGCCTCGCGTCAGATAGTAGCCGATCTTCTCCGTCTTTCGTCGCATCCATGCCTTCTGGTGCTCTGTCAGTGGGGGTAGCGTGGTGGATAGTTCCAGGCACAGCTGCTGCATTTTGGTGTGAGGCTTGCCGTGACGCTTCACCTCCACCTTGTAGCTGAGTAGATATGATGGACTGCACATAGTTATCTTTCTCTTTGTGGGGTTAATCGAATAGTGTGAGTTGCATTTTCCTGGCTTTCTCGGCCTTCTCCTGCTGGCGGCGCAGTCGTTCTTCTGCCTGTCGCTTCTCCTTCTCCTTGCGCTCCAGCTCTGCCTTGGCCGCTTTCACCTCCAGCTCGTGCTTGTATTCATTCTTGGCCTGCTCCATGGCTTCGGCCCTGTCGCGTTCGCTCAGGTCCACATGGGCGTTGGTCACTATCCTGCTGGGGTGCTGGTTGCCAGGATCAGTCAGGTTGTCTTCGTCGTAGAAGTGGCGTATCATGCCGTACACCTCATCGTCGCTCCATCCCTCCTGCCTCGACTCGCGAGCCACCTTCAGCACGTAGTTGCAGGCACCCTCCACGGTCTTCTGTGGCTTACTCTTCACCACCTCGGCCAGCAGTGGGTCGCGCTCCATTTCGGCATTTAGCCACGCCTTGATCTGCTCCACAAATCCCTTGGTCACCGCATTGCTGCCGGCGGCCTTCTTCTTCTCTTCATTCTGCTTGCTCATTGATTCTTGCATTTTAAGTTGTTCTGTAAAATCTTGCCGCCTCGTCGTACATCTGGCGGTCGGTTAGTATTTGTTGTCTGCAGGCTTCGAACTCCTGCTCTTGCAGCCCGCTGGTCATCGCGTATGTAATGAATGTGCGAACCACGAACATATCGCCCTGGCGCTGACCAAGCAATACGCCCTCGGGCACGCAGCACGACAGGTGATCCTCGCCGTTGTATCTCACGCTTCGGCCCACGGCTTGCTGGCAGTCGGAATCCTTGCCGTGGCCGTTGCGGGCAAAGTAGTGGCGTATCAGATCCACGCCCCTCACCTCGCGATCGTTCAGCAGTACGGGGCCGTTTTTTTGTTTCAATGATAATCATATTTCTGGATAATCTTTTGCTTTATGATGTTTCTTGTCGATGGCGCATTGGTGATACTTCACCTTTACGCAGTTGTGGCGGTTTCCCTTGCACTCCAATTTGTCGCCATGAAACGACTTGCACTCACAGCCTACCTTGCCAGTTGCATACTCCTCGTAGTACGGGCATCGGTCGCCGTACTTATTGGCAGGCTTGTCGGGGTTGTGCCTTGATTTTCCTTTGCTCATAGTTCAATCATCTGGATATGAATGGTCAGTCTCAACGGGTATCGGCTTAATACTTCCGTTCATAATTCCTTTGGCTACGAAGTTGGCGATCGCCTCTCTTTCGTACACGCCAAATGTCCCCTTAGTAGTCACCGATTCGTGATAACCTACGATGCGATAGTCTTCGTAGTCCACTTGATAGAATGTTACGGCATAACCGCCTCCGATGGGAACATCAAACTTAATAACCTCTGCTTTCATTTCTTCATCTCAATTTTTAGACGTATTTCGCTTCAACCATTTTCCCGCCAATCATAAGTTTGACGGGGCTGCCAAATGTTAAACCGCCCATATATCAGTCCTCCTTTGCTAATATCAGTTTCACTTTGTCGCCATCCTGCAACTTGTTTTTAACAACAAATTCACCTGTGAGGTCGTCGGAAATCACTCTCCATAAGAAACACTCTGGCTCTTCAACCCTGCCATCCACGGCATCCTTCATCAGTCCCTCGCCAATGGCAATCGCCACGTCCAACACCCGCTCTACTTGCAGCTCGTTGGTGCTTGTTTTTGTGAACAGAATGTCTGCAATCTTTCTCTCAAAATCCGTCAGCCCTCTCTTTGGCTGCGGAACGTCAGGCGCTTTCACTTTGCTCATAGTCAGTCCTCCTTTGCCTGTTAGTCTATCAACGGCGAATGTTCCATATTGCATCGACTGAGCCGTTGAAGAGTACATCGACGTTCGCACCCTGCTTCTCCTTGATGATGTCCCACGCACGCAGTTGGATGAACTGAGCGGCCGACAGGTTCATCTCGTTCATGTAGGCTTTGTCGGCAATGGCTCGCTGGCGTTCTGCCGCCTCGCGCTGCTGTTCCATCTCCTTCTTGCGCTGCTGGGTCTGTGCTGCCTGGATAGCAGCTGCTGTCTGGTTCATCTCGGCCATCTGGTCTTTGTTCGGATGAGCCGCGCCCGTGGTCACGCTGCAGATGATGATGGGGAACTCCTTGTCGTGGCTCAGCTTTTCGACGTATTTCTTCACGTCGGCGATGATGGTCGAGTCGATGCGGTTCAGTATCTCGCGGTTGCTTATCAAGTCGAAAGGTGAGTATCGGCTGACTTGCTCGCGCGTCTTGTTGCGGTAGAACACCTGAATATTGTTCTTGTACCAGTCCGTTCCGTAGTTCTTCATCAGTATTGGCGACTTGCCCTTCTCAATCTGAATGTTGATGTAGGTGTTGAAATCCAGCGGCGTGTTGTCGTTGCTGAAGATGTCATCAAACGATTCGTCGTAGCGCACAGGCACCGTCTTGAAATACTCCACCGACGTGCTCCATACGCACCATGTCAGTCCGCTCGATACTGCGTCAGCGTCCACACCGCCATGTCCGAAGAACCACGGCTTCTCGATGAGCACGGCTTCCTCGTCTGCGTCAGGTGATGCCATGTGGCACGATGTCATTGACAATGTTACGATCACTGCGGCCAATAGGCCAAAAATCTTTCTCAGTTTCATAGTTCCTTTACTTTTTTTGTTGTTAATAATATGCCTTTCGGCGTTAATTTTTCTTTTTGTAATTGATGATAGTCCAGCAGCCGTCCTTCTTGTCGTATTCGAACTCGGGTTGTTGGATTTGCTCTAACCATTCTATTCGACACTTAAGCAGATACACCTCAATGGCGAGGAAGATGACGGCCATAAGCAGGCCGACGATTGATAATACGATGAGTGTTGTCATATTCTACGGTCTTATATATAAATTTTGTTAATCACTCCATTGTAGAAGGTGAAATCCGTCTTTCAGCAGATTTTTCTCGAAGACAGGCGAGCGTTTCGTGTCTTGGTCGAAGTAGATGTTGTAACGCTCACCGCTCTGCTCAGAGCAGTCTTGCGTGACGATGTAGCCACGCTTCAGCGCATTGTATCGGTGCGAGGTCTGCCGCTTGGTGTAGGGGCACATGACGATGCACTTCAGCCGCGTCTTGCGCTCCATGCCGTAGAGTACCTTGCGTCTCTCCTTGCGGATGGTCTCTTTGCGCTCAATGCTCTTGCGCTCCATCCACTTGCGATACTTGCGAGGGTTCTTGCGCTTCATTATTTGGATTGGGGGCTCACGCTTGCCGTCGCGGATGTCCTGCCACATTTGGGCGGTTGCCTGTCGGCACGCTTCACTCGGCTGCTTGCCACGGATGCTGTCATAGTAGCCGTGGCGCTCGCACACCTTCTTGATCTGCGCCGCTTGCCGCCGCTTGATGCGCTTCCAACCTTTCGGGCTTTTCGTCAGTCCGAACTCACGGGCAAATCGGTGGAGCGTGCTGTGGCTCATGCCGCTGGCTTTCATCAGTCGGCTGTTCTCCTCTTCGGGGAACCACTTGCAGAACCACGCACGTTGCTCATCCGTCAGCACCCAAGCCTTGACACGCTGACAGCCTGCCTTGCCCAGCTTCGTTGTGAAGGGTCGATCAACCATCTGTGCGGTCAACACTCCAGGGAATGGGTCAATCTTCATAGTTTCTTCAATTTGTGTTCAGAACATCCTGGGCTGATACACCTTCAGAACTTTTTCGGTTGCTTCTTTGTAGAAGTCCTTCTTTATCTCGAATCCGTAGGCCCTGCGGAGTGTTTGCATGGCTGCAAGCAACGTGGTACCAGATCCGGCGCACGGGTCGATTACCACGTCGCCCTCGTCGGTGAAGATGCGGATGAGTTCTTCAAGTAGTGGCACCGGTTTCTGGGTGGGATGCACCTTTGGCGTAACCATATCGCGTGGCCAGTCGAAGCAGTTGAAAATCATGCGCCCTTCGTTGTTGAACTTCGGCAGCTTGTCCTTGTAGAGCACCAGCCCATATTCGCAGTTGCCCACAATCTTCATGTTCGCCTTCAGCACTTGCGCCGAAAAGTTCTTGCGGAACACCAGCGGGATATAGTGCTTGAAGCCGTAACGCTCGCCCAATTCGATGTAGTAGTGCAACTGCTCGAAAGCGCAGAACAGCACCATGCACGGGGATTTTGACTTCTTGCGCCCTGACTCTCCGATGGTCTCGGCTTCCTCGTCGGTCACTCCAGTCTTCGGCTCCTTGACCAGCATCTGCGAGCAGAAGTGCATGAACTCGGCAGGTCGGAAGTCCTTGTCGGTGTCAAAGAACTCCTTGCCCGCCAACTCGCTTTCGCCGTTCTTGTTGTCGCCGTCCTTATACCAAACAGGGTTGCTGGCGTAGGCGTTCTTTCCGAGGTTGTAGGGCGGATCGGCAATAATCAGCTGTGCGTGAGGTATGCCGTACACCTTGAAGTTCTGAAAATGGTCGTTGTAAAGTTCAATCTGTTTCATATTTCATATTCTCCTGTCTTTTGTTACTTTCCATAAACTGGCTAATGGCGAGAGGTCGATGCGGTTACAAATCAGTTTTACCTCTTGCGGCGCGTTCTCGTAGTAGAAGAAGTCGCCGCGATTGGCGTGCACCCTGAGCATTCGCTTACAGGTGGATGTGAAGCTCATTACGGGGCGACCTGATACGATGCGAGTGAGTAACAGCGCAGCGGCTTGTCGGCTGGCTGTGAGTGTTCGGTCCTTGCCAAAGTGCAAGGTGTGGGCGCAGTAGTATGCCATGTGAGGCAGCAGGCGCTTAACGAGATAGTCGCTGATGGCTGTCAGGTCTTTCGTCTGATGGTAGTCGTAGAGCATCACCGACTCTTCGGCCTGACTCACTATCAGCTCGTCGATGCGGGCGGCTTCGTCCTTGCGCTGCTCCATGCGCCACCAGTCGGCCTTGTTGTCGGTGGGCATTATCTTCTTGGCGAGTACCGCCTTCAGCCACTCTTCGCACTCGGTCCGTGAGACAGAGCGGAAGCGATAGCGGGTGCCTTGTATCATAATGGTGGCACGATAGCTGTTCTTCATCCGTCGGTGGTTTCCACTCCAGCCGTTCGATGCGTGATCACGCTCTATGGTACCAGTGCGTGGGCGGATGTCCTCCAGCCATGCCTCGCGGTCAAAGGTTGTTGTGTCGGTCTTTTGCACTACCATCTGTATCTGTCCGCGCTCTGGTTGTGCGGCCTTAACCTTTGGCTTTGGCTTTGGTTTAGCCTTAGCTTTCGGTTTGGGCTTGGGTTCGACTATAGATTCAGACTTTGGCTTGACCTTCTTCGGCGGTTCTGGTGCGGGTGCCTTTGGCTTGACAACGATGGGCTGTGGTTTGGTGGTAATGGTGGCCTCGCGCAGCGTTGTAACCTTTATGCCCTGCTCTATGGCCCACTCCAGCATGTGCATCATGCAGCTGCGTGCCTTCACCTTGTATTCGGTAGCGGCACCGCTTGCGGCACATTGACTGTCGAGGTCGGCGCGTTGCATCTTGGTAATGTCGCTCTCACCCATCGTTCGCAAATATACGCTCGTTATGGCCTGCGTCGATGCCTGCGCAAAGCGCTGCCAACGTGGGTCGCGGCCAAAGTCAGTGAATAGTTGTCGTAGCGTCATTTGGTTTCTCTGTTTTATTTGGTTAAACTTTTATATTTAGTTGAAAAACCCCTCGGATGAGTGGCCGAGGGGGTGGAGGTCTATTCCCTCCCGTCAAAGTACTGGCCGCACTTGTGATCACTGGCGGGCCAATGTGACTGAATTTTGGATAAAATAACAGCGTTCGCAATTTATTCGCAGTCCATCCCTGAAGCCTTGGTCTCTCATAGAGTCACCACGCCGCTCCGATTGATAGCCGTTCGCACTTTAAGTGGGATTCGCACCCACGAGACTGCCTTTTCAGCCTCTTTTTTGTTAATAATACGAAACGTTGTTCATAAATTGAAACTCACTCATGGGCGATTGCTCGCCCGCTGCTTCTGCGCCGCTGCGCATAGCGGAATGGGATGGAGTCGAACCACCGCTCACCTAAGCAATTTAACCGCTTGCCGATTGCACCACTTTATCTGCTTTCCATTCCGGGATAAAAAAGCGCCGCGATGTGGCCGAAGCCTGACATCGCGACTTGGTCGGACGCTCAACTCGTCATACTGTTTTTTAGTCGCCCTCTCCGGGGTAGTCGCCGCCGCCCGATGGGGTGTTGCCGCCGCCGTTGCTGTCGCCCTGGGATGGGGTGGCGGGCTGGTCGGTCACGTCCTGCTCGCCGTCGGCGGTGGGCTTAGCCACGAAGGTGTACTTCAGATCGGCCAACTGTGCTGCCAGCACGGGGTCGACATCGAACACCACCTGGGCCGTGCATCCTGCCGAGGTCACATCCTCCATCTTGGCGCAGCTCTTGCCCTGTACCTTGAGCTTGAAGGTGCCCAGTCCCTGAATCTTGGCCGCGTTGCCGTTCGCCAGGCTTCGCAGTATGCGCTTTGGGAAGTCGATGAGCATACCCGTCACCTCGCCTGGGCTGAAGGTAGAGCCAGCCATCTCCTCGGCCAGCTCAATGGCTGAGTCGGTAGAGCGGCGAGTCCACTGTGGGAAGTAAATCACTTGTTTCGTCTGTGGGTTGATACCCTTTTTCTTGATGAGATTAACTAACATAATTTTTTTAAATAATAATTTGGTTGATAAATAATGATGCGCATCATTTGCACGATTCATGCGCATGATTGCACTCATTGATGCGCATCATTTATTTGCAGGGGTTTACCAGCCATTCGGCTGGTGACTTACGTCGCAGCGGATGGACCGATAAACTTATTGATGAAGTATATCTGGCCTTTGCCCGTCACCTTGGTGGTGTTGCGGGTGCGCATCTCGCCGTTCACACTAAACACATTCTGCTTCATGGTGAACAGTCCCTGCTCTATGTACTGCTGATAGGGCTGGTTGAACCTCTCGCCATAGGAGCACAGATAGTGGTTGTCGCGTAGCCACTGGAAGAGCCGCTTTTCGCCGATGGGGTAGCCGTTCTGGGCTATCATCTTGGCCAGCTCTCCAATGAGGCAGGCCGATGTAGAGCCTTGCACGGCATCGGCATACACCACCTTGGGCTTGTTTTCGATGGCCTGATGTTCCAACTTCTCGACCTGCTGCTGTGCTGCCAGTCGTTCCTTGCGCTCACGTTCTGCCTTTGCATTGCTCTCCTTGAGGGCTTGCAATAACTTGATTCCGCTGTCGGGGTCTGCTATGATGCTTTCGATGGTTGCCGTGGTTGCATAGGCTCCATGCTTGCGGATGCTTGGCAGTACTTCTGAGGTTACCCATTCGGTGAACTCTTCGGCTTTCGGTGCGTTGCTCTTGAAGATGAGCCTATACACCTCCGACTCTGATATAAACTTGATGGATTGAACACCTCCAGCCGTTGGGGTTTCTAAAATAGTAACCCCTTTGCAATGGTCAATAACCGCTTTGGCTGGGTTGGCATATCCTAAAGACTTGGCTACATCCGTTGCACAAAACAGCGGATTGTCTGCCGTTCCTGATGTTCGGACTGCGCCGAACTG
>Ga0310696_10002270_pt1 | contig 25857 bp, 11 predicted proteins | sample AusTroGonzalo_MG_4_FD_203885 | JGI IMG/M metagenome (GOLD analysis project Ga0310696, IMG submission 203885) | Bovine rumen microbial communities from tropical cattle in Woodstock, Queensland, Australia - Gonzalo_02 (v2) (version 2) | ecosystem: Host-associated > Mammals > Digestive system >...
CTGCTTGATTTCCCCGACCTTTCTCTGCAATCCTCTCCAAGCCACCCATTTCCTCTTATCCCACAATATGTTAGAGGGAATGATGTGGATTATTTTGATGGTGGGGAAAGGTTTACAAGAGGTTTGTTCCAGGCATCTCGTAATAAGTCCGCTTTCTGTTCTGGTGAGATACAGATATAATGGTAGAATGCATCACGTGAGCAATGTCCCGTAAAAACCATAATCAGTTCGGGTGGTACGCCTCGCATATACAAATCAGTTGCAAATGACCTACGAGCAGTATGACAAGAAATCAGTTGATATTTTGGACTCGTGGTAAGGACACGCTTTCCACCTCTATGTCGTTTCAGCTCTACAGGTTCGTTGATTCCGGCTAACATTACTACTTCCTTGATATACTTGTTAAAAGAGCCGGCAGAAATAGGTTTGGGCAACTCATAGTTCCTTCGTTCAAGAATCTCTATGAGGTTAGGATGGAGTGGTATGACAACTAATCCTCCAGTTTTTTTTTGGTGGACCGTAATAAGCATTTTCTCTCGATTGACACAATCCTTCCGAATGACGGTACAAATGTCACTGTATCGGAGACCTGTATAACAACCTATTAGGAACATATCTCGTACCCGTTCCAATCTTTTGTTGTTACGTAAATCAAGATGGAACAGGGTATCCATTTCCTCGGAAGTCAACACAACATTTTCTACTTTCTCGCCCTTTGACTTGAATTGTGTCTCATCAGCAGGTACATTTATGTTTTGATTTCTTGCAGAGGTCAAGAAAAGTCGTACACATTGAAAATACCGACTAATGGTGTTTGGGGCAAGATGACGGACATCAGCCAAGAAGACCTTGAAATCTTCCATCATTGCTAAATCTATATTTTTGAAAGTTAGAGAAAAATGACAATTCGTTTGCCTCTTGTATTTTTCAAAATCCACAAGTGCATCCCGTACATATCCATACTTCTTAAATGTTTGATATGTGATGAACTCGCCCTGTGGGTTCATCCGTTTGTTGGCTGTTGAACAAAAACGGTTTATGAATCCAAAAAAGGAGTTGTCTTCAGGTTGTGTTCTTCCTGTAGCCAAATCCATATAATGTTTGAACGAATGTTGAGTTGCTTCCTCATCCAAAGACAGCTTCTCAAAATAATCACGAGCAAAAGTCGCTATCTGATTCAATTTGTCATTCAAAACGGCAGAAGTGCTTTTTGCTTTGATTATTTGTCTCTTTGCATCCCATTCACGAGGGAACACCTTAATGTTTGTTGAATACCGATAACGTCGGCAATCAAGGTTGATAACCATAACGACAGAATACCTGCCGTCTTTGGTTTTGTTTCGGAGATTGTAGTTTACTTTCATTTTTCCTAATTACTTTGTAAACCAAAGAAACACAATATATTACAGAAAATCGGGGCAAGACATTTTATTCTGGGACATCGTGCCCTTTGCATAACCCTCTTTATATACACTTGTAAACCTTTCCCCACCATCAAAATAATCCACATCATTCCCTCTAACATATTGTGGGATAAGAGGAAATGGGTGGCTTGGAGAGGATTGCAGAGAAAGGTCGGGGAAATCAAGCAGAAAGCAGGCTTGACGGCAGCAAATTTCAGCCAAAAGGAAGTTGCAAAAGATGGCTCCAAATTGTGTGAATCTTTAGTATTAGAGGCGTTTGCAGCACTTTCCAAGACATAAAAAAAGAGGTTGGATTCCAATGGTTTCCGACCTCTTTTCCTGTTAGGGATTGAGCGGTAGACGGGGTTCGAACCCGCGACCTGCGGCTTGGGAAGCCGCCGCTCTGCCAACTGAGCTACTACCGCTTTTCTAATGCAAAATGAAAAATGTAGAATGAAGAATAATAATGTCAAAATATCTCGGATAAATATTCTTCATTCTTCATTATGCATTATACATTAAATCGAATATGCAAGATGTCGCCGTCCTGCACTTCGTAGTTCTTGCCTTCCACCGACAACTTGCCGGCTTCCTTGCATTTGAGTTCCGATCCGTATTGCACCAGGTCGTTGTACTTGATGACCTCGGCGCGGATAAAGCCGCGTTCCAGATCGCTGTGGATGACGCCCGCCGCCTGCGGTGCCAACATGCCCCGCTTGATGGTCCAGGCCCGGTTCTCCTTACCACCGACAGTGAAGAAGGAGATGAGATCCAGCATTTTGTAGGCCGCGCGAATCACTTTGTTGACGCCCGGCTCGGTCAAGCCCACGTCCTCCAAAAAGACCTTGCGGTCTTCCTCGCTCTCCAACTCGGCGATTTCGGATTCGATTTTGGCTGCGATGACCAGCATCTCGCCGCCATTTTCCTCCACATATTTCTTCACAGCCTCGGAATAGGCGTTTCCGGTGAGTGCGTCGCCGTCGTTCACGTTGCAGACGAACATCACAGGCTTCTCGGTGAGCAGCATCATGTCGGCCACCACCGCCTTTTCATCAGCGGTAACCTCCAAAGTGCGTACATTCTGGAAACCTTCCAGATGTTCCTTGTATTTCAACAGAACGGCAAGGTCGTGCTTGGCGGTCTTCTCGCCGACTTTCGCGGCTTTCTCCACCTTTGTGATCTTGCGTTCAATCTGTTCCAAATCCTTGCATTGCAGCTCGAAATCCACAATCTCAATGTCGCGGACAGGGTCCACGGAACCTTCCTCGTGGGGTAGAGCGGGGTTGTCGAAGCAACGCAGCACGTGGATGAGCGCGTCGCACAGACGCACGTCCGCGAGGAAACTGTTACCGATCCCGGCCCCTTGGCTGGCACCTTTCGCCAATCCGGGGATATCCACTAAATCCAAGTTGGCAAACACTAATTTGTCGGCATGGATGAAGGTGTTGATATGCATCAGACGCTCGTCGGGCACCTGGCACACGCCGATGTTCGACTTGTTGGTACTGTACGCGAAGTCCGTCACCTCCGCCTTCGTGTTGGAGATGCAGTTGAACATCGTGGTTTTACCCGAGTTCGTGAGTCCGACTATGCCGCATTTGAGGCCCATGTTTGGTTCTTTTTTTCGTTTCGTTTTTGTAGCCCCACACTGCGCTTCGCTTGTGTGGGGTTAATTGCACTTCGTGCGTTTTGCCTCTTCGAGGCTGCTCAATGAATGTTTTTTGTTAGAACCCGAGCACCACGTCTTCTACGTGGTCGATCTCGGGGAGGTAGTGTTTAATCGTCTGTTCCACGCCGTTCTTGAGGGTCATCTTGGCGTGGGGACAGGTGCCGCACGCGCCTTGGAGGCGAACCTTCACGACGTTGTCGGGAGTGAGCTCCACAAACTCGATATTGCCGCCGTCCTGCACTAAGTAGGGGCGGATTTGGTCGATGATCGAGATGACCTTCTGTTCTAACGTGGCGTTTTCCATATCTTCAAATTCAGGCTGCAAAGATACACTTTTTTTCAAGACAATTCAGATATTTTTTTGTCAACAGTCAAAAGTCAGAGTCAAAGGTCAAAGTCAAAGTCAAAGTCAAAGGTCAAAGTCAAAGGTCAAAGGTCAGAGTCAATGGTCAATTGTTGCAGCAGGGAGTCGGCGAGCATGGCCAGGGTGTCGTCGGTGGCCCAGCGGCTGAATCGTTCCTCGTTGCGGTAGAACGCCACCATGGGCTTACGCTCGAAAGACATCAAGTGCAGGGTGCTGTCGGGCGGCCAGGTGTCGTTGCGCAGCTGCGTGGACGGAATCTGGTTGCAGTAGGCCACATAGTAGTCCCACGTGGTGTCCAACCGGTCGTAGCCCTTGAATATGAGGTTGATGTTCAGGTCGTTGTCGTAGAATAAGGTGCAGGCGGCGTTGCCATTGGTGGCCACTACCACAGGTCGCACGGTGTAATGCTTGCCGATGTCGTGCGAGTATATGTAGTCCTTCATCCACTCGTTGGCCTCCTTGTTGGCTTCGAAATTGCTGTCGAGGGCGTATTTCGCGTAGGCGTTGTGGATGCCGCCGGAGATCTCGTTGAAGTAGAGCGTGGTGTAAGGACTGTTGAACAGGATGTGCCGGATGGGCATGAACGAAAGCAGCCCTAAAAGTCCTAATATCACGAAGTTGGTATAGCGGTCGTTGATTTGTCGCAACGTACATTCCACACCGCTCGCCGCAATCAGCATGAAAAGCGGGTAAATGCAGTAATGGATGGCCCACAGCGTGTCGGGATTCATGTAGTGCACCTTCACGCGGTTGATGCAGAACAGGAACGTATATATAAATATGAATATGGAGAAGGGCTTCAGCGACTTGATGGCGTTTTTAAAGAAGATGAAGAAGAGCAGAAAACTGATAAGAACGACAGTGGGCGTCGTAATGTACAGATATTTCGTAAGATAGCGTTTCGGGAAATTGTCCGGACCGATAAGGTTCCCCTCGAAAATCTGGTTCTGGTCGAAGGGGATGTTGGTGACCAAGGCGGCAAAAGACTTGCTTGGGGTGATGAAGGAGGTTTCCAAATACCAGGTGCAGAGGGTGTGGATGACGCCCACCGTGATCCATAAAGAGACGACGGAAAGAGCCACAAGACCGAGTGCCCGGAGGTATTCCGGTGTGAACATCTTCTTGACAGGATTGTAGAGGAAGAAGTTGAGCAACGTGAAGACGAGGAAGAAGTGCAGCAGCGAGGAACCGGCGTTGTGGACCGACAGCGAGAGCAGGATGCCGATGGCGATGCGCACGAGCCTCGAGACGCGGATAACCGGCAGCTCTCGGCTGAAATAGTACATCTGCATGATGCTGTAGATGAAGAAGAACGCGAAGGTGACATCCACCACATTGCTCAGCGAGTAACCGAAAAAGCGTGGCGAGATGAGGAGGAAGAAGGCCGTGAAGAAGGCCGCCCGCCAGTTGAACGCCCGCAACAGAATCAACGAAAGATAAGCCACTAAAAGCCATCCGAAGATGGTGCTTATGGTGTGGCGTACCGCATATACATCGTTGACTTCTAATGATTTGCAGACTGCATAGATAATCAGGTCGATGGTTTGGGCCTGCGTGTATGCGTAAGGGTGCGCCTTGTATGCATCGGGGTCGCCGATATGGTGGAAGTGGTTGTAGAGCAGTTCGGAATACTCATTCTGCGCCACTTCGCGGTCCGAAACGCCGATGCGCTGACTCAGCACCAGCATACCCACCAACGCTCCGGCTAACAACAGCATCCACAGATACTTGAACACGTCATCGCCAGTCTTCAGCTGCAGCGAGAAACGCTTCTGCTCAATCTTGTATTTGAGTTTACGTTTGCTGCTTTTCGAGAACCGGACTTGCCACACGTTGTCATCGAACAGGTTGTCAAAATAGAGGAACCTGTCCACAACATTTTTGATGCGGATGAAGATTCTTTCCCAGATATTGGTGGGCTCTTTCTTCATATCCTATTCGTTCTCAAACTGTTCCAGAAGGTGGCGAAGGTAGTTGACGGCCTGAGGTCCCTCGTTGAACAGCAGGTCGATGACTGACAGGTTGGGCGTGAACCCGAACTTGTCTTCAAAAACCTGGTAATAAGGGGTTCTCAAGCGGAAGGGATAATCCGCTTTCTTGGCCTGCTTGGGTTGGATAAGCAGGCGTGTGTCATTTCCCGTATAAGGGGTAAACCGCTCCGTGACAGCAACTTCCTTGTCGATGCGGAGCAGTTTCAGCAGCGTGTTGATGAGCTGCAGGTTGAAGTCGAAAATCCGTTCGTATTCCTGCTCGTAGAAAGGCTTTAGCGCATCCTTGTAATAAAGGTAGTAGGGGGTGTTGTTGTAGGCCGACTCGATGGAACGCCAGTGGGCGCGCTGCCACGGCGTGGTGTATTCGATGCGGACATCTTTGACAACACCCATCCGGCCGTCATGCACGGTGGGGATGATGAGATTCAGCGGCCCGTTGCCGTTCATGATGACCGTCCTGTTGCGGTAGGACTGTTTCTGGTACCGCTCCTCGCGCTCGATGACGGCGTTTTCCGACAACAGCAGTGCGAAATACTCGACCGGCGGGAGGTAGGCGGTGGAAAGCAGGATGTTGTCCACCGTTAGCGGGCGATGACCAGTTTGGACTTGTAATTCCGCTCCGACCCGAGCAGCTCGATGAAGTAGACGCCGTTGTCAAGGCCGTTGACATTCATCGTGAAGGTGGCGCTGGTGGTGACGGTTTGGCTGAGCACCAACTGTCCCATCACGTTGTAGATATTGCAGATGGCCTCTTCCGGCAGGAATTCTCCCTGGATGGTGATGTTGCCCGTTTGCGTCGGGTTGGGGTAGATCTCGAAGGTGGATACGGTCTGGCGGTCGTTAATGCCGGTAATCACTTCGCCGCCGTACAGCATGCCGTCAAGCACCATGGTGCCGGTGTTGTCCGGATCGAGCCAAGGCTGCAGTTTGCGGGCGTTGTTGCTGTTGTTGTTGTTGGTCCAGTGGTAGGACATGCGGCCGTAGTTGTCGGTGCCTTGCGGATAATCGCAGTAGCTTGAACCGCTCGTCAGCGTGCCGATGATGCGGGAACTGGCGTTGAACAGCGGGGAACCGGAAGAACCCTGCTCGGTGACGCCCTTGTTGGGGTTGGTTCTCCAACGGACAACGAAGAACTTGTTGGCCAGCTGTCCCGTTGAGGGGGCGTTGATGCTTTGCGGGAAGCTTATCTTTTTCCAGTCGCCGCCGGGGTGGTGGACACCTGCGCCCACGGAAGCGGCCCCGGTGCGGTCCCAGCCGGCGAAGAAGATACTGTCGCGATAGACAATACCTAAGTTGCCGGTAATGCGAAGCAGGGCGAAGTCGGAGGCAGACATTGTGTTCGAAGTATTGGAACGGGCCACGATGACGCCGCCGTTGGCCTGGCGGTTGTAGATGCCGGTGTTGCCGCCGCAGGTGCTGGTCTGGTAGTTGAAGTAAAACTTGTGCGTTTGCTCGTCATTCTCGATGCAGTGGTCGGCGGTGAGCACGTAGGGGGTCTTGTCCATCCTCACATTGTTGATCATGGCACCGCTGCAGAGGAAACCGGCCCAGCCTTCCGACGTGTTGGCCGTGATGCTGATGCAGACCACAGAGTTGATGGGGTAGTGCCAGGCATTACCCTCGGGGCAGACCACGTCGATGTGACAAGTGCCCTCCGCCTCGCCGTGAGGTCCCTTGCTCTCGTCCTTGCTCACATGCAGGAAGTCGCGGTAGGTGTGCATCACCGCGGCAATGTTGATTTCACCCTTGAAGGCGGCGTTGGCGGGCTCGTAATATTCCACCACCAGTTCGTCGCCAATGATGTTGTCCGTCTCAAACCTGCCCGTTTCCTGGATGTCGGCGTTGGTGTAGGGGCCGAAAACCTGCTCACGGTCGGGACTGTATATGAAAAACTTGCCCTCTGCGGGAATGTTGAATTTGTCGATAACCAGATAGGTCATCACGGCACCTTCCGACACGAATTCGGTGCGCCAAAGCATACTGCCATCTTCTAAAATGTCTTTGCGCCCGGAATTCTCGAACGTTTTGTCGACCGAAAAGCCGACACTGGTGCGCAACGGACGGGATTTCTCCATGTTGGACTCGTCTTCGCGCAAAAGTTTATCCGCGTCGGTATAGGGCATTGTTTGGACATCCACGGATTGCGAGATACCCTTTTTCCCGAAAGAGTAGGGGAGGGATGCAGGTTCCGTCTGGGCAAATAACATGCTGGTAAACACCGCTAAAACTACTGAAAGTGTCAAATATTTTTTCATACTTTTTTGGATAAATTTCAAGGCGGCAAAAGTACGAAAAAAAATCGTATTTTTGCAACCGTTTTAAAATAGAGTAGAATGACCGTAAAGAGAAAAGTGAAATTCGAAGGCGTTCCCTACGAAGGGAACTTGGAGGAACTGATTATACAAGCCCTGATCGAGAAGCAGGGCGTGGACATCCATTGCGTCAACCTGAAGAAGATAAACCATGTCTATTTCGACTATTTCGTCGTCTGCACCGGCAATTCCAAGCCGCATGTGGAGACCTTGTGCGACTTCGTGCAGGAGCAGACCCAGCGTGTGGCCGGCGTGAAGCCGATGCATGTCGAGGGATTGGAAAACAAGGAGTGGGTGCTGCTTGACTATTTTAACATCCTCGTGCACATCTTCCTTCCAGAGGCCCGCGAGCACTACCAGCTCGAATCCCTCTGGGGCGACGCGGAGATCCAGAAGTTCTAAAATATATTCCAAAAAGGGCTGAAAGCCCGACGTATGTCAACCCAGGGTGAACGAAGTGAGCCCTGGGACACAAAAACCAAGGCAATAGTAGATTATTAAATGGCAAACAATAGCAACATAAATAATAACAAAGGGAAGAACGTTCCGGATTTTCTCGGTGGAAAAAATGGCCAGAACGGGCAGAACAACGGGAACAAGAAGAAGTTCAGTTGGTCCATGCTGTACATTGCGATTACACTGGGACTTATCGCCATCTATCTCTTCTCCTCCAACGGCGCCATCAAAGAGGTGAACGACATGGAATTCTATCAGATGGTGAAGGGCCGCGACATCGAGCATGTGGAGTTCGTGAAGAAAAACTCCCACATCAATATCTTTTTGAAAAAGGTGGCCTTGGAGAACAAAGCCGTTTACCAGGATGTTCGGGAGAATACCGTTGGCCCGCAATACTATCTGGTAGTCACGGACTTGCAGGTTTATAACGAGAATCTCCGCGATGCCAAGAACCAGTATGTGGCGGAGCGGTTGGCGGACGACAGTACCTTGGTGGCCAGCGAAGTCGCCAAGGAGTACGACTTTCCGATGAAGCAAGATAACTCCCAGAACTGGGGCTTTGAAATCCTGCTTTGGACTTTCCCGTTGCTGCTGATTTTCCTGCTCTACTTCTTTTCGATGCGCCAAATGCGCGGTGGCGGTCCCTTGGGCGGTGCCGGCAACATTTTCAATATCGGAAAGTCGCGTGCGCAGGAGTTCGACGAGAAAACCGACACGGTGATTACCTTCAAGGACGTGGCCGGTTTGGAAGGTGCGAAGTTCGAGATTGAGGAGGTTGTCGATTTCCTCAAGAATCCGCAGAAATATACGGTTTTGGGCGGCAAGATTCCCAAGGGCGTGCTGTTAGTCGGGCCTCCGGGTACCGGTAAAACCCTGTTAGCCAAGGCTGTGGCGGGCGAGGCGAAAGTTCCGTTCTTCTCAATGTCGGGCTCCGATTTCGTGGAGATGTTCGTGGGCGTGGGTGCCTCGCGTGTGCGAGACCTCTTCCGCAATGCCAAGGAGAAGGCCCCATGCATCATTTTCATTGACGAGATTGACGCCATCGGGCGCGCCCGTGGCAAAGGGGCGTTCTCAAATGCCAACGACGAGCGTGAAAGCACGTTGAATCAGCTGCTTACAGAGATGGACGGCTTCGGGACGAATGCCGGTGTCATCATTATGGCGGCCACCAACCGCGCCGACATCCTCGACCGTGCTTTGTTGCGTGCCGGCCGCTTCGACCGCCAGATTCAGGTCGAGCTGCCCAACCTCAACGAGCGCAAGGGCATCTTCGGGGTGCATGTGCGCAACCTCAAACTCGGTCCCGATGTGGATATCGACTTTTTCGCGAAACAGACCCCCGGATTCTCCGGTGCCGATATTGCCAATGTCTGTAACGAGGCTGCCCTTATCGCCGCCCGTCAGAGCAAGCAACAGATTGAGAAGGTTGACTTCCTGGCCGCAGTGGACCGCATTGTCGGCGGTTTGGAGCGCAGGGGCAGCGTGATTTCCCCCGAGGAGAAGAAGACCATCGCCTATCACGAATCGGGCCATGCCTGCGTGAGCTGGATGCTGCGCTACGCTTCCCCGTTGGTGAAAGTCACCATTGTGCCGCGAGGCAAAGCCCTCGGTGCAGCTTGGTATCTGCCGGAGGAACGGCAGCTTACGACCTACGAGCAGCTTTTCGACGAGATGGCCGCCACGTTAGGTGGTCGCGCCGCCGAGGAGGTCTTCTTCGGCAAGCTCTCCACCGGCGCCCTCAACGACCTCGAACGGGTGAGCAAGCAAGCCTACGCCATGGTCGTCTATTACGGTTTGGATGAAAAAATCGGCAATATAAGTTACTATGACTCCACCGGTCAGCAGGAGTACAGCATGACCAAGCCTTACAGCGAGAAGACCGCCGAGGAGATTGACGAGCGCATCCATTTGCTCATTGAGAAAGCCTACGCTTGTGCCAAGCAGATCCTCACCGACAATTACGAGAATGTGGAAACGTTGGCGAAGCTGCTTTTGGAGCGCGAGGTCATCTTCACCGAGGATGTGAAGCGCATCTTAGGACCGCGTCCGTTCGCCACGGAAGACGAGCCGACCGAGAGCGAAGCTGCCGAAAACACAACCGAGAACGCTTCTGAAACCGTTTCCGAACCTGATGGCAAACCGGACGAAGAAGCCCCTGTTTCCACGAATTCCGAAGAATAATGAGCCCAAACGAGTCCAATTTCATTACAGACAAAGAATATATCCGCGGTGTTATCCGGAAGAGCACCGTGTCGCACGACCATATTGAGGACATCCAGCCGTCGTTGGAGTATCTGACGCCCTTGACCGATTTCCAAGTGGAGTTCTGGCAGAACTTCCAGGCCAATGGCGGCAAGATCCTGCGCTGTCATTCTCGCCAAGACCGCCTCAAATTCCTGAAGATGCTGGCCGAGGATCAGCAATACAACGCGGTGTTGTGCACCCACAACAACCTCTGCCCGGATTTGGAGCAGGCGCAGATGAACTACGTCAATGCCATTTCCGTGCACATGCCTGTGGATGCGGTGGTTGCGCTGTCCACCTGTTTGGTGGCGCGCACTGGCAGCATCGGCTTCACCCAGCCGGTGGTTCGGTTCGTCTCCCTGCGCAACATCGCCAAAGACGTGATAGTGATTTCGCGTATGAGCGACATTGTGCCCGACTTGGAACACGCCCTTGGGCGGAACAAGAAATTCGGCAAGGAGGCCGGCATGGAGTTTGTTACCCCGACCGTGCTGCCCAAGGCGGACGGCAAGGAGGTGCGCACCCCGCAACAGCCCCGCTACATTCTGCTTTTGTTGGACGAAAGACCCCCTCAACATGCGCAACCTGCTGATTAGAACTGTTTCGGGCACGGTCTATGTCGCCCTGATGGTGGCGGCGGTCTTCACCCCGTGGGTGGCGGTGCCGCTACTGCTTTTTCTTACTGTCGTAGGACTTTACGAATTTTACAAACTTTGCCCGAACCCGAAACTCCGTTGGGTGGGGCCGATATGGATTGTACTTCCATTATGCCTGTTGTTCCTGCTATGGATTCCGAAGAACCCTGCGCAGGTGCTGGCCTTTCTCATTCTGATATGGGCCTCCGACACGTTCGCCTATCTCGGCGGATCGCTGTTCGGCAAGCACAAGTTAGCCCCGAGCATCTCCCCCGGCAAGACCTGGGAGGGTTTCCTCATCAGCTGCGTGCTGACGGCCGCGCTCGCCGTCGGGATTTCCTACATCCCGTACTTCAAAGCTATGGAATTCACTTTCACTGTTTGGCATTGGGTTGTGATGGCCTTGCTGGTCGAGGTTTTCGGCTTGATGGGCGACCTCATTGAGTCGTTGTTCAAGCGCAAGGCCGGCGTCAAGGACAGCGGCAAAATCATCCCCGGCCACGGAGGCGTCCTCGACAGGGTAGATTCCATCTTGTTTGCGGCGGTGCCGGTGTGGCTGTTTTGCCTGATGGTGTAGGCGAGATAGAGACGCACGGCCGTGCGTCTCTACAACCCCGTAGCCGTGAAACCTCCTTCTTGTTGATAATTTGTTGATAACTTCCTGTTGTTGTGGATAATTCATCTGCGGCGGAGGTGGTTATATTTACTACTTTTGCGGCGGTGCAATTATTAATTATATTATGAGAAGATTTTCTACTTGGTTGGCTACGATATGCCTTTTAATTTTGAATGTCACGAATTTGTCTGCAGCTCCTGTGGATTCCACAAGGGCGAAACAGTTAGCGTTAAGTTTCTTTAGCTCTCTCTCGGATGCTTCTTCAGAACATCTCTCAACGGAAGGGGTGTCAATAGCCTATTGCGCTTATGCGGAAACACCGACGGGGAATCAGACCGGTATAGTTTGTTTTTATGTGGTCAATGTTGGGTCGAAAGGGTTTGTGATGCTGTCGGGCGACGATCGCATAAAGCCGGTGCTTGGTTATTCCTACGAATCCTCTTTCAAGGCGAAGGATATACCGGAAAACCTGAAAGGTTGGCTTGACGGGAAACGGAAAGAGATTGCTTATGCACTGGCAATGGCGGATTTTGTCGCCGCGCCCGAAATAACCGAACAGTGGAACCATCTGTCCGAAATTGGCGCAGCCCTGTCCGTGGTGGTGCAGCCGTTGCTCCAGACAACTTGGGACCAGAATGCCTATTACAACCAATATTGTCCAGCAGACCCGAATGGTCCAAACGGTCATGCCTACGCCGGGTGTGTAGCGACAGCCATGGCTCAGATTATCCGATATTGGGAATGGCCTTGGTCTGGATTTGACAGCCACTCCTACAGCTGTGATTACGGCACCTTGTCGGTGGATTATAGTTCTGCCACCTACAACTATAATAATATGCCCAACAGTATCAATGGAAACTCCACTTCTACCCAACAGGATGCCGTGTCCAAACTCATCTACCATTGTGGCGTGAGTGTTGACATGGATTACAGTTCGGATGGCAGTGGGGCCGCCAGCTATGATGTGATGGCCGCTTTGGTCCGTTATTTCGCATATCCCTCCGAAATGTCTTATCGAAGCAAATCCAACTATTCTTCTGTTGAATGGAATGATTTGTTACGCAATGAGTTAAATAATAATAGACCGGTCTTGTATTCTGGACAAGGAACGGGAGGGCATGCCTTCGTTTGTGACGGTTATGACAATAACGGCTCCTACCATTTCAATTGGGGATGGAGCGGCTATTTCAACGGCTATTATGCCCTGAACGCACTGATTCCCTCAACAGGGTCATACTCGCCAGGGTACGACTTTAGTGACGAACAGGAGGCCATCCTCGGAATCAGCGCGGCCGGGGCGTTTCTCCGGTGCTCCCAAAACAGCCTGAACGTAAGTGCCCCGACAGGGGACTCCAGCGCGGTGAAGACCGTGGACGTTCGCGGGCATTCCTTGAGTGGCAATATCACGGTTACGGCGGGTAATGGCTTTATGGTGGGTATTGACGGCAGCACGTTTTCCAATAGCGTCACGATGCCTGCGCAAGGTGGTCGCCTATATTTGAGATACACGCCTACCTTGTCATCAGCGGGCAGTCAGAACGCCAATGTCATTTTGGCTTCGGGGACTGTCTGTGACACGCTGTTCTGTTTTGGCTCGGCTATCGAGTCGGTTTGCCTTCCTCCACAGAACCTCACGGGCACGCATACGGGCTCCCAAGTAAACTTGTCGTGGTCGGAGCCTGTCGATTATGGGAATGGGTCGGCTGCGGTCAATCTTTCGTGGGATTCCACCGTCCAAGGCATGAACGCCTCAGTGGGCTCGGACATGACCATCTGCATGATGCAACGTTTCGACGTCAACGATCTAACACCGTATAACCAATACGTACTTGACGCCATCTCCTTCATTCCCGCGGCCCAAGGTACGTCATTCAGACTGGTGGTCTATAAAGGAGGAAATTACATCAACAGTTATAATCCCGGAACCCAGATTGTAAATCAAGAGGTGCCGGCCTCCAGTCTGACACGCGGCACTTGGAACACAGTGCCGTTGAATTCGCCTGTTTTAGTGGATGCAACAGAGGAGTTGTGGTTCGGTTTCATTGTATATACTACAGGAAACAATGGGAATGTAATACGCTTTTCGACGGGGACTTACGTACCTAACAAAGGAAGTGTGTGCGGCATTTCAAACGGATATAATGATGGAACGGGTTATTTTTACTGGACTGATCTCACAAACAGTAATTTCCCGATCAAAGGCAGATTGGAGCAGCTTTCCACCGACGGGCTCCATTATAATGTCTATCGGCAGGCTTCCCTGATAGGTAGCACGACGAGCACCTCCTATACGGACAGCAGTCCGCTCTCCCACGACTGCGAATACACGGTTTCAGCCGTGTGGGGTGGGGGATGTTCCGAAAATGCCACGGTGACGGTTGTGGCTCAGGCTGCCCCTGCATACTCCTACGGGGACACCACGGCCACCGTTTGTGACAGTTTCGACTGGTATGAGCACACGGATATCACCGTCTCCGGCGAGTACGCCCACATCTTCGTTGGGGGCAGCATGAGCGGGGGCGACTCGGTGGTGACGCTGCATCTGACGGTAAATCACCGCACAACCGACACCCTCTCCATCAATGCTTTGGAGAACGACCTGCCCATTTTTGTCAATGACAGTTTATATGTTGCAGAAGGAATTTATAACCAATATTTTACGAATATCGTTGGCTGTGACAGCATCCTGACTATCCTTGTCAATGTCTTTGAGAATGTGGTCGTTTCCATCGACTCCACCGTCTGCGAGAGCGAATTGCCCATGTTATGGAACGACAGCATGTTCACGGAAGCTGGAACAAAAACGACCACAGCTTTGGCCCACACTGGCGCTGATAGTTTGGTGGTGATGACGCTCCACGTAATCAGTTGCGGACCCGTCATAGATGGAATGTCCTGTCTTGGCACTCCTACTGTCACAGATCACGAGGGCAATGTCTATGCTACTGTGCAAATTGGAAACCAGTGTTGGATGCGGGAGAACTTGAGGACCACTACCTCTCCGAGTACGGGAACGTACCTCATCCCGTCACCTAACACATATTCAACATTTACTGGCAAACAGGCGCGTTGGTGCTACAACGACTCTGCCACATACGCCCCGCAGAATTACGGATTGTTATATAATTGGAATGCTGCCGTCGATACGTTTAATACGGCATATGGAGAGACGAGTGTGGACGATGAAGAAAGTCATGCAGTATCCATTAATATCGCTGGTCACAGGAGGGGTATTTGTCCTGAAGGTTGGCATTTGCCGAGTGATTCAGATTGGATAAGGCTGACCAAATACATTGACAGAGTATCTGACTATCGGTGCGGCGGTACTATTAATAATGTTTCCAAGGTGCTGGCTTCAGAAATTGGGTGGAACAGCTATGTAGGAGAATGTTATCCTGGGGATCAAAGCACGGCAGCGAACAATGCTACAGGCTTCTCCGCTGTTCCGACAGGATACGGTAACGGTTCTTTTTTCACAGGAGTAGGCTATAATGCAACTTTTTGGTCTTCTTCGGAATACAATGAGAATAGTCGCTATGCATGGTTTCGTTCCATAAGTTACAACAATGCAAAGGTGGATAAGTTCGGCAACTGCAAGTTTTACGGTCGGTCTGTTCGTTGTCTTCGCGATGCGGCATGTGTTGTGATTGACGGAAAATCCTGTCCTTATTCCCCTACCGTGACAGACTATGAAGGAAATGTCTATAGTACAGTGCTAATCGGAGACCAGTGCTGGATGCGGGAGAATCTGCGAACCACGAAGTATATGGACGGTACAAGTATCCCTTTAGGTTCTGACACCTCTACGTCGGTGGCTTATCGATACTATCCGGATAACACCTCCTCTAACGTACCGACTTACGGTTATCTTTACAATTGGAACGCCGTGATGCGCAATTTCAACTCTTCTGATGCGTATCCCAGTGATGTACAAGGTATTTGTCCGAACGATTGGCATTTGCCGAGCGATACTGAATGGACGAAACTTACCAGCTACATTGAAGGTGTGTCTGACTATTATTGTGGTGGAAACAATAACTACATTGCCAAGGCATTGGCCTCTGATATGAGATGGTTTTCTAATATGAGCAATTGTGTGGTGGGCAACAGCTTGAGTACGAATGATTTATCCGGTTTCGGTGCATTACCTGCGGGTTATTATCCTGCGGATGACCATAATTCAGTCGGCTACCTCACATTATTTTGGAGTACTACTGATGCATTCGACGGTGACGGAGTCTGGTGTCGCAAACTCTCTCACGATATTCCTGTCGTGAATCGCAACATTTATTCCAAAAATAAAGGATTTTCTGTCCGTTGTCTCCGCGATGTGGCCTGTCTGATTATAGATGAGAAATCCTGTCCATCTTCTCCCACTGTTGCTGATCACGAAGGCAATGTCTATAGCACAGTGCAGATAGGTGACCAGTGCTGGATGCGAGATAATCTTCGGACAACCACTTCTCCTAGTACTGGTACCTATCTTGTTCCAGCTGCTGGAGCAAGTCCAAGCTACACTGGCAAGCAGGCCTATTGGTTCAACAATGATTCGGTCACGAGTGTGATAAAGAATTTTGGAATGCTGTACAATTGGAATGCTGCGGTAGATACTTTCAACACGGCGTATGGGGAGACGAGTGTGAATGCCACCTCTAGTGAAGCTGTGTCTGTGTTTTTCACAGGCTACCGAAGGGGCATTTGTCCCGAGGGATGGCATCTGCCAAGTGAAGAGGAATTCACGCAATTGGCCGAATATGTGGGCAGCGTGCCCGAATATAGGTGTGGAGGAAATAGCATCTATACAGCCAAGGCATTAGCGGCTACTAAATGGTGGAATAACCACTACGGAAACTGTACTGTGGGCAACAATCAAGCGGCAAACAACGCTTCCGGGTTCTCTGCCATTCCAGTGGGTAACTGTTTCGGTTTTTCGTACCAATTTTCTGGTAATGGTACGGATTTCTGGACCTCTACCAATAATGGCAATCACAGTGCATCTTGCAGTGCCATATATAATAACCATGCGTACCTGAGTTACAATATTAATGACATAAAAGGCGGTTTTTCCGTCCGCTGCCTCCGCGACAGCATAGTCGTTATTGATACACTGCCCCCTGTTTTCCACGGCACACTCCCTGACGGGCATGTGTGCCCCGAAAACGGAAGATACTATGTACCGGATTTCACCACGTACTTCACCAATACGACCGTTTCGGACAACAGCTATCCATTCTCGTCGTTGACGGTCACGCAGAACCCTTCGGCTGGAACGGAAATATATTCAGACACAGAGGTGACCATTACGTTGTCTGACCCGTGCGGGAATGAGAGCTCATATTCTTTGGATGTGGTACTTAATTATGCTTTTGATACAGTGATATTTGTTTCAATATGCGAAAGCGAGTTGCCTGTTACGTTGAGCAACGGGTTTGTTGTCGAGTTTTCTAGTGTTTTTTCCGACACAATGATAAATAGTGACGGCTGCGACAGTGTGGTAACAACTTACCTTATGGTACTTCCGACGACGTATTCCACGCATGACAGTGTTGTCTGCTCGAGCGACCTGCCTCTGACCTGGAACGGCGCAACCTTCACGGAGGCCGGCACGCATACGGTCACGTTGACGAATGCGGCGGGCTGCGACAGCGTGGTGGTGATGACGCTGCATGTGAGTGATTGCGGGCCAGTTATTGACGAGAAATCTTGCCCGGATGCCCCTACCGTCACCGACCACGAGGGCAACGTCTATGCCACCGTGCAGATCGGAAACCAATGTTGGATGAGGGAGAACCTGCGGACAACTACCTCGCCGAGTACGGGAACCTACCTCATCCCGTCTTCTGGCACGGGTTACACATACACAGGCAAACAAGCCCGATGGTACAACAACGACTCTGCCACTTACGCTACGATGAACTACGGGCTGCTCTACAACTGGAACGCGGCGGTGGACACGTTCAACACGGCATACGGGGAGACGAGCGTGAACACGAGCAGCGACAACGCGGTGTCTGTGAGTTTCAATGTGCCTCGCAGGGGTGTCTGTCCCGTTGGGTGGCATTTGCCGAGTGATGCGGAGTGGAACACGATGGAGCGGAAGGTGAGCGATTCGGACTGGCAGACCAGCTATGAAACCTCAATCGGCGAACGAGGTTCGCACGCGGGCAAGCTTGCTGGAGGTAACAAATGGCACTCCAGCAACACGTCCGGTGCGCCTGGAGACTACAGCAACACAGACCGCAACAGTTCCGGCTTCGGGGCCTTGTCCATCGGCTGTTATGACAATGGGTTCGACAGAGACGACTTCTATGCGTACTTCTGGTCCTCTACCCAGCACAACAGCCGCAACGCGTACATCCGTCGTTTGTACTACAGATCCGCCGGTGTCTTCCGCTACGGCAACCCTACGAACTACGGTAGTTCAGTCCGCTGTCTCCGCGATGAAGCCACTGCAGCTATAGATGCTGCCATCAAAGCAATGACCACTCCAACCCTGGGTGAATGTCCACAAGGCTCCTACAACATTACGCTGACTATCGCAAATGAAGGCTCACAAGCGTTGAATTTCGCCATCCATCCCGCAACGGTCACAATCCATTCCGACTCTCTGAACCTCACACAGCAATGCACCGTCGATAGCGGCAGTGTAGACATCATGCAAAACATGTCTCACGTGGTGGCATCCAATGTGGTAATCCCTACCAACCAGCCAATTGACCTGACGTTCATTATCCGCACCAACGGTGACGATAATACCAGCAACGACACACTCCGGATGAATTTCATCTTGGAGGTGGTCAAGCCCGAATATGACGAGACCTTCAGCAATGGTCCTCAGCAGACTTGGACCATCCAACAGATTTCCACGGGCAATAAGATTGGTAATTGGACTTTCCAAGAAGGAAGCGGTGACAACCCAACAATTGCACCTGTGTGTGGTACTGGACGGTTGTTTTTTAACTCCAAAGACTTTCCGTCTGGCACGTCATCCCGTGCGATTATGCCAGCTGTAGACCTAAGTGGAACCGTCAACCCTATCTTGGAGGTATGGTTTGCACACGACAACATCTCCAATAAGCCGTTGGAAGGTGTTACGGTGAAGATTTCCATAGATGGTGGAAACTCGTTTATCGACTTGGTTCCGATAGGTTACACCACATCATTGTTGAAGCGTTACCGGACCATTGCCCAGCCTGTGTGGGGGCTCTATACCTACGACTTGTCCGATTTCGTTTCTTTCGGCTGTGTCTATATCGCCTTTGATGCTTACGGAGCAGGGGGCAATAACATTAATATTGACCGTGTTCGCCTGAGGAACATGTATGACGATGACATTGCGGTTACGAACATTTATGCCCAGGGTGAGACTCCTGCGCAATATGATGTCAACGGTGTCGTAAGAGCCTCAGTGCGCAACGAAGGCCGTCTGACCCAAAACAACATAAAGGTCTACCTGAATGTGGTGGGTGCGGCCGAACAGTACCATGACTCGTTGACCATCGCCAGCTTGGCACCTGGCTTCGAAACCATCGTGACGTTCCCCGACCATCACTATAATGTGCTCGAAGCCAAAGATGTTGAGATCCGTTCCCGAAATGACCATAACAATGACAATAATGCATCCCATTGGCGCATGGAGGTGACCAATAACATCGTCAATTATGCCGACACTTCAGCTGTGGGATTGCTTATTGGTGACTATAGCAACGTGATTCGTCCTTGTGTGCGCTACAGAGCGACGAATGAGTTGGTGGTTACGGCCGTGAAATACTATTATGACAAAACTTACATTGCTGATCCGTCCGAGGGTTTCCGCGCCTTTGTCGCCAATTCAGCAGGCAATATCGTTGCCACCTCGGAAGTGGTAAACTTTAACCAACTTCAACAGGGCGCATGGAACACCATCCCCATCGTCAACTCCGACCTCACCAACATGCACGACCTGTACGTGGGTATCGAGATGCTTGCACATGGTGATTACTTGTGCTGTCAGGTTGAGACCCCGCTTCGTGACTCCACCTTCTATTTTTTGAACAACGGTACATACGAGCCCCAGACGTTCGGTCGCTTTATGATTGGCGCCGTCATTGATGCGCCGCAGGTCGTCGACTTGAGCATTATCTCGCTTGTTAACCCGACCACACGCTGTGACATGGGGCATGAACCTATTACAGTGTTGATCACAAACAACGGCACTTCAGACATCTTGCCTGGAACAGTGTTCAACTACTCCGTGAACGGACAGTCCACGGTTACCCAGACATTGAATGATACCATTCATAGTCATGTGACTACTACCTTCACTTTCAATACGTTGTATGATTTCACGAACAACCAAGTCGGCAATGATGAAAACTACAATATAAAGGTATGGGCCGTTAAGGTTGCGCACGATCGTTTGCAATATAATGACACCTTGAATTTGACCATCCAGTCTCTGGGTGAACCAGCTACGCCGATAGTGGCTCAGGACACGGTGAACGTTTCTTATCATACGTCTGGAACCCTGACGGCCAGCCTGCCTCCGTCCATCACCAATGGTATGTTGGGATGGTTTACGAGAACTGGATATGATACGTGGGAGCTGAAGGCCTATGGCGACAGTTATACCACGCCGTTTTCCTTCTTTGACACCGTTTACTATGTCAATGCTAATCCCGGTGAAATTTACGACACCATTGTTGGCACGGGCACACTGACGGGAACACAACCGTTTGTCTTTTTCAATGGATACTCCCGCGGAAAGATGTTGTATAAGGCTGGGGAAATAGGACGCTACGGCACAGTTACCCAAATTGGTTTGTACGTGAACACGGCAGCTAATGGAGCTGACGGCATTCCCATTAAGATATACATGAAGAAGACCTGGGATGCCTGGCTGCCTACCACCTCCACCCCGATTGACTGGGATGCTGAAACTTCCACAGCCACCTTGGTCGTTGACAGACGCATCTATTTCAATTCGACGGGCTGGTACTACATTGACTTGGACGTCCCGTTCGAGTATGATGCCGGCAACCTGCTGGTCTATACGGAGACGAATTGCGCGGACTATTGTACGGGGACCGGTGTAGCTTGCAACACCTGCGGCGCAGCCGTCTCTGGTGGCGGCGTCCTTCCGGTTTTCCTTCAGACCAACATGGGCAATGGCTATTGCCTGTACAAATCAAGCAATACGACAGCAGCATTATTGGTTAACGATTACACTGCTTACGCCCGACGCCTGAACATGTTCTTCAAGATTGCCAACTTGTCATGCGGCAGCGAGAAAGTTCCCATTCATGTGCATGTTTCCGATATTCCTACTTATGACGTCCAGACTGAAAGTTGGAATTATCCACAGGAGGCTTGCGCTCTTTATGACGAGCATATCCGGGTAACGGTCAAGAATATGTTAAATGTTCCGATACCTGCTAACAAGGTGATGGTCCACGCCATCGTGAACGGTACGCATCTTACACAGATGATTACGGAACCATTTGCTTCAATGGAAGTTAAGAGTGTGACATTTTCCACGCCGTTCAACTTTGCCGCGCCGGTGGGTAATACTACGTTCAGCTATGTGGTGTATACAGATATGCCGGACGAGAGCATCGTCTATCGCGGCAACGATACTATCTCCGGCATGTTGTCTTCTTTATACACGGCACCGTTGTTGTCTTCTTATACCTATACAGGTGAATATGCGCAAACGTTGGAAATCCTCCAACCTGCCGATCGTTTGCCGGATGATGTAGTGGCCTATTATTTCTACAATAACGAAAGCGACGTGGTGCCGATGTGTTCTACAACCACAAACAATCCGTTTTACACAACACCTGAATTGTATGATTCTGTGGTTTACTGGGTCGCAGCCAAAACCAAGACCAGCAACTGTATTACCCGGAGAGTTCCCGTTTACATCAACGTGGGAGTGCCCGCATGTGTCATCGACGGGAAGTCTTGCCCAGGAACCCCAACGGTTACCGACCAGGAGGGCAACGTCTATGCCACTGTTCAAATCGGCAACCAGTGCTGGATGCGGGAGAACTTGAGGGTGACAAAATATGCGGACGGAGCCGAAATCGCACAAGGTGATGGATACTCGACCACGGTTGGCTACTGGTACTATCCAAATCATAACCCGGCAAATAAACAAAGTTACGGACTTCTGTACAATTGGGCTGCGGTGATGCGTGGGGCATCATCCAGCAGCGCAAACCCGAGCGGAGTGCAGGGGGTATGCCCCACGGGATGGCATGTGCCAAGCAGTGCCGAATGGGTGCAGTTGTTGGATTATGTGAACAGCCAAAATATATATGGATGCAACGACACGGCTTGGTATAATGCCAAAGCGATGTCCTCCACGACCGGATGGTACGACTCCCCATTGGAATGTACTGCGGGTAACGACCTGTGCAGCAATAATGCAACCGGCTTATCAATAGTTCCTGCTGGATGCTCCCTTGCCGGTTACGGATGCCGCTTCGGAGAGGCAGCCTACATGTGGAGTACCACGGAGCACGATGAGGACGAGACATTCGGTGGCTATTTAGGCTTCGACACCACCGCTATGGAAAATGCTCCCAACCTCTACAAACGTGCGGGACTCACCGTACGTTGCCTGCGCGACAACCTTCTCTGTGCGGATACGGTAGAAACGTACACCACTATCTGCGAAAATGCCCTTCCTCTGACCTGGAATGGTGTGACCTTCACGGAGGCCGGTACGCAGACAGTCACACTGATGAATGCGGCGGGCTGCGACAGCGTGGTGGTGATGACGCTGAATGTGAACAGTTGCGAACCGCCTACGGTAACCACCGACACAGTGTATAATAACACTTCTGTATACGTGATGGGTACTTATGCGATCGCATCTGGCACTGTAACCGATGTGGGTGGCTCAGAATTGATTGCAAGAGGTTTCTGTTGGAGTGTAGGACATAACCCCACTGTCAACGACAGTCATACCAGTTGTGGGACTGCTACGGGTACTTTCACCTGTAGTATTACAGGGCTGACGCCCGGCACCACCTATTACGTGCGAGCATACGCGACAAACAGCTTCGGAACGGCATACGGTGAGGAAATCAGCTTCATCACGTGTACAAACTTTACCGTTTCCATCAGTGGTGGCACGGAAATCTCCCCGGGACAAACTACCTGTCTTACAGCATCTGGTGCTGAACACTTTATGTGGAATACAGGAGATACGACAGCCACACTCACGGTGAGCCCTACCGTTTCTACGTCCTACACCGTGACAGGGTTCGACTTCGCAGGTTGCTTTATGAAGGCTTCCTCCATGATTCATGTACATCCAATACCAACCATAACTCCTGCGGATATTTCGACGGGTAACACCGAAATTGAACGATACTGTAGCAACCAGCCGGTCACCTTATTTGCAAATGTTACAATTCCGACTGGTGGCAACTATATTGTAGAGAGCATCCCGTATAATCCCATCTTGGACTTTGATGAAGGAACGAAGATCAATATGAGCAATGATGATCGGTGGGGACCGGCGCGGGATCTTCCCTTCACGTTTAATTATTATGGGAATGTTTACTCACAAATCGTACCTGGTTCGAACTCTGCGTTCTCCTTCAACACAGATGTAGCCAACAGTTTTTGCCAGTATGCCTTTTCAGATACAATTCCAAGTGCGAATCTTTTCCCGAATACTATTTTCGCATGTTACCGAGATCTTAATGTATATAACAATTTATATACTGGTCCGTCATCAGGCATCTATGAGGGTGTGGTTGGTGTGCTTCCACTACGAGCTTATAAGTTAAGTATTAATAATATGGGCTTGTATGCAGCAAATTACACGCCAGCTACTTTTTCGTCAATGATTGTATTATACGAAACCAGCAATATCATCGATATCTACTTGCGAGATGCTCCAACCAACCTTTCTTGGAATAACGGCAACGGGGTTCTGGGACTGCAAAACAGCACAGGCACGAAGGGTATTACTCCTCCGGGACGCAATACCGGTCCATGGACAGCCCACGAAGAAGCATGGCGCTTCACCCCGGTTCGTGTTACTGACTATACTGTGACATGGTATTTGGGGACGGATACTACTGCCGCCACCGGCGTGGTTGTCGGCACGGGCGACACCATCACTGTATTGCCTGGTGAATCTGCCTATTACACGGCTCGTTTGCAATATACGGACAATGGCGAGTCTTACGACGTGGCCAATACCTGTCATATAACAGTTGAAGGTTTCGAAAGCCCAATTTCATTGATAGACAGCACGGTCTGCGAAAGCGAATTGCCGATTGTCTGGAACGGCGTAATCTTCACAGAGGCCGGCACGCAGACGGTCACATTGCAGAACGCCTATGGCTGCGACAGCGTGGTGACGCTGCACTTGACGACCCTTGCCACCCCGACCGTCGCCGTAACAGCCTCCGACACAATCTTGTGTGAGGGTGGTACTGTCTTCCTGCATGCGGTTGCATCCGCGTACAGTTCAAACGTCGGCTATCAGTGGTATAAGGATAATGCCCTGATCGAGGGTGCCACAACATTCAACTATTCCACATACGAAAGTGCCCGCGACAGCGCGTACCACTACGCCGTTCTGGTTACCACGGACGAGGGTTGTGGCAGTTTGGCTTACGCTCCTGCCGTCACCTTCGTGTATGATCCGGTTGTCTATATTTCCCTTGACCATGACATCATCTGCGAGGGCGGTACGGCAACTCTCACGGCAAATGTCGAATGCGGTGTCCCCATTGAAGAACTTGACTATCGCTGGTATAGGTTCGACCCCAACACCAGTACCGAACTGGTCGGCACGTCAACGGTTCTCACCACCACGGGCGAGGAATCTCCCGGCAATTATGTCTATTGGCTGACGGTTTCCTCTCCCAAGGGCTGTATGTCCACCTCCATGCTCGCCAACTACGTCGTGTTGGCTCCCCCTGCCGTGACGATTGCGGTCGCCAACGGTTACCCGACAGAGGTTTGCGACGGCGGTTCAACGGCTATTGAAGCTGATGTTTCCGGCGGCTACGGAGAGATTTCCTATCAGTGGTACAAGAACGGTGATTTGATGGCGGGCGACACGAGCCGGACCCTGGCTCTACAGGACCTCGCTTACGGCGTGGACGATATCTATACGGTGGAGGTCACGCAGACCGATGTCGGCTGTGCTAACAGTGCTTCCGTCGCTCTGGACACGCTTGTCACCGTCGCTTCTTCTGCAAGCAGCTTCTCTGTCACTGCCTGCGATAGCTATTTCTGGAATGGTGTCACGTACAACACTTCAGGCATCTATGTGCAGCATTTCCAGACTTCCCATGGTTGTGATTCCACGGTCACGCTACACTTGACCATCAACCATTCAGTGACGGAGCTTGTCGAAGTCACCACCTGCGATAGCTATTCCTGGAATGGTGTCACGTACAATACTTCTGGCATCTATGTGCAGCATTTCCAGACCTCCATTGGTTGTGATTCCACGGTCACGCTGCACCTGACTGTCAACCATTCGGTGACGGAGCTTGTCGAAGTCACCGCCTGTGACAGCTATGTCTGGGATGATTCGGTCTATACTCAGTCGGGCGATTATGTACGGACGTTCACCAACACGGAAGGTTGCGACAGCGTTGTGACTCTTCATCTTACGCTGAAACATTCGGAAACTGTGGAATACGCGGAAATGGCCTGTGACGGCTATATCTGGAATGGAATCACTTACAGCCACTCGGGCGACTATGTGCAGACGTTTACCAATGCTGACGGTTGTGACAGCGTGGTGACGCTACACCTCACGCTGAAATACTCGGAAATGGTAGATTACGCGGATACCGTTTGTGACAGCTATTTTTGGAATGATTCGGTCTATACCCAGTCGGGCGATTATGTGCGGACGTTTACCAATTCGGAAGGTTGTGACAGCATTGTGACGTTGCATCTGACTGTCAACCATTCGGTGACGGAACTTGTCGAAGTCACCGCCTGTGACAGCTATGTTTGGAACGGCGTTACCTACACGGAGAGTGGCGATTACTCGCTCTATCAGACCGCCACGTCCGGTTGCGACTCCATTGTCACGCTCCATTTGACGATCAACCATCCAGACACCGTCATTTTCCCCGCAACAGCCTGTAACAGTTACAACTGGAACGATGTCACCTATACTGAAAGCGGCGACTACATG
>Ga0310696_10002271_pt1 | contig 25853 bp, 17 predicted proteins | sample AusTroGonzalo_MG_4_FD_203885 | JGI IMG/M metagenome (GOLD analysis project Ga0310696, IMG submission 203885) | Bovine rumen microbial communities from tropical cattle in Woodstock, Queensland, Australia - Gonzalo_02 (v2) (version 2) | ecosystem: Host-associated > Mammals > Digestive system >...
AACACCCAAAACCTTTCCTCTGCCTTTCTCTACCGACTTCTGGACGAGCACTTTGGCTTATCATTTCAGCCGCGATGCTTCCGTAAGTACCGCAGTAAGGTCGGTGCCATTGAGTGCCATTGAGTGCCATTGAGTGCCACGTTTAAAGGACTATAGTGCCAAAAGGCGGTACTATAGTGCCATAATGCAGTCACTTTTTGAGTGGCTGCTTTTTTTATACTACCTTTGCCGCCGAAATCGATTTACAGCTAACAGGCTGGCGCCAGCCATATTTGTTTAACCCTCGGCACATATGCCGAGCTAACCATTAACATCTATGGCTAAAACAATTAAACCGCTGTCGGGCGTTCCCGACCTGCCGTCATCACTTGCGTATGAGGATGGTACAGAGGTGCGACTTGTGCCGCTTGAGAAGACCGGCGGAAAGGCACTCAATCAATTAAGCATAATCGGGCGAATAGTCTTGGTAAATGCGCTCTCGATGAATAATCCTGCGTTTAATATTACGTATCACCATCGGAAGAAAGCTATAACTCTTCGCTATTATTGTAACTTGTATGAGCCTAAAGATATCCTCTATCAATTAACTCAAGTGAAAGAATGTTATGACGACTTGCGGAATGATTTGAAGAAGCGCTTACCTGATTTCATAAAGCAATTCCCCTGTCCCGATATACAAGGTAGCCAACAGATAAAAATGTTACGATATTTACATCGTTGGCGTTTAGAATAAGCCTTTGTTAAAAATTCAAAATAGAACTAATCATGAAAACATCTTTCAAAGTAACCACTCTCATCGCTGCAATTAGCCTGAGTATTTACGCATTAACGGAAGTTGCTTGGCACATTAGACATCTCTTTACTATGGACGCACTGCAGTCTGTCCAATTTCGAGATGTACTAAGTCTGGTAAACATAGTTGCATTGCTCATTGGTATGTGCTTTGCATGCATTGCCTTGTTCCTATATATAAAGACAAAGAATGTGTAACTAACTTACATGACTTGGTTAGTAAGACAACATTACACCATAAGTAATAAACAATTATGAAATCCCTTATCCCCCTTGCACTCAACGTAGTGCTCACCATCACCCTCGCTTCATGTGGCAAGCCGAAGCCTGAAAGTAATCCCGAGGAATCAGATAGTATAGCGAAGTTAGTTAAGGAAGAGGCAAAACCTATCATGAAAAACGGGACTGAAATGGCGGGACATCCAAAGAGCAGTCCTGCAAAATCGGCGTTCCCTCAGATAACCTCTTTCACGGATTATGTCTATGAGGATCATTTTGTTTACACGTTTACAGAGACACGGGGAATCCTCCGACAGTTGGATATAGAGTTCCCTACAGGTATGAAGAACAAGAAAGTGCTTTCGAGAATTCAGGAACAACTGATCGACACACTCTTCCATAAGCATTACCACACAACGCACTTGGATACTGCCATGTCAAAATACTGGCCTTTGAAGCCGGAAAAACTAAAATGCTTGAAAACATATCCGCAAACTGTCCCAAACGATTCGGATGAGTATTTTGACTATGGCGGAGTGGACAATATACACTTTGAGCATCTTTGCGGTCGCACATCGTATAATCAGAATGCCTTGTACATTATGCGCCATCATTATGTGTGGTACGATGGTGGTTGCCACCATTTCCCCGATACCCGATATTTTGCTTTCGATACCAGAACTGGCGATATGGTACATTTCGCGGATATCTTCAGCGAGAGGTATGACGATCATGAAAAACAGATGACCGTCGACATCGAGTATTATGTCATCAAAGCTCTTTTGGATCACTACTACCCAAACATCTCATTACAATATTGGATTCACGCATCATTCACGATTACCTCCACCTCCCTTGTCTTGCACTACACTCACTACACCTTAGGAAGTTGGGCAGATGGCGAACAGGAAGTCGAAATCCCGCTTGAAAGCCTCAAACCACTTCTTAATCCCAAATGGAAACATCTAATCCAATAAATAAGCAAAATTGGCATTGGTGCATTAGCTTGTATAAAAATTGACATTGAAGAATATCAGCTTGTATAAATTTTCTTCAGCTTGTGTAAATCCTGGTCTGGACACATGTTAGCTTGTATAAAAAGTTGCAAGAGTGTTGAGTGTTTTTGTGGTGTTTTGTTGAGCGTTTTCGTGATAATTCAATGCGTAGATTCGTTATGACATGAGAAATTGACCACCTAATGCAAAACGCCACACTGCGAATACCCATCTGCCAAAGAACCCGAAAAGCGAAGCGAAGGACATCTTACAAAGAACCCTTTACAGCGAACCAAACGGACATGACTTGAAGACCATTTTCCGAAGAACTTGACGGACATGCTGCGAAGGGCATATTGCAAACGACCATGACGGACATGACGCGAAGACCCATTTTACAATGATCAAACGGACATGATGCGAAGATCATTTTACAATGGTCATGACGGACATGATGCAACAATCGTTCGCGAGACCAATGCCAAGAGCAGCAACGGGGCAGGGCAAGTTCCATATTCAAAACAAAGAACTCTCAAGGATTGCTCCTCAAGGCTCTGAAAATGGCGGCTACCTATTATATTGTATTCTCTCCCACAATGCGCAGTACCATCGGCGTTGCTGAGCTTGGTGTAGTGCGCTCCGCGCTCCCCTCCGCTGCCCCCTCACGCTGTGCTCCGCTGCCCTGCCTGCCTCCGTAGCCTCCGCTGCTGCCATAGCCCACTGCCTGCATTGCTCCCTGCCTGCTGCCTGCTGCGCTGGGCGGACACTGCGCGTGGCTCACCATCCCCGCGCTCACAGACTCTACTTGGGCTCGATTTCATTGATTCCATTTCGTAGAACTCTTCTGATGATCCCTTTCATAGAACCATTACAAAATACTCCCTGCAATCATCGTATAAAACATGCACATGAATGCGCGTACGCGCGCACATAATATACGCGCTCACACATGCAAACGTGCACACATAACACGCACATACACACATATACGCACATATACATACATCGTACGCACGCCTAATAATAATGTAAAGAATACATCTCCTACAATAACAAAAAAAGTTCTCCGAAACTCCCTCGTCATTGTTATTATTCCCCTTCAGTTTTTTCTGTTTATTGCGTTTGATTACTTTTCACGAAGTCAGCGTGCTTTGCAGTCAAAACTATCCGGGAATTTACTCACGAGTAGTTTTGCCTGTAAAACGCGCCGGCAGCATTGCTGCCAAAGTAATCAAACGGGTTTATGTATGTTTTTTTCGAAAAAAGGAACACATGAAAATGCCAAAGCGAACCGAATGAAAGAATGACGAAGATGAGCGAAGGTTTATTTACGAAGGTTACGAGCCCAAGTAGAGTCGCAGAGCGCTGACGATGCGAGCCGACACAGCAGTGTCCGCCCAGCGCAGCAGGCAGCATGCAGGGAGCAATGCAGGCAGTGGGCTATGCAGCGGAGGCAACGGAGGCAGGCAGGGCAGCGGAGCACAGCGTGAGGGGGCAGCGGAGGGGAGCGCGGAGCGCACTACACCAAGCTCAGCAACGCCGATGGTACTGCGCATTGTGGGAGAGAATACAATATAATAGGTAGCCGCCATTTTCAGAACCCTTGAGGAGCAATCCTTGAGGGTTCTTTGTTTTGTCACGCCTTGCTTACATTGATTACGTCTTGTTACGTTGGATTCGTCTTGTTACGTTGGTCTCGTCTTGCTACGTTGGTTTCGTCTTGCTACGTTGGTTTCGTCTTGTATTACGTTGTTCACCCTCCCTCCCGCCCGTAGGATACCCGCCCACCCACCCACAATGGGCAATACAATGGTTTAAGTCCTCTACCTCCGGTGGCAGTGATCATTATTGTCATTTAGGTAGTAGTGCGCTGTAGAGTAGGGTGTTATGTGCTCGGTATCTGTGATGCCGAGTTTGTTATTTTTGTTATGTGCTCGCGATTTCATGAGCGAGTCTATTTTGTCCATTCCCCCTGCATGCCATGCAGGTTTCCATCATATACTTCGTCCATTACGTGCGGATTATATCCGCACATCGGCTCCCCAGAGCCGCCGGTATAGTGCATTTTGCGCTCATAATTGAGCGCAGTGTATGCAGTGCTGTATTTTGCATTTCGCGCATATTTTTATGCGCGCCGCAGATTCTTGGTAGTTGTGCCGATTACTAATCGGCGTCTGTTTGTCTATTGCGTTCAAATTGTATTTGAACAAAGGCGGCTCACAGAGCCGCCCTCGCATCGTGCATGAATATGGTACTTTGTCAATCCATATGAAACATCTCCGGCAGTGGAATGCTTACGGGAGAATTGTCGGGATTGGTGACCATGATGTCCGCCATGTATGCCCACCATCGTTGGCAGACATCGGTACTTCCTAAGTCTTGGCTACCTCCATCTCCTTCCAATTCTTGATAGGCGAAGAGTGTGTTTGTATCCTCGTCCAGATAAATACTATAGTTACGCACACCGCTCTCGCTGAGCAATTGTCTGAGTTCTGGAAACAAATTTGCGTGTCGGCGTTTGTACTCCTCTTTCTTGCCTGGTAGCAAGAACATCTTGAAGGCTTCTCTTTTCATGGCTCTGCGATTTTATATACCTCAGATGCGCAAAGCAGGAAACACCCTACGCCATAGTCATCGAAGTCCGGTAGTTTATCGTAGAGAACCGGTTGCGAGTCTTTGGGCTCCTTGCCTGTTCCTTGTTGCCACCCGAGCATACCGTCTTTGTGTACGCACTCCCTTACCATAGCTTGCCATGTGTTGATAACTAGCGGCCGGTATTGCTCAAATCCTTTCACGTTATGGTTGATGCACCACGTTATGCCATAAATGAACAATGATGTGCCGGTCACTTCCTTTCCCCCGAAATCCTCGGGGTCAGCCAGCGAGCAGTTCCAGAACAGGTCTTCGCGTTGCAGAGGAATCAGGCTTTCCAGTAGTGTAGTCAGGTCAAAAACGTACTCTTTGTAATGCGGGTCGGTCGGTTGCATCTCGTCCAGTACACGGCACAAGGCTGCCACTACCCATCCGTCGCCACGACTCCAATAGCACTCTTTGCCATTTGGGGTCTTATACGGCGGATTGAAATCCCGGTCTCTCCACCATAAGCCGTTAACGGGATTACGCAAACCGCCATCTTGGTGATTGCGCGTATATTCGTACATAAGCCATGCCTTGTTTGCGTACTTTTGATCGCCTGTGATGCGCGCCAGTTTGTAGAGGGAGGGCATGCCCATCTGAATGGCATCTATCCACCACCAATCATCGTTCTCCTGAAGTTTAACTAGCATCTTTGCATGCTCAATAACCGGACTTATATCCGCCAGACCTGCGCCTTTCTTGAGCCCCTGTTTTTTCTGCAGGCGGTACATGTCCAGATATGTCTGACAACAACAGTAGTCATCCGCATCGCGCGTTGTTACTCCGTTGCGCGGTGTCCATCGATGGTGGTTGCACCAGGTGAGAGTATAGTCATAATAGCGTTGCTGCGGATCTATTGCGTAGAGAGCCATCAAGCCTTCGTAATATACGCCTCGCGTCCATAGATGCGACGGACGCATCTTACCGCCTACGTGTGTGTCTGCTGTCGGATCAGGCCATTTGACCATGAACCAATCATTCACCCGCGTAGCACTCTCCAGCACCTGCGTACGTGTGAGTGCTGATGCAGGCAATGCCAGCAGCAAAAGAATATATAGGTTAATTCGTTTCATCTTTATTTACGATACACGCGGATGTCGTACAGCATCCAGCCCAAGTCGAATTGGAACACCTGCTGACCGGATTTGGAACATTGATACAGAAACTCCGTGTAGGTGAATGTACGATGTTTGTTGCCATATACAAAATCCTGGCTGGTAGCCTGTGCTTGCAGCATCTTGCGCACGCAAGTGGTCTTGCTCGCCAACACGGGTTCGTCGCTGCAACCGATAACAATCAGGTCTCCCTCCTGCAGGTGGTCGATACCAATCATGTTGTCACCGTCATTGCGCGTGAAACGCAGACCGATGAATGTGTTCTCTGCTCCGTTGAAATAGTGATAGAATGATAATTCTTTGTTCGGCCAAAACGTCAGATCTGCCGGCACATCGCCGATGGTTGTGGCATGGTAGAACTGCCGTCCACCTTCCTTGGTTGAGTACTTGGGGGCATCAGCGGCATCGAAGTCCGCCTTCTCCAGACGCTTCATCGAATTGGTAGCTCCGGGCAGGTTGTTGATGGCGTAGTCCACAAAGTTCTTTTGCCAAACCATACTATACCCCTCGGGGATGTTCACTTGTGCAGAAAGGCTGAGCGTTAGCATCAGAGCCATTGCCATAAAAATTGTACGTTTCATAATGCGTTTTTCATTTTTTGTGCAAAGGTACACTATTTAACGCATATAAACGATATATATTTGTTCAATTTATGGTTCATTTTGTTCATCGTCCGCCGTATTATCCCCTGCTTTGCTGCCTTGCTGGTATTTTTTGGGTGTTATACCATACTGTTTACGGAACAACTTTATAAAGTAATGCGGGTCCTCTATTCCTACGCGGAAGCTGACCTCCGACACGTTCAGTTTCTCCTCGTTGGTGTTCGCCAACAGTTCGGCTGCCTGCCTCATACGTGTGCGGCGGATGTAATCAGCGGGAGTCTCTCCGGTGAGTGATTTGACTTGCCTAAAGAACATGGTACGTCCCAGGTGCAGCTTCTCAGCCAGCATCTCAACGGAAAGGTTGGGGTTGGTCAGATTGGCAATGATGAGTCGGTCAAGTTGCTCGATGAACTTCCTGTTGCGTTCCTCAATCATGATAACAGGCAGTGCCTCTCGTTTCTCAACCACCTCACCCGCGTATGACTGCTTTAGTTGGTCATGGCGCAGTAGCAGGTTCTGGCATCGTGTGAGCAGTTCGTGGGTGTGGAAGGGCTTTGTCAGATATGCATCGGCTCCCATCTTGAGTGCGTAGATGCGCTTGCTGTCTGATGTAAGCGCAGATAGCAGAATAACGGGAATAGACTTCGTCCGTTCATCCTGTCGGATGCGTTTGGTCAGCTCGAAGCCATCCAGTGTGGACATCATCACATCGGATATGATCAGGTCAATCGGCTCATTTTCGGCTATCTGCAAGGCATCCACTCCGTCCTCAGCGATGCGTGTGCGGAATAAAGGACGCAACAGATTGTCCAGATACGTGCGCAGTTCCTCATCATCATCTGCAATGAGCACCGTGCGGTCGTTCATCGGTTGTATATCTTTGCTTACTTGCACTTGGCTGAGTTCTGTTTCGGACTTGCTGTCATCTTCACTCACTTCCGCCATCAGTTGGTCCATTTGCCGCTGGCTCTCGTTCAGTCGTTCGTTCTCGCTGTAAGCCTCCTGTGACGCAGGCAATGTCACTTGGAAGATTGAACCGTTGGGCTCGTTGGGTGTATAGGTGATGGTTCCATGGTGTAGTTCCACAATCTGTCGCGTGAAATGCAGCCCTATTCCCATCGAGTTACTGGAGCGGAAGGCAGTATGCATGTAGTTGTCGAACACCTGCTCGCGCTGTTCTGCCGGCAGACCGATACCCGTGTCCTGCACGCTGAAGATGAGTTGGTCGTCCTCTATCCGCACGCGTACAACCACCATTCCGTTCGAAGGCGTATATTTGATGGCATTGGATATGAGGTTGTACGCAATCTTGTCCATGTACTGCCTGTCGAGCGGCATATGGAACGCGTGATGCGTCATCTTGAATTCGTAATCAATGTTCTTTCGTTCCGCCAGTGAATAGAAGTTGCTGTAAATCTCGCGTAGGAAGCCCACCACTTCGGTGTCCTCGACATGCAGTTTGAGATTGCCCTGCTGCGCTGTGCGGAAGTCGAGCAACTGGTTGATCAGACGTAGCATGCGCTGGGTGCTGAACTGCAGCGAGGCAATAGGTTCTTTCAACTCTTTGGGCAAGTAACCGACACTCGATATGCGCTCTATACTGCTGCGTATGATGGTTAGCGGCGTACGGAACTCATGGCTGATGTTAGTGAAAAACAGCATCTTGTATTCCGACAACTCTTGCTCTAACTTGAGCCGCTGTCGCAATGCCAAAAGCGTACGCAAGTAATGCGCTGTCATATAACCAATGCCTGCTATTAGCAATACATACAGGCAGATTGCCCACCAAGTTGCCCACCACGGTTTTTCAATGTGTATGGATAATACATACTCATCACCATGTACTGCATTGTTGACTTTTACATGCAAAGTATAGTCTCCGGGCGGAAGATCCCGATACGTAGCAAAACTAACCGGTGTCGGACCATTCCACGCTTTGTCGTATCCCTCCATATAATACGAATAGAAGGTGCTGCCTAATGCGGGATAGTTAAACGCCGAGAAACGAAAACTCAGGTTGTTCTGCTTGTGCGATAAGCGCAACGGTTCGGGTCTGTTCTGCTCCCATCCCTTTAGCGCAACACCATTCACATATAGTTCTGTTATACGAACAGGATGAATAGGTTGCAGCTGCAACGGCTCATGTTCGATAACCGCTATTCCGTTGTAACTGCCCAAAAGCACTCTGCCGTCCGATAAGGTGATAGCCGTATTGTCTGTATAGATATTATTTAGCGCATTATGCGGCTCATGCAGGTGCGCAACCACACCCTGATCCGTCATCATGGTTATGCCACGCTGCGTAGCGATATACACCGTATCCGAATGCAAGGCAATAGAATGCACATCATCGGAGATCAACCCTTCACGCGTGCCGAAATGACGATACGCATTGCGCGACGGATCATCCAGCCTGTACACACCGCTTCCCAACGTGCTGATCCATATACGGCCTTGCGCATCCTCGTGTATATCGCTGATGTCGGTATACTGCGTATCTTCATCGCCCAGTACCAACCGATACTGCGTCGAGTCCGCCATCAATGCATCCGGACGGAAACACCATACACTTCCGCGTCCGCCTGCCCACATGTACCCGCGCGAATCCGTATATAGTATGCGGAAACCTTTCGACTCAGGGATGAAATGACGAAATATCAGTGAATCGCCATTTGGTGTTACACAATCCAGCGCACCGCGGAAATTAGCCAACCATAACCGATCATGCTCGTCAAACAGCATGTGGATGATATGATTCGTTGACGGACTATTCGTATTGGTTGCCTCATGGCTATGCCATTGTCCGGATGGCGCACGCAGACCATGCTTGCGCGAACCGACCCACAACTGATTCGACCGATCCGCTGCTATACAATGCACATCTGTATTCGCTAGCGACTTCATCGGCTGGGGCATCAAACTGCTGTCAGCATAAAACACATCACCGAGTGTGTTAATGATCAGCAAACTATCCGCTCCCCATCGCGTAAGACCTGTAATACGGTTATCCAAGATGTCGCCTGCCGGATCATGCAGCAATATATGCGGCAGCATGTCGCGCGGACGGCTCAAACACGTGATGCCGAATTCCTCATTAGCTACGTACACATTATCCTCCTCATCCATAAGCATATCCACCAGGTAATTCGTGGCTATATACCCCGTTTCGTGAGTGATGGCGTATGTCTTGCCGCTCGTATGGCTGTATAGCGTCAGACCGCATCCGTTCGTACTCACCCAGGTCAATGTCCCGTCATGCGTCGTTGCTACCACGTACTTTCGCCTATCCGTCCGCTGACTCATAGCCTCGTCATACACCTTAATCTTTACCCGTTTTCCGGTCTTACCTTCTATCCACCATAGCGTACCGTCTTTGAGTACTACGCACGGATTACCCTGATTGTCATAGATGATGTTATCCGCCTGCAATGTGCTGCTTAAGCGCTCAGCCACGCGGTAACCTGTGCTCTCGCCCCTGCTTAGCGGCACATCCGCACTGTTGCAGACCGTGTATTGCGTATGGCGTGCCTGATCCCATGTATAGCATACCGCTGCGCCGTCATCGTTCCATAACCACAGGCTGTCAGCTTGCGCGTTGTAATGCCGGAATAGTGGAGGCTGACCACCGATGGTGATGTCGATGAACTGCTCCTGCTGTGTGTCGTAGAGTGAATATAATGCTTCCTGTTGACGTATAAGCAGCATGCCGTTGTGCATTGCCAACAAGGCATTGATGTGGTTGTTCACCAAACCCAATGGCACGTTATCGTCGTGGCGAAACGTGGTGTAGTAATACCCGTCGAACCGGTACAGACCGTTGGGAGTGCCAAGCCATAGATAACCTTTTTGATCCATCGCAAGACAGCGTACGTTGTTGTCCGGCAAACCGTTGTCAACGGTGATATGAAGGGATTGTATGCGCAATGAGGATACAGCATACATCGTAGCTGTCAAAAAAAGAATGCTGATGAGTAAAGTTGTACGTTTTTTCATGGTAGTTGGGTAAAATAGTGCACAAAATTACAACTTTTTTTTGACATTTCCAAATTTTGTGTACGTTTTTTATACTTTTTGTACGTATATGTGCATTTTTTGCAAAATATTATGTGTAATTTTGCTAAAAATTTATCGAGACATGAAAAAACGCACACTTATCTTCGCACTTTTGATGACTATTGCTGCCAATGCAGCAGGTTGGCATGTGCAAATTGATGAGGCTTTCCAAACAACCATGATCGGTGAGGAGCTGACCCTGCAGATAGATAGTCGGGGGCGGGTGAAGAGTTGTTTGGTTGACGGCGTGGAGTTGGTTGCACCAAAATGCAGCTGGTACTTCTCATACAATGCAAGCGGTTATCACGAACTCGGTGCTACAAAAGCATTCATTAAATCGCAAACCGATTCGCTGATTGAGGTGGTGTATGCTCAGGAGCATTCTGAAGGCATTCGCTGGACCCAAGGTTATGTGATGCGCCGTGGCGTAAATGGAGTTTATACATATCTCGTAGCGGAAGGTACTGAACATGAAGAGGGCTTGGGAGAAGCACGTATGGTTTATCGTTTGGACGACGACCGTTTTAATTACTATTATATTGCGGATGATCGACAGGATACGATGCCTCGTCATGCGTTGATGCAAGCAATAGAGAAAAGCGTAGTACAGGATGCCACATTCTATATGCCGGATAGTACAATCTATACCAAATATAACTATTGCGATTATTTGGATAACGATCATTTTCACGGTATTATGTCCGACTCTATCGGCGTATGGGCGATGGGGGTAAGTCGCGAGTATGTAAGCGGTGGACCGCTCAAGCAAGATATACTGCTGCATAGCACATCCAAATCAACGTTGCTGTTGCAGATGTTGCATAGCGGGCATTTCGGTACTGCTGCCCCGTTCTACAAACATGGACTGCAAAAGTTGTACGGCCCGTTCCTATTGTATGTGAATAAAGGCACACGCACTCACATGATTGCGGATGCGAGACGAGAGACCAAAGTACAGGAAGCAGCATGGCCGTTCAGTTGGTTTAATAATGAACTCTATCCAATTGATCGAGCAGAGGTGAGTGGTTCCATCCACATTACCAACAACATGCCTATGTCGCCTATGCAAGTTATTCTCGCAGACACAGGTAATGTATATAATCAAGGCACGGGGTATATCTATTGGGCACAGACCGACAAGAAGGGGCGGTTCACAATCAAGAATGTGCGTCCGGGAACCTATGCGCTTCATGCTTATGCGCTTGGGGGAGAAAATACCGACAATCTTGAAGTGCCAAATATAGTCGTTCCTGAAAAGAATGTGAACATAGGTACGATTGACTGGGCTCCGGAGAAACATGGGAAGTTAATATGGCAGATAGGTGAAGCCGACAGGAAAACAGACGGTTTCGGCGGTTCGGATCTGCCGCGGGATTACTCGAATGCAAAGCAATCACCACTAAATCTCACATACACAATAGGCAAGAGCAAACCTGCCGATTGGTACTATGTGCAAGGCCCCAAAAGCAGTTGGGATATACATTTCACGCTTAAGCAGGTGAAAGGTGATAGCGTCTATCTCACTGCTCCCTTGGCAGCAATGTCCTATTTGCCCGTCATCAAGATTGTGGTAAATGGCACGGAAGTGGGAGAGTGGGTGCGTTGGGAATGCCATGCCGATCCGTCCGTCTATCGCAGTGCCAACCGCAGCGGCTATTACCAGCGCATGCAATGTGTGTTCCCGGCATCGCTGCTGCACAAAGGCGAAAACATCCTCTCGCTCAAGATGCCCAAGCTCCGCCGGCGCGGATATGGAGGCATCCTGTGGGATTGCATCAAATTGGAAATGGAGTAAATGGAAGTTAAAAGAAATTCTATGAATAGAAAAATTGTAATCAAGTCTGTACTATGTACGTTGTGCTCTGTACTCTTATTGAGTTGTGAGAACAACGGTATGATAGCTGGTGATCCGGACTATTGGACTACCTCGCGCGGTCAGTTCACGGTGGATGTGCCGCAAGGTGATCATACTGTGACGATGTATTTTCTGAGCAATGGTGACGGAACGGCAACGCTAACGTTCGACGGATCGAATCCCCTTCATTGGGCAGGTAGTTCGAATGCAACCGTAAGTGTGCTCACGTATAGGGATACCGTCGTTATCCCCGAATCGGTATCGCATGCCGGTCAGAGCTTGCGTGTTACGGCGATAGGCAAAGAGGCGTTCATGGGATGCAGGGAATTGACACATGTCGAGATTCCGGCTTCGGTAACATCGTTCGGAGAAGGTGCTTTTGCTATCTGCACGTCTCTCAAATCGTTGAACATCCCATCCGGTATCGACACCATCCCGTCTGCATGTTTCGGACAATGCCAAAATCTTGATTCAATAGCTGTTCCCTCTTCGGTTCGGTATATCGGCAAGAAAGCTTTCTACGGCTGCAAACATCTGCAGCAGATACGGCTTGCGGAAGGCCTAGAGACGATTGACGATATGGCCTTCTATGCCTGCTCTTCGGAAAAACTGATGGACATCACTATTCCGGCATCGGTAAAGCAGATAGGCGCAGATGTGTTCGGTGGTTTTGAAGCGACCTATTGCCATATCTTATCGTACACAATGCTCAATACTACACCTCCTGTATTGTCGGGTGCGCTGTACTATCGTCCGGAGGGCTTGACGGAAGATCCTGTGGTGTATGTGCCTGCCGGAACGAAAGCTGCTTATCAAGCCGCCGATAACTGGAATAAACTGATTATACGTGAACAATTCTAATCCGCTGAACGATGAAAAGAATAGTAATCCTTAGTACGTTATTGCTGGTCATGGGGATAGCCTCCTTTGCCCAGCAGACCGTTCGCGGAACGGTATTGGATGTAAACGGCGAACCGTTGATTGGTGCGAGCGTGCGAGTCGTGAATACAACCGTCGGCACAATCACGGATATGGACGGAAAGTATGAACTCAGTTCCGACGACCCCGTCAAGCAGGTGGAGATCAGTTATATGGGTTATAAGACCCAAGTGGTGAATGTGAAAAACGGCATTGCTGATGCGCGTTTGGCAGAGGACGTGAATGTGCTCAATGAAGTGGTAGCGATTGGTTACGGTTCGGTGAAGCGCGGTGATGTGACGAATGCCGTGGCACAGGTGAAGGGCGATGACCTCAGCGAACGTCCGTTGGCCAATATCGGTGAAGCGCTGCAAGGCGAGTTGGCGGGAGTAGAGGTGTCCTCTACCAGTGGCGCGCCGGGTTCGGATGTGACCATCAAAGTGCGTGGTGCAACGTCTATCAACGAAGATGCGAACAGTAATCCGCTGTTTGTGGTGGATGGTGTGCCAATGGACGATGGCTTCAACATGTCAAATCTCAATCCACAGGATGTGGAATCAATCGAAGTGCTCAAAGATGCCAGCTCATCGGCTATCTACGGTTCGCGCGGTGCAAACGGCGTTGTTCTGATCACAAGTAAAAAAGGAAAAGACGATAGCAAACTGAGTGTTAAGTTCACCACCAACCTGTCGCTATCCACGCCGGAGCGGTATATTCCCGTGATGAGTGCGGAGCAGTGGATGGCATGGCGCTCGGCTATCAATACACAGAACTACCTCTCATCTTATGGCAATAAGGGTGCACAATCGGGTGACAGCTATGCAGAACAAGTAGTAGTTACCGGTGGCAGTGCAGGCACAAGTGCCGTGAGCGATCCTCGCTGGAGCATGGCGGGGTATGGCGGACTCAACCTCATTGACTGGCAGGAAGCAATGTTCCGTACGGCATTTGCGCATAACTACAATCTCTCCCTTACCCAAGGCGGGAAAAATAGTAATTTCCGTGCCTCGGTGGGGTATGTGCATCAAGACGGTATAGTCATCAATACAGGCTATCAACGATTGACAGGTAAGGTGTCAGGTTCAGTATTGCTGGCAGATAAGCTGCGTATCACCGCGGATGTGTCGCCGCAGTTCAGCCTGACGGAAGGTGGTAACGTGGATGGTAAGGATAATACAGCAATGCAGGCGTTAACCTTAGTGCCTGTCACGGAGAATGCAGCCGGGCTATATACCGCTGCCGAACCGTATGGACGGTATATATATGCCGGTTCGACGGTATCACCGGTTGCTGTAATGGAGCAGCGGACGTACCGCGACGAACAGATTCGTATTGCCTCCAACTTAAAAATCGAATATGAGATTATTAAAGGACTGAAAGCTGAACTATTAGGCTCATGGATTTTCAGCAATCGCGACCGCAAGATCTTTACCCCCTCTTCCGCTAATCGCTCGTGGTCATCCGGCGAAGGCTATGAGACTACCTCATCATGGACAGGTAGCAGAAGTCACAAATGGTTGGCGCAGGCATTGCTCACATATGACCAAGTATGGGATGTGCATCATCTGAATGTAGTAGGAGGATGGTCGTTGGAGGCGACAAACTTAGGTTCGTCCTACCGGATGGATGCCAAGCAATTCCCGAATAACAGCATCGAAGGGTGGACGATTAATGATGTGACAGCAACTGCTTTTACGGCAACGTACGCTACCAAGGATCGTTTGATGAGTGCTTTTGCTCGTGTGGAGTATAGTTATGCAAATCGTTATCTGATTAACGCATCGGTGCGCGGGGATGGCTCTTCCCGCTTCGGGGCGAATAACAAATGGGGTATCTTCCCGGCAGTGAGTGGTGCTTGGCGTGTGTCAGAGGAACAGTTCTGGGGTAGTAGTTGGGCTGTCAACCAACTCAAACTGCGTGCGTCCTATGGCTCGAACGGTTCGAATGCCATTCCTTTGGGTGCTGCCGACGGGCTGCTCACCGCGTCCTATTATTACGGGGAGACTGGATATATACCTGCCAGCACTCAGAATCCTGATCTGTCGTGGCAGAAGACGTATTCATGGAACGTAGGTGTGGATTTAGGAATGTTCAAGAATCGTATCTCGCTTGCAGCCGACTACTATCAAAAAACGATTCGCGACATGCTCTATCAGGTCACTATGCCTGCTGTGATGGGCTATGCCAAAGGATGGTCAAACATAGGCAATGTGCTCACGCGTGGTGTCGAGATGGAACTCAAGACAGAGAATCTGACCGGCAAAGTGAAATGGACTACTAAGTTCACCGCGGCATATAGTAATAATACGGTGATTGACCTGGGGGAAAACTCCGCTATCTATACGGGTTATGACAACAAGACGCAAATCATCGAAGTGGGGCATCCTGTAGGAGAGTATTACCTCTACATCGCTGACGGTGTTTACCAGACGGCAGAAGATCTGGCCAAATACCCTACACAAACAACATCGGGTATAGGCGGTGTACGCTATCGGGATGTCAATGGTGACGGAGTAATCACAGAGGATGACCGCACCTACTGCGGCAAACCCCAACCCTCATGGACCTTTGGCTTGAACAATACCATCCGATGGAAAGATCTGGATGTGAGCATCCTGTGTACGGCACAGCAGGGTGGGCGTATATGGCAAGGCTTGGGGCGTGCTATCGACATGATGAACCAGGGTATAAACATCAACCGATTGGATCGGTGGCAGAATATGTGGATGTCCACTACTGCTGTCGGCGATGGCACGGTGCCGGCTGCTACGGGTGCGAACGGCACGGAAGAGTTCTCGACCCGATGGCTCTACTCGACGGATTATTTCAAGATTAAGAACATTACTGTGGGTTATCGCTTCAACTTTGGCAAGACGGCATTCGTCAAGTCATTGCGCTTGTCACTCTCGTGCGAGAATGTTTGGATGTGGGATCAATATCGCAACGGTTATTCTCCCGAATCGAATAACTCCTCGTCGTCCGTCAAAGTATGGGATTACGGAGCATACCCGTCTGCCCGCACATACGCGTTCGGCTTGCAAGTTCAACTCTAAGGAAAGGATAGCAATATGAAAAATCATACATCATACATCATACATCACACATTCGCAATCCTCATCGCAATGATTGCGCTGACGAGTTGCAACGATTTCCTCACTGTAGAACCCGAGAGTCAGTTGGCTACGGATAATTTTTACAAGACTCCGGCCAATATCGACCAAGCCTTGATTGGAGTCTATGGTACGCTCAAACCATTCTCCAAGTATTGGTACGTGATGGCTGAATTGCGTTCGGATAACATGTTCGAGATCAAAGAGGCAAAGCAATACGATGCTGCCGATTGCGCACAGTTCAATGCAACGGGTTTGCTTAATGACAATATTGTAGCCAACTGTTGGTTTGATCATTACAGACTGATTGCTGCGGCAAATGTACTGTTGGATAAACTGCCGCAAGTGGAATTTTCCGACACCATCTCCAGGCAGCAGTATGAGGCAGAAACCCGTTTCTTGCGTGCCTTGTCGTATTTCGACCTCGTGCGTTTCTATGGTCGTGTACCGGTTTCGTTACACGAACTGACGATTGCGGATGCGTTTGCCTTGGGACAAAGCGAAGCTGTCGAGGTGTACCGCAAAGCGATTGTGCCTGACCTGCAATATGCTGTGGCACATCTGCAGGAAACGGCGGTGGATTACAAGGGACGTACGCATGTGGAGCGCGTGTCGCAGATAGCAGCCGAAGCACTACTGGGCAAGGTATATCTGCAGATGGCCGGCTATCCGCTCTATGCCGACACCAAAGATTCCGCTACGATATGCTTTAAGCATGTCCTGGATTACGCACAGACAGCCGGCAAATACTGGGTGGACGATATCGACACCTGGGATAGGATGTGGATTCATGAAAATGAGAATGCGCATTTCATCTTTGAGATCCAGTACGAATGTGCTGCATCGCAAGGCAACCCGGTAGCACCTTTGGCTAAACTGTCCAATACAGCTGCCGATGAGTATTGCAATGCCTATCTGACCAACGGAAACCATTTCTATGTGGAGCGCGAACTGCAACAGCATTTTCTGGAGCAGAAAGAAGCGCCGACTGCCAATGAGTATATCTATAAGGACCTGCGCGGACAATGGACCATCGCTTTCGGTGGAGCATCCATAGATGAAGAGACAGGTGAGGTGCAAATACCGAATAACGATCGCAACAATTTCCTATTCAAACATTTTGAACATAAGCTCAAACGTGCCGGGTTAGGATATAGCGACATGGATAAGGAAATCATTACTTCCACCTATTGGCCGCTTAACTTCCCTGTGCTGCGTATCGAAGATATAGCGCTGCTCTATGCCGAGTGTGCCGGACTTGCTGAGGGATTACCATATCTCAACCGTGTACGCACCAAAGCCGGCTTGGATGCTCTGGGCGGCATGGATGAGGCTGCTTTTCAGCAAGCGGTTAAGCAGGAACGACGCTATGAGTTGTTAGGAGAAGGACATCGCTGGTTTGACCAGGTAAGGCAGAACACGTTTGTCGATGATAGCAAGCAGAAGTTTATTACCTATCGCGATAAATATGACGCAGCGCATTCCAACGACTATACGGTGTTCGCATCCCGTGTGTCACAAAACTCCGCATTATATCCTATCCCCCTCTCGCAAATACAGGTGCGCGACGGATTGTATCAACAGAATCCGGGATACTAAATGACTCAACGACTAAATAAATGATAAGATGGTAAATGACAAAATGGTAAATAGGTTTATACTCTGTAGTCTGTTCTCTGTGTTCCTGCTCGCAGCATGCAACCAGGCTGACTATCTCGGAGGACATTACACCACCGATGGACAAGGCGTGCAGGCACGCATCCATGCCGTCTCTGCTACCGAGCATACGAACCCTATCGTGTGGACGGAGGGTAGTCAAATAGCCGTTACGGCTTCCTATCCCGATGCCGGTTCCCTCAATCGCTTCTACGACTGTATGGCAGATGGCCGGTCGTTCTCGGTGCATGCGGGTTTCCCGATGTATATCAAAGGACAAGGCTCATTTGTTGCTTACGCTCCTGTACAAGGCCGTGACGGAGAAGAGACGATGATTGAACTCAATACATCCAATCAGCAGGAAGTCGTTGATTATGTGTATGCTATCGAGCCTGTCTCGCGGGGTAACGAAGAGGTGACATTCCGTTTCAAGCACTTCTATAGCACCCTGCATACGACAATCCAGACGGCAGCCTCGGAGAATATCCGGAAGGTGATCTTGTCCGGCTTCAGCCATGCAGCAACGATTAACCCCTACACATGGGAGATCAGTGCGATGGATGCACCGACCAACTATACGCTTGCATCTGAATCCGATATCACAGCCTTCGATCTCACGCTTATCCCACAGACGATTGACTCCTCGTCCGCAATGCCGCTACAGTTGACGTTGATAGGTACCAATAGATTCTACGAACTGACGCTGAATACGTTCTCCCTTGAGTCGGATAAACAGCTGACGATGGCAGTGGATATTTCTGAGCCCGAACCTACCGTCGCCTTCTCCCTGGATGGGGTGACTTGGACGAATTATGAGGATAAACTCAGAAACGGCGTGAACTTCGAATCCGATACGGTCGTTTGGACAATTACGGATAAAGGCGGAGATGTAACGTCGAATGAATAAATTAACGAATATGATAATGACCAAAAATATGAAAACCCGTTTCTTTTACCTGGCATGCGCAGTGATGGTGCTGTTCGGCTGCCAATCCAACGAACCCGAACAAAAATCGCGCCAAATGCTTTCTTTTGAGGTTTTTGAGCAAGCTTCAGCTGCTCATGGTCTCCGTCGTGTGCAAACCGATGGACGAACTATGACCACCACGTTCTCGGTCGGTGATAAGGCCGGTGTCTTTGCAGTACTGAACGGTCAGGTGTTGACCAATGTGAATAACTTGTGTCTTACGCTGAACGCGAGCGGTGTATGGGTGCCGGCACGTGTTGTCCCCTATACCGACGAATATGCTCAGGCGCAGTTCTATGCCTATTTCCCATATGCCGATTCGGTGCACATCGATCCGAGTGCTGCTGATCCTTTTGCTCAGATGCAACAGGACTATGTAATCCCTGCCGACCAATCGACAGCCGACAAATATGCCTCGGCGGATCTCATGACCTCTGCAGCTTGTGCGATGAATGAGTTGCGGGCGGTCAAACTGCCGTTAGCGCATAGCATGGCGTTGGTTTCAGTGGAATTGCCCAACCGCTCCTATGTCTTCACCAACGCGGATATCGATCCGTATGTCATCGTGGCTCCGACCAACATACTGTTCACATTGGGCACAAATGAGGTGAAACCGTTTTTGGACGAAGCAACACAATCGTATAGGCTCATCGTACGGCCGGAAACAAACGAGCACCTGGCTATCTCCTACGACAATGCCGGACAAACGCATACGGCCGAGATAAATACTTTGGCAAATATTTGGTCAGGCGAGTATGCACATTTCACCATCGACGGCGGAGCAGACATGCAATCGCATACGCTGCAGGTCGGCGATTTTGTGCTATCGGACGGAGGATTGCTTAGCAAAGATGCAGAGAGTAGTGAGATCGAAGCTGTCAAAGCGAACATCATAGGTGTTGTATGCCAACTCAAAACGACCGATGCCATCCAAGCCGATTACCCGCAATGCAAGCATGCTATCGTGTTGTCCATTAAGGAAGCGAAAGCCAAATGGAGCACCAAAGGTTCAACTTCTGCCGAAGAGAATGCTGCCGGATGGAAAACCTGGTGGATTGCCTATGGCTTGGCAGACTTAGGCACTACCAAAGCCGAAGATATTGACCAAACAGCACTCATGCCTACCGGCTACGAATATACCAAAGCATGGCTCGCCGTTCCGTCTAATCTTACCTTAGGCGGTTATATAGTGCCTGTTAAGGATGGATTTGAGGCGTATTATACGGCTTATGCCGAATCCAACGCCACTCCGGATGTGGCTACCGATTGGTTCGTGCCTTCGCTGCGTGAATGGCTCACCATCCAAGAATCGGAAACGGATATTGCCGCTTCCTTGGCACGCATCGACGCAACTCCCTTCGCATGGGCGGAAGGTGCAACGGTTTATTACTGGTCCTCTAACCTCAGGGCTGCAACATCCATGTGGACCTTCACCGGCAAAGACTCATCCTCTTCTGCCGACCTCTTCCATCCCGACTCCAAAGATTCGCGTATCTACCGTCTCACCTTCGCATTCTAAATGCCTATGAAACGACTTATAACCATATTACTCCTTTTGCCGTTCACCCTTTCGCCTTTATGTGCAACGAACTACTTTGTTGCTACGAACGGAAGTGATGCCAATAGCGGTAGTATAGATGCGCCGTTTGCCACGCTCAATGCAGCCTATGCATTGGTGCAACCCGGTGACACGGTGTATTTTCGCGGAGGCACGTACCTGCTTAGCGAAGATCAGATTATGTCACCCGCTTCCACCACCGGAACGGGGGTCTATACCTATGTCTTTGACCTCGTCAAATCCGGTAACCAGAATCGAGGACGTATCGTTTATGCCGGTTATCCGGGCGAACGACCGGTGTTCGACTTTAGTCAGATACTTCCCCAGACCCGCATATCCGGATTCTACCTCCATGGCTCCTATATCCATCTCAAGAACTTCGATATCGTAGGCATCACCGCCACGCTGCATGGTCATTACCAGTGCGAATGCATCTCCGCGCGCAACGGGTCGTGCTGCATCGTGGAGAACATAGCCATGCACGATAATATGGCTATCGGTTATTATGCCATCAAGGGACACCATAACATTGTGCTCAACTGCGATGCGTATAATAATATCGACGACTATTCGGCTTTCAAGAACGACTCGCTCTATAACATCTATAAGACAACAGGTACGATTCCCTCTAAGAGTACAACGGAAACACTCGGTGGTAACTGCGACGGATTCGGCTTCCATGCTACCCGCGAGATAGACACGGCAAACGTCTTCATCGGTTGCCGTGCGTGGTGGAACTCCGATGACGGATTCGATTGTATCAATTCCAAGACAGCCGTCACATGGGATAGCTGTTGGGCGTTCTATAACGGTTTCAAACCCGGAACAAACTCCCAAATCGGAGACGGGAACGGATTCAAAGCCGGTGGCTATGGTATGTCCACACCTTGTACTGGAACGCCGGCCGAAGAGTATGGTATTCCGCAACACATTATCCGTTATAGCATAGCATTCTATAACAAATCCAACGGATTCTATGCTAACCATCACCTTGGTGGCAACCTGTGGGAGAACAATACGGCGATGTATAACAATAAAAACTTCGACATGACTAACCGCAAAGAAGCCAATCAGACGGGTACGGCAGAAAACGTCAGAGGCTATGGTCATATACTCCGTCGTAACGTTTCTTACAACCCCAAAACGGACGGGGCACATTATACAACCATCGATTCTGCCTTATGCATGCTGGAAGATAATGCTATTGCGCAAACGTCTGATTTCCTCGATTGTACACGCCTGAGTTATACCAAACTGGCGAACATTGCCCTGTGTCGTTCCCGTCAAGCCGACGGTTCATTACCCTACACTCCCTTCCTGCGTGCGGCTGCCGAATCTTCACTATTTGCTAACCATCAAGGCGCACTCTTTGAGTATGTGCCGGATACAATAAGCGCTGTCACGATTAACGAGTCATTACCAACTATCCATAAGCAAGTGGTCAACGGTCGTATAGTAATCAGCCGTGATGGCGGATGGTATGATATATTAGGAAACAAACTATATTAATTACTTTAAACAATTTTAGTTATGAAAAATTTCTTTGAAATTAATCGTGCCCTTGTGGCTAAGAAAAAGATCTTTTCTATTTTCGCAGCAGTTCTCTTTGCTGCATCCATGAATGCGCAAACCCTCCCCTTTGGTGAAGGTTCAACAGGTGACCAAACCTATGGTGACGCACAGTTCTCAATGACCGTTGCAGGATGGAATGGAAACCACAGTGCTACGTCCGGTCGCTATTTCGGCACCGCTGAAAGTAATGCAAAAGTAACCGGTATGATTGCGTCCGGAGATGGAGCAATCGGCACAGAGACTCGTACATGGAGCATCACTTCCACCTATTCCGGAACGCTGGAGTTATACGTAATTAGTGCCAGCAGCAACGAGCGTCATATTACAGTGGGTGATGTAACGAAGGACACAGAAAAGGGACATGACGATGTAAACAATCGTGATTTCTATTCGGTACTATCTTTTGATATTTCTTACGGCGTTACCGAACTGAAAAGCAATGGTAGCATCTATCTCTACAAAGTAATCTTCACCTCCAACGGTGAGTCTGCTCCCACTCCGCGTGACACGGTCGCTGCATACGTACAAGGTGTTATCGAAGGGAACTTTGCTGTGACAAGCACGGATGACAAGGCGGCACTTGAATACACTACGAAATATAACAAAAACAAAACTTCTTGTACTGCAATGACCTTCACCACTTCAATTACTGCTACTAAAGACACCCTCACCGATCATTACTGCATGATCACTCCGGCGGAAGGCACATTCAAGGCAGGTGATATTGTTTCTTTCCAACCGTTCACAGTGATGGATTCTGCGGGTTACGCAGGCACCAAATACGGTAACATCCGTATGTTAGGCGGTGGTCAGGTTGGCGAAGCCTACAAAGCTACCAAACTGTATGAGACAGCTTCTTCCGCAACAGACAAGAGTGATGTGACCGATGGTCATGAGCAGGCGGGTGATGTCATGGTACACACCTACACCCTTACCGCTGATTGCGATGCGCTGTTCATTGGTCGTACAGGTAACACCCGCGTCAACGTCCTCTCGTTCGTAGTAACGCGTGCAAAAGCGGATGAACCGACTGCCATCGAATCCATCGAGACCCCGGCTCCCAAAGCTGTTAAGACCATCGAGAACGGTCGTATCGTCATCATCCGTAACAACGAGCGCTTTGACGTAACTGGTCGTCGTTGGTAATTATTTAACGTTTTACGCAGTAAAACCATTTTAACTATTTAACGTGACGTAGTCACCATTTTAACGATGCAAAATGTCTTTTGCGCAATAGATCTTGGCGCGACTTCCGGTCGCATCATCCTTTCGGAAGACGGTAGCACCTTGCAGGAGGTGTGCCGTTTCCCGAATGCGGTGGAGAATCGTGACGGACGCATCTTTTGGAACATCTCCTTGCTCTTCGACCATATCCGCAAAGGTCTCCGCGAACTCGCCCAACGATCCGACATACGCATCACCTCCATCGGTGTGGATACGTGGGGCGTGGATGTTGTCTTCCTCGATGCAAACGGTAAAGCACTCGCCGAACCCCGTGCGTACCGCGACCCCTATACTGCTGAGCGCATGGAGGAGTTTTTCTCCATCGTACCGCGCGAACGCATCTACGATAAGACCGGCATTCAGTTCCTCACCTTCAATACTCTCTACCAACTCTATGCCTGCCATTGCGAGCAGTACGAACCCTTCCTAAGAGCCGCATCGTACCTCTTTATTCCCGATTACGTCTCCTATCTGCTAACAGGTAACCAGGTCTGCGAATATACGGCTTTGTCCACTTCGCAACTGCTCAATCCGCGCACCAAAACCATTGATGCGGAACTGGTGCAAGCAGCCGGAGCGAACATCGCCTTCTTCCCGCCTATCGTTTATCCGGGCGAACAGATAGGTCTGCTCAAAAAAGAAGTGGCTGACTTCGGGTACGACATACCTGTCATAGCCGTCGCCGGACACGACACCGCCAGTGCCGTGGCTGCCGTGCCGCGTACCCACGAAGGTAAGAAAGTGGCATATCTCAGTAGTGGAACTTGGTCGCTCATGGGTACCGTCACCGATGAACCTGTCATCACCGACGAGAGCCTACGGCTCAACTTCACCAACGAGGGTGGAGTAGAAGGTACGACCCGTCTGCTCAAGAACATCACCGGTATGTGGATCCTGGAGCAATGCCGCAAAGAATGGGCTGCACAAGGCAAAGACTACTCCCATCCCCAACTCATCGAGATGGCTCAATCGGCTGAGGCGTACGAGATCTTTAATCCGGACGAGCCAAGATTCGCTAATCCTGCCTCCATGATTGAGCAGGTGATAAACGGTCACGACCTGTCGGATGCCGAGGTAGTAGCATCGATCTTCCATTCCCTGGCGCATCGCTACGGCGAAGTGTTTGCTATGCTCCAGTCACTCGTGCCCGAACCCCTTGGGGCACTCTATATCATTGGTGGCGGAGCACGCAATGAGTACCTCAACCAACTGACAGCCCAAGCGGTCGGCGTACCCGTGCTCATCGGCTCCACCGAATCTACCGCCCTCGGCAATATCCTCATCCAAAAGAATAGAAATTGTTCTTTGTAGTTGTTGTTTGTTGTTGGCTGTTGTTGACCTAAAAAATTTTTGGATAATTTTGGGACATTTTGGACTAAATAATTTAATTTTTTTTGACTTTTGTATGAAGCGCTTTTTGATTTTAATAATTGCTTGTTTGACCGTTTTATCAATCTCGGCGAGGAAGCCCAAACCCGCACCGCAGTTATGGCCGGACGGCACTCCTATCGATGCATGGTTCATGGACACCACCCGTGTGGATGTTCTGACCCTTGGCCATCAGTACCGCCTCACCGACTACGGCATCTTTGCGGACGGCACGCTCCAAACAGACAAGATTCAAGCGCTCATTGACCGTATAGCTTCCAAAGGTGGAGGTGTGCTTGTCGTACCATCCGGCGTGTACATGACAGGTGCACTCTTCTTTAAGCAAGGCGTGCACCTGCATCTCACCGAAGGTGCCATCCTCAAAGGCTCGGATAACATCGCCGACTTCCCGCTCCTCAAGACCCGTATCGAAGGCGAGACTTGTCTCTATTTCTCTGCCCTCATCAATGCCGATCATTTGGACGGCTTCACCATAACAGGTTCCGGCACCATCGACGGAAACGGACTCAAGTACCACCAGGCCTTCTGGCTGCGTCGCAAGTGGAACCCCCAATGCACCAACAAAGATGAGCAGCGTCCGCGACTTGTGTATATCTCCAACTGCTCCAATGTGGCCATCGAAGGTATCCGCCTCCAGAACTCCCCCTTCTGGACCACCCATATCTATCGCTCCAACCATGTGCGCATCCAAGGCGTCTCCATCTATTCACTCTCTGCACCCGATACGCAGAAAGGCCCGTCTACCGATGCCATCGACCTCGATGTGGTCGAAGACATCGTGGTGCGTCGCTGTTACATGTCCGTTAATGACGATGCCATTGCTATGAAAGGCGGTAAAGGACCATGGGCGGACGACCCCGCTAAATCCGAAGGGAACGGTGCCAACCAACGCGTGCTCGTAGAAGATTGTGTCTATGGCTTCTGCCACGGTTGTCTCACATGCGGCTCCGAATCCATCCACAACCGCAACATCCTCATACGACGCATTCAGGTCGATAAAGCCGAACGACTCCTCTGGCTCAAGATGCGTCCGGACACCCCGCAACGTTATGAGTATATCACGGTCGAAGATATCACCGGTAATGTCAACTACGGACTCTACATCAAACCCTGGACGCAGTTCTATGACCTCAAGGACCGTCAAGACATACCCCTCAGTTATGCCGATCATATCACGCTCCAACGCATCGC
>Ga0310696_10002272_pt1 | contig 25835 bp, 19 predicted proteins | sample AusTroGonzalo_MG_4_FD_203885 | JGI IMG/M metagenome (GOLD analysis project Ga0310696, IMG submission 203885) | Bovine rumen microbial communities from tropical cattle in Woodstock, Queensland, Australia - Gonzalo_02 (v2) (version 2) | ecosystem: Host-associated > Mammals > Digestive system >...
GTTCAGCCTTGAAAGTCTGGATGACGTTGCCGTTTTTATCTTCAATTTTTGTGATAAAGATAGGCTGGATGTAGACTCCTTTGTTGGCGAAGGTGCTCATCGCGCCCACCATCTCGTAAAGTGAGAGGTCGCACACGCCGAGGCATATCGAAGGCACCTCCGGGATGTCGGATTTCACGCCCATCCTGCGAGCCATCTGAATGGTGGCCTCCGGACCGAAACGTTTCATCAGATAGGCCGAGATGCGGTTGTTGGAATGTGCCAACGCCCAGCGTAACGTCACCTCTTCGCCGAACTTGTTCTTGCCCGAGTCTTTTGGTTCCCAGAACTTGCCGTCAGGCATTTGAATGCTATAGCTGATGTTAGGCACCTTGGTGCACGGGGTGTATTCGCCCTCCTGCATCGCCAAGGTGTAAAGGAACGGCTTGAATGTCGAACCAACCTGACGTTTTGCCTGCGTCACGTGGTCGTACTGGAAGAAACGGTAGTCGTTGCCGCCCACATATGCCTTCACGTGGCCTGTGCCTGTCTCCACCGACATCAGCGCCGACTGCAGGAAGAACTTGTAATAACGTATCGAGTCCATCGGGGTGAACACCGTGTCGATGGGGCCTTCCCACGAGAACACCGTCATCGGGATAGGGGTGTTGAAGTTGGCTATGATGGAATCCATCGGCCAGCCTGCTTTCTTCAGCACACGGTAACGCTCCGAGCGTTTCATCGAGAGTATCATGATGTTGTCGACATCTTCTTGTGTCGGGAGCACAAATGGGGCCTTGGGGTCGCCTTTCCAATGGCGGTAAAACGCCGGCTGGAGGTCCAGGGCCAGGTGTTCGCGCACCGCTTCCTCGGCATATTGCTGCATGCGCGAGTCGATGGTGGTGTAGATGCGCAGACCGTCTTTGTATATGTTATATGGCGTGCCGTCGACTTTGTAATGTGTCTTCGCCCAGTCGTGCATCCATCCTCTCAAGAACTCACGGAAATACGTGGCCTGCCCCGAACGGTGGTCGATCACACCGAAATGCGACAAGTCGATGGGCAGCTGCGACACCGAGTCACAGGTCGCCTCATCGATGTAGCCGTTGGTCTCCATGCGTTTCAGCACGAGGTTACGACGCCATAATGCGTTGTTGGGGTTACGTTTTGGGCTGAATTTCGTAGGTGCGTTGACCACGCCGGCGAGCAATGCCGCCTCCTGAAGGTTGAGGTCAATAGGCTCCTTGCCGAAAAACGTCTCCGCCGCCTTCTTGATGCCGTAGGCGTTATGTCCGTAAAACACAGTGTTGAGGTACATCGCGATGATCTCGTCTTTCGAATAGTTGTATTCGAGCTTCGTCGCCGTCACCCATTCTTGGAACTTACGTATCACGAGCTGCGACTTGCTCAGGTTCTCGCCGCGAGGGAAGAGGTTCTTCGCCAGCTGCTGCGTCAGAGTGCTGCCACCGCCTTGGTCCGAGTTGCCCGTCGCCACACCTTTGGCAACCCTGAAAAGCGCTTTCATGTCGATGCCGCTGTGTTCGTAAAAACGTACGTCTTCGATGGCCACGATGGCATTGACAAGATATGGCGAAATGTCCTCATAGCTCACGTTGGAACGGTTTTCGATGTAATAGGTGCCCAGAAGCTTGCCATCGTCAGAGATGATCTCGGTGGCGAGGTTCGTCTCAGGGTTCTCCAGCTCCTCAAAAGTGGGCATGTCGCCAAACCATTCGTGCGTGATGCCGTGGAAAAGCAGGTAAACAGAGAAGCCAAAAAGCACAAAAAGCGTCCACAGGACTATCAGATAGACCTTGATATCTCTTTTCTTATATTGTTTCTTTTTAGCCATAACTTATTGTTTTTCAAAGCTTAAGCCGATGTCGGTGATGCCTTTCAGGACATCGTCGCGCATCGCCTGCTCAATCTCAAAATGATAAACTCCGCTCAACGGGAAACGCAGTGCTGGATTCAACAATATACTGGCCGACCTGATGGTGCCGCTGCCTTTGCTCATCCAGCTGCCGTCGGGACGCGCCAAAGTGCACTCGATGGTGTCGTGGGTGACGTTGCCGTTAGGGAATTCAGTATGCAAAAAGACATAAAGATTGCTATAGCGATAGTTTTCTAAATGCCTGATATTCAGATAGAAAGCATAGTCTGCCAAGGTGTCGTTGACCGTCAAATCGAAATATGGGATCATACGGTTGTCCCACTTCGCATCAGGTATCACGACGCTGTCGTTGAACAGCTTGTCGTTGCCGCACGAGACAAGCAAAATCGCTAAAAATGCAATATATAATACTCTCTTCATATTCATTGTGTATCGTCATTTCGAGCGAAGTCGAAAAATCACCGCCATTTGAATAGTTCCGTATCAATCATCTGCCGGAGATTTATTCGCTTTTAGCGAATGCTTTCGCTTCGCTCAGGTCTTCATTCCACTCCGTTCCAGTCGAAATGACGTGTGTGTCATTCAAGTTTTGAAAGATCTGCTGGCTTGCCTTCTTCACCGTAGTCGTTGTTCTTCTGTTCCTTGATGAACGCGAAGTCCTCCAGCTGCTCAGGAAGCACGCCTTTCTTGTTGTCATCGATGATCTGCTTCACCTTCTCAGCCGGGATCGCAAACATATTGTTACGGTCAAACGGGTAAGAATACCACATCAGGCCTTTGAAGATATCGATTTTCTGATAGATGCCGTCGCCTTTCTTTGTCTTCAGCACCACGCGGTTGTCGGGGAACGCTTTCAGAGCGTCGACGTAGGTCTCGTACTCGTAGTTGAGGCAGCATTTCAGCTTGCCACACTGACCGGCGAGCTTCTGCGGGTTAGGCGAGAGCTGCTGTACCCTTGCCACGTTGGTCGTAACCGACTGGAAATCAGTGATCCATGAGGCGCAGCAGAGTTCACGGCCGCATGAGCCTATGCCTCCCAGCTTCGCCGACTCCTGACGGAATCCAATCTGACGCATCTCCACACGTACATGGAACTCCTCTGCCAGTTTCTTGATTAGCTCACGGAAGTCGACGCGACCGTCGGCGGTGTAGTAGAAGATAGCTTTTGTCCTATCGCCTTGATACTCAATGTCGTTAAGCTTCATGTCGAGTTTCAGGCCCGATGCGATCTCACGGCTGCGGTACAAGGTGTGGTCTTCCTGACGGATGGCCTCGAGGAACTTCTCCACGTCGTTGATACGTGCGCGACGGTATATCTTCTTGAGCTCCGCGACAGGGGTGTTGTTTTTCTTGCGTTTGCGTTGTTTCTCGATGAGCTCGCCTACCATGGTCACGATGCCGATGTCGTGTCCGATGGCTGTCTCCACCGCAACTAATTCACCCTCAAGGAGATTCATCTCCGAAGGGTAGCTGTAGAAATCCTTACGGTCGTTCTTGAAACGCACCTCTGCAATCATCAGGTCGCCCTCTTTCGGGGTCTCGTTCTCGAAGTCCTTGAGCCAGTTGAAGCTGTCAAGTTTACACTGTCCGTGACGCAACACGTTGCTTGCGAACTCGTATTTGTCGGCTTTGATGCGGCATCCGCGGTGGAAGTCGTTGGTGAGCGTCTTTTTCATGTCGTCGTGCAGCGGCCATGTCGCCTTAAACTCCACGCCATCGTCCTGCTTGTTCACCATCTGATCTTCCATCTCCTCGTCCTTCATGTTGAATTTTTGAGGTGCCGATTTCAGCAGACTGTCAACATCTTCGGTTGTTTCCGTTATATTTTCGTCGAGAATTTCTTCTTCGTTCAAATCTTTATCTAAATCTTTTTCTTCCATAAACAAAATTTATCCAATATAAATAACTTGCAAAGATAGTGAAAATTATATTACGAGCCTTTATTTTTTGTAATTTTGCGGCATGAAGCGATTTTTTGGCGAAAAACAGGAAAACGACGAGCAGCAGCGTAGCCAACGTTATCTGATGATGACGCAAAGTCCTGTGCGTCAGCTGGTTATGAAAATGGCCCTGCCGACCATCATCGCCATGATGACCACCGCTTTGTATAATATTATCGACGCTTATTTCGTGGGACATATCTCCACCGAGGCTACTGCGGGTGTCGGAGTGTCGTTTGCCTACATGACTTTCATCAACGCATTCGGTTTTTTCTTCGGTCATGGTTCGGGCAACTACATCTCCACGGCGCTTGGCGCGAAACAGTATGGCGACGCCGAGAAGATGGCGGCCACGGGTTTCCTCTCGTCGATGGGACTGGGCACGATAGCCGCTGTGGTAGGTCTTTTCTTTCTATCTCCGCTTTCGCAAATGATGGGCGCAACGCCCGAGATCTTGCCGTATGCTAATGATTATCTGATATTTATCCTCATCGGAACGCCTTTTATGATGTCGTCGCTGACGCTGAACAACCAGCTGCGACTGCAAGGCAATGCCAAATATGCCATGATCGGCATATCCACCGGAGCGGTGCTGAATATAGTGCTCGATTTCCTGTTTATCTATGTTCTCGAGATGGGTGTCGCGGGTGCCTCGTTGGCCACCTGCATCAGCTGGATTGTCAGCTGGGCGATGCTGTTTGTGGGCACCACGATGAGCGGCAACGTGCATATAAAACTTAAGAATTTCAACCCTTCGTGGCAGGGCTATAAAGATATCTTCAAAGGAGGGAACCCTTCGCTGGCAAGGCATTTCTTTGTGTGCGTCAGCACCATCATGCTCAACAGATATGCTGCTTATTATGCTGCTCCAGGCGCTGAGGCGAGCGCCATCGCCGCCTTCGCGATAGTGGCGCGTATCATGATGTTCGCCTTCTCCATCATCCTCGGAGTGGGGCAGGGCTTCCAACCCGTGTGCGGCTTCAACTACGGCGCCGGGCTGCACGAACGTGTACGACAATCGTTCGTGTTCACCGTCGAACTGTCGACTATCATATTGATAATCATGTCGATAACATTTGCGATATTCGCTCCTGACCTTATAAGGTTTTTCAGAAGCGAAGACCCTGAACTTATAACAATAGGCTCTGAAGTGCTCAGATGGCAATGTTTGTCGTTTCCGCTCATCGGGCTGAGCACCGCCACCAACATGATGTATCAGACCACTCGTAAGACGTTGATAGCCACTCTGTTATCGATGGGACGACAAGGCATATTTTTCATCCCGACCATCGTGATCCTGCCTCATATTATAGGCTTTCAAGGTGTCGAGATGACACAAGCCATCGCCGATGCCCTGACGTTTTTGTTGGCATTGCCGTTCGCAATAAAAGAGTCTTTAGTCGCTAGTCGTTAGACTTTAGTACTAATAACTAAAGACTAGCGACTAAAATAAGCAAGCATCAAGTGCCGCTTTGATCGCCTCTTTGTCGAGTTTCTGCCCGATAAACACTATCTTCTCCATTCTGTCGCCGTACTCCTCGTCCCAGTCTTTGAGGATGCTTGGGTCGCGCTCGATGAACTGCTGGAGCTCTTCTTTCGAGGCAGTCGCGAACCAATAGCCGGCTTCCGAGAGTTTCTTCTGCTTGCCTGCGGTCTCGAAGATGTACGACATGTCCTGATTGTCAGCGAAATAGCACAGTCCTTTGCAGCGGATGATGTTCTTCGGCCAGTTGTTCAGCACATAGTCGTTGAATTTCAAAGTGTCGAAAGGTTTTCTGTTGAAATAAACGTATGTTCCGATGCCATATTCCTCAGCCTCGCCCTCGTCTTCATCGTGATGATGGTGGTGATGTTGAGACGCATGGCCATGCGTCTCTTCATGGTCATGTTCGTGTTCTTCATCGTCATGTTCGTCATGGCCTTCAAGAATTTTTATCCAGCCTGCTGAGCCTGAGACATCGTTATAATCAAACATATACGTGTCGATGATTTTGTCGAGGTCGACGTTGGCGTAGTCGCATTCGAGGATCTGAGCGTCAGGAGCGAGGTTTTTCACGATCTGGCGGATACGTTCGAGCTCTTTGGGCTCCACCTCCGACACCTTGTTCAATATCACAATGTTACAGAACTCGATCTGCTCGATCACGAGGTTTTCGATGTCTTCCTCGTCGATGTTCTCGTTTTTGAGGCTCTCGCCGCATGCAAACTCGTCTTTCATGCGCAGTGCGTCGACCACTGTCACTATGCAGTCGAGGCGTGGGGTGCCAAACTGTGTGTATTCCTTGCCCATCTGCGGTATTCCGGCGATGGTGCGTGCTATCGGCTCAGGCTCGCAGATGCCGCTCGCCTCGATGACGATGTAGTCGAAACGCGCCATCTTCATGATGTCGTTGAGCTGCTCGATGAGGTCCATCTTGAGAGTGCAGCAGATACATCCGTTCTGCAACGCCACCAGGCTCTCGTCTTTCTTGCCTACCACGCCGCCTTTCTGGATGAGGTCGGCATCGATGTTCACCTCGCCTATGTCGTTGACAATCACTGCAAATTTGATACCTTTCTTATTCGAAAGGATATGGTTTACCAATGTGGTTTTTCCGCTTCCGAGATAACCGGTCAGAAGTAGGACCGGAGTTTCCATTCTACTCATATATTTTATTTTTTAATTTTTTTCGATTTGCAAAAATACAAAAAATCTAATGGCCAATGGCTAATAGCTAATGGCTTTTTTTATAATTTTGCAGCCTGTATGAAAAAGTCATTCGGACATATTGCCTGTTTCTTCGCTTATGCGATTTTCGGCTTTAACATCATCATATGCAAGGACTTGACAAACCTTGCACTGATATCGCCATTGGGCTTGTTCTGTTTCCGTGCGGCTGGTGCAGCCTTGCTTTTTTGGCTAGTGTCGCTGTTTCTTCCAAAGGAGAAGGTCGATAGACAGGACTTCCCGCGTATCTTTGCCGCTTCTATGCTTGGACTTTTCATCACGCAGATCACTTTTTTGAAGGCGATAACGTTGACAACGCCTCTCGACACGAGTATCATCACTGCGATAACGCCAATTTTCACCATGTTTGTGGCCGCTGTAGTGCTCAAGGAGCCTATCACCTTGAAGAAAGCTGGTGGTGTGGCGCTGAGTTTTGTGGGTATCATCTTCTTGATACTCAATACAGTACGTGTCGGCAGCGGCGGTGTCACCGAGACCAAGCCCCTTGGCATAGTGTTCATGATCATCAACTGTTTCGTGTGGGCTTGTTATCTTGGAATCTTCAAGCCGCTTATCGCGAAATACAGCGTGGTGACGTTCATGAAATGGATGTTCCTTTTCTCGGCGATAGTCGCCATCCCATTGGATATCAAAGAGTTGGTGCATCTCAACATGACTGCGATGCCATCGAAATATCTTTTGGAGCTTGGTTACATTATTGTGTTTTCGACTTTCACGGCTTATTTCCTCATCCCGATAGGGCAGAAGACGTTGCGACCTACGGTTATCAGCTTGTATGGTTATCTTCAGCCTATCATCGCCACTGTGATGAGTATTGTGATGGGCATGGATACCCTTACCTGGCAGAAGGTGTTGGCCGCGGCTCTTGTCTTCACAGGAGTGATTTTAGTTAACAAGAGTAGGGCAGCACAATAATCACTCCCCGTCATTTCGACCGGAGCCGCTAGGCGTAGTGGAGAAATCTCCGCCATTTGAATACAACGAAAATATTCATTTGCCGGTGATTTCTCCATTTCGCTTCGCTACAGTCGAAATGACGAGAGGAGAGTTACTTCTCGCGTTTGCGGAGCATGTATGCACCACCCAGTGCGGTGAGCACCAACAATCCGCTGCCCAGTGGAGCTGTCACGTCGTCGGTTAGGCCGTGTGAGCCTGGGAGTGTAGGGATGTCGACACCATTTCTGTCGAGGCCATTGCCTAAATCATCCCAGTCATTGAAGAAACTGTCGCGTTGTGCGTTGGCGCCGAGGCCCATCGCAATAATCAATGCTGCTGCTAATAATATCTTTTTCATTTTGTAATCCTTTCCATTTAATGTTATCTAACAACAATCTTTTGTGTCTTAACTTCGTCACCGACCATTCTGAAGATGTACATACCTGTTGCAGGGATGTTCACTGTCTGGATGCCGTTGACTTGGGTGTTCATCACCATGCGGCCTGTTGCGTCGAACACTTGGAGTTCGCCGTTGCCGTTGACGATGATGTCGCTGCCGTTCTGGTAAGCGAAGATGTCGTTGGCTTCTATCTCGTCGATGTTTGCGTTTGCCTTAAACATGAGTGTGAAGCGTGCAGCATTGTCGTGACCTGATGCGATGAAGCTATAGCTTGGCTCGAGGAGCAAGTCGATGTCTTCATGCAACACGTTGTCGATCAAGTGTAGATATTCAACATCAAGTTCGTTAGCCTTGACGGTGATAGTGTATGTGCCGATATTCTTAGTCTGGAAGCATACTGGCATTGAAGCCGAGAGGTTTTCAACTCTTGCAGCGGCATAGTCTTTATTGTTGTTCATCACATAGACTTTCGGACTGTCGGTGTTGAGAGTCATCTTGCGTAAGGTGTTACCGTTAGCAATATTGATGTAAGCCATATCATTGAATGACTCATTACCAACAGCGATGCTGATGTGGCCGTTATTCGTCGAGCGACCTTTTGCAGTGCTCGGATTGAATACCAGTTTCTGGTTTTCGGCTGTTGCCTGAACCATGAATCCTTGGCCAGGTTTGATAGGATAAGTGGCAATTTCACGTGCAACGAGTTCGCTACCGCCTTCAACAACAAAGTAATTTGTGAGATAGCTGTCGCCAAGTTTCACATCGCCGCTTGTGAGGTTGCGTGTGAACGGGTTGCCCATGAGGTTGAAGCCCTTCATGTTTGCAAGTGTGCATTCATAGCTCAAATCTTTTTCGACTTCGGCGTTGGTGGCTTTCATGGTGCCGGCGAAAGATCCCTGCTTATCTGCAGAAGTTGCGTAGAGATAACCGACACCTTGTTCGAATGTAGTGATGCCATTTGCAGGGACTTTTTCGTTGCGCCATGTATAGTTGGCTTCGTCGTATGCATAGAAGTCGTAGTTTGCAGTTGTTGTCACAACAGAGACATTGGCGCCGTCAACAGGAGAAGCGATTGTGTACCAGCCGCTTACACTCTTTGTGTTCGGCCATGTAGTTGCCTTGTAATCTTTAAGTAATGTGGCTGCCACATCGCCTGTATGGATAAGTTGTCCGCCGTCTTCGATGACAAGTTTATCAGCGTTAGTGTTTGTGCCGACAAATGTTACAACAGATCCGCTATGTACTGTGACGGAATGAGTAGCAAGAGCATCGCTGTCGATAGTCACATCACCATAAGTGTCGTATTCAGTACTTGCATGGATGTTGCCAAAGCCGACATTGCCGGTGCTCTTAGTGAATATCCATCTGATATATTTCGTCTCATTAGGAAAGTCAATGATTGTAAAGGTTTTGACAGAATTAGTGATATCGGCTTTTGTGTAAGTGACCTTGGTGTTATAATCAGTGCCATTGGATGAATATTGTACAGCGAAAGAGCCACTTGTGAAACTATTGCCCTTGATGTCGTATGACAATGAAACAGGAGCTTCGTTGAGATGCAAAACAACCCAGTCACCAGTATCGTCAAATCTCAAGTTTGCTGTACTGCTATAGTCGTTGCCAAGACCGTTTTCTGTTAAGCCGGCGGTGGTTTCAATAGCGTTTTTGCCTCCAGTGAATGTAAATGGTATTGTCGCATAATCAACTTTGCTTTGAGTAACAGTAACATTCTTGTTTGCAGCATTAGGATAGCTGAGAGTAATAGTACCTTCACGATTATCTGTTGTGCTTGTATTAGGAGTTGTTACGAATGTAACCTTTTCAGCCGTTACATTGATATTGCTAATCCATCCGTCTGTAGAACTTGCTGTAAGTTGTCCAGTGCCTGGATTAACAATAGAATAATCAAATTCACCGTAAGTATCAGTACTACTTAAATCTATAGAGTTCTGAGCAATAATCATTGGGTCTGAACCAGTGCTAATTGTATATGAAATGTAGTAGCATTTTACACCTTTGGAGATACCTGTAACAGTAACAGTTAATACAGTGCCTGTTGCCGATGAGGTATTTTCAATGATAACATCTGAACCTCCACTTAATGAACCAGAGCCAACAGTTGTTTCACCTACTTTTAAAGTAACTGTACCAGCTGTACCACTAAAACCACCAAATTTTGCAGAGAACGCTGTAAACATTGTAGATTGTGCGAGTGTTGTTGTGAAGGTAATAGTTGTGGCTGGGCTGCCAGATGAACCTACTTGAGAATAAGCGGCATTTTGGGTGAAACTTGTAGTACCAACAGTTGTAATTGTCCATGTGTTGCCAAAACTGTCGTCACCTGTAACTGAAGCTTCATTGATTTTGGTACCGTTATTACCAAATACGATAGAACCTGTTGTGATCTCTGTCCATTGTGCTGTAAAAGCTACTGCTGCTGAAACGGTATATTCGGCATTGGCTTCATAAGTTGTTGTACCGTCGTTCCATCCAGCGAAATCCCATCCAGCTTTTGTTGCTGAAGGTAAGTTGTATGTGCCAGCTGTTTTTTCCTCGTTAATGGTTGCAAAATCAGCGTTTGGAACGAATGTACCGCCATCTACATCAAAAGTTACAGCGTAAGTTGGTGCAGCTTGGTTTATGGTTACAAGGTTAGAATATGTAAAATGCTCTCCATCAGTTGTGCCATATACCTTGAAATAAGCTGTGCGGGAAGCGCCTTCGTTTTCTTCTACTAAATACTCAACAACGGTGTTGTCATCATTTTTGATGTTTGCGGTAATCCAACCATAAGTTGCAGATGTTGTTCCATCTGATTCATAAAAAGCAACATCCGCAAGAATATCTTCAACATCACCAATATTTGTATAAGTTGCTGTTAAAGTACTTTCTACACCTGCGGCTATAACATCCACTTCAGCAGGAGTAACCGTGATTGTTGGCACAGGTAGATTGATGGTGTATGCTGCTGTTGCGATTTCACTGTCGTTCATGCCTTCTTTAACAGCAATAGCTTTGATAGTTTTTGTTTCAGCAACTTCAATTGGTCCGGTGTATTGTGTGCTAGAAGTTGTAGGGTTGTTGCCATTTGTTGTGTAATAAATGGTTGCACCTTCTGTTGCGCAAGCTATTGTAACACTTTGTACAGATGTATATGTACCAGCAGCGGGATTGAAAGTTGGTGTATCAACAGTAGGTAAGACAACTTCTACAAGGTCATTAGCATTACGTGGCATGATTTCCTTTGTATTATTGTATTGTGCATAAACACCTGTGATGTTATATGTGTTGCCAACTGTAGGATTAGTGAAATCATATAGCGAATTGTAAAGTTGGATGCTTGTTGTACCATCAGTAAGGAAATACTTGTTATTGTTAGATGTACAAGTTAGATTCTCATAGTGTAACAAAGTACCAGTATTAACACCTGTAAGATCAGCCATGGCAATACTGGCAGGTGTAACTGTGCCTCCTGTGGTAATCGTTAAGTCTGCAGTAACCACATTGAGAAGTTCGGCAGCACCATTGTACAATTTTAATGTACATGATACATTTACGCCAGAGAGGATGCTTCCTGCCGAGAATGTGGAGCTCATGTCTGATGTGTAATACATAATGAAACCATTGCCGTTGTTATCAGTAACATACACATTTTTCCCATTGGTCGAAACACCTGAAACCACCCAATTGTCAAATGTTACATAGACGTTAGTCTCTGTAGTTGTAGCAGCTGTAAATAGTTCAGGGATAGTCGTGTAAACCACATTAGGATTGCCAGCCTGTGTCACTGTTACATTCTTTGTAACTGTCTCTGTTGTATTGTATGTGTAAGTAAGAGTCACGGTTGCTGAACGCTCAGCAGAGGCGGGGTTTGCTGAACATGTGAAAGGTACTGTTTCACCAACGGTACCAACTGTAAGCCAATCGCCAGTGGTTAACGCTGCGCTTAATTCACCACCACTAACAGGGTTGTTGATTTCATAAGCAATTGAACCGTTTGTGGCGTCGTAAGCGATGTCAACGTTTGATGCAGTGATTGAAGGAGTTGTGCTGCCGCCAGTTTCATAAGTTACTACGATAGCATCTTCAGCAGCCAAGTAGTTAGATCCACTTGCAACTTTGCCATTCTGATAGAATGCAAAGTATGTAAAATTGTCTGATGCACCTGGTGTCCAAGTTATAGTTTTACTTGTACTATTCCATGTTCCAGCAGTTCCTCCTGTAGTAGAGGAAATTTCCGATGATCCTCCAATAAACTTGAATCCAGTCGCATCAGTTACCGTTAAACTAGAGAAAGTAATAACTACTTGTGTAATTCTGCCTGCAAAAGCACTTGAGTTATAAAATCTAAACTCTGAAGCAGCTGATCCTTGATTAGTCTTAACTTGTAGAGTTTTTGGGTTCCATTGATTCATTTTCCATGTAACACCCTCATAGGTAAACTCAGTTAAAGTAGTGATGTAGGATGTTGCAGAGCTTCCTGTGCTTGTTTGGTCTGGTGTCAAGCTATAGGTAGCAGTCGTCTGTCCCCACGCCCTTCCAGGCTGGACAATCATTGTCAGCAGCGCCAACGCTGCAATCAGTAAAGTAAATTTTCTTTTCATGTTGTTTATTTTTTGTTGTTAATCTAAATTGCTTGTCAATTTTTACCTAATAAGGTAATTTGCAAAAATAAGAATTATTTTAATTAGGTGTAAGGAATTTTTTAAAAAGTTTTCAGGGCCTTACCTACCTTAAGCGGCACCAGCGGCGGCACCCCTAGAGTCTCTAGTGCCGTCGCGCTTGGTACAGTCGTTCACTAAACCCTCCATTCTTCTTGAAGTCTTCCTCCAATCGCTTCAGCTGCCTGAATAACATGTAATCTTCTTGGCGCAAAAGCACAATAGCCATGTTAGCTATGGTTTCCGGCGGACTTCTTCGCACTTTGTTCATGTAAAATTCAGAGTCATAACACTCACGACCGAGCCGTTGCATGGCTTCTTTTTCAACCGAACCATCAGCCCATTGAATGTGCCCGTGCACTCTGAGGTAATCCTCATAATCCTCAAGCAATTCTTGGAAACTCGCTTTTGCTACATTGATCAGTTTTATCTCGGTTTTTGCTGAAGTCGGAGCAGCCGCACATCCCTCCACGATGTTCTGCTTCCCACTACGCGCCGCCTGTACCATCTGATCAACAGTGCGGTCCCTCTTTCCCAAATAAGTTTTGCAGAAATAATACGTGATGTCGTAAATAATCACAGCTTTCTGATAAGTCAGCAAATTCTTGTAATTCCCAATATTAGGTATAATCTCGTTTTCCATACTTAATCCTTTTTTTAACAGTTAAAAGTTTTTTACCTCCTCCCAAATCGCAAAATTAAAACCACTCCCAAGAATTAGTCGTATGAAAAACGACTAAGTTTTCAACACCTTTGTAAATACCAATAAAATCAGTGCCTCACAAATGCCATAACCGAAGTTTCTATGCCTTTTTATTGTTAATAAATTTTAATTAAAAATTTTTAACATTTCATCGAATTAGTAGTAATTAAAAAGGATTTCTCGACTTCACTCCGTTCCGCTCGAAATGACAGACCAATCTGTGAAATCTGTTCGCTTGCGAACCAAATCAACTGCGGAAAAATTCGAGGAAGAAAAAAATCTGTTTAATCTGTGAAATCTGTGAGACAAAAAGAAAAAATTCTTATCTTTGCAGCAAATTTTCGAAAATTTTAAATATCATGAGTAACCAGAAAAAACTTTTTGAGGAATTTCCTCCGGTGACCACCGAACAATGGGAAGCAGTCATCGAAAAAGACCTCAAAGGAGCCGATTACAACAAGAAACTTGTCTGGAAAACAGCCGAAGGTTTCCAGGTGAGGCCGTACTATCGCGCTGAGAATCTGAAGGATATCCCGTGGCTCGACACGAAACCAGGGGAGTTCCCTTACATCCGCAGCACGAAACCCGAAGGTAACGACTGGCTCGTTTGTGAGGATATCGTGGTCGGCAACGACTACCACGAGGCAAACCGTAAAGCTCTCGACGCCCTCAACCGCGGCGCCACAGCACTGTCATTCCGCCTCGAATACGACAAGGCCTACGACGCTGTCGAGATATCAGGCCTCCTCAACGGAATAGTAGCAGAAGCAGTCGAGATAACCTTTTACAACAACAAATATCATCTCCCGCTCCTTGAGATGATGTCGAAGATCCCAGGCATCCACGGATCGCTCAACTACGACCCGCTCACACGTTATATCCGTCGCGGAACATGGTTCATCACAGAGAACACCGACATGGAACTCGCTGCAATACTTACAAAAGCCGAGATCCCTGGTGTCCAGACCATCGGTGTCAACGCCCATGTGTTCACCAACGCTGGTGCCACAATCTCTCAAGAGATGGGTATCGCCCTCGCAGAAGGTGTCGAATATATCGAACAGCTGCAGGCTAAAGGCATGACAATCGACGAGATCGCCCCGAAGATGCGCTTCAACGTCGCCGTCGGCCAGACCTACTTCATGGAGATGGCCAAGCTGCGCGCCTACCGTATGCTTTGGGCCGAAATCCTCAAGGCTTACGGCGCAAAAGAAGAGAACTGCAAGATCCGTATCCACGCCTTCAACGCGTTGATTAACATGAGCTTGTACGACCCGTACGTCAACATGCTGCGTACCACAACGGGTACAATGTCGGCTATCCTCGGCGGTGTCGACTCGTTCTCAGTCACCCCATTCGATGCCACATTCGAAGAGGCGACCGAATTTGCAGATCGTATCTCACGCAACCAGCAGCTCATCCTCAAGGAAGAGTCGCATTTCGACAAGGTCGCTGACCCGGCTGCAGGCTCGTATTACATCGAGAATCTTACAGAAAGTATCGCCACAGCGGCATGGAACGTGTTCCTCCAGATCCAGGAAGAAGGCGGCTACCTCGCTGCAGTGCGTAAAGGCACAATCCAAAATATCGTGAAGGAAAGCGCTGCCAAACGTTTCAGCAACGTGGCAACACGCCGCGAGACCATCCTCGGCACCAACCAGTTCCCGAACTTCACCGAGACAATGAAGTTCAACCCGGCCGAATGGGTGTTCAAACCGAGCTGCAAACGCGAGGCTAACGCCGAAGTCGACACCATCGACACCTTCCGCGTGGCTCAGCAGTTTGAGACAATGCGTTATGCAACAGACGTCTACGCAAAAGACCACAAACGCCCGACAGCATGGATGTTCACATACGGTAATCTCGCCATGCGTAAGGCTCGCGCCAACTTCGCATCGAACTTCTTCGCATGCGCAGGCTTCGAAGTGGTCGACAACCCTGGCTTCAAGACCCTTGAAGAAGGCATCGCAGCGGCACGTCAGGTGAAACCTGAGATCTTGGTCATCTGCTCATCCGACGAGGAATACGGCGAAGGCAACGCCCTCAAGATCTACGAAGAACTGAAAAACGAGACCATCGTGGTGCTCGCCGGTAACCCTGAAGGCACCGCCGACATCCTCAAAGAAGCCGGCCTCGAATACTTCATCCACGTCAAGAGCAATGTCCTTGAGACATTATTGAGTTTCCAGAAGAGATTAGGTATAACAAAATAAGAAAGGAGTAAGCAATGAAACCAGATTTCAAGAATATAAACATCAACGCTATACCTAAGTCAAATATCAAAGCTGATTACAAGCCTGACTGGGAGACTGTTGAACATATCAACGTGAAGCCGGCTTATACGGCTGAAGACCTTGAAAATATGGAGCACCTCAACTATGCAGCAGGTATCGCTCCTTATCTCCGTGGACCTTATTCCACGATGTATGTGATGCGTCCTTGGACCGTCCGTCAGTATGCCGGTTTCTCGACAGCTGAAGAGTCGAACGCATTCTATCGCCGTAACATCGCCGCCGGTCAGAAAGGTCTGTCAGTGGCATTCGACCTTGCTACACACCGTGGCTATGACGCTGACCATGAACGCGTTATGGGCGACGTCGGTAAGGCTGGCGTGTCAATCTGCTCCGTCGAGGATATGAAGGTCCTCTTCGACCAGATCCCATTGAACAAGATGTCCGTCTCCATGACAATGAACGGCGCCGTGTTGCCAATCTTGGCATTCTACATCGTCGCAGCTCTGGAGCAGGGCGCAAAATATGAGGAACTGCAAGGTACCATCCAGAACGATATCTTGAAGGAGTTTATGGTGCGTAACACCTATATCTACCCACCTGAGTTCTCAATGCGTATCATCGCTGATATCTTCGCTTTCACCTCACAAAACATGCCTAAGTTCAACTCGATCTCAATCTCCGGCTACCACATGCAGGAGGCTGGCGCTACTTGCGACATCGAGCTGGCTTACACCCTCGCCGACGGATGGGATTACCTCCGCACAGGTGTGAAATCAGGCCTCGACATCGACGCTTTCGCTCCACGTCTGTCGTTCTTCTGGTGCTCCGGAATGAACCATTTCATGGAAATCGCTAAGATGCGTGCCGCTCGTATGCTGTGGGCAAAGATCGTGAAGACCTTCAACCCGAAGAGCGACAAGTCATTGGCACTGCGTACCCACACCCAGACCTCAGGATGGTCGCTCACCGAGCAGGACCCATTCAACAACGTGGCCCGTACATGTATCGAGGCTATGGGAGCTGCTCTCGGCCACACACAGTCGTTACACACCAACGCTTTGGACGAGGCTATCGCACTTCCTACCGACTTCAGCGCTCGTATCGCCCGTAACACCCAGATTTACATCCAGGAAGAGACCAATGTTTGCCGCGTCGTCGACCCATGGGCTGGCTCATATTACGTAGAGTCGCTGACCAAGGAGATCGCTGAGCGTGCTTGGGCTCATATCATGGAGGTCGAGGAGATGGGCGGCATGGCAAAGGCTATCGAGACAGGTCTTCCAAAGATGCGTATCGAAGAAGCCGCTGCTCGTAAGCAGGCTAAGATCGACTCAGGCACCGAGACCATCGTCGGTATCAACAAATATCGCCTTGAGCATGAGGATAGCATTGATACTCTTGAAGTTGACAACACAGCAGTGCGTGAGTCACAGATCAAACGTCTGAAAGAGCTCCGCGCCAACCGTAACGAGGCCGACGTACAACGTTGCCTCGACGCCATCACCGAGTCAGTGAAGACTGGCAAAGGCAACCTCCTCGCACTCGCAGTGGAAGCAGCAAAATGCCGCGCCACACTGGGTGAGATCTCAATGGCATGCGAGAAGATCGTGGGTCGTTATAAAGCTGTAATTCGTTCAATATCAGGAGTTTATTCTATGGAAGCAAAAGGCAATGACAAATTCGCGAAGGCGCAGGCAATGGCCGATGAGTTCGCTAAACTCGAAGGTCGTCGTCCTCGTATCATGATCGCCAAGATGGGTCAGGATGGTCACGACCGTGGCGCTAAGGTCGTCGCTACAGGCTACGCCGACATAGGCTTCGATGTCGATATGGGACCGTTGTTCCAGACACCGGCAGAGGCTGCTAAACAGGCAGTGGAGAACGACGTCCACGTGGTCGGCGTGTCGTCACTGGCAGCAGGTCACAAGACCCTCGTGCCTCAGATCATCAAAGAACTCGAGAAGCTCGGTCGTCCTGACATCATGGTGGTGGTCGGCGGCGTCATCCCTCATCAGGACTACCAGTTCCTGTATGATGCAGGCGCAGCAGCCATCTTCGGACCTGGAACAATCGTTTCGGATTCGGCCATCAAGATGCTCGAATTATTGATCGCAATGCGAAAATAATTATTGTAAAGACGCATGGCCGTGCGTCTCAACAATATGGCAAAGAACAATTTTTACACGGTTTGGAATGGCCGGCAGATCGGTGTCTTCGCCTCTTGGGACGAATGCCGTATGCAGGTCGAAGGATTCCCTGGTGCGAAATACAAAGGATTTCCCACCAGAGAATCCGCCGAATCGGCGTTTAAATTGGGGCCGACGACGGACGATGTAAAGACGTGCCATGGTGTGTCTCTACAGGGATGGCAATCGTTACCCGATGGTTCTCCCAAACCTAACACCATCTCCATCGCCGTCGACGCCGCATGTTCGGGCAACCCCGGCAAGATGGAATACCGCGGAGTATTCGTCGATACCGCCACGGAGGTGTTCAAAAGCCCAGTGTTTGAAGGCGGAACCAACAACATAGGGGAGTTCCTCGCCATAGTGCACTGCCTCGCATGGCAACAAAAAAACCATCTCAACTATCCCATCTATTCCGACTCGGTAAACGGACAGAAATGGGTGAGTCAAGGTTATTGCAGAACCAAACTCGTTGAGACTCAACAGAATAAGTATCTCTTTGAGGTGATAAGACGAGCCGAACAATGGCTCCACGACAACACCTTCAGAGTGCCGATAATGAAATGGAGAACCGAGATTTGGGGCGAGATACCTGCCGATTTCGGTCGTAAGTAATTAAAAATCAACGTCATGATAAACTACGATACTTTTTATCTGCAATGTCCTCGCTGCGGCGCGTGGCTCGAAGGCCATATCGTCAAATCGGAGATGGTCAATAAATCGATATTGTATTCCGATGGTAAGACGTTGAACGACAATTACATAACAGAGCCACAGAAAATTATAGCATGCCCATCGTGCAGCCACTGGCTCTGGGTCGACGAGTACAAAGAACCCGTCGTCACTTATAAAAAACCCGACGTGCCTTATTATAATTGGAACCATTGGCGTTTCTTCGGCGTACATTTCAACAGCGTCGAAGGCCGCGTGGCTCTCGTTAACCATTACAAGCAATATCTGCAAGCTATTGATAATGATAGAGATAAGGAACTTTATATCCGCCGTCTGATGTGGTGGGCCTACAACGACCTCGTGCGCAACAACTATCAGATGCATCTGCCTTATCTTTTTTCAGGAAAAATGAGTTTCAACGTCTGGCGTAAGAACAGAATAAAACAGATCGAAGGCCGTAAGATGTTCCACAAGCTTCATGACGAATATCTTGACAACATGAAGGCATTGCTGGTGCTTCTGAAAGGGCGCTACACCCCCGATGATGAGGAATATGAGGCTTCAATATTGGAAATCATCGAGTTATATCGTGAAATGAGAGAGTACGAAGAGGCTCAGCGTATTCTCAACACCATCCCGCGACGCACACATTACATCGCAAACATCGAAAAAGAGGTCAGACGGAAACACGATTTTGTGTTCCTAGTAGCTGGTTGATGACGTGCGAGGCGCAGAAACAGCCGAACACCGCTGGCATATAAGAAATAGTTCCCACAGTAGCTATCTTGTTTTGTTGCTGCTCGTCTTCCACGATGAAGGCGTCGTCAGCTACCTTCTCAGGTGAGAAAACCACCGTGATGCCTTCGCGTATGCCCAGTCGGTGCAGGCGTTTGCGGATATAAAACGCCAACCGGCAGTTGTACGACTTCGACATGTCGCAGATTTCAATCTTTGTCGGGTCGAACTTGCCTCCTGCCCCCATGCAGCTCACTATATTCTGATGGTTTTGTACCGCGTAATAAAGCAAAAACACTTTCGGTGCCATGGTGTCGATGGCATCGACCACGAAGTCGAACTTCTGTGCCATCAGGTCGATAATCGATTGATCCTTAAGATATTGCGTTAGCACATGTAGCTTGATGTCGGGGTTGATGTCATGGATGCGTTCCGCCATTACCTCGGTCTTAAAACGTCCAACGGTGCTGTCGAGTGCCAACAGCTGGCGGTTTTTGTTGGTCACGCTTACGGTGTCGCTGTCGACTATGGTCATCTCGCCGATGCCAGCGCGTGCAAGCTGTTCTGCCGCATACGCCCCCACGCCGCCGAGTCCGACGACGAGCACGTGAGCCTTCGCAAGCCGCTCGACTCCGTCTACACCTATTAATATATTAGTGCGCTGCTTCCAGTCTTCCATAATTCTCAAAAATCTTGTTTTCCAAAAATTCGACCTCGCACCCCATCAACGTCGCCGCCTTCGCGTAAACGTCTCTGATATCCCTTCCGGAGACATCGGTTTCCAAGAAAAGTCTTTCGATTGGGATGTAGTTTAATATCTTAACCGCTTGATTTTCATTGCGATACAAAACTTCGCCAAGCGAGATGTACATGTCATATCTCAAAAGCTGTCGCATCGTCTCCACCGAGCTGTTGAACCCGTGAATCACCCACGGCATGGTGGCTCTCATCTTTTTTCTAACCTCGATTATCTCGGAATACGCCCTCACGCAGTGCACTATCACCGGCTTGCGGTAACTCTCTGATAATCTTATCATTTCCTCAAAAACCTCGATTTGCTTTTCGAAAGTTTCTTTGTGAACCTTATCAAGTCCCACTTCACCGATAGCAGTTGTCATTTCGAGCGGAACGGAACGAAGTGTAGTGCAGTCGAGAAATCCTTGTTCTTTGAAAGCATTAGAAAAATAAGGATTTCTCCATTCCGCTCCGCTCCAGTCGAAATGACAAGAGACATCCCATGGATGTACTCCCCATGTCTTTAAAATCTTCTCCGAATCTCCGTTAACAATCTTTATAACTGATTGATTATCAACATGTGTATGGATATCAACAAACATCAGAAGTCGACGTTCGGTTGTGCGATGAGCTGCATGCTGTTGAGTTCGAGTGCCATAAGGTTGCCGAAGCCCACTTTCTGGTCTCTGTAATATACGCCGTTGTCGAGCGCGATGAAGTTGTAGCCTCCCGACTCGATGAAAAGCTGGATGAGGCTGTATTCGACAGGCACGTGGCCGTGGATGATCTTCTTGCCGCCGGTTTTATGGATGTCGACCTTGAAGTCGCGCGCCCACATCATCGACATGGTGTCGTCGAACGGGTTGTCGATGTTGAAGTTCATGCCGGCATGCACGAGGATATAGTCGTCCAATTCAATGAAATACTTGCCATTATGCATCCAGTCGATATAATGTTGCTCGATCTGGCGCGGACGTTTTGCGCCGAAGCTATTCAGTGTGGTTTTTGCGCCGTAGCGTTCCCATTCTTTATGAATCTTGCTCTTCGTGAAAAGGCGATGCTGGTCCATCTCGTAGGCGTTCATACAGTAATATTCATGATTACCAATGAGATAGCCTATCTTATAACCTTGACTCTGCATGCTGATGATATAGTCGATCACGCCTTTGCCGTCGGGACCGCGGTCGATATAGTCGCCAAGAAAATATAGCTCGTCATCCTTTGTTGGCATGATACATGTCTCAATCAGCTGTTTCAAGGTGTTGATGCAGCCGTGAATATCCGGAATAACCCAACGTCTATTCATAAAACCAGATTATGCTTTGCTTATTAATTATTTCGCTTTTCCTTGATTTGCAACGCTTTGCATCTTCTTAGCAATCTCTTCCGGGTCGCCGAGGAAGTAGTCTTTCTGCAGCTTCATAGTGTCGTCGAACTCGAACACGTATGGTATTGCTGTCGGGATGTTGAATTTGATGATTTCGTCTTCGCCCATGTTTTTAAGCTCTTTTACTATGCCACGGAGGCTGTTGCCGTGAGCCACCACCATCACCTCGTCATGTTCGTTTAAAGCCTTGAGAATCACTTCTTTATAATATGGCATCAGACGTGCGATGGTGTCTTTCAACGACTCTGTCAGCGGGATCTGCTCGTCGGTCAACTCTGCGTAGCGTGGGTCCTGGCGTGGACTCTTAGGATCGTCCATGGCGAGCGCTGGAGGTTGCACGTCGAAGCAGCGGCGCCATTTCAGCACCTGTTCCTCGCCGTATTTCTTCGCCATATCGACCTTGTTGAGGCCTTGCAGCTGGCCGTAGCTCTTCTCGTTGAGGCGCCATGTCTTGTACACCGGCAGCCAGTCCATGTCCATCACGTCAAGGATGTTGTTGAGCGTCTTGACAGCTCTTTTCAGATATGATGTGAAGCAAATCTCAGGCTTGAAACCTGCGTCTTTCAAGGCTTTACCGGCATCTTTGGCTTCCTGTATGCCTTTCTCCGACAAATCGACATTGGTCCAACCTGTGAAAAGGTTGAGCTTGTTCCATTCACTCTCGCCGTGGCGAACTAATATGAGTTTCTTCATGATTTTACCTATTTATTTAAGAATGCAAAGATATAAAGAATTTTAATACAAAACAATAAAAATTTGTATTTTTGCAACGTGAGAATAATAAAACCGAACGGCTTTTTGCGGATGTTTTATCCGTCGCTGCTTTGGCAGATGCCTAAGACGGCTCAAAAAACCATTTATCTCACTTTCGACGACGGCCCGCATCCGCTGATAACGCCGAAAGTGCTTGAAATTCTTAAACATTACAACGCCAAAGCCACATTTTTCTGCATCGGAAACAACGTACAAAAATATCCTGCTACATTTGAACTTGTAAAAAAAGAAGGCCATTCAGTAGGCTGCCACACCTTCAACCATGAAGATGGCTTCAAGACAAAGACTGACGATTATGTAAAATCGTTTTTGGCTGCTAATGAATTGATTCACAGCAATTTATTTCGTCCGCCTCACGGAAAAATCAAAAGGTCAGAGTTGAAAAAATTATCCACTCTAAACTTTTTAAACAACTCTAAACACTACACTCTACACTCTAAACTAAAGATTGTCGCCTGGACTGTCATCGCCTACGACTGGGATCACGCCCTCTCGCCTGAAAATGTCTATCAAAACGTTATCCGAAACGCCGGTGACGGTGCCATCGTCGCGTTCCACGACAGCCTCAAGGCCAATAACAACATGATTTCGGCTCTTCCTCGAGTGCTGGAGTATTATTCTAAAAAGGGATTTGTTTTCAAAAATTTGTAAAAGTTTCAAAAATTTTATATTTTTGCAACATCAAAATAGTGTTTAACTTAAATTATAAAGACATGAAAAAAGCATTATTCCCTTTATTTGCAGCGTTTTTGCTGATAGCAGTGAGCTGTAAAGACGATAGCAGCAGCGGCGGCGGCATCAACCCTAACACTCCGACAATCAACAACTACTTCACTGTTGAAGGTGCGAGCTACAGCGTATCAAACTTACCGGCATCAACAGGCGGTGACGCCCCAACGGTTGAGATGAACAACACAGTCATCCCTGGTGGTTCAAACTATGTGACAGTGTCGTCAATGGTTGAGGCGGCAAAGATCCTCATCGGTGTTGACGGTGTGAGAGGCCATTTCGAGATGGTTCCTAACAACAGAGGCGTGAACGAGATTGTTTATGACTTCGTTATGATTATGAACCAGAACCTTGAAGGCGACACATTCAACATCACTATCGGTATCGTTGACGAAAATGGCGATGTTAGCGAATACTGGACCACAGAGATGATTATCCATGTCGTTGGCACAGGTACACTTCAGGTGAGCTTGTCGTTCGACAACAACAAAGATGTCGACTTGCATCTCTTCGAGCCTAACGGATACCATATTTACTATGGTGACAGAATTAGCCCTAACGGCGGTATCCTCGACCTTGACTCGAACCCGAACTGCGCAATCGATGGCATCAACAATGAGAACATCACATACGGCGAGGATGCATACGTCGAACCGGGCGAATACACAGTGTACGTCGATATGTGGGAAAACTGCGATCCTTCAATCGCCACTAACTTCGTTCTGACAGTGTTCTACGACGGAGCTCTTATCGAGACTGTTGAAGGTGTCAACCCGATTGCGGGCACATTCCCGATCGGTGAGCCAAGCAACTATGCTGAATTGGACAACATCCAGCCTGTATGCCACTTTGTCATTCCTGACAATGGACAGCAGCCGCCAGCGAAGTCATCGCAGAAGAATCTTCCGAAATTCTTGAGATCACAAGATAAATAACAATAAAAAAGCTCGCCATCGGCGAGCTTTTTTATTATCCAATTCGACTCCAGTCGAAGTCACGTTCGAACTGTTGTGAGAAATACATCTTTGTGGCGTAATGCTCTGGTTTTGAGAGCGTTGGGTCGGAATCCAACAATAAATTCGCCATGCGTCTAGTGTGCCTGATGATAGGCTCGTCGTATTGGAAGTCACCGATTTTCATCTCAATCATACCCGACTGCCGTGTGCCTTGTGTCTCGCCGGGACCTCTCAGCTGAAGGTCGGCTTCTGCGATCTCAAATCCATCGTTGGTCCGCACCATGGTCTCCATGCGTTTCTTGCCCTCGCCGGTGAGTTTGTGGTCGGTGATGAGCACACAGTACGACTGCTCGGCGCCGCGTCCGACCCTGCCACGTAGCTGATGCAGCTGCGAGAGCCCGAACCTGTTGGCGTTTTCGATGATCATGACAGAGGCGTTCGGCACGTTGACACCCACCTCGATGACCGTCGTCGCGATCATGATATGCGTCTCGCCTCGCACAAAACGCTGCATCTCCCAGTCTTTGTCGTCGCTTTTCATCTGGCCGTGCACCACGCTGATGTGATAATCTGGCTCTGGGAAGTCGCGCAGCATCGCCTCGTAGCCTTCCTGAAGGTTTATCAAGTCCATCTTCTCCGACTCCTTGATGAGCGGATAGACGACGTATATCTGATGCCCTTCGGCAATCTGTTTCTTCATGAACCCGATGACCGCAAGTCGTTGTTCCTGATATACATGCACCGTCTTGACGGGCTTCCTTCCAGGCGGCAGCTCGTCGATTTTCGATACATCCAAGTCGCCGTATTGTGTCATCGCAAGAGTGCGCGGGATAGGGGTTGCGGTCATCACCAGGGTATGGGGCGGGAACTCGGTCTTGTCCCAGAATGAGGCACGTTGCGCCACCCCGAAGCGATGCTGCTCGTCGATGATGCAGAGCGCCAAGTTCTTGAAAACCACAGCGTCTTCTATCAATGCATGTGTGCCGATGATGATTTGCAGGTCGCCGCTTGCAAGGTCGGCTAAAATCTGTTTGCGTTCCGATTGTTTGGTGCTTCCGGTCAGCAACGCGAAGTGAACATCCATGCCCGCGAGCTGTGCTCTGAGTGTCTCAAGATGTTGGGTGGCAAGGATTTCCGTTGGTGCCATGAGTGCGGCCTGATAGCCGTTGTCGAGCGCCAGAAGCATTATCATCAAGGCGACAATAGTCTTGCCGCTGCCCACGTCGCCTTGCAGCAAACGGTTCATCTGGTGGCCGCTCTTCAGGTCGACGCGGATCTCCTTGATGACGCGTTTCTGGGCGTTGGTGAGAGGGAAGGGGAGATGTTCCTTGTAAAAGGTGTTGAAATAATCGCCAACTTGTTGAAACACAACGCTTCGGGTGTTCATCTGACGGTCTTTCTTATGAATCAGAAGCCGCAGCTGGAAGAAGAAATGTTCCTCGTATTTCAACCTAGTCGTAGCGCGTTGGATATCAGTGCTGTTCGAGGGCAGATGTATCTTGTAATAGGCCTCTTTTCGAGGTAGAAGCTTGTCGTGGAGCACCAGACTTAATGGCAGCACCTCAGGAATCACATTCCACACCTGTGTGACGCATGTCTTTATGATTTTCGCCAGTTGTTTGGTGCCGAGACCTGCGTTTTTCATCTTCTCGGTGGTGTTGTAAACGCCCTGCAGTGCCTCGCCGACCACCACATCGTCGGGGTTATAGTCCTCTACATCCGGATGGGTGAAGTTGAAGCGGTTGTTGAACACGCTCGCCTTGCCGAAGATGAGGTATTTCTTGCCTGGCTGGAAGCGGTTTTTTATCCATTTCAGACCTTTGAACCACACAAGCTCGATGCTTCCGGTGTCGTCGGTGAATGTCGCCGTGATTCGTGTAACTCGCGGACTACCAAAGCTTTGCATGTTGCTGACGGTGCCAACGAGCTGGTAGTAAACGGTGTCGTCGCTAATCTGTCTGACCTTATGGATCTGCGAGCGGTCGATATACCTGAACGGGAAATAGTCGAGCAGCTCCTGAAACGTGAAGATGCCTAGCTCTTTGTTGAGGAGCTCCGCGCGTTTCGGCCCGACGCCTTTCAAAAACTCTATTTTCGTCTGCAGTAAATCGACCATCAGAATTGTTTTTGCAAAAATAATAATAAATTCAATTATTCAATCTCTGGTTTTTAAAAATATGCAAAAA
>Ga0310696_10002273_pt1 | contig 25820 bp, 28 predicted proteins | sample AusTroGonzalo_MG_4_FD_203885 | JGI IMG/M metagenome (GOLD analysis project Ga0310696, IMG submission 203885) | Bovine rumen microbial communities from tropical cattle in Woodstock, Queensland, Australia - Gonzalo_02 (v2) (version 2) | ecosystem: Host-associated > Mammals > Digestive system >...
TTTATTTACAAGTAACAGAAATGAACGTTTACTAGGTGATGAAAATGATATGGAAATTGGTGTATAAAAATAATCAGAGTCTTCTATGTCAACTTTTTCTCAAATTGTAATATTTTCTATATTATTGTAATCAGAATCATTTCCTACATATTTAACAAAATCACTTCGATATTGAATTAGATACAAATCTTGAAATTTATCATTTTCCAAATATTTTTGTCACAAAATGGTCATATCGAAGTTTTTGGTATAAGGATCTTTCCAAACATTTAATGATGGAAGATATATATTCTGTAGTAAGATTTCATAATAACTTTTCTGTTGTTCCTCAAATAGTTTATCTGCCTCAACTTCTTCTACCAAATTATTGTAAACTGATGCAAGTACGTCTACATTTATTATATCTTTTCAATCTGAGTATGAAGATAGTGATGTTGAATTCGCTCTTGTATTATATGTTGACAATAATTTTAATGCATCACTATTATTATTTATCTCTGAATATTTATTGATAACCTCCATTCCATATAACACTGCTCATACAATGACAACAGCCGATACACATAGAGATACAAGTGAATCTTTACGAGTAATCGTAAAAACCTTTCTATAGTTCTTTGAGCTATCTCAAGTTTCTTTTTTCTGGAAAAGTCATTTAACTTTCGATATGACTTCACCGAAATCGAAATTAGATTTTTCAGATCATTTTTTTGTTTTGCTATCACTTAACATGTTTATAATTAATAGATGATAAAATCTTTATAATATATTTTATTTAACTGTTTCATCTCCTAGATTTTTTTCTGTCTCTTTATTTAATTCTTTTGCTTCTTCTGTAATTTTTTCCGCATCATCTCAAGCAACCTCATCAGTATTACTGATTGTTTTTTCATCTGTATTATCTCACTCTATTACTTTTTCTGCGCTATCTTTAATTTCTGGTGCTACATTAATATCCCATCAACTTAATTTAATTCATTTATCTGTTAGTAGCTTTTTTATACTTTCTAAATCAATATAGTCAAAAATTTCTCTTTCTGTACTTCTTTGGATTGGTACTGTAAAATCCATACTTGAGTAATTTACTGTTCTAGATATACCTCATCGACTTACGGTTCTTGTATCCACATTTATTTCGTTTGTATTTATTTCTGCTCAAATAATAAAACTGGATTGTTTCAACAAATTAATAATATTTGTCAAAATGAAAATATTTGGATTTCTCTTTCACTGTGCCATAAGATTTCTTTCATCTTCCTGATTTGTATATACTTCAATATTAAATGAAATATTTTTTGATTGTGCATTAAATCATTTAAATGTAATAGAGAATAGTGTTGTATCTTCCTTTTCAAGCAATTGACTAATTGCATTCATAACATTTTTAAATAATTTAAGATTTACAGACTCATCTTTTGTTATACTATAATATAAGTCAAGATCTCATATAGTATCACAATTTGCACTTACTTCAAACGGATTCAAATAACACATATATACATATGCTGTAATATCTTTTTCTCATCTTGAATTAATCTGGTTAAATAGTTGATTAAGTGTATCAACATTTACACCATTCATTTTTACCATTTCTAGTATAGTAATCAAAGCTGTATTCATATATGAGAAAACTTTTGTTGCGGTTGAAAATTTTATTATTTCTAGAGCATTAAGTGATCTTTGTATTGTATCTATAGTTTCATCTTCTGACAATAATAATTCTAATTCTTGAGGCAGAAATCATTGTTTAGCAATATTTTGCCTTAATTCTTCAGCTGTATTTGCTTTATCTTCTGTTCACGTCACAAGATTTCTTACATAATCTGAGAGTAAATCTTTTTTCTCTATATAATCGATATCGGAAGCATTAACAATTTCATTTACCACTTGTTGACTATGCTCTCCTCATACTGTAGGTTTGGTATAATTTGTCGTATTGTCCAATCAAACTAAACTTTTCACCTTTCATAATTTATCCTTATATTTTGTTACAAATTCTTGGTATTTTGCATCTACCGTTACTTGACTAGCTTGAGTTATATACAAGTCAAATGAGTAAGTTAAGATTATTGCTAAGATTCAAAGTAAGGATAATACTCATGAAAAGAAAAACCATCTTAGATAACTTCAAAGTTTATCTCACTCTTTTTCTGTATACACTTTTGGTTTTACTTCTTCTCCAGATTCCAAAAATACATTTTCATTTAGTTGATTTCCCAATAAATCAGCATTAGATTCTCCATCTGTTGTTAAGTTTTCATCTCACGAATCTAAAACATCTTCCATATCATCTAAAGAAATTGAAGACAAATCAGAAACATCAACATTTCACTCTAAATTTGGATCTTTTTCTGCCATTTTGTTTTTGTATGAATAAAAGTTTTCACAGATAAGTATATTCAGAAATATCAAAAAAGTCAAAAAAAATCAGACTTTTTTTATTTTTAAATTTGACTAATTATAAATTTTATAATAAAACAGCATACATACTTGAATATCTTAATAAAATTTTTATAAGATAAGGTAGCTTTTTCTTATAAAAAACATTGCATGAAAGAAAAAATCTATGACATAATTATACTCTGAGCATGACCAGCATGACTTTTTTGTGCAAATAAAATAGATGAATGAAAATCTATCTTAATTTTGGAAAAATCTGACTCTCCTGCTCAAAAATTACTTCTTTCTGCCAAATGAAGATGAAATATCACGAATTTGAATATAAATCCAGAAAAAGATTATGCAACTGATGACTCAGATTTTGTAAAATCTGCTTTTGAAAAATATTGAGTAAAAGATTTTTTGGAATTTTTGGATGATGAATGAATTGAAGTTAATGAAGAAAATAATGGAAGAATTTTATTAAAATCTGGTAAAGTTAAACAATTTCATGAAAAGTTACTACAACTCGTTGAAAATAAATGAGTAGAAATAAAATATAATTCAGATTTTTTGTCTGTGAAAAAGATAAATGATGTATTTGAAATTGAGACTTCGAGTTGAACTTATCAAGCAAAAAATTTCATAATCGCTACATGATGACCAAGTTTCCCAAAATTATGAGCAACATGAGTTGCTATCGATATAGCAAAAAGTTTTGGGTTGGAAACTGCAACATATTACCCTGCTCTAGTTTGATTTGAAACTAAACAAGATTTTTCTTCTCTGTCAGGTTCTTCTGTAATTGGAGATTTAAGTGTGATAAAATGAAATAACGTAATCTATGCTGAAAGTGGTCCGATTTTGTTTACTCATTGGTGAATTTCTGGACCTGCAGTCTTCAATGCTTCGCTGTTTATGAAAGAATCTCCTACGGTTGCGAAGTATAAGATAAAATTGAAAGTTTCGAATAAAGAAATTACAAAAAGATTACTATCGTTTTTATGATTTCGTGTGAATAAATTAGATGAGTATGTTATCTCATCTGATATAACAAATGTTCGCTGATTAGATGAAGCTAAAGTTTGCTGATGATGAGTTGGAACAAAGAATTTGAACGATAATTTTGAATGTAGAGAAATTCCGTGACTTTATTTCATCTGAGAATGTGTAGATGTAACTGGAAAAACTTGATGATTTAATCTTCAATGGTGTCGAACGAGTGGAGCCGTTTGTGCTAATGAAATAAATGAAAAATAAATCAGAATTTTAGCTTGTTTTTTATGTAGTAAATTTGTATATTACATTCGCTATGCTCCTGTAGTTCAATGGATAGAATAGGCCCGTCCTAAGGGTTAGATGCTGGTTCGATTCCGGCCAGGAGTACATAACAAGAATCGAACATTTGCTGAAAAGCAAATTTTTATTTTATCTCAAAAATTTTGCATTTTTTAATATTTTTGAATATAATTGATTCATGAATGTTTAATTTAATCTCGAATAAATGGAAAATTATAGTAGTAATTGTTATGGATTTATGCACGCAGGACTTCTCAATAGTGAAGATGAATTTTATCTTGCTAGAGATGAAGCTTTTGAATGAATCAATTGAATAAAAACATTAGATAAAAAGCTAAATAGAATCCAAAATAATACAGTTGAATCTATTCAGGATTGTTTATCAGATAATGCAAATAAATTCAGTATTGTTGAAATTTTCGATAAAGATAAAAAAAGCCAACATGTGGCATTTATAGACAATGAATGAAATTTTTACGACCAAGATGGACCAGACTGACCTATTCGTTTGGGTCAAAATATGGAAGACTTATTTGAAGAATATAAAGAAAAACTTTGAGGGACTACTTATTATCAAGTTCATATTTTGAATAAGGACTTGTCTATGAAAGTTGAGAATTTTTTGGATGAGCTACAATAATTATACAATACTGTCAGCATCTCGATTAATCTTGAATCATTTTGCATTCAGATTTAATTTTGTATATACAACGTCCATAAAATTTCTGACTTCTTTTCCTTTTATGATTATATTATAGCGATATTTTCCAAACATTTTATAAATAAGTGGAGGTGTGGAATAAATCTCCAAATCGTTCATCTGATATTTTTGTGCGAGATAGAGAAGTTCTTTATAAAGCTGGTCCACTTTATTGAAAACCTTTTCTTCAATCTCGTTTTTATACAAAATCACGCACAAATCCGCATATGGCGGATATTTATTTAATTCACGAAATTCATTCTCTTCCTCTCGAAAGCGTTTTTCATCCATTCTGCAGGCATTACGAATAGAATATTGCATAGGATTAAAAGTCTGAACTACAAAATTTTTACAATCATACTTTGAGAATGCTTCAAATAACAAGTGAAAATTTTTTTCTCATACATTAAAATCTGGAATATTCAGTCATAAATCCGCATTTAGGAATATAATCATATCGAGTGGATATTCTTTGCAAGGCTGACAGAGAAGACTAGTTCAAATCACAATTTGTGGCTGTTTTTCTTTCAATTGATCAATCAGCTTTTTAACTTTTGTTGGAGAATTCGCATGGTCTGAATCGACTATCAGAGTTTTAGCTTTATATTCATTTTCGATATATTCAGCCACTTGCTGAGTTCAGAGTCAGTAAGTTCTTACAGCATTTTCTCAGCATTTCGTACAGATAGTAGAAAAATTATATTGCATTTTACAAATATGACACAGTCACATCAATTCTCAATTTGCTTGCTGATGGTAAGAAATAGGAACCGAACACCTTTCACAGTAGGGAATATGACCACACTTCGTACAAATCATTCACGGAGCATATCACTTTTTATTTACGATAATTCAGATTTTTTTTCTCTGATATAACTGCTTTTCTATGGCCAATTTTACGAGTTCAGAAAAATGATAGTCTAGTTCTCTAGTCATATCCACGAGAAATATCAATTTATCTTTATGCTTAAATTGTTCGTAATTCATCAGCCAGATTTTTGTTTGATATAATAAATTAAGTGTAATAAAATTCTGACTTTCTTCAAGTAAGAATAAAAAAAGAGCGCACTGATACACAGCACGCTCAATCCTCAGAAAAGATAGAGACAATAAATTCGGTGTTCGCTCGCCACTACTAACCGATAATCTTAATAGAATTCGTAGATTAACATGTATTTGCCATTACCTACGACTTATCGCAGCTTATCACGCTATTCACTTCTACTCGAGAAGTCTATCTAAATCTAAGGATTCACAAATGTTGTTTACAGACAAGTCGGGACTTGAATGTGGTTTGTTTATAAGCTTTCTAAACAAAAAGTCAAGAAAAAAATAGCGATCTAAAACAGACCGCTACTTTATTGGACTGATACCTGACATTACTCCAATCTAGAAGTCAAATTCATATTGATGCCTCTGTGGATGATTCCTCGGAAGTACCGTATCACAATGGTAAATATGCCACACAGCAACATCGGCCACAAACTGAGAAGCAACTCCTATAACAATAATGTCATCACAAATTTGTAATACCGTAATATCCTCCATTGCATAGAGCATCACACAAGTGAGAGCAATTGCCGCGACTACTACGAGATCAAAGAATACCGTAAGGATGATGGAAAGGAAATTGTATCTTTCCGTATCAGATTCAGAGTTGTTGTACTGTTCCACTGCCGTATGGATAACGACATATGTCGCCAACACAGAGAACGCCACCTCCAAGATGAAGGTAAACACACTAGACATCATGATGTATCCGTGGATAACAAATCCACAAATTACCATCAATGTCAGAAACGGCAAAATGAATTTCTTTTTCATAATTTGACCCTTTCTTTTTTAAGTTTTTTTTGTTTTTTAACTTGTCTCACAATGACTTATTTATTTACTATATATATTTTAGTATTAAATGTCAATAGAATTCTGACTTTTAATATTTTTCTGTTTCATCATTAAGGAATACACAAGCAACTCATGCTGAACGGAAAATCTCTTCAGCCTCTTGTCCATGTTGATATCTCTTATCACAAACTACCCTCTTAATTCCACATGCTACTATCATGTGAGCACAATGTCTAATTGTACATGGAGTCATTGTTACATAAAGAGTTGCTCATTCTAGAGCGATTCATTTTCTAGCAGCACTAGCAATTGCATTCTGTTCTGCACAGTTATTTCTCATACAATGTTCTTCTTTTTCTCATTTTCCATTAATCATAGAAATTACCTGATGCCCTACCATTTCGCAGGTTTCTGAACCTTCTGGAGCATTCGCAAATCATGAAGAAATTACAGAATTATCTTTTACAATCACACAACCACACTTTCCACGGTCGCATGTACATTTTTCAGCGACTACTCTCGCAATATCCATAAAATAGTCATCCCGAGAGATGTCCTTTGGTTGTAAATTCCCATGATCTTTGATTATTCAGTTTTCTTCAATATATTTTTGTGAAACCATAACGAAATTTTTATGTATTAAACTAATCTATTATAACTCATTACCCAAAATTTTGCAAATTTTTGTGAAGATTTTAATTTTTGAAAAAAGCCTGACAGCAGAAACGACTATCAGGCTTAGATTGTTACAGGAATTTTTCTTGTTCCTTTTTACGCTCACTAATTTCCAGTGGAGTGACTTTCTTGAAATTACCATTGAATTTCACACCACCATCCAAATACGTGTGGTAACGTACAGTATTCTTGAGTTGTGCGACAAGATACAAGCCCAATCCTGTATTGGGGTCGATAATTACGGTGTATTCACCGTCATTGAGTGGAAGGTCTGGGAAACGATTTGAAGCATCTTTCCACTCCTCCACTGGAGAATACTTCTCCAATTTTTTCTGTTTTTTCATAATTAATTTGTTGTTTTTTTGTTTAACTTATTGCTTACGCGGATACTTATATAATTATTTCATATGCAAATGTCAATAGAAATAAAAAAGGCATCAGTAATAACCAATGCCCATTAATTGTTTTTTTACTCATGTTCACTTTTTTCTCTCATGGATCTTAATATGCCAACGAAGGATTTTAGGATCGTCCGTTTGAACCGCAGTTATAATAATCTGATCTGCGGGAGTTTTCTCGAAGACCTTCTTGAAATAATCAGAGAAGTCTCCGATACTCATGGATATCCCCGAATCCGTCGTAGGATTCGTGTAGGCAGGAAATTCCTTCGGCATCTTGGCAACCCCCATATCAAATGAAGGATCTGCGAAGAACAAAGGCAATGCCGCCTTCACGAGAGAGTCTTTACTAATAGTTTTCTGCTCCTGAATTGCAGTTTTCTGCTCCTGAATTGCAGCTTGAACTTTATCAACTTTACTGTCGACGTAGCCATCAAAAGCTGCCACTTCAAAGAATGCAATCACAATCATGGCAATTACACCAAGAGTAATACCAACAATTTTTAAAGTTTTTTTCATTGAATACCTCACTTTCTTTTTTTGTTTGACAATGTTTTTATATTCACACATATAATATAATTAATTTGTGTTAAATGTCAATAGAAATAAAAAAGGTGCTAGAATTCTAAGCACCTAACAGAGATAAATTACTCTTGCACGAGTTCGGGCAGATTCAGAAATACGCGACAATTCATACTATAAACCTGAAGGAGCAGACCACTTGAGAGATAGATTTCAAACCAATCTTTCCAGTCAGGAGAAGATTGTTCTTCTATAACTTCATACTCTTCATTGACGAGAATAGCAAAATCATTACCTTGAATAAACAAATACCCATTTGGACAATTAGTGCCTGGCCATTGAGCAGGTGTAACTTTAAGTGTCAGATACTTTTCCTCTTTATCTACCCTAGCCCAGAATTTAAAGATAAATTTTTTCATACATTTTCCATTTTTTAGTTTAACATTTTTGTTTCTTGATTCTAATATACAAAATTTACTCTTTAATTCCAATATAAAAAAGGTGCTAGATATACAAGCACCTAATAATCTTCCGACATATCAATTGATGTCTTTGTTAATGAAACTGCGACTATGAACGCCAAGATCATGAAGACGATGTAACAAGCGTCAAGCACACTCTTAATTTTAGATTTTAACATAATTTACTCCTTTCTTTTATTTATTTGTTTTATTAATGACTAATATTATATATTTATTTGCAAAAGTCAATAAATAATAAAAAAGGTGCTAGAATTCTAGACACCCTTAATTTTTGAGCAAAGAACTAAAATTCATCATCCATCATGCCTACTATAATGGCACAAATAATAGCCAGAATTATTATACCACAACACTCCAGCGTTTCTTTAATCTTGCTATACATAACTTACTCCTTTCTTTTAGGTATTTGTTTTATTGAGAATAATAGTATATTTTTATCTACAGAAGTCAATAATAAAAAGCTGCAAATAAATGCAGCTTAATTGGAATTTATGGCCAGGATTAATAACTCTTTGCGAATAATACTCTACATTCACTTGGTTTTCAGCTAATCATATCTACTCATTTTTCGTTTGCATCACGAATATATTCTCCATTAGGGAAACAACGAATAGTTGCTTTACATTCATCCTGGATTTTTTCCGCAGTTTCAGCTGTTCCATCCCAGTGAGCAAATACAAATCCTTGTTCAATTTTTTCTTTAAATTCGTCATAAGAATCAACGTAATATGTATGTTCTTCTCTGAATGATTTATTTTTTTGAAGTAATAATTTCTGGATATCTAACAACATTGTTTCTATTTTTGAAGAGAATTCTTCGATAGTCATTTGAACTTTTTCTCATGTAGCTCTAGTGAATACTTCAATTTTTCATGCTTCTAAATCACGTTTTCCAATTGTAATTCTTAGAGGTACTCATTTCATTTCTCGTTCGTGGAATTTCCATCCTGGAGTTTTCTGAGTATCGTCATCCATCTTCCAAGTCAGTTTTTTTCTCATTTCTGCATACTTGCTAGAGAAAGTTATATAAGTCTGATCTAATTTATCTGTAAGTGGTTTCAAGAATGATTTTATTTCTTCTAAATCTTCTGCAGTTTTGAATATTGGAACGATTACCAAATGAATAGGAGCTAAAGCAGGTGGCAAAACTAAACCTTGATCATCACTGTGTGCCATTATCAAATTTCACATTAATCTGGTACTAACTCCCCATGAAGTTCACCATACATATTCTAGTTCATTCTGCTCATTGGTGAACTGTACATCAAAAGCTTTTCCAAAATTCTGACCAAGAAAATGTGAAGTTCCAGCTTGCAAAGATTTCAAATCCTGCATCATTGGTTCGATTGTATATGTCTCCAATGCTCATGCAAAACGTTCATGAGCTGGTTTTCTACCAACTACTGGAGATGTAGCTAAATATGATTCAGAGAAATCTCTATAAACATCTATCATTTTCTTTGCTTCTTCATTTGCTTCTTCAGAAGTTGCATGTGCTGTGTGTCATTCCTGTCGAAGGAATTCAGCAGAACGAAGAAAAATTCTAGTTCTCATCTCCCAACGAACTACGTTAGCCCATTGATTAAGGAGAAGTGGTAAATCACGATAACTAGATATCCATTTTTTGTAACTATCCCAAATGATAGTTTCAGACGTTGGACGAACGATAAGTTCTTCTTCAAGTCTAGCTTCAGGATCCACTACTACCCCACTTCCATCTTCAGCATTTTTGAGTCTATAATGCGTAACTACTGCACATTCTTTAGCGAATCATTTAACATGGTCAGCCTCCTTACAAAGGAATGACTTTGGAATAAAAAGTGGAAAATATGCATTTTGATGTCATGTGTTTTTGAACATTTGATCTAAAACATCACGAATATTTTCCCAAATTGCATATCCGTATGGTTTGATTACCATACATCCACGAACTGATGAATTTTCAGCGAGTTCAGCTTGTTGAACTAAATCGTTATATCGTGCAGAATAGTCTTCTGCTCTTGTCGTTATTGCCATAATTATTGATTATTGAAAGATAAATACAGCCTCCCTTTGGCAAGGGAGGTGGCGAACAAAGTGAGCCGGAGGGATTAAATCCCCCTGTCGCTACGCTCCTTCCCCCTTACCAAAGGGGGACCTTTTTTGACTTAATCTTTCGAGGGGACATGGGCTATATATTTCCACTTCATTCTGGATTAATAATTCATAAAAAATTTCAAATTATGAAATGATTATACAAATGCTGTATTTGTTTTCAATCTTAAAAAAAACTCCACATTTCTGTGGAGCTTAGTTTCTAGGACTAAATGTGTTTTTTTAAGATTTGTTTTTGTTTTGGTGTTAGTATTTTTTCGTTAATACCTAAATATTCCGCCTTAGCAAGCTCCGCTGCTTGTTTATCTGTTATACTCGTCAATCAGTCAAGCACGAGACGTCACTTAACTTTTCTCAATTCTTCTGCTTGTTTATCAGTTATGCTTGTTAATCATCCGAGTTGAAGATATTCTACTTTTGATAATTCCTCTGCTTGTTTGTCTGTTATTCTCCTTAATCAGTTAAGTGTTAGACTTTCTTTAACCTTTCATAATTCTTCTGCTTGTTTGTCAGTTATGCTTGTTAATCAATCAAGTCAAAGTGAATTAACTTTTCAAAATTCTTCCGCTTGTTTATCTGTTATGCTTGTTAATCATCCGAGTTCAAGATATTCTACTTTTGATAATTCTTTTGCTTGTCCATCTGTTATACTTGTCAATCAGTTAAGTCGGAGCGCTTCTTTAACTTTTCACAACTCTACCGCTTGTTTATCTGTTATACTCCTTAATCATTTAATACTTAGTACTCAGTTTATTTTTCATAGCTCTTCTGCTTGTTTGTCAGTTATACTAGTTAATCATGTAAATAAAAGCATTTCATCATATTTATTAGCATATTCTACAACTTGCTTAACTTCATCATCTGTAAGTGAAGTTTTTTCACGTAAAGCTTCATATTCTTTTTCTGTCAAATCTTTTACTTTTTCATCTTCTTTTACTTGCTCATTTCATCAAGTTTTTCATCATCAATTTCCATATATTTCCAATAATTTCTTTATCGTATCTGGTCCTGGTGCTCCATCATCTGTCAATCAATTTTGTCTCTGAAATTCTTTAATTGCTTCCATTGTATTAGATGTAGCTTTTCATTGAGATTTTAGAATTCAGTCAATTTTTCATACATTAAATCACTTATTTTTTAGCAAAATCTGGACTGCCATAATTGTAGCTCATGGATTTTTCTCCATCACTTCTTTATAAGTTTTCTTATCTTTCAATGTTTTGAGATAATTTAATGATGTATCTACATCAAATTTTACTTCATCTCAATTTTTAGTATAAAGTACTTCTTTTTGAAGACCTGATAAGGCTGATTTGGTTTGTTCTTTCACCCAATCAACTTCATGTAAATCTTCTTTTTTTCATAACATTTCTGTTGCCATGTTACTTTTTGTGACAATATAAAATTAGAATACATAATTTTATATAAAAAAAATAAAATGTCAAATTTTGGAAGACTTTTTATTTACAAAAAAAGCTAACCTCCACGGTCAGCTTTTTAATTTAATTCATGCTTAATTAGAAAGGAAGTTCATCACCTGCACTTGCAGATCCTTCTCCTCATTCAATTTTCCAAGCTCCAATACTGTTGAATCGTCTTCCATCATATTCTCTAGCTCTATAGTTCAATGAAACTTTTACATGATCTCCAACTTTGTATTGTTTGATTAATTCAGTTTTTTCTCCTAATAAGTCTATCATCAAAGAGTTTTTGAATTCTCTATCTGAGTCTTCTTCGATAACGAAACTAACTTTTGGAAGTTGTTTTTGACCAACTACTGTTTCTTCTGAAATAAAAATAATTGTTCCTTCAATTGTCATTACAAAAAATGGTTAATAATAAAACTGGGGTTTATGGTAGATTTTTTTATTTCTTTTGCAAGTGAAAAATTTCTTTGATACAAATCCAGGCTACTCCACAAGTCAAGAAACTATCTGCGATATTGAATACTGGAAAACTTCCAAATGATAAGAAATCTCTTACTCATCATAGATAAATTCTATCGATTAGATTTCAGATTGTACCTGCAAAAAGCAAGGCAAATTCTACGGTTGTAAGATATTTTTTATGGAAAAGATATATGAATAATCAAGCACAAATTATACTAACTAGAAGAATTACTATCATTGGCATAGACATTCATCGAGAGATTCAGTCATTTAGCAAGGGTTCTAAGAAAAAAAGCTGACTTCAAATTTCTAAATCATAAAAAAGATATTTCGTCAGTTGATCGATTCAGATTAATAGTAAACTAATTAATAATGCAATAATTCGTTTTTTCTTCATTCGAAATGTCAGATTTTTTCTAAACATTTTTCTTATAAATAAATGTTCGATAAAAACAAACCCTTTTAGATAAAACTTCCACTAGACATCGAACATGATATTTTTATAGTTAAATCATGATTTATATCATAAAACATCAATAAAAAATGAAACTTACAACAAAAAGAGATCGATGGTATTTCTGGAGAGAGCTATTTTCTTATATGATACCAATGATTTTAATTGTATGAACCGTTGATGTTTTCTTTAATTTCATGCAGTGTCCATTACATCCAGAATGGTCTGCTCCATGTAATGTTATTTGGGTAAATGCAGCTGGTTATGGATTTTTCTTGATTATTACGATAATTTTTGCTATTTTCTCTGCAAGAAAATTGAGAAAAGTCAAAAAGAAAATTGAAATTGAATTTATGAAAGCAGCTAATCATAGCGAACAAGTTATCCAAAAAGAAGAAAAGGAAGATGATACAATTAAGGAAGATAAAATAGTTGAAGAAGTTAAGGTTTCTAAGCCAAGGAAAGTAATCGCAAAAATTGATAAGAAATCTGACAAAAAAGAAAAGAGTATAGAGAAAAAAACTACGAAGAAAGATTCAGATCCAAAAAAAGTTTCTACCAAGAAAAAAACTACTAAAAAATTAAAATAAAAGCTGTTAGATTCGATTGACTTTTTAAACGTAAATTACTATAGTTTGTTATGCGGTTTTTCGCAAAATTCTCACAATTCGCTGGCTTTCGTTGTGATAACGCGAGTCAGCTTTTTTATTAAAGATATTGAAAATAAAAATAAATTTTGTAATATATTTTTATCGGTTTTTTTCCGATAGGCATTTCAGTGTGTTGTTGTGAAACAATGAACGCTGTTTAATATTTATAGTTAATATTCCAACTGGTCTTTATTGTGATAATACGGATCAGTTTTTTTTATTTGTAATTTTAATAGCAAATAGTTATAAAATATTCAACAAACAAAAAACTTTAAAGCTTATGAAACAAAAACAATCAAAAACAGTTTACACTCCAAATGAGTCATTTGAGTGTAAAAGGCCATTAGGATGGGATGAGATATCTAGATGTCTTACCGTTGCTATTAATCGTTACAATAGAATGGAGCAGAAAAGATGGAAAAATTCTTCTTTCTTTGTCCGTCTATTCACTCGTCCTGCTAAGTACAAGGTAGAAACTCGAGCTGTTGCCGATCCTGAAATGATGAAAGTTTACCAAGAAACACATCATCATCGAATTTGGATTGAAAATACTCGCAAGAAAAAAATGTGTTTCAATCTGCTTTGCAAAACAGATTCTCTTAGGAGTAGTATGTTTCTCCAAGATGGAGTTAAATACAAGGACTTTCTGCTCATATCCGAAGAGACTTCTGTTCGTTGGACAGAGAAGAAATTTACTTTCTTGTACGAAATCATACAGTTTATTGATTACGAGGTATCATAGCAAAATCCTTTGAATTAAAGAGAATCTGAATATCTTTCAGGTTCTTTTTTTTCATAACTTTTGATATTGAAATTTCTCATGCTTTTTGTTATATAGTGTGTCGAAAAAAATTTATAATTTAAAGTTTGATTTTGATGAAAGTGCAAGTTAAAGAACAATTTCTTCCGTTAGAAAACTATAAAAGCGAATGGGATAAACCGAAGCAATTGGAAATTTTCCCAGAAGAAGCAAAAGCTCAAATAGTTGATATTTTTAATGCGAAGCCCGAAAACATAAAAAACGAAGTAAAAGAAATTGAACCTATAGATAGTCGTGATTTATAAAGAAACTTAACTTGAAATTTATAGTCAATCAAATATCATTCAGTCTGAAAATTTACATGTTTTTTGTATTATTATGGCTTTACGTCCTTCAGGATTTGTGGAATATTCCCCTAGCGAACAGCGTATCTTTGATCAATTAATCAATGAAATTCAGAATCAATTTCAATTATTTTGATATACTCATATTCACACTCCTGCAGTTGAAAGTAATGCTGTACTATTGTCGAAGAACTGAGAAGAAACTGGAAAACAGATTTTTGGACTTTATGGATTAGCTCAATGAGCTAGCGATTTGAAGGATTACGCCTTACATTTTGATTTAACTGTACCGTTTGCTAGATATGTTTTAGATTGGGAAAATGATTTAACTTTTCCTTTTAAGAGATTTCAAATTCAACCTGTATGGCGTTGAGAAAGAGCTCAAAAAGGACGTTATCGTGAATTTTGGCAATGTGATATAGACGTAATTTGGAGAAGAGATAATGAGAAAACTGTACTTTACTATGATGGTGAAACTATTTTAACTTTGATGCATGCTTTAAATGCTGTTTTGGATAAGTTGGAAGTTGATGATGAAGCCGTATTTCATATAAGTAACAGAAAATTAATAATCTGACTTCTAAATGATTTAGTTGGAGAGAAAAAGACTCCTGTCGTTTGTTCATATATCGATAAAAGAAAAAAAATCTGAGCTGAAAACTTTATAGCATCACTTGTCGATGCATGAATTAAAAAATCAGATGCCGAGAAAATTAACGAAATCATCTCTCGCACATATTCAGTGAAAGAGATTAAAGAAATAGATAAATTAAGTGAAAATAAACTTTTCTTCGAGTGATTAGCAGAATTAAAATCTGTTATAAATTTCTTCGAGACTTGGGAAGAAAGTACATGAGAAAAATTAAACTATGTTGTAGATTTACAAATCATTCGTGGACTAGATTACTATAGTGGAACTGTATTTGAAGCCGTTTTGAAATGAGATGAATGACTTGGTTCTATCTGCTGATGATGAAAATATGACCACTTGACTGGATATTTAAATCCAAAGAAAGATATTTATGCATGATTTGGAGGTTCTATCGGAATTTCTCGCTTATTGTCTAAAATATTTGGTGAAGGTAATGAATGAAAATCTGAACAAAAAACTTCGACTGAATACTTATTCTTGAATTTTGAAGAAACAAAAGGTCAGATTCTAAAGCTTATGAATAGATTTCAAAAAGAATGTAAAAACTGTGAATTATATTACCAATCTGATAAACTAGGAAAACAGTTTGGATATGCAGATAAGAAATGAATTCCTTATGTGGTAATTTTGGGAGAATGAGAATGGAGTGGATGAGTTTTCAAAGTTAAAAATATGCAAAGTTGAGAAGAAAAAGTTGAGAAATTATAAAATATCGCAAATTATATATGAATACCTACGGTTAAATATTTAACCTTATTTTAAGGTAAATGATTATAAATACTTTGAAAAATTAAAATAAATTTATAATCTATTATCGATATTTACCATGAAACCAAAAATGCTGAAAAATATGACAACTTCATCGAGAATCAGTTTAAAATTCACGTTATTTACGATAGTGATAGTTTTTATATTCTGATTTTTGGCAAATTTAATATTTTTCAGAATGTGGTATGGTGGAATCAAAATGGAAATCGATCCAAGTAAAGCTCCAGATGGACGTGGATTCCCTATGGAAAATCGTGATTGAAATTTTCAATGAGAACGTCAACAGAGAGAAAAACCTGAATTTAATGCGTGAATGCCTGAAGATTTCGAGGAATTTAGAAACAGATTTATTGATCGTTTAGCTATTACTACTGATTCTGAGGAATATGAGGATTTGGTAAATAATAGATTATTTGAAAATATAAGTAAATTGTGAGATGGATATTTCTACTACGAAACTTTTGAAAATAGAGTTGTTGTAAGACAAATTACATCACAAATCCAAGCGCAGAAAAATCTGCTTTTAACTTCTATTTATTTGCTGATTTTCTCAGCAATTCTGTCATATATCGTTTCGTTGTATTTCGTCAAAACGTCTTTACGTAAACTAAACGATTTGGTGGATTATGTGAAATGACTGAATCTGAATAACCTAGACACTAATTTTGAAATCGTTTGACCAAAGAATGATGAAATAAATATTCTCGCTTCTAAAATAAACGATGCGACAGATAAGATTAATAAACAAACTTTAGCTTTGAAAGACTTTATTTCTAATGCCTCTCACGAACTCAGGACTCCCCTAATGAGTATAAATTCAGAGATAGACTATTCATTGAAGGCTAAGGATTACAAACAATGAATGGAAAATATAAAATCGGAGATTCTAAATCTGAATAATTTATTAGATGAATTAGTTCTAATCAGTAAACTTGATGCAAATACAGAATTGAAAAAATCTAATAAAAATGTTTCTGACGTTATCATTTCAACATCTAAAATGGTAGAGAAAAAGTATAAGGATAAATGACTAAAACTTGAATTGAAATGTGATGATGATGTGGAGAAAATGGTTCATAATAGTAGCTTTGAAATTATAGCAAAAAATCTGATTGAAAATGCTTTTAAGTATACAAATGAATGAAAAATCACTATAAAATTAAATGATAAAGAATTTAGTGTAAAAGATACTTGAATAGGAATTAAAAAAGAGAATGTAGAAAAAGTGCGAGATAGGTTTTGGCAGGAAGATAGTTCTAAAACTGACGTTACAAGTTTCGGTTTGGGATTATATCTTGTGAAATTATTAGTAAATAAACATTGATGGAATATTGAATTAAAATCTACTGAGTGAAAATGAAGTGAATTTAGAATTGCTCGATAGTTGTCATCTTGAGCGAAGCGAAAGATCCAGGAAAACATGAAGCAAATGGATTCTTCGGCTTGTTTCTCTCGCCTCTGAATGACGGATATACATTTATTATTTAGCATACAAACATGAAAGTTCTACTCATCGAAGACAATAAAAATATTGCAAATAATATAAAAAAATATTTAGAATTAAGTGATTTTGAAGTTCTAACCTGTGAAAACGGATTATTCTGACTAGAAGTAGCTAGGAATAATGATTTTGATATAGTTTTGCTTGATCTTATGCTTCCATGAATGAGCTGAGAAGAAATTTGTGCTAAACTAAAATCGGAGAAAGATATTCCAATAATCATGACTACAGCTAAATGACAGTTAGAGGATAAATTAGAATGATTTGAAATATGAGCAGATGATTATTTGGTTAAGCCTTTTGACTTGGAAGAATTAGAAGCTAGAATTAAAGCATTAACTAGGAGAAAGCAGAACAAAAGTAAACCAATCAAGAAATGAAATATAATGATAGATATTCAGAATAGAAAAATTATGAAATGAGAAAAAGAAGTAAAATTAACCGTGAAAGAATATAATATCTTAGAATGTTTAGTTAAAAACATTTGAATCCCCTTATCCAGAACTGATATCATTCAAGAAGTTCGGTGATGAGATTCTCTATTTGATGATGATGGAAAATTAGACGTGTATATTTCTACACTTAGAAGCAAATTATGAAAAGATATAATAGAAACTGTTAAGGGTTTTGGTTATAAAGTGAATAAAGAATAAAATTTAAATTTTTGCTTGCATTTATAAAAACTAAGTATATATAAAATATACGTACGATTAAAATAACATAATGTCTAACCGTATTAATTTCCCGGTTTCTAGGGAGGAAAGGAGGTGTTCTAACATCTATTGGGAGAGTGACCGTTTGTGGTATCCTCTCATTTTTTTATTTTTCTTATTGCTGTATTTTCTTTCTATTTTCTTCTAATCTACATAAAGTTTCGAATAAACATGATGAACAACTTTCCATTACTAATCATTTTTTACAAATCCTTGTCTGTAAATTTTCTCTCTGTTTTATATTTTCCATTATATAATTATAGTTTTAAATTGTTTTCTTTCTCTCTCCTAATCAAGAAAAAGGAATATATACAGAAAATTTTCTGAAAATAAAGAAAAAAACTGACTCGCGTTATCACAACGAAAGTCAGCATATATACGGAAATTAACTTTTTTTATTCTCTAAATAACTTTTCAATTTTTCTAATCACTGTGAATAAGTGGATTCAGATACTAATTCCTTACTTGAATTATATTTATAGAAAGCATTTGACCATTCATTAAAGAAATTTTCTGAGAAGTCTGAATTTAAAGCAATTTCTTCTATCTTTGCATAAATCTCGTCATACATTGCTTTGAATTTTTCATTAGCTAATAAACGAGTTTTCAAGACATTATCTCCACTGTTTCCTGGTCATCATTTTCAATTTCATTCATCATTTCATCAAGGAAAATCTCATCATGGGAATCATCATTCAAAGTCTGGAAGAGTTGGCATATCTCCACTACCAAAGTCAAATCATCCAAAGTCTGGGAATTCTGAATTTTCTGAATTGTCATTCTGAGGCATAGCCGAAGAATCTTGTGTGTCACCCAAGGATGGCATTTGTGCTCCAGAGAACATATTTCATCCAGGGAATCATCCCATTCCTCATGGACCTCATCCTCATCACATTCAATTGAAAGCTAAATTCTGATCCCAAGTTAAAAGATAAAATCTTTTTTCTCACAAGTGATAATATAAATAATAGTTACTTCACATTCATCCAAATGAATCGCTATTTCCTACAAAATCATCTATCGCTAAAACTGTAAGAACGGATTCCACATCTATATAATCATCTATATTTTCTTCAAATTCATCATCTTCAGATTCTGTAACGAATTTTAGCATTCTGATTAATGGTGAAAGGTCGTAGTCGTTTACTCTAGTCTTCTGAGTAAAGTAGTCTGAATACAACGTTGGATCCTCTCATTGATAACTGAAATCTATGAAATTTCATGCTTTATATAATATTCAGTTATCATCTCCAAACCATTTTTCGATATAATATTTATCCTCGGGTAATTCTGATATGATAAATAATTCTGGATCTTTTCAATCTACTTGAACAGATCAATATGAACTGTCAGGAGCAGGCTGTCAAGCTTCTTGATATAATTCATAAGAATATGGTTCAGCTAATAATGTTTCATCAGAACCCATTCCTCCCACACGAAGTGAAATCATTTCATGACCTTCATAAGTCTGATCTACATATTTATTGAACTTTATGAATAATGGGAGTTGTGAATCATAGCTGATACTATCTCCACTCATCATTCATGGTCCAAAACTTCCTCATTCAAATGCTCATGGGAATGGCATATCTTCCCATCATTCTGGAGCTCCTGCTGGGAGATTCTGTGTATTTCCAGATCAGTTTTTATTTCAAGGGAATCCTCATGGTCATCATTTTCATCATGGTCATCATTGACCTCCTTCTGGTCTTTTCATATTTCCATGGAATCATCACATCATATTATTCTCTCCATTCTTATTCTTTCACTTTCAGCGGTCTAGTCACTCAAAACTAGGTCCTCATCAATTTCATCATCCTAATCATCTTAATGAAGAATTTCATTTAAGTCTGATTCATACATCGCTTATCAATACACCATCTATTATAACATCTGTTTTATACCAATCTTTCTCTGAAGTGCTTGAATATGTATCAATCATATCCTGATATTCTTCCTCAGTCATCAAGATTTTGATATCATGAACCTGAGTAGTATCAAACAAATCGATTGTGTTTTCGATATCGAAGTAGTCTGTAGTTACTTCTCATTTATTTCAGATATTGATAGATATTACTCTATAAGTTCAGTAGTATATCAAAACTCATAGAAATAAAACTCCAAGCAGAATCAGATATCGATACCTTTTCATAGTTAAAGACATGGTGATATTTTTATTTGATAAAACGAGATTATAAATCTGTTGTATTATATCATGTAATCAAAGTTACATTCAGATTATCATTCAGCTTTTTAATCTCTCATAAGAATTCTTGTTTCTTATTAGGATTTTTCATATCTACATTATAAACAAATTCAGTCAAAGCTCATCCGCGAACTGAATCTATACTAATCAAATCTGAAAGTGTAGTAAATTTCACGAATACATCATCAAACATATGGTCAAAATCTACAGTATTTTTAACTTGAATCTTCAAAATCTGACTAGTAGCTTCACGACTAAACCAATTGAAACGATTCATAATGAATATTACTAGTGCTAATGCTACAGTAAATACAACTGCTAATACATAGAATTTAGTTCATGTAGCCATTCAAATTGCCATAGCAGCAAACATGAATCCGATATCACGAGTCTCTTTCATAGCATTCCTGAATCTGATAATAGATAATGCTCAAACTAGAGAGAATGCACGAGCGATATTAGATCAAACTATAAGCATGATTACACATACCGTCATTCACATCATAACCAAAGTGAATACATAACTTTGAGTATAAGATGTTCCACGGTGAGTTTTTTTATAAACTCGTCATAAGAATGCTGTAAGAATAAAACTTAGTAACATTCAAATTGTAAGATCCATTACTGAAAAAGTTCAAGTAAGGTCTTGGATAGATCACAAAGAATCTGTTAATTGTTGGATAAATGCTTCCATTTTTATTTTATTCAAAGAATAAAAAGAACTAAATTTTTACATCGTCTGCCACATAGAATATCGTGCGAGGAACTGCTGCAGAAGTTTCCAATCATTGACAATATTTACTCACACGTATCAGACGAAAGTTATAACTGGCAATCATTTCTGTAAGCCAATAAGGTACACGTTCATTAGCTTTCACTTCCATGATTACCTTATCAGGTGATATCATGAATTCTCAAATTTCCTTGTCTGCGAGATTCAGATTTTTCTTTCTGTAACAAATATTTGTATCAAATGTTACACGCAATCATGTATCATAATCCGTTCCAAAGTATGCATTACGAAGATAGCTCGTTATACAACTAGGTTTCAAATTATTCTCCTTGATGAACTGGTATAATTCAAATATCGTTACTTCATCTCTCTTTTCATACTGTGGAATAATTCCATGGTCACAGAAATCTATCGCTTCTTTGTAAGTCATAGGAACTCTTCTTTTTTGTGTTACACGATCCACTCTCTGTTTAATTTCTACGTACACTATCGAATCATCTTTTAGTCATTCTTCCGTTTCATATTGTCTAATTCTGAGTTTACGACGATATTTTAGTCATTCCAATTTTTCCCAATAGAAACGATAGTCATCAGTATCGTAGTAAAGACTAGAAAGAGCATATAATCCATTATCTTTTTTACTGTATGAATCAGGTATTACATACTTTTTCAAATCCTCCTGAAGCTTCTGAGCTGTATCGTAAGATATCAGGTATTTCAGTTCAAAGCGATTGAATTTCCTAATTGCTGATAAGTTTCAATTAGAAGACATTCAGATTTTTTGTTATTTATATAAAAGCGATGGGGAGTATAATCATACACCTTAAATTAATCTTAAATAAAAAAGACTCTCAATCAAGAGAGCCTTAGTCTTCATATTTTTATTATTATTCTAGTGGTTTGTGATTTGTAAATTCTACATTAACGGATCCATCTACCATATCGATGAAACATTGAACATCAGCTTCTCATTTTTCTCATCATTTTTCATATACTACATGACCATTTCTAACAAAACTTGCTCCAGCATCTTCTTCATTTTCCCATGTAAACTCTCAGCTACCAAAATTTAGATAGAAACCTACATTTTCTTCACACTGTGCAAGACGTCATTCTTCAGTAGCTACAGCATCTCTTTTAGCATAAAATTCTTCTAAAGTTAATCAATTATCCATAATACTATGGGCGATAAATTCATTTCAAACATATCTTAAATGTCGAGGTTCATATCCATATCCCGTAATATCTTCTTTTCATTCTAGATATCTAAGAATAAATCCATAATCTGCTAATTTTTCATGAATTTTAGCAAATATTTCAGGTTCAGCTATCATATCATCATTCTCATAAATTAACACACCATCTTTCTTTATGCAAATATCGATAGCTAAAGCTGTATGATGTTCAGAATATCATGGAGTAGCTACATAAGTTTTTGTGTAATCGATTCCATATTCTTGTTCAAATTCATCCCAAATTTGTTGTTGCTTTTCTACTGAACGATAAGCACTATCAAGTTCGATATCTACTCATTCTGCTAATAAAGCATCTCTCAATTCGTTATATTTTTCTAGAGCTTCTTTTTCTACTCTAATAGTTTCATCATAAGCATTCTGAACTTCTACTAATTCTACTTTAGATTCCCAGTCTTCTGGTAATTTATTTTCTTTATTAACCAAAACTAAATAATCAATTCTTCAGTTTTTAGTTTCTTCTTTTTCTTCCATATCTTTTAAAGGGATTCATCTATCTCATAATAGACAAATATCTTCTCATTCTGAATCTGTTGTAAGTTCTCATCCATTATCTAAACAAACTTGCTGAGCTGTCGTATAGATAGGATTTTCTTCAGAATTTTTCAAACATCATGTGAGAGCCATTGCGATTACAAAGAGTCATAAAACAAGGAATGCCTTTTTCATTTTCTAATTATTTAAGATATAAATACCATTTTCAATATAAAAATACCTTATTAAATTTCAATGATAATCCTTATATTATATGCTATTTTTTAATCTAAAAATTTTGTTTGATTTTTATAAGATGTTTTATATTAATAAAATACACTGTATTATTTTTTATTTTTTTCTATTATAATCATGATTAGAGAAAAATTTCTATTCTGGTTTAATGCTATTTTCTACATCATTTTTGGATGTGTTATGATGTTCAAGCCTGATTTGGCTTTAGAAACAATTATTATTACTTTCTGAATTGAATCTATTTTATCTTGAATTGCATGAGTAGTATTGACAATAGAAGACAAAGAATTTGAAGAAAGATGAATTTTAGCTGGTTTATCTATATTCCAAATCCTTGTATGAGTTTTACTTGCATTTTTCCCTCAATCTGGAGAACTTATTATCAAAATCTTTATCGTTCTTGTATGAATACTACTAATTATAAGATGAATTCTTTTGTTGATTGATAGTTCTAGAATTAAGAAATTAAAATTTAATAATCGATATTGGGTATTGATTGCTGGATTATGATTGATACTTCTTTGACTTTTCTTAGCAATGAATAGTTTATTAACTATTTTTATAATAAATGGTGTTATAGGATTATGAATGTTTGTTCTAGGTATTTCTATGATTGTATGGGTTGTAAAATTAAGAAAAGCTTTGAAATAATATTAAATGAATACCATATATAAAAATGGAGTAGTTAGTTACTCCATTTTTTTATTTTGAAATTTTATATAAAATTATATTCATAAAACTTTTTTAAGAACAGATTTCGTGACAGCATCCTGTTTATCAGACTTTCTTAAGCGATCTAAGTAATCTTCCCAATCTAGTTCAGGACATACTTGGGCAAATATTATATACGTCTTCTTTAGTAAGCTCTGTTCTTTTTCCTCTAATGAGAAAAATCGTTTTTGGGTCAGATTTTTAGCTTCCCATTTTATTAATTCATCTCATTTTTTTATCACAAGTTTTTTGTGAGACATATCTTTCTCTGCCTTTTTATCTGTAGTATTTTTCTTTAGCATAATGTTTTATAAAGATATAAAAATGACTGATTGGATAGTATCAATATTTTTTGGAAATTCAAATATTTTATTTTTCATAAATAGTGAAATTTTACTTAATTTTCTCTTTAAATTTTTTCCCCCCCAATCATTATAATTAATTTCACGTTAAACAAAAAAACAACAAACAAAAAATGGACAATGAAAAAAAATTATTTTTACCTCATGTAACGCACCACCATTCAAGTGCAGTTATAGAGAATGCGAGAACTTTATGTAGAAAATTCGCAATGATGCATGAACTTCTTCCAGTTCTGAGTAATCTAGATGGAAAGAAATCTCTGAAGTACTTTTCTAACCTTTATCTTGAATGTGTACCTATTGTAATAGCAATTACTTACTACGTAATACAAAACAAATTAGCAGGGAAGGAAAAGATTTACAACAATGTTGAGAAAGCTCGAAAGATATTGGAACATCTGAAAATTTTGCATCTCAGATACCAGTTAATATCTACTTCTCCAAGATCCGCGAAAAAACCGGCTACATGGTACGACTGTTCAGAACTAGAGAACTACGAAATAGTGGATAAATTAAAAGAGCTAATCGAACCTTAGCAATGAAAGTCTCTTGTTTCTCAAGAGGCTTTTTTGTAAAATATTTATAAGAGCATATTTATTAGCATTAATTTGTTAAATTCAGAATTAATTTAATCTTAAAGAAAATTTTATTGATATTACTCCCCTATTGTTTAAATTAAAATCAATAAACAAAAACATAATCGCCTATGAAAAGATTCGTATTTTTATGGAGTTCTCTATTCCTTGCTCTGGTGGTTCTATCCTACGCAATCACAATGTGTTTTTCCTTTTTTGCTTGGTTCTTATTCTTGTTAGCTATTTCGAGTTTTATTGTGGTTATTAGATTAATCAAAAAAATCGGAATTCAAGCTAAGATACTAACTCAAGTTCAGAAAAGTTATCTCGCCAGTTCTGTTTACCGTCAAGGATGGATAGCTTTTTTCATCTCTGTTTGGTGTGCTTCTTTTATTTCGCGGCACCCTTATGAACAATGTGTTTATGCTACTACCTTTGGCATTGCTCTATTCTGTTTTTTTGGACTTTGTCTTGCTCTTAAAAATTATCTAAATTCATTTAATAGTTTATGAGAAAAAGAAGAAAGACTAGAAAAAGTACGAATCTCAATAAAGTTCTCAAACTCAATCATCCTACACAAAAAGCTGAAATTCATGATATCGATTGGGCTTACAGGAATGCAAGGAAACCTATTGAAACTTTGCAGGATATGGAAGATTGTTATGAAGCTCTAGAGATTCTCAGTAAAAGTGGTAAACCAAGCTATCTCTACTTTCCATGAGAAAGAAAAAACTAGCGGAGAATCGTTCGCTAGTTTTTATTTTAATAATTTTTAACAATTACGCTCCAGCTTTATTTACATTTTCTCATGATTTTTCCATCATTGAATTAAGTTTTTTCGCTAAACGTTTTGGATCTGGAATACATGACAATTCTAAGCTCTTATTTCATTTTTTGTCTATTTCTGAATCTGTAAAAATATTTATATTACCGTATTGGAATAATGCACTTTTGATTCACTCTTTAGAATGTTGGATTACTCTAATTGCATCTTTAGAAATATTCATTGTTTTTGTCTTAAAAAATCAATCCTGTTTATACGACACTAATCCATCTTTTGTGCAGATATCAAAATTCATTTCGTAATCTATAATTCTGAAAATAACTCTATTTAGTATTAATATGA
>Ga0310696_10002274_pt1 | contig 25807 bp, 22 predicted proteins | sample AusTroGonzalo_MG_4_FD_203885 | JGI IMG/M metagenome (GOLD analysis project Ga0310696, IMG submission 203885) | Bovine rumen microbial communities from tropical cattle in Woodstock, Queensland, Australia - Gonzalo_02 (v2) (version 2) | ecosystem: Host-associated > Mammals > Digestive system >...
CTGAGAACGCCTTCAATGAGGTAAGTGACAAGTGCAAGATCTATCCTTGCGATGTGCAGGATATGCTCTGTGCAGAAATTGACACTCCTGAAGACTTGGAGGTGGTGAGCCAGAAGGTGGCTGAGGTGAATGAGCGCACTGTGTACATGTGCTTCTCTACTGAGTACATCCACAGTGGTCATGTGGCCATCATCAACAAGGCTCGTCGTTTGGGTCGTCTGATTATTGGTGTACTCAGTGATGAGGCTATCTCCAGCTTTAAGCGTTACCCGCTGATTCCTTTTGCAGAGCGTAAGGCTTTGTTTGAAAATATGGCTGGTGTAGAACGTGTGGTAGAGCAGAAGACACTTTCTTACAAAGAGAATCTATTAGCTTTGAAGCCTGATTTTCTGGTTCACGGCAATGATTGGTGCGAAGGCTTCCAGAAGCCTATCCGCCAAGAAGTGTGTGAAGTACTTGCAACTTATGGTGGTAAACTGGTAGAATACCCCTATAGTAACAACCCCATGTATAAGGAGTTGGATGCTGCCCATCGTGCAGAAGCATCTATGCCGGATGTCCGTCGTGGACGTTTGCGCAAGCTGATTAATATGAAGGGCCTTGTAACTGCAATGGAGGCTCACAGCGGTATCACCGGTCTGATTGTAGAGAATACCAAGGTGCTCCAGGATGGCAAGACCTATCAGTTTGATGCTATGTGGGTAAGTTCACTTTGTGACTCTACCGCCAAGGGTAAGCCAGACATTGAATTGGTGGATATGACCAGCCGTTTCCGTACCATTGATGATATTATGGAAGTGACCACCAAACCAATCATCTTTGATGGCGATACCGGTGGTTTAACAGAACACTTTGTTTATACCGTCCGTTCCCTGGAGCGTATGGGCGTATCTATGGTCATCATTGAGGACAAGACTGGCTTGAAGAAGAACAGTCTGTTTGGAACTGAGGTGAAACAGACCCAGGCTGCCATTCCTGACTTCTGCGAGAAGATCCGTGCTGGTAAGAAGGCTCAGAAGACCAAGGAGTTTATGATTTGCGCCCGTATTGAGTCTCTGATTCTGGAGCAAGGAATGGAAGATGCATTGGAGCGTGCTTTTGCCTTCAGTGAGGCAGGTGCAGATGCCATTATGATTCACAGCCGTAAGAAAGATCCCGCTGAAATCTTTGAGTTTGTGGCCAAGTTCCGTGAGAAGAACACCACCACTCCTATTGTGGTTGTTCCTACCAGTTTCAATACCGTTACCGAGCAGGAGTTCAAGGATAGGGGAGTAAACGTTGTCATCTATGCCAACCAACTTACCCGTACAGGTTTCCCTGCAATGCAGGATGCAGCACGTACCATTCTTGAAAATCACAGAGCTAAAGAATGTGATGACAAGTGCATGAGCATTAAGGAAATCATTACATTAATCCCTGAAGAGTAAGAAAGGAGCAGAACTATGATTAGACCTGAGTTTTTTATAGAGGCTTTAAGAGAGAAAGGCATTGACTGCTTTGCCGGTGTGCCCGACAGCTTGCTCAAAAACATCTGTGCGTATATCACAGACCACTTTGATGCAGCTCACAACATCATTGCTGCCAACGAAGGAGCAGCCGTAGGACTTGCAGCCGGTCACTATCTGGCAACAGGACAGCCCGCCTGTGTGTATATGCAGAACAGTGGTGAGGGTAATATCATTAACCCCTTGGCATCGCTCACAGATCAGGAGGTTTATAACATTCCTGTATTACTCCTGATTGGTTGGAGAGGCCGCCCTGGTGCACACGATGAACCCCAGCATGTAAAACAAGGCAAGGTAACCACAGGCCTGCTGAATGTAATGGGCGTGAACTATGAAGTTCTTTCCAAAGAGGAAGACAAAGCTGCCAAACAGATTGAGAAAGCTGCCCAAGCACTTGCCAACAAAGAGGTCTTTGCTCTGGTTATTGAGAAAGACACCTTTGAGGATTACAAGCTCCAGAATGTGGAAGTAAATGACCTCACGATGAGTCGTGAAGAAGCCATCCAGACTGTTGCAGCTGCACTTGGAGAAAAAGACTGTATTGTCAGTACCACCGGTATGATTAGCCGTGAGCTCTTTGAGTATCGTGCAGCTATGAACCAAGGTCACGAACGTGATTTTTTAACTGTTGGCTCAATGGGTCATGCCTCTCAGATTGCTTTGGGTATTGCCCTTGCTCAACCCGACCGCAGAGTATGGTGCTTTGATGGTGATGGTGCTGCCATTATGCACATGGGCAGTATGGCTATTGTGGCCAATAAGGCTCCCAAAAACTATGTTCACGTAGTGTTTAATAATGGCGCTCACGACTCAGTGGGTGGTCAGCCTACGGTAGGTTTGAAGATCGATTTGCCAGCTGTGGCAAAGGCTGTGGGTTATAAGGCTACCTATAGTGTGGATAGCAAAGCTGAACTGGAAAGTGTTCTTTCAAAGGTCAATAGCTTTGAGAGTCCTGCACTCCTTGAGATCAAAGTAAAGAAAGGCAATCGCAAGGATCTTGGCCGTCCTACCACAACACCTATCCAGAATAAAGAAGCTCTGATGACCTTCCTTAAGAAGTAACTTTATGCAGAAGATAATAAACGGAATAGCACAACTGCCTGCCATATTGAAGGAAGTTGGTTGCGAGAAATTGTTCCTAGTTGTAGATTCCTCTTATCCATTCTTGAACATCAAGGATTCGATTGAGGCTCTGCCGGTGAAAGAGAGGGTGATGTTTTCCGACTTTACGCCTAACCCTCTGTATGAACAGGTCTGCAATGGTATTGAACTGCTGAAAACCTCCAATTGTGATACTATTCTTGCAGTGGGTGGCGGTAGTGCCATTGATGTGGCCAAGTGTATTAAACTGGCTGTGCTGGCGAAGGAAGGAAATGCTGCTATCATTCCTCCATTGGTGAGCTCCCGTGTGGTTTGTGATGGTGCAAAGCTTCCGTTTATTGCTATTCCTACTACTGCTGGTACAGGTTCTGAATCCACTCATAATGCTGTGATGTATTATGAGGGTGCTAAGCAGACAGTTACCAATGATGGTGTCCTTCCTGATTATGCGGTGTTGGAACCTTCTGTGCTGAAGACCCTTCCGCTCTATCAAAAGAAATGCACTATGATGGATGCCCTTTGCCAGGGCATTGAGTCATGGTGGTCTGTTAACTCTACGGAAGAGAGCTATGAGTATAGCCGTAAGACCATTGAACTCGTCATGGCTAACTGGCGGAAGTACATCTTTGAGAATGATGATGAGGCTGCGAAGCAGATAATGCTGGCAGCAAACTATGGTGGACGTGCTATCAATATCACCCAGACCACAGCTGCTCATGCATTCAGTTATAAGATAACTTCTCTGTATAAGTTACCTCATGGTCATGCTGTTGCCGTATGCTTACCTGAGATTTGGGAGTATATGATTGGGCACATGGAAAAATGCATTGATAAAAGAGGACAGGAGTATTTGACAGGTATCTTTGCACAGATTTCTCATGCTATGGGATGTGAGAATCCAAAACAAGCGATCGCAGAATTCCACCAGATGATGCAGGAGATGGAGTTGAAGAATCCTGTGGCAGAAAAAAGAGACGAGGAGATAGAAGCCCTTTCTCATTCTGTAAATCCAGTAAGGTTGAAGAATAATCCCATTGAACTGAACACTCGTGTTATTGCAAATCTTTATTGTCTTATATTGAAATAAATCTATTTATTGTTTACTATAATAGTTAGGATGAAAAGGATTGATTATATAGATGCCCTTAAAGGTTTTGCGATTATTTTGGTCGTTTTAGGCCATGTAATTCAATATTACTATTTACCTAATAGTTTTGACCAAAATGTTACTTTTAGGTTTATTTACTCATTCCACATGCCTCTATTTTTTGCAATAAGTGGTTTTGCCCATCAACTATCGTCTCACATCGGTTTCTCATTAAATGTTATTAAAAGGAATGCAATTCAGTTATTATTGCCCTTTTTTGTTTGGTCAATCATTAATTGGATACTGCTAAACAGATATAATCCTATTGAAGTTTTATTACAGCCAGACAAAGGGTTGTGGTTCTTGTGGTTTCTGTTTTGGATACGGTTTTTTTATAGTGTTGCTGTAGAGGTTTCTCAAAGGTGCCATATTAAAGTTTTTTTCTCTCATATAGGGATGTTAACTTTTTTAATACTATTAGCGCGATTAACGGGTGGTATGTGTGGCTCATCATTATTTGGGTATTATCTTTTCTACATTCTTGGATCTTTACTTGGCCAGTATAAAGACTATGGATTAAATAATGAAGAACCGTATTTTCCCATCCTTGTTTTCTTGATGATTTTTTTGATAGGGGCAAATTATTGGTATCGAGATATTAATTTCGTCCCTGAGAAGTATCATAATGATTTGTTTTTGTCAATAATCAGTTCCGCTCCTTATCATTATCTAGTAGCAACCTGTGGCATTATGTTTTCCTTTCTCTTTTTTAGAAAATCTGGGGGGGGCAATTTCTTTCTTACATTGGGAAAAAGACTTTGGGAATATATGCCATCTCTGAGACCCTAATTCATGTGTTTGAGAGATTGCCAAGCAGTATGGTATTTTCATTTTTTAATACGATGTATGGTGTCGTGATATGTGTCGTTGTAATCTTGACTTGTTCTTTGGTATTAATAAAGCTTTTTGAATTAAATAATTACTTATCATTATTTTTATTAGGAAAAAATACTCATTAAGAGAAATTGTGATTCAAGATACAAATAGTATTATTTTACATTCATATGGGATTAAAAAGAATTATCAAGAATTCTTTCTTGTTTAAATTATTAAACAAATATCACGTCAGGGAAAGAATTCGTTTATTCCGTGATCGAAAAAAAATGGATGAGTTCGCGTTAAAAGGCGAATCAGTGATTAAAAATGTCCATAGAGTCCTTATGCAGTCTGGAAATAAGTTTTTTGTTGATGCGGGAACTTTGATGGGCATTTATAGGGACGGTCGTTTACTAAAACGTGATATGGATGTTGATATGGGAATAGTTATTAATGACCAAGATGAAGTTTTAAAAATCAGGCAATTGCTCATAGATAACGGATTCGAATTAAAATTAGTTTTTAGCACTCCGAACAATGGATATATTCAAGATGCTTTTGACTATGATGGTATAAGAGTAGATATGTGTTATTTCAAAGAATCGAGTAATAATACATATTGCTATATTCTTTACGATGGGGATAAGATAATAAAAATGACTTTTAGTAGAATAGAGAAAACCCGATTGCTTAAGTTTGGAGACCAGTTAGTTAGTATTCCCGATAATTCTGAAAAGTATTTAGAGGAACGTTATGGTGAGACTTGGAGAGTACCAGATCCTTTCTTTAAGTATTGGGAAGCTCCTTGTGTTACGCATGAGGATGGATTGGGTCTATGTGAGCATATAGATTAGTGTTTTTGATATGCTAGTTGCAAGCAGGACGCGGAATGCAAGTTTAAATGCCGCATGGGCAATACTAAGTCAGGTAGCAATTGCTATTTTGGGTTTAGTATGTAGAAAGGTTTTTTTGGACCATCTGGGAGCAGAACTCCTTGGTGTAAATAGCCTATTTGCGGATGTTTTATTACTGTTTTCCTTTGCGGATTTGGGCTTTGGAGTTGCGATCATGTTCTCCATGTATAAACCCATTGCCGAAAATGACGATGCTAAAGTACAATCATTACTTCTTTTTTATCGATCTATTTACAATTATGTAATTTTAGCGCTGCTTGTTATTAGTTTTGCATTCGTTCCATTTCTGAAGTATTTAAATACAGAGATCCCAACGAATGAATTGTTTATATACTACCTTCTTTTTCAGATAACTAATATCGCTGAATATATTTGGGCATACAGGGAAAGTTATGTAATTGCCTGTCAGAGAGAAAGAGAACTATCAATAGCAACTTTAATCTATAATACAACAAGAACACTTTTACAAATAATCTCATTAATTGTTTTAGAAGATTTTGTCGCTTATTTGGTAATTGGTGTTGTGTGTCTTGCTTTAAAGAAAATAATTGTAAATTCATATATAAAAAAGAAATACCCAATTACTGTTTTAGAGAATGTAGAACCCTTGCCGCAAGCTGAAAAAAAAGTGGTGTTGCGTAAGTCAATGGCGTTGCTTGTGACAAAGATTGGTAATTTGATAATCAACCAGACCGACAGCTTGATAGTCTCTTATATAATCAATGTTGTACAGTGGGGACTTGTCTCTAACTACTTAATGATTAAGCGAGCGGTTTTTGTGGTGACTGATAAGATTTACAGTGCAGTATTACCAAGCGTTGGCAACCTCGTTGCCTCAAATCAAAGAGAAAAGGAACTGAATGTTTTTTTAAAATACGATTATCTTAATTCATGGCTTCATACATTCTGTTTTATAGGTTTAGCATGTTTAAGCAGTCCATTTGTGGCTCTATTTTTTGGGAAGGATTATACGCTGGCAAACTTTGTCGTATTTATGATTTTTTATGCCTCTTTCATAGATGGATTAAGGTCTCCGGTGTCTGTTCTAAGAGAAGCATCGGGTACGTTTGAGGTGGACAAATGGTATACAATCTTAGCTGCAATTGTTAATGTAGCAGTTTCCATACCATGTGCATTTTTGTGGGGCCTTTCTGGAGTGTATCTAGGAACAATATGCGCTATGACAGTTTTACATATTTGTAGAACTTTAGTATTATTTGCGGGTGGTAAGTATTCAATGAATGCATGGGGTTACTTGAGACTATTATTAATTCATGCTATTGTTGGATTAATTCTATATAAAATTACTTCAATGATACTTATACCGGTCGATTCGTTTATTGACAATATTTACGTTTCTTTTGTTCTAAAACTACTTATTGTTCTTTTTGTACCAAATGTTCTTTGGCTTCTTTTTAATATCAAGAACAAGTACCAAGTAGAGTTTATTACTTTGATTAAAGATAAAATTAATAATAGAAAACAAATATGAATCAAAACAAAAATTGCTCATTCCTCCTAAGTACATATGATGGAGGTGAAGATTTGTGGGAAGGCTTTTTTAAAGCACTCACTGTGCAATGGCCAGAAATGGACATGAAAGTTTATATTAATACTGAATTTAAGAATTTCCAGTATCCTGGTTTAGATATTCAAGTATGTAATCAGACTACAAAAGAAGAACAACCTTGGGCAACAAGGCTAATCAATGCACTTAAATGTATTGATACGGAATTTGTTTTGTTTTTTTTAGAGGACTTTTGGCTTGCTGAACGGGTAGACGATGAATTCTTTAAAAAAACATTAAAATGGATGCAAGAGAATCCAGACGTAGCGAATTTCTCATATTACCCTTGCTTACCAGGGACGAATATCGAAGATGGAAGATTTGAAAGGTTTGAGCTTCGTCCACAAAAATGCCGTTATAAGTATAACTGTCAAGTAGGCCTTTGGAGGACAAAAGAGCTTATCAGTTTCTTTAAACCAGACGAAAGTCCATGGGAATGGGAGTTTTATGGCTCAATGCGCGCTGGAAGAAATAAGCAAAAATTCTATTCTTTAAAAGAAGATGCCCCCCTTGTGTTCTCATATGGAGATAACCTTAAAGGTTGTATTATACATAGGGGAAAGTGGGTAAAAGATGAGGTCCTCCCGTTGGCGGAAAAATATGGTTTGGAAATAGATTACTCAAAACGAGGATTCGAAGATTTTGATGAATACTGGCGTTCTCAGGAAAAGCAAGGTATTAAGGGTAATCTAAAACATGGGAGACTGATACCTGCAATATCAGCGATTATCTCTAGATTGTATCATACGTGGAAAGCTATGAAATAAAGTATAATTTATATTAAATTAAAAATGAATAATGTACTAATAATAGGCGCTCATTTTGATGACGCAGAGTTGGGAGCAGGTGGAACTGCTGCAAAATTGGTTTCAGAGGGAAAGAAAGTATATAAATTAACTCTGACAGATAATGCAACAAAGTTTACCCAGAAGAACATCAATGTGGATTATGATTCTTCAAAAAGACAAAGTGCAGAAGCATGTAAAGTGCTTGGTATAACTGAAATCACAGACTTTGAACCGGTAGAGTGTTCAACTCTTGCTTATAATAAGGAGATTATGCAGAGGGTTGAAAAGGTTATCTATGATTACAAGATAGATACAGTCTTTATCCATTTCGGTACCGATATGAATCAAGACCATGTTGCTGCAAGTCAGATATGCATTACGGCTGCAAGGCATTGCTCTAATATCCTTCAGTATCAAAGTAATGGATATATCTTAGACAACGTGTTCTATCCTACCTATTTCATAGATATTAGTGATTATGTTCAGAAAAAACGTGATGCTCTTGCTTGCTACAGTAACGAACACGATCGCTTCAATCGTTTATTTGAAACAAACATTGAACGTAATCATATCTGGGGATATGGTAATGAAGTTGAATATGCTGAGGGCTTCAAGATAGTTAAATTTTTACAAGCATAATGAGGTAATGGAAGTGTTGGATACCAAAGCACCTTTATTGTCAGTTGTATTATGTACATATAATGATGAGAGGTATATTGCCAAAACCATAAACAGTGTATTGTCTCAATCATTTTCTGACTTTGAGTTTATTATTTGGAATGATGGCTCCACTGATAGAACCGAGGAAATTATAAAATCATTCGCAGATAAAAGGATAAAGTATTATTTCCATAGTAATACGGGCCTGGGGACTGCTTTGGCGCTGGCATGTAAAGAAGCAAGAGGTAAGTATATTGCAAGAATAGATGGTGATGATCTATGTCTCCCATATCGATTTGAAAAAGAAATAGGATTCCTAGATTCACATCCGGATTATGTACTTGTATCATCCTCAGTACTCTATATTGATGAGAGTGACAACATTATAGGACGTAGTTTTCCCTGGACATGGAATTGCTGCCAGAAGAGACAGCGTAGTGTTGTCCACCCTGCAGCCATGTATAGGCGTGCGGCATACAATTCAACGAAAGGCTATATTAGTATCTTAGGTTGTGAAGATCGTGTTCTATGGTCTGAATTAATAAAGATTGGAAAGTTTTATAACATAGAACAGCCACTTATTAAGTATAGATTGTTGGGCACTTCATTGTCTCATGGATATGATTCGACCAGTACATATGCAACAATGCTAGAGATAATGAGAAAGAAAATATGTAATGATGAAGAGCTTTCTGAGAATGATATTATACTGCACAATCAACTATACGAATATGCAAAAAAAAGTAAGGTGCAAGAAGTCTCTTATGCTTACGTAAAAACGCCCGAAGAAAAGTTTTTTAGTATTATTAAGCCAATTTGTGGTGAGCATTTGGCAACCAAATTTATATGTACAATAAAAAATCTTTACTGTTTACTAAGGTATCATAATTGACCTGTGTTTTTGAGCGTTTCCTATGATTGGATTCCTTTATCTTTTAGCGACTCTGGCATTTCTCTTAAATATTGATGCTCCTGTAGGACTATCAAATACTCCATCTATTATTCTAATAATAGAGTACTTGGGTGTTCTGTGGATTGCAAATTTGTTGGTAAGAAACAAGCTGAACGCAGAAAAAAAAGAAAAGTCCCAATTTATGGCTTTTTTTCTGCTAGGGTTGACAGTATCGTTTCTCTTTCTCTACTTTGTTTGGACACCGAACTTGCCAGAGAACAGCAAAGACTGGGGATTCGACCCCCAACGTTATTATCAGTATGCTACAACAATTGCAAATGGTGATATAGTACTAGCTGGACTTAATTATTTTGGAATAGTATATTTCTATGGATTTATATTTAAATTGTTAGGTATTGACCCTTTAATCCCTCTATTTATTAACTGCTTATTAACTTTAACAGCTGTTATAGTTGTATCAAATCATTTTAGTAAGGTTGGTGGATTGCCTAAATATTTCTCTCTTTTATTACTAATACCGGAGTTATGGTATTTTAATACAATGTCTTCTCGTGAAATTGTTTGCATGTTTCTCGCTACGATTTCAATTATTCAAGGCTATCAGGTCGTTGTTAAAGAAAGACGAGGTTTTAGAATTATTTGGCCTCTTGCTTGTCTAGTACTCCTTATCATTATTAGACCACCAATGGGGGGAGGCGTTTTTGTTAGTATAATGGCGTTTATGCTGTTTAACAAAAAAAAAGGCGGGAATCGTATATTAAACTTTATATATATCACTGGATTAGTATTAGTGATAGTTTTAGGTTTGAGTTTGACTAACAAATTAGGGGGTGATGGCGGAACCACGTCTTCAGATTTATCGGAAATAGTAGTCGGGAGAATAAGTGGGGATAACAGTGAAAGCTCAGAATTTCAATATGGGAGTAATTCTATCGCAGCAAGATTGATACCTCATAATACCTTAGAGTTTGTCGTTTTTGGCATAATAAGGTCTTTCGCATATTTAATTATTCCTCCCGCTGTATTTTTTTCTCCACTAGAGGCATTTTCTATAAACCGGCCGACTACTGACTGTTTCGCAAATTTAACGGTCATCTTTATGATGGCGTTTATTCCAATAGTATTCTCTAAATGTTTTAAAAAAAATAAAACAAATGAGAGATTAAAAATCGTTTGCCTGTCATTCCTCTTTCTGTTTTTTATTATAGGGATGTTTAACACTAATATGATTCATCAACGATATAGAGTAGTATACATTTTACTGTATTTTTCTATAGTTGCTTATCATTATTCAATGAAAAAAAATGATTTGGGACAAAATAGTGATATCTCTAGTAATCCAGTTCCTCACATAATACAAAAGTCGAGTACAAAATGAACATTCTGATAAATGCAAGTAATCTAAAGGCAGGGGGGGGGCTGCAAGTTGCAGACTCAATATGTAGAGAGTTGTACAAGTTTACAGAGCATAAATTTACAGTCGTCTTGTCCACTTTTTTACGTGACACTCAAAGATCTATTGATGGTTTCCCGAATGTAGATACATACACCTACGATATTAAGAATAGTCTCACAACTATTATTTGTGGAAGAGATCGTTATTTAGATAACTTGGTAGCAGAAAAAGGAATTAATGCCGTTTTGACTATTTTTGGCCCATCCCGATGGAATCCGAAGGTTCCCCATCTTAGCGGTTTTGCAATTTCCCAAATCCTTGTTCCTGAATCTCCCTATTTTAGAGTATTGAGAAAAACAGATAGAATTAAGTTTGGTATATATAATTGGTTTTTAGAGATTGCTTTTAAAAGAAGTGGTAAGTATTTTTACACTGAAAACCCTTTTATTAGCGAGCGTCTGAAAATGCTTTTCCCCAGTAAAACCGTTTATACTGTAACTAACTACTATAATCAAGTTTTTGATAGACCGTCACAATGGCGAGAGGTTAAACTTCCACCATTTGATGGTGTGACTCTATTAACAATTGCTACGCCTTATATTCATAAAAATGTAACGATTGCTGCTTCAACTGCAAGATTGTTAAGAAAGAAACACCCCGATTTCCGTTTCCGCTTTGTGTTTAGTTTCAATAAAGAAGACTTTCATGCAGACATAAAGGACATAGAAGATAATTTCCTATTTGTAGGACGAGTAGATATATCAGAATGCCCTTCGTTATATATGCAATGTGATATTGTATTTGTTCCAACATTGATTGAGTGCTTTACTGCTGCGTATCCAGAGGCAATGCGTATGAGAAAACCTATAGTTACAACTGATTTAGAATTTGCTCATGGTCTTTGTGGGGATGCGGCAGATTATTATTCGGCACTAGATTCACAAGATTGTGCAAATGCAATTTATCGAGTGGCAACAGATGATTTGATTCGAACTAGTATAGTAGAAAATGGTGAGAAGCAGTTAACCCACTACGATGATTATAGGCAAAGGGCCATGAAATTAGTAGATTTAACTGCAGCTTTGCGATAGATTAATTATTTATGTTATGAAATTTCCTAATAAGTACCTTCGTAATTTGAAGCCATACAAGTTGGCTTCACACAAAATTTGGACGGTAAAGCCGGAAGAGCGTCCTGAAATCCTTAAATTGGACTGGAACGAGTCAACTATCCCCCCCTCTCCAAAGGTCGCTGAGTTTTTGAATAAGATTTTGAGTGAACCCTCATTCTTCAATCTTTATCCAACAACCTACAATGAAAAGTTCCTTGAATTGCTCTCTAACTATACAGGGCTACCCAAGGAGAATCTTCAATACTTTGCCAGTTCGGATGCGCTTCATGAGTACATCTGTAAGGTGTTTATAAGTGTTGGTGACCCAGTGATGATTCTTGGCCCGTCATACGATAATTTCCGTTTGACATGCCAGGCTAATGGAGCAGAGGTGTATTTCTCCAATTACAATGATGACTTCTCTTTTGATGCAAAGAAGTTTGAGAAAGATATCTATGATAAGGAGCCAGCTGTAGTTTACATTTGCAACCCTAACAATCCGACAGGTAATCTGCACCCTGTATCTTATATTCGCCATTTATTGGATGAATTCCCAGATACGTTGTTTTTGGTTGACGAGGCATATATAGAGTTTTCTGATAAGTCTGCCAAGGAACTGGTTCTTGAATACGACAACATTTTAATATCAAGAACATTCTCCAAGGCATTCGGTATTGCAAACTTCCGTGTCGGATACCTGATTGCATCAAAGGATAATGTGCAATTTATTAATAAGGTCCGTAATCCGAAGAACGTTTCCACATTCGCTCAAACGGCAGCAATGGCAGTACTCTCTGACATCCCTTATATGAAAAACTATGTGGCAGAGGTCAACAAGGCCAAAGCATTCTTTGTGGATGCCTTGAAGAAATATGAAGATGTTTATGTTCCTGCGGAGAGTGCCGGTAACTTTGTGCTCATTAAGTTCAAGGATTACGATTCAAAAATGGCCCTTCTTGAGTTCCTTGCAGAAAAGAATATTTTCGTGAGAAATAGAACTGAAGCTCCTTCTGTTTATAATTGTTTCCGTATCACCATTGGAACTACAGAGCAGATGAAAGTTGTACTTAAGGCGTTTGATGAATTTTACGGAAAATGAAAGTTTTTGAGATGATATCTGACTACTGGCTGACATTAGCTGGTATTTTGGAGTACGAGTTTCACTTGAAGAAGTCGTGCTTCAGGCCTAAGTCCGTGGTAGAGAGAGAGCAATTCCTGAAGTTGAAGAAGTTGCTGATGATATGTCAGACAGAAGTCCCATACTATCAAAAACTCTTCAAGGAGATTGGTTTCGATACAGAACGTGATTTCAAATCATTGGCAGATCTAAAAAAAATACCCATTACAGAGAAATCCGTTGTAAAGGAGCATCCTGATTGGTTTGTCAATCCCAAACGAGTTAAGGGCGCTTTGACGTTTCATACTTCCGGTTCAACAGGAAAGCCTCTTACAGAGTATGTCTCCCAAAAGCACTGGAAGATAGAGCAGGGTGTTGTCTGGCGTCACTGGGCATGGGGTGGCTATAAGTTTAGAGATAAGGTTGCTGTGGTGCGCTCTTATACTCCAAAAAACGGCCAACTCATCAAGCAGGACAATATAAGGAACTTTAGATTCTACAGCCCTTTCCATTTGTCTGATGATAACATCAAGATGTTCCTGGAAGACATGATAGCTCAGGATGTAAAGTTTATCCGTGGCTATCCGTCTTCCGTAAAGGCACTGGCTGTTTATGTGTTGCAGCATAACTGTGAAATTCCTAAGTTAAAAGGTATTCTCACCGCTTCTGAAGTTCTTCGAGACAGCGATAGAGAAATCATAGAAAAGGCATTCAAGTGCAAAATATCCAACCACTACGGACTTGCTGAGTGTGTGGTGATGATGGGTGATTGCGAAAAGCACGAAGGCCTGCATAACTATGATGAATACGGTTATTTGGAACTCTTGGATACAGATGACCCTAAGGTGAAACGTATTATTGGAACGAATCTGAATAACTATGCTATGCCTTTGCTGCGGTATGATACCAATGACTTTGCAGAAGTGGCTGATAAACAATGCAGTTGTGGCCGCTCTTCTATGGTGGTTCACAATATTAAGGGTCGTTCCAGTGAGGTGATAAAGCTGAAAGATCGTGATGTCCCTTTGGTTAACTTCTTTACAATGTTGGAATATTACACCACTCTGAAGCAGTGGCAGATTGTGCAGACGGGAGATGATAGTGTTGAGTTGAGACTGCAAGGATACTTGACCGCAGATGAGCTCAAGAAGATTAAAGCAGATTTTGCAGCCCGCTTGCCAGAGTACGCCAAGTACGAAATAACTACGGAAAAAGAACCTATCCAAAAATATGAAGGTAAGATACCTCCGTTTATTGCATTGAACTAATGGTAAGAATTGAAACGCATTGCCATTCACATCATTCTTTTGACTGTAATACGGCTATCAGTGATATTATAGCCACTTGCTTGCAAAGAGAAGTAAAGGGTATTGTCATTTGTGATCATGATGTTTGTGATATTACAGATGCAGAAGAGGCTTCGTTTAAAGACAATGGAATAAAGCTGTATAAAGCCATTGAGTTTACCACAAAAACTGACGCCCATGTTATTGGTATTAGTCCAAGGATTAAGGAGTTGCAAAAAGAGCGGTTCCATTATGACCTGGATGAATTGATAGATATGCTTCAGTCAATAGGTGCAGCTATTATTATCCCGCATCCCAATCATGGGACAGGCATAGTGGGCAATGGGAAGATAGAACAAGGTGCGATTGAAAAAGCATTTTTAGCCGCACACTTTGTGGAGAAAGAGAATTACCGTTATGGTAAAACAAGCTCTGATATCATAAAGAAGTTTTCCGAAAAGAGCTTTGTGATAGGAAGTGATGCCCATGCATCCAAGAACGTGGGGGCATTTGTCAATCTGGTAGGGGAGATTAAAGATGATTTCTTGGCGACAATGCAATCTGGTAAGATTTCATACCATAAAAATGATGAGCATGGAAGAGGTTATTGGATAATGAAATCCGTAAAAGCCTCTGCGTCATACCAGTTTTTGCTCAAATTGTTTCCGGCGGAGTTAAGAAGAACAATAAAGAATAAGATGATTAATAAATGAATAGATATGAAGGATGATCGTTCGAAGTATATTGATGTTCTAAAGGCTATCGCTATTATAGCAGTTGTGCTTTATCACACTGGCCTACAGACTTATGGCTATCTTGGTGTTGACCTGTTCCTCGTCATTGCTGGATATTTGACAACAAGGTCGCTATATGCCAAGGTGACAGCTTCAGAAAACCCGAATGGGGGGGGGGTATTTTACATTTGAAATTAGCAGAGTAATACGACTTCTTCCTCCACTTCTTGTTGCTGGACTAGTCTGTATGCTTGTAGGCTACATAACAATGCTTCCTGATGACTACGAGAATTTGAGCCAGAGCGTAATAGCAACAAATTTTTTTGGAAATAATATACTTGGAGCAATAACAACAGGAAACTATTGGGATGTAGTAAACGATTATAAACCGCTGATGCATACATGGTATGTAGGTGTCATAATGCAGTTCTATATTGTTTTCCCCATATTGTTTTACTTAGCAAGACTGGATAAGAGAAACTCAAAAGGAACATTGCTTACAATAATTGCAACACTTGCAGTTACTTCTCTGCTCGTTTATTTTGCAATAACAAATACAGCACATCGCTTTTATTATCTCCCATCAAGGTTTTTTGAATTTGCAGTTGGAGGAATTGCGGCACTACTTTATAAACCACAAGAAGATAAGCCATTTAGTAAAGGGTTCGTCTACGTAAGCTACATATTACTCATAGCACTGATGTATGTGAATGTAGATATATTACCAGCAAACATTCGTTTAGTTGCTGTTGTCGGTTTGTCATGTGTACTGTTATGCTCGCAAGATGTTCTTGAAAACAAGGTAACAGGCAATGCTATTATATCTAAGATAGGAGCGGCTAGCTACAGCATCTTTATTTGGCACCAAGTGCTATTGGCGTTTTATCGATACTCAATATCCAATAAATTTACGATTGGATCGTATGCAATTTTGCTTGCAGCAACGATGGTATTATCGTGGCTCTCATATTATTTCATAGAACAAGGTGTGACTAAAGCATTGAAGTCAAAACGTGAAAGAAAACCGCTGTATGTAATAACGATTATAATATTTGTAGCATTAAATGCGTTTGCTGGCATAGTATATTTAAGAGCAGGCGTTGTGAGAGATGTTCCGGAATTGGACATTTATAAGAATAATGTTCACCGAGGTATGTTTGCAGAGTATAGTGACAGGATATATGAATTTGATAAAGATTTCCAAAACCATGACAAATTAAATGTCTTTATCATTGGAAATAGTTTTGCTCGTGATTGGGCTAATGTTTTGTTGGAATCTGAGTGGAGAGACTCAATAAATATATCCTATGTCCATACCGATAATGTGGATTTGCCAAATATTATAAGTCGGAGGTCCCCCATGGCTGATGTTGTGTTTATCCATATGGATAGATCAGATGTGCCAAAGGAGTTATGGGAGTGTGTTCCAGCTAATGTTAATGTGTGGGGTATTGGTATAAAGAATTATGGTGAGAGCAATGGTATTATTTATGCAAAACGGTTTACTTCTGAGTATTTCAACTTAACTGTTAGTCCGTTAAAAGAAATAGAAGAAATCAATACCGAATGGAAGAGAGAATGGGGAGAAAATTATATAGATATTATGTCTTATTCTAGGGCGAAGAACGGTGAAATAAAAGTGTTTACTCCAGACCATAAGTTTATAAGTATGGATTGTAGGCATTTAACTCAGGCTGGATGTAGGTATTATTCGACTGTTATGGATTTAAATAAATATCTGAGAATAAACAATTATTAAATAATGAAGCAGATCATACAAGACTTAAAGTCTGGCGCTACCATCTTAGAGGAAGTGCCGGCTCCTATGGTGAAAAGCGGATGTGTGTTAATTAAAACAACCCGTACACTGGTATCTCTTGGTACCGAGCGAATGCTGGTTGAGTTTGGTAAGGCAAACCTCATTGACAAGGCTCGCCAACAGCCGGACAAGGTGAAACAAACCCTTGATAAGCTGAAAACCGACGGCATTATGCCTACGCTGGAAGCCGTATTCAATAAATTGGGTCAGCCGTTGCCCCTTGGTTATTGCAATGTGGGTAAAGTGGTGGCCGTAGGTAAAGGCGTAACAGAATTCAGAGTAGGCGACCGTGTGGCCAGCAATGGCAATCACGCAGAAATGGTATGCGTGCCTAAGAACCTTGTGGCTAAGATTCCTGATGGCGTGACCGACGAACAGGCTGCTTTCACGGTGATTGGCTCCATTGGTCTGGAAGGTGTGCGCCTGCTGAAACCAGAACTGGGTGAAACCATAGTAGTGGTAGGTCTCGGACTGATTGGTTTGATTGTAGCACAACTGCTTCGCGCCAACGGCTGCCGTGTGATTGGTGTTGAGTTTGATCAGGCCAAGTTGGATTTGGCGGCCCAATGGGGTGTTATCCCTGTGAATCCTGCTAAGGGTGACGACCAAGTGAAGGTGGTTGAAGAACTCACCAATGGTGTGGGTGCAGATGGTGTGATTATAACTGCTTCTGCCCATGATGATAGCATTATCCACAATGCTTGCCTGATGAGCCGTAAACGTGGCCGTATTATCCTTGTGGGTGTTATTGGTCTGAACATGCGTCGTGACGACTTCTACAAGAAAGAACTTTCCTTCCAGGTGAGTTGCTCTTATGGCGCAGGTCGTTACGATGAAGATTACGAACAAAAAGGTCACGACTATCCGTTGCCGTATGTCCGCTGGACGGAAAAGCGCAACTTTGAGACCATCTTGATGAGTATAGAGAATGGCGGTCTGGATGTCAACTCCCTGATAAGTGAAGTGGTTGACCTGAAGGACTATATGGAAATCTACGGAGATATGCGCAAAAGAGGCAATATCGCTTCCATCCTGCGCTTCCCCGAAGAAGAGAACGAAGCACGTGTTGTGGCCATCGAAGGCCATAGCTTTGCCCCCGGAACAGGCAAGATGGGTATCATTGGTGCTGGCAACTATACTTCCAGTACCGTTGTGCCCAACCTGAAGAAGGCCAATGCCAAGGTAAAGTATATTGCCAGTGCTGGTGGCTTGACCGCTAAGGTAGTGGCCAAGAAGATGGGGGCAGAATGTGCCACTAGCGATTACCATGAGATTCTGAATGATGCTGAGGTGAATCAGGTGATTATTACCACCCGTCATAACATGCATGCGCCTATGGTAATGGAATGCCTGAAGGCTGGCAAGAGTGTATTTGTGGAGAAACCGCTTTGCTTAAAAGAAGAGGAATTGGCAGAAATTACGGCTGCATATGAAGCCGCTCCTAAGGGAACCACCCTTACCGTTGGTTTCAACCGTAGGTTCTCTCCTTTTGCCGTCAAGATGAAACAACTGGCTGGTAGCGGTCCAATGAACATTGTGGCTACTATGAATGCCGGTTTCATCCCGCCTGAGGTATGGGTACACGACCTGGAAGTTGGTGGCGGCCGTATCATAGGTGAAGCTTGCCATTTTATAGATCTTTGCTCTTATCTGGCCGGTAGTCGCGTCATCAGTGTTTGTATGAACGCTATGGGTGAGAACCCGCAGGAGAATACCGACTGTGCAACCCTTCTGTTGCGTTATGAAAACGGAACGAATGCCGTGGTGAATTACTTTGCCAACGGCAGTAAGTCCTATCCAAAGGAACGTGTGGAACTGTTCGCTCAAGAAAAGGTACTTGTCCTTGACAATTGGAGGAAACTGGAAGGCTATGGCGTGAAGGGCTTCTCCAAGATGAAGAGTGGTATGGATAAAGGACAGAAAGCAGAGTTCGCTTTGCTGACTGAAAGATGTGAAAAGGGTGGTGAGTCATTGATTCCGTTTGAGAGCATTGTGAATACCACCAAAGCCACCTTTGCTGCCATCCAGTCCTTGAAAGAACGTCGTTGGATTGATATTGACTAATGAACTATCCTTTACTGTTTAGAACAGTTAAGCACTTGAAACCTGCGCAAGTGATTTATCAGGTGAAGAACCGCCTGATAAAACCTGCGTATGTGTCATTTGAAGCACCTGTAATTGAAGTTGCTAACGGGTTAAAGACAGAACCCATTGCACGCTATAATTCTTGGGATGGAGAACATTTCACGTTCTTGAATCTGAAGCATGAATTTGCTGGTTGGAACTTCACGGAGAATGGAATGCTCTGGGCTTACAACCAGAATTATTTCGACTGGATTAACCAGGAAGGAATAGAGCAAGAGGAGTGCTGTCTATGGATAGATAAATTCATTGAGGAGCTACCTGGGAACAGAATTGGACTTGATCCATATCCTATTGCCTTAAGAAGCATCAACTGGATTAAGTTCTTCTGCCAGTACCCTAAGTGCGCCACAAAGACAAGATTGGATTCCCTGTATTCCCAGCTGCGTTTACTGGAGAAGAAGTTGGAATTCCACCTTCTTGGTAACCATTTGCTGGAGGATGCTTATGCATTGTATATTGGTAGTGCCTTCTTCCATGATGAGCGGCTTTTGAAGAAAGCAACAAATCTTTTGCTGAGTCAGCTGAAAGAGCAGGTTCTACCAGATGGTGCTCACTACGAGCAATCTGTGATGTACCATTGCATTTTGCTTGACCGATTACTGGATGCTATTAACGTGGGAGAACGTTGTGCCGTGAATGGGATAGAGTTGAGGCGTTATGTAGAACGTATGTTGGGGCATCTGGAAAGTATTGTGTGGTGTGATGGAGATATTCTGATGGCAAATGATGCCGCACATGGCATTGCACCAATGCCCGCAGAAATCTTTGATTATGCCAGACGACTCGGGATAAAATGGAATGTGATTCCTTTGAAAGAATGTGGTTATAGAAAACTACAGAGCGAGCATTTGGAAGCTATTGTAGATGTTGGGAATATCACGGCAACCTACCAACCTGGGCATACACATGCAGACTCCTTCAATTACGAATTGCGTATAGATGGGTTACCGTTTGTGGTAGATACAGGTATTTCTACCTATAACAAGACAGAGAGAAGACAGTTGGAACGCTCTACCATTGCCCATAATACCGTTTCTGTTGACGGGATGAACTCTTCTGAGGTGTGGGGTGGATTCAGAGTCGGGAGAAGGTGTCACACAAAAATCATAGTCGATTCGATGCACCAAATCGAAGCATACCATAACGGGTTCGGGAAGAAGTGCTGGAGGAAGTTTTCTATGACAGACAAAGGCCTTGTTGTGGAAGATATCTTTGATGGTGAGGCTGTCAGTTATATACATCTGGCAGAGGGGGCAGACATAAACCGTGTTACCATCGAAGGAGCACTGATAGTTGACGTAAAGCCTTGGAGGTATTCCACAACATATAATCAGTTTCATGAGGGGAAGGTATTGGAGATTCATTTTAAAGGACAATTAAGATACACTATACAATGAAAGTATTATTAGTAGCTGAACGCTATTGGCCGGAGGTGGGAGCAGCACCTTCCAGACTGGCAAATATGGCAGAGGGTTTAAAAAAGCAAGGGTGTGAAGTGGATGTGCTGACCAGTCTCCCGAACTATCCCAAAGGCAGAATCTTTGATGGTTATAGAGGCAGTGTGTGCAAACATGAGGTTCATGGTGGCGTAAATCTGTTTAGATATTGGATTTACGCAACGGTGAGCAGGAATCCTGTAGCAAGGATTCTGAATATGTTTAGCTTTGCCGTGATGATATGGCTTTTTGCATTCAAACGCAAGAGAATCCGTTCTTACAATTGTGTGATTATCCAGACGCCCACACTTGTGGTTGCCAAGAGTGCCATGAAACTGTTCAAGGGATTGTATGGCAAGAAATGCGTACTGAACGTGAGTGACATTTGGCCGTTGACGGCTGTGGATATGGGTGCCATGAAAATGGGGAGTCGTAGTTGGAAGTATATGGCCGGCCTCGAGAAGTATCTCTATAGGAAAGCAGATGGCGTATTGGGCCAGAGTGAAGAGATTTTGAACCACGTGGCTCAGGAGATGTTGAAGTTAGAGGGAAGATGGGATAGGGAAGAAAGTGATACCGACGAGATTTTGAATTCCAAGCTGTGGGCGGAGAATAAAAGGCTCTTCCTCTACCGCAATCTCCAGACTTACAACGTTGGTGAACATAAGGCCAAGAATGAAAAGCTGAAACTGGTGTTCAGCGGCATGCTGGGAGTTGCACAGGATGTAGCCGGTATTGTGAAAAACGTGCCTTGGAAAGAACTGAATGTGGAATTTCATATACTTGGAGGCGGTAAACAATACGATGAGATTGTAGCTTATTGCAATGATAATCCGAGTTGTGGCGTATTTGCTCACGGCTTTGTTCCAAAAGAAGAAATTGCTGGCCGCCTGAGAGAAATGGATGCCAGTATTGTTCCACTTGCAACTAGAATCCGTGGCGCATTTCCCAGCAAGGCATTTGACATCCTGCCGCAAGGATTACCCATCTTGTTCTGTGGTGGTGGTGAAGGGGCCTCATTTATCTCTCGTCGTGATGTGGGTTACGTTTCTGCTCCTGGAGATTATGCTGCTTTGATAGAGAACATCAAGAAAATGAGATACCTCTCTGCTGAAGAATATGAGGCAATGTCTGCGAAATGTGTCCAGGTTAGTAAAGATGAACTGGACTTTGACAAGCAGATGAAGGAAACGAATGAATTTTTGAATACGTTAGCAAAGAATTAATAGAATATAGATATATGGCGAAGAAAGTAATGCTTGTGTTTGGAACACGACCGGAAGCGATTAAGATGTGCCCTCTGGTGAAGGAGTTCCAAAAATATCCTGAGCAATTTGAAACTATTGTATGTGTGACAGGACAACATCGCGAGATGCTGGATCAGGTGCTCACTATCTTTGATGTAAAACCCGACTACGACCTGAACATCATGAAGCAGGGACAGGACCTCTATGATGTTACAGCTCGTGTACTCACTGGCATGCGTGATGTCTTCAAGGAGTGCAAGCCCGATGTGGTGCTCGTTCATGGTGACACCACCACCAGCACTGCTGCTGCATTGGCAGCCTTCTACCAGCAGATTCCCGTGGGGCACGTGGAGGCCGGCTTGCGTACGCATAACATCTATAGCCCCTGGCCGGAGGAGATGAACCGCCAGATTACGGGACGTATTGCCACCTACGATTTTGCTCCAACACCTCTCAGCGAGAAGAACCTTCTTGATGAGAAAGCCCACGGTCAGATCTTTATCACTGGTAATACAGTTATTGATGCCCTCCACATGGTTGTGGATAAGTTGAAGACTGACAAGGCGCTGGCGAACGAGCAGATTAACGTGTTGAAGAATGCAGGTTACGATGTGACCCGTTTGGATGGCGGTAAGAAACTTGTGCTGATTACAGGCCATCGTCGTGAAAACTTTGGTGACGGGTTTATTAGCATGGTAACGGCTATGAAGGATCTCTCGGAGAAGTATCCTGAGGTGGACTTTGTGTACCCTATGCACCTGAATCCGAATGTGCGCAAGCCCATCCACGAGGTGTTTGGTGAGGACTTGACCCGTCCCAACTTCTTCTTCATTGAGCCCCTCCAGTACTTGGAGTTTGTGTACCTGATGGAGAAGAGCACCGTTGTCCTCACCGACTCAGGTGGCATTCAGGAAGAAGCTCCTGGCCTTGGCAAACCTGTTCTTGTGATGCGTGATACTACTGAGCGCCCTGAGGCGTTAAAGAGTGGTACAGTCCATTTGGTGGGCACCAATCATGACCTGATTGTGAATGAGGTAAGCACCCTCCTTGATGATGCGATTGCCTACGAGAAGATGAGTAAAGCTGTTAACCCTTATGGAGATGGTAAGGCCTGCAACCGTATTGTGCGAGCACTGAACGGTGAAACCGTGGATAGATATGAAATAAAATAATTCAGATAATAAACATTTAAGTAATATGATTAACGTAATTGGACTGGGCTACATTGGATTGCCCACAGCATTGATGATGGCTTCTCACGGTGTGGAGGTCATAGGTACAGACTACAACAAGGAACTTGTTGCTACTCTCAACGCAGGTAAAACAACCTTTAAAGAGGATGGCCTTGATGAATTGTTCCAGGCTGCTGTAAAGGCTGGTATTAAGTTCACCACTGAGTACCAGAAGACAGATATGTACATTGTGTCTGTTCCTACTCCTTACGACAAGTTCAGCAAGAAAGTGGACGCCTGCTATGTAGTAGCAGCCGTCAAAGAAGTAATGAAGGTATGCCCCAAGGGCGCAACGGTAGTTGTGGAATCTACTGTTTCTCCTGGTACCATTGATAAGTTTGTACGCCCCGTGATTGAGGCTAACGGCTTCAAGATTGGTGTGGACATTAATCTTGTACACGCTCCTGAGCGTATCATCCCCGGCAACATGGTGTATGAATTGCTTCATAACAACCGCACCATCGGTGCTGATTCTAAGGAGATTGGCGAGAAGGTAAAGCAGTATTATGCCAGCTTCTGTCAAGGTGAGATTGTCGTAACCGACATCCGTACCGCTGAGATGACCAAGGTCGTGGAGAATACCTATCGTGCTGTCAACATCGCTTTTGCCAATGAACTCAGCCGCATTTGCCGCCACGACAATATGGACGTGTACGAGATTATCAAGATCTGTAACATGCATCCCCGTGTAAACATTCTTCAGCCCGGTCCTGGCGTTGGTGGTCATTGCATCTCTGTTGACCCTTGGTTCTTGGTCGGTGACTATCCTCAGCTTGCTAAGGTGATTGACGAATCTATGAAGACCAACGACTACCAGCCGGTGTTCGTTCTGGAGCGCATTCATGAGATTATGGAAGAACATAACATTACGGACAACCGTCGTGTGGGTCTGTATGGTTTAACATATAAGGAGAATGTGGATGACATTCGTGAGAGCCCGACCCTCCAGATGCTGGACATTCAAGAGCGTCATTTGGCTCGTCCTTTGAAGACTTTCGATCCTTTCTTCACTCAGAAAGAGATTGTAAAGAACCAAATTTTGGATTTTGACCAGTTCTTGGATGAGGTTGACATGGTGGTCATTATGGTGAAACATGACCATATCAAACAGAATTGGGATAAGCTGAAGGGCAAGGTCATCCTTGACTGTCATAACATTTGCCCGTTAGAGGGAGTTTATCACATTTAGTTCGTGATATAATTGAGCGCAATCATAAACACTCCTAGAGCTTTAACAAATACTGAGGCCGCATTCTTGTCTTTAATCCGCCGTGGAATAGATCATAGTGCTGCTGATGATTTGATTGTGCCCGATTGGATGGAGTTGCAAGCCCTTGCAACGCGACAGGGGCTTGCAGCTGTCCTGATGGACGGGATAGAGCAGCTGCCGCTTGAACTTCGCCCCCCTAAGGTGTTGTTGTTACAGTGGATAGGGGAGGTGTTGCAAAACTATGAGCAACGTCATCACAAGTACCAGCGAGCGATAGCAGAAATGGCGGGCTTCTTTAATGAACATCATTATAAGATGATGATTCTTAAAGGATATGCTTGCTCTTTAGATTGGCCTAAGCCGGAACATCGCCCATGTGGGGATATTGATATCTGGCTGTTCGGAAGATCACATGAGGCAGACTTGTTGATTGAACGTGAAAAGGGAATAGAGGTCAATAGAAGTGAACCCCATCATACGGTTTTCTATTGGCAAGACTTTATGGTGGAGAACCACTTTGACTTTATTGATGTGAACCACCATCAGTCGCATAGGGCATTAGAAAAGACATTGAAGGAACTGGGGAAGGATGACACGTATTCGGTTGAGTTGAATGGAGAAACAGTATATATTCCTTCTCCTAACTTACATGCTTTATTCCTGCAGCGGCATTCAATGCTTCATTTTGCCTTTGGTGAGTTTTCCTTTAGGCAGTTGCTTGATTGGGCTTTCTTCGTGAAGGCTCATGGACAGGAGGTTGATTGGAGATGGCTACTGGATGTATTAGAACAACATGGCATGACACCATTGTTCAATCTGTTCAATGCCATATGTATAGAGAACTTGGGGTTTGAAGCGGAACTTTTCCCAAGGGCTGAGGTTAAACCGGTGCTAAAACAAAGGGTGTTAAAAGAGATTTTCCAGCCAGAGTTCAATGAGCAACAACCTTCAAGTTTGATTCCAAGGGTGCTCTTCAAATATCGACGTTGGAAAGCCAATGGCTGGAAACATGAACTTTGTTATAATGAGAGCATGTGGAGCGCCTTTTGGAGTGGCGTATGGGGACATCTCTTGAAGCCGAAATCAATCTGACATGCTTATCGACACCACCCTCTTAGACCAACTAACCGCCCAGGCAAAGGCATCACCACGGTTACGTCAACACTACGACCTCCGGGATTCCTCAGAAGATGAATCCCAGCGGATGCTGAATGCCATTGAGCCCGGAACGGTCATTCCAATCCATCGACACACGCAAACCAGCGAAGAGGTGGTCATCCTCCGTGGCCGCGCAGTGGAAGCGTTCTACGACAACACCGGCAAGGAAACCGGTCGTTACCTCCTTGTCCCGGGCAGCGACTCCCCGGCTATCCACGTGCCCATGGGCCAGTACCACACCTGCCAGTCCTTAGAGTCCGGCACGGTAATCATCGAGTTCAAAAACACCAAATACGATCCCGAAACCACAGAGGACATCCTGTAGGATTAACACATCATTGATAACCTATGAGCTTAACCGATTTAAAAGCTATCACAATTGTAACCGCAGCCATCGCTGCATTCATAGCCGTACACTGGATCTATTTTAAGATTCTCTGCATTGCAAAGGACAAGAACCTGGTGGATAACCCCGATGCCAGAAAACTCCAGAAAACACCCATC
>Ga0310696_10002276_pt1 | contig 25784 bp, 20 predicted proteins | sample AusTroGonzalo_MG_4_FD_203885 | JGI IMG/M metagenome (GOLD analysis project Ga0310696, IMG submission 203885) | Bovine rumen microbial communities from tropical cattle in Woodstock, Queensland, Australia - Gonzalo_02 (v2) (version 2) | ecosystem: Host-associated > Mammals > Digestive system >...
CGCGCCGTCAGGTCCGTCGTACGTCAGGAACATGTCGCACGGCGCGGACTGCGTCGTGAACTTGAGCCCGTCCTGCGAGAAGTTCGCCGGCCAGCTGGCGCGACCCGTCTTCACGTCGCGCACGATGATCGACGAATTCTTGCCGCCGCCGAGCTTGCGGTTTTCGACTTTGGCGAGCGTGCATTTGGCCGGGAACGCCTTGAACGTCGCGCTCTCCTGAACGGTCACGCTTTCGACGGCCGCCGCGTCGATGAACACGCCGTTGGCCACAGCCCCTGCGGGCGCATAGACGACATCCGCCGCCGAGGCGCGGGCGGCGCGGGCGGCGCGCGGACCTGTGGAAAGCATCTGGCGGGGCTTGAGTTCCGTAGAGTCGGGCGGCGTGAGGCCGATTTCCGGCGCACCCTTGATCATGCCAATCGCGTCCGCGAGCGTGCGCCCGATTCCGTCAGGATCGGTCCCCGACGCGTCGGACAGCTCCGCGTAGAACAAGCCGTCAGCGTCAACTGGAACGCGCAGCGATCGCGCCCACAGCGCGGTTTCAGGCGCCTTCGAGTCGTAGATGCGGAACGTGAGCTCGAGCGCCCCCGCCGTCTGCTCGCCGCCGCCCGAGCGCCTCAGCACCCCGCGGTATGTCAGCGCCTGCGGCACGTCCGCCATCGCCGTTGTCGCGGTCATCGCCGCGACTACGGCGATGGCGAGAGTTGAAAAGTTGAATAGTTGAAAAGTTGAAATGTTCCTTTTCAACATTGCCAAGATTTCTTTTTTCGTTTTCATTGCATTTTATTCCTTTAAATCTGAGTGATTGAGATTCGTACTTTTCAACTATTCAACTTTTCAACCTTTCAACTGGCGTAAGCCACCTTTTAACCATCAACCTTTCAACTTTTCAACTTTTCAACAGGCGAAAGCAGCTCATTCGAGCGCTTTCGCCTTGATCGCGCGCTGCAGGACGAAGACGCCCATCGACCGGATCGGCTCCTTGGCCGTCAACCCCTCAACCGTCCAGGTAACGAAGCCCACCGTCTTCTCCGACGGCGTCCACTCGAAGTTGACGTCCTTGTGCGGATCGTTGTTCTCGTGCCACGAGAACTCCATCTTGTTCTTGATGCTCCAGAGCTCCGGCTTGACGACGCCCGCGTAGTTCGCCGGGTTGTCCCCGCTCGGCGCAGCGCTCTTGTAGTCCGCCGACAGGCCGTCGTGGTCGGGATGCCACGCATGGCGGAAGGGATTGTCGGAAGCGTTCTCGCCGACAGTCCAGTCGAAGACGAGGCTTTCGCCGAATTTGCCGGACGCCGCCGGAACGGCCGGATTGTCGATGCTCATCATGACCGTCGAGAATCGGCGCGCGTTCGTGACATCCGCCGGAACGGACTCCAGTTCGCGCCAGAGGCGGAGCGTGCCGTTGGTGTCGACACCCGCCGCCACGCGCTGGAGCAGCTGAACGCCGCCTGCGCTGTCAACATGCATCATGACGCTCATCTTCATCGTCCCGCCTGCCTTGACGGGAACCTGGTTGGTGTCGTCCAGCCGGGACACCGCCTCGAGCTGGATGTATCCGCTCCAGAGTCCAACGGGGAACTTCACCGCCTGGGCCGGTTCGGACGCCGCGACCGTGATCGGAACTCTTACGCGCATCTTGCTCTCGCCGAGGTCTTCGACGACAAGAATCGCCCCGTATTCCTTCCCTTCCTCGAGCTGTGCGCGGTCGATGCTGAAGATCTGGTCGGTATGCTCGTCAGCGGCAAGCTCGACCGTCCAGGATACGGATTCCTCGACGTTCGTGTACTGCTGCGCGCCGAACGCGTCGGTGCGCGGCAGAGCGCGGGACAGGGGAGGGACGCTCTCCGTCGCGTCCGCAGATGCCGAGATCGAGAATTTGAACGTATGGTTCGTCGTGCCGCAGTTCCTGACTGTGATCGAAGCGTAGTTCGCATTCGCGCCGAAGAAGAGCCCTCTTCCCTGAACGCCGACGACGCCCGGCCAGTCGCCGTCTTTCGCGGCAGTCAGGGCGTAAGCCTTGCCGCCGCGCACCTTCGACTTGGCGCCTATTCCGAGCGAAAGGAATGTCGGCGCGGCTGTCTTGTTTCCGGCGATCTGGTAGGCGACGCCATTCGCCGTGCCGAAAGGCCCCTCGCCGAAATACGTCCTCGCGGGAATGGAGACTTCGGGATCGGCGGACACGCCCACGAGGTTCATGAACCCGGTCTCGCCCGACGTCGCGCGCCATGTCTGCCGCGGAGCGGCGGGAACGCCGAGGAACGTCGTCGTCCAGACATCTTTCGCGTAGATCAGGTAGACGCATCCGCCCCTGAGCGCGGCCATCGTCGAGGCCGCCTCGTCGCCCGGAACCCACACGCTGTAGGAGAGCGGCTTCTGGTCGATGGTCGTTCCGTCGTCCGCGATCTGGCGCGTGGAAGAGTAGGCGTCGGAAGAGTACGACGCGACGCGTTCTACCGGTGCGCCCGCGAAGAAGTCCTCGCACGCGGCGTTCTCCGGCGTCGATTCGAGGTAGATTGCGTTCCACCCCTTCGCGAGCGTCATCGTTTCCATGATGTGCGCCGCCTGCGCCGGGAGCGACACAAGAGACATAAAGGACAGAAGCAACAAGTATCGTGTAATCTGTTTCATAACTTTAAACTTTCAACTTCAAACTTTAAACTTCAAACTTTCACTTGGCCTCCAATTTGAAGAACTGGCTGGACGCACCCTCCGCAGGCACGACGTAGATGGTCGTCACACCCACGTCCTCCTCGTCGGCAGACGGCATCACCTGCGCGTGATCGCTATCCGTCGCGGATTTCTTGACGGGTTGTGTCGTCCATTGGGGATTCGTGAGCGAGCGCGTGGTGGCAACGCCATAGACGTGGCCGCCGACATACTCGAAGCTGAGCGTATGGAGGGCGTTTTGAGGCGCGACATAGGATGTGATCGCGAGCTTGTCCGACTCGTCGAACGGACTCGTCCCCGCTCGGTATTCGTCGTAGTTCGATGCGCCGTCGTTGTCGTAGTCGGCAAAGGGATCATATTCCCCTTCTATCTCATACGCCTCCATCCATGCGGCCATGTCATCGATGTATTCCGAGGGGACGTTGGCCGTTTTGCCCGAGCCGTCCGTCGAAGTATAGCTCTTCATGTTGACGAACGCGAGACTGACCTCCGACACGGCATTCGCCTCGCCCACGGTGATCGGATCGACCGCGAGGGAAAGCCCCGACTCCTGGACGACGACGCAGTTGAGCCTGTCGCCGACAGCCGCCGTGGAGTCGGTAGCCGTCGTGGAGAGCGGGATCTGCAGCAGGAAGTTGTAGCCATCCGCCGACGGGTTTGCCACAGGCGTCGAGGCGATGATCGTTCCGTTCGTCGCGACGGCCTGTATGGTCACCGCGGCGGACGAGGTCAAGACCTTGTTATGCCAGTCCTTCAGCGTCCCCTTGACGAGATGTGTTCCGACCGGGAAGTTCGCGGCGACGGCGGCGCTTCCGGCGTTCATCGCCGCAAGCATCAGAAGCGCGGCTGCCAACTTGTCTAGTTTACTCATGTTTCGTTTTCTCCTTGCTACACTACATTTGCTGCGCCTCGAGCTCCTGTCGGAATCCGACCGACGCGATTTGCGGGTTGCCGCTGCCGAGACCAGTTATCTGGATTTCGAAGGAGGAGACGAGAAGTCCAATCTTTTCCCTCGGCGGGGGTTCTAACAGATTCTGGGTTATCCTCAGTTCGTAGTCCGCCGTGATGGTGATCTTGGCCGTTTTGTTCTTGTCGTCAACCCTGAGCTCGTACCGGCAGCCGTCGTTGGAAAGCGGCTGAAAGATGCCCAGCGACTCCGTCTCGCTGCTCGGATCGCAGGTCGGGACAGGCGCGCATTCAGGTTCCAGACTGCGCACGGTCGGCGAATCTTTGTCGTCTGGATCGGTGACGCCGTTCGAATTGAGCGCTGCGATTGTGGACACCGTGGTCTGGTTCATCAGCGCGGATATGAATCTGCGGTCGGCCTTGTTTGGCAGAATACTGAGGATATGGTTGAAGCAATCCGAGTTTTTACGTGAACTCGCCTTGTACACTTTCGCGTTGTCTTCTATCTTCCCGGTTTCATCGGGCTTTCCTTCCACGGACCCGCCGATCGTAACCTGCGAACGGTAGCTGTCCTCCCTGAACTGCGTGCAGAGTCCGTCGTCGTCGAAATCAAGAGGACCCTTCTGTCCCTGTTTGACGTCGTCAATGCTTTTGTTGATGTATCTGCTCATGTCGTCTTTGACCCATGACTCGAAGTTCTTCAACTGGCCGGGCTTTATGTTCTCCCATTTCGACATCTGGTCCATGATCCAGGCGGCCGAGTCGCCGTCAATTGTCGCTCCTTTGGAAAGGGCGAGCTTCTTGGCGTTCTCCACGACACTCATCTTCTTGAGTTCGAGCGGCACGGCGTCGCGGGCGGTGAACTTGACGGTGACCTCGGGCTCCTTTCCGTCGGCGGCGGCCTGCTTCGCGTCCTTGACGTCCTGCTCGATTTGCGCGAGGTCCTTCGTCGCCGGGCAGCCAAGGGCGAAGCCCTTGAAGCGGTCGCGCTCGGCCTCGTCCTCGATACCCTCTCCGTACTCGGATATGAGGGTCTTCTGCATCGCCTTCGCCGCGATGCTGTCCACGTCGGATCCGCCGTGGAAGAGCATGGCGACGAACATCGCATCGAACTTGTTCCTGGCCTTCTCGGAAAGATTGACGTATGCGCTGGACTCCCGGATATTCGATGGTATTGAACCGGCGCCGTTTTTCAAGATGTTCGCACCGAGCTCCTTCTGCGGGGCGATGAGCGTATCGGCGGTCTCCCGGTTGACTGCGGCGGCGACGGCGAGGTGGGTCTTGTAGCCCGCGTCGTTCGAGGCCTTGAGCGCCTCCCACCTGTTCGAGATCACGGTGTGCCCGGCATTCTGGTTGATGGTTCCCTTGAAACGGTCAAGGATCTCGCGCGTCTGGGCGCGGGAGAGCGGCTTCAGCGCCGCCAGGTCGAGCCCCTTTGTGCTGCCGTCCTTCGGAAGGCCCAGCTCTTCGCGGACGGCGGCGATGGAGTCCGCGTCAACCCCGGCATTCTTCAGCGCCTGGACGAAGGCGTTCTTCACCTGAAGGATTGTGTCGACGCTAATCGTCTTGTTGTTCCAGCCCTTCAGGAGACCGACGTGGTTGTTCACCTTGTCGAGCTTGCCGCCGCGCGTGAGGGTTATGTCCCCGGCATTGTAGCTGCCGTTGGATATCTTCTGGAAGTCAGAAATCGAGAGACTCATTTTTCCCCTTTCATGTTGTTGTGTTGCATTGTGGATACACCCGGTCGTTGTAAGAAAACAACTTAAACAACATAGGACAACTTTTCGCGGGCAAGTTGGCCCGCGACCACAAAAGTTGTTTTTCAAAGTTGTTCATGTTGTTTTTAACATCTCCCAACTTCTATACACACAACACGACACAAGGTTACACCATCATAAGGCCGATATTGACTCCGCCGACAGGCGCTTCATACGTCGTCGCCGTCGCTGGTTCGGGTATGGACGCCCCTTCGCGGTATTCCCTTATTATGTCGCGCCATTTTACCGCCGCGTCGCCGAGCGCCTTTACCCTGGAAACCGCGGTTTCGACGTCCATCGACGCAAACGCCTCGCGCGACTGCAGCCAGATGTGCCCGTCACTCGGATTTCGCGCGAGAACGCCGCCGCCCGCCCCTGCGAAGTTGTGGCCTGCGTCCAGCAGCGCCTGGTAGAGCTTTTCCGGGCGCTCCGGCGGCGGCTCGCCAAGATCGGCGGCCACCACAAGATACTCGCTCTCGCCCTCATTCGCGACCCGCATCATGAAAAACGGCATGCCATCGGCATCGAACGCTGCGGCTTCATCCACGATCTCCGGCACTTCAATGCCGAATCTCTTGGCAAACTCATTAATAAACTCTCTGAATTCCATAAATTGTGATTATATCATTTTCCCAAACTTCCAGCAATTCGCGACTGCACTTAGTTGCGGAAATACTCTTTTAAGACCTTCGGGCCTAGTTCGTCGATAAGTTCGTCAGTAAGTTCCTTTACGACGGGTAGGCCGTAGTCACCAACCTTCTTGATGGCATCGTCGCCATTGAGGTTCGCGATGCTGTCCGCAGTCCAGTTGTTCGCCGTGCGGAACATGTTCAGTGCTGCAATATTGATGTCAGACATTGCTTTCCTCCCGTCTTTAGCAGTTTATCGTCATGCCGCAAGTTCAGGCACGTATTTATACGCCTTGACGAGCGACACGAACAAGTTGTATGCGGCATCCACCATCCTGTCCGGCGCGGCGTTGTCAGGAAGAGTCGTCGCGACACGCCACGCCTCATGAAGGTCGTTCCGCAGATCGTCGTCATTGACGACGCGCTCGAAGGCGTCGGCATATATCTTCGCCTGTTCCGAGGCTTTCGCCGGGTCTTTAAGGCTCCTCAGCACATTCTCGACGCCACGCAGGTTCTTCGCCAGCCAGTTCTTGAACGCCTCGACGCCGCCTGTCCCGACTTTCGTGTTTCCAGCGATAAACTCCTCCGCCTTTGTGAGGAACGACAGTATCGGACGACGCGGAGCGTACTCCAGTTCCTTGTACTTCTCCGAAACGGAATACGACAGATCGAAACCGATGCCAAGGCCTACGCCGACGGGATCGACGTTAACGCCTAGCTTGGCCGTCTTCTGCATAGAAACCGTAATGCTCTCGAACTCTCCGTTTATGCACGACCACTGCACGACCTTGTTGCGGGTAGCCTCGCTAATGCCGGTTGTGCCCGCAATGCTGGCGGCGATCTGTAGCGTCGCCTCTGGATGTTCGGCCACCCATTCCACGACATTGACCGTAAGCTCCAAGGCATCGTCGAGATGGTCGATAGCGAACAATACCAGTTTTACGACGTTGTCCGGGTCTTTGAGCCAGTTCTTCACCGCCGCTATGGCAGACTCCTTGACGATTCCAAGGACAAGCCCGGGCAAAGCCGAGTAAAGCGCTCCCATTGGGGCGTCTTTTGCCGCATCGATGATAGCGTCCTTAGAGATGCTCTTCCAGTCGATCGGCTTCTGGTTTTCGATCCTTTCGCCCTTGTTGGCTATGGACTTCACGATATTGTCGATCAGAAGACGCGCGGGCGCGGAGGCGGTGGTCGATAACGTATGCGTGGTGCGCGTCGCGTTCTCCCACGGACGCGGATCGGTCTTTTTCACCGGTGTTTCGCGGGTGAATGCATACTCGATGTCGGTGTCGAGCCCGGTCTGGTGGCGCAGCTCCTTGACGCCGCCGTCGGCCGCTGCCTTGAGTATCGAATTGCCTATATCCCCAGTGAGGCCCTTGGACCAGCCGGTGAACATGCTAACCTGAAACTTGGCGCTGCAGCTGAAGCGAATCTTCGGCGAACTCGCCATGCCCGTATGGTCCATCATGTATTCACGGAATATGTCGTCCGGCATTCTCACCGGGAGATTCGAGAAACGCACAAGGAGCACGTCTGCTTGCTCACGCGTGATCCTGCCCCTCCTGGCGGCGAGTTCCGTAGCAAGCATAAGCGTGCGCAAGTCGTTCGCCGCGCGCGCAAAGCCCACCTTGTCGGTGGAAATGATGGATGAGCGTTTCTTCGCCTCCTGCGCCGCACGCACAATCTCGTCATATACGGATTCGAGCGATTCAAAGACAGACCTGCCTTCCATCGTCGGGATGGATATTTGCGGAATGGGGCCTCCGTCCGGACCGGCACGCATCATCGACTGGAGAGCCGCCTCGTTTTTCGCGGCGCAAACGAGCTGCGCAAGATGAGTGAACTCCTTTGCGTCCACCCTAAACTCGCGCTCGCCCGAAATTCCGCCGCTGGCGCCAAGCGTAGTCTCGAGCGGACCTGAACCGACTCCGACGCTGCCCTTGGCATCGCCCTGCGCATACATCGTAAAACCATTGCGCGTGGCGACCACAACGGGATTCATGCGCTTTGCAAGCATGCGGTCGAGTTCTCCAAAGACTTTTCGCTTCTTCATGGACTGCAAATACGCGGCCGCGTCCTGTTTCACCTCGCCAACGCGGCGTCCCATCCAGCGGAACAGCTTCTGTCCAAGCCGGCCTATCGAAAAGCCAAGTGCCTTGGCGTAGCCGGCTATCGCTCCGCCTAGGGTGCGCGAAGTCGCAAGCTTGCAGTTGCTTGCATCGGCGATCAAATCGTTAAGCGTCGCATAAGTGCGGGTCGAGAAGTACGAGACACCGGCACCTGCGGACACCTGCCCTTTTGCGCCGGCAATCGAAGAATCGTCCCCCGCTTCGGCGAAGAGCTTTCCATCGAGCCCTCCTGAAATGCGGAACGTGACCGAAATCGGCCGGTTCTTCCCCGGTGCGTTGATCTCGCCAATGAGCTTCACCCGCACCCCGGCACGCAAACCCGAAGTCACCACGCTGGAGAAGCCGAGACCGATAAGCGCACCGACTCCGACGCTGAACTCGACTTTGCGCGAACCGCCTTTCTCGACGAGCGGACCTACTATTCCGCGCAACACCGAGCTGCTGCGGTCTTCGTCCCAGAAGTCGCGGATCTGGTCGTTCGTTCTATGCGAGATCTCAAGCACGGGACCTGCGGCGGAGGCGAACTTCGCCTCCCGCGGCAGCACAAACGGATGCGTGTTGCGGTCGAGTTCGCGAAGACGGTTGGAAATCTCGCCGAGCTTGTCGTCAAGTGCGCGCTCGAGGTTCAGCACGCGGCCGACAGACCCTCCTATGACGACCTTGGTGAACATGTTCTGGAATCCGCGCAGGAAATCTTCCATGCGCCCCATGTCCCCACCGGCGATTCCATGGCGCTGCAAGTTGAGCTGCAGGTCCCAACGGAACACGCGCATCTGCTTCTGGATATGCGCAATCGCCTTGCGCGGATCTGCAATGTCTTTACCAAGGTCGAGGTTGCGCACCAGTTTCTCGCGAGCGGCCTTCAGGGCGTCAAGTGTCATCTTGAACTCGACAAACGCCTTTGATAGTTCATTTGAGGCGGCAGGATGCGATTTGGAGGCGGCGCCAATGGTTTCCCAGACTTTTCTGCCTAAAGCGTCAAGCGCGTCCTTGCCGGCGATCTGCTTCTTGACATGGCCCATTGAATTGCGCACCATATCCAGCATGCCCTCGGCAGTGTGCATGTCCCAATCTCGCCCGGACGTCACCACGTGGTTCGCGACAAAGTTCTCTGCCTGGCCGTCCCCAGGCTGGATGTCCGGACCTACTCCGTTGTTATGGACATTCTCGATTGCATGATCTGGCAGCGCTACCTGCGGGCCATTGACATTGCCCTGATTGTCAACGTTGACAGGGTTTTCCACGTTGACAGGGTTTTCCACATTGACAGGGTTGAGGTTATACTGACTCCCCAGGTCCGGCATCGACATCGATCGATGGATGTTATCTACTGGTGGCGGCATGGCTTACACCCCCCTTTCTTCTTCGACAGGCCAGCGAGCTGCGAACCGTTCGCGAACGGCTCGAACGACGCGGACTAGCGAATCGATCCAAGCGGCAAGTGCATCCGAAGACGATATCTCGACAGGCGATCGCCTGTCTATGGCAAGCACGAGGTCCGCAACCTCGTCCAAGGCGAGCGTAAACCCTTCCGATTCGCTGGCAAGGTCGTTCATGCGCAAAAGCTCCATGGCCTTTTCGCCGGCATCAGGAGCTTCCACGCCGCCGAACGCGCCGACAGGCGAGAAAATGACCACCACGTCGGACTGGTCGAGATATTTGATGTTGACCAAAACCTCGTCGTCCACTGCAAATGTCGTAGTGCCCTCGTCGTCGAGAGAGAGGTCCTGCTTTACCAATGCGCCAAACTCGGCCAGTACATCATTGAACTGCTCTTTAAGCATAAAGTTCGCTCCTTTCACGCCAATCGCTGGCGGTTTCCGCAAATTCGTCCACGCAAGACTCCAGACCATCCGCAGTCGCAAGTTCATCCACCAAACGGCGCTCCGTTATGTAGAGCCCCCCGTCTTCGCCTACAGACAGCGTGGCGCCGCGCGTCCCACCCCAGAAAAAGTTGCCGGCAAGAATCGCCTTGGCAAAATCCTCCGATCTGCGCACGTCCTTCATTCCAAGAACGCAAGCCCTTGCCAGCAGCATTGCGGGATTGCCCGGCAATTCCGCAAAATGAATCGCCAGCGAACCGGTCGTGATGGCGAATTCGCCGTCGCCGATGCGCTGGAAACTATCTGCATAAAGAGTCTCCGCGAGAGTAGTCAGTTGATTGAAGTCTGCTGTCATGGGTTTTCCTCGTTATTAAATGCCCTTTGCTCTGTTATACACACAAATTCAAGAAAGGTTACATCTATAAACAACTTTGGTGGCCAGGGCCGGGATCGAACCGGCGACACACGGATTTTCAGTCCGTTGCTCTACCAACTGAGCTACCTAGCCACACATGGTTGCACGCAGATGATCGGTTGAATGGTAGGGGCGCAGGGATTCGAACCCTGGACCCAGTGATTAAGAGTCACTTGCTCTACCAGCTGAGCTACGCCCCCATCTCACCGATTTTCTGGAGCGAGGAACGGGACTCGAACCCGCGACAACCACCTTGGCAAGGTGGCACTCTACCAACTGAGTTATCCTCGCATCGTGAAAACATTGCGTAGTATATCAAAAACACCGCACACTGCGCAAGGGGGTTTTTAAAAAATTCTTAACGACTTCACGATCGTCGAACGGATACTTGACACCGGCGATCTCCTGCGTCGTCTCGTGCCCCTTTCCGCAAACTAGAACGACATCGCCGCGCCCAGCCTCCGACATCGCACGGCCTATCGCCTCGCGGCGGTCGGCAATGGCGACAACGCCTTCCGCCGTCGCACGGACACGCCGAACGCCTTCCATCACCGCCGCCATTATCGCCTCCGGATTCTCGCTGCGAGGATTGTCGCTCGTGACTACGACGCGATCCGCGCCTTTCGCCGCAGCCTCGCCCATCAACGGGCGCTTCATCGGATCGCGATCTCCGCCAGCGCCAAACACGATCCACAGTTTTGCGCCAGGCGGCGTAAAGCCTCTCGCCGCCCGCAGGACCTTTTCTATTCCGTCCGGCGTATGAGCGAAATCGACATAGACATCCGCTGCGCACTTTTCGTTTCCAACCTTTTCAAGCCTGCCCCAGCGAGGCCGCAGCGTCGGGATTATGCGCTGGATGTCGTCGTGCGGAACGCCCGCCGCCTCTGCTAGCGTCGCCGCGACGAGAACGTTCGACTTGTTGTAGTCGCCTGCAAGCTGCAATCCGGAAAGATCGAACGACGGCGCGGCTATTGTCACCGGCAAAACGTTCAGCGGCAGTTTTCCGACTTCGCCGAGCATCCGCTGTGCGCCGTCGCCGTCCATGCAAACGACATACGGCGGGAAATCGCGGCGGCCTGCGGACGGCGGATGCGATCCCGCGCCATCGGCGATGCGCCTTGCGAAATCTAGCTTGACGCGGAAATACTCGTCCATCGTCTTGTGGTAGTCTAGATGATCCTCGCTGATGTTCGTAAACGCACCGCCGGAGAAAACGGTCGTCGTGCCGAATCCGACGCGGTTCTGCGCAATGGCGTGGCTCGACACTTCCATGACGCAATCCTTCGCTCCGGCAGCCTCCATCTCGGCGTATATCTCCTTGAGCATCTTCTCCGGCGGCGTGGTGTAGCCCGTGTAGAAGCGGCGCTTGAGCGTGTTGACCTCGACCGTCGTTATATACGCGGCCTTGAGGAACTCCGCGAGCACCCACGCCGTGGTGGTTTTTCCGTTGGTACCAGTTATTCCCCAGAATCTCATTGCTCCATCCTTTCCACGTGTGCCTCGCCAGCCCATACCGCCTCGTCCGCGACAATGAGCGATCCGTCGCGCGCAATGCCGCGCGAGACTCCTTGTGCCGACGGCGCCGCGCCGTCTGTCTGGCGAACGGACACCATGCGTCCCTTAAGACAGTCGATCGCCGCGACGCGAGGCCAAAGCGAAGCAAAACCGCCGCGCCGCCATTCGTCGACAACGCGGCCAAGCGAAGCAAGCGCAGCGTCCCGCACTGCGACCGGCGTCAGATCCAGGCCAAGCAGCGCGAGAGATGTTGCGCGGTCCGCAATCTCCGGCGGGAAAACCTCCTGCCTCACGTTCACTCCTATGCCTACTATCGCAGAGTCGCCGTTGCGCTCGCAGAGAATGCCGGCGAGCTTGCGTCCATTGCCGGCTAGAACGTCGTTCGGCCACTTGATAGTCAAGCCGCCGGCAAACGGCGCAAGGGCTTCGACAATGGCTAGTCCAACGGCCAAGGGCAGCGTCGCGGCTTCCTGCGGTTCAATCCCGGCGACATCGACGACTGCGCTCATCATGAGATTCTGACCTGGCGGCGAGAGCCACTTGTGGTCGAGGCGCCCCCTTCCCGCGCTCTGAAAATCTGCGGTGAAGACGTCTCCGGGACGTCCCTCTCTCGCGAGAAGGTTAGTCGAGACCGTCTCTTTGACGTGCACTATCCGCCATTCTTCACGCATCATGCCGATTGCCGACTACGACAGGAGTTCGCCCAGCTTCATTCCGTGCGACGCCTTGAGAAGAACGAGGTCTCCTGCGGAAACATCTAGGCGGAACTTCTTCTTGAGCGTTTCAAGCTTTTCGTAAACCCTGTGGCAGATGCACTTGGACGACATTTCCCCAACGCCGATCACGAGAGGAATCCGAAGCGCCATCGCATGCGCGAAGACCTTTTCATGAAGTTCGCGAGAGCGTGGACCAAGCTCGAACATGTCGCCCAGCACGGCTATGCGGTGCCCGTCGCATGGCGTGGCGGCGAAAGCGTCCAGCGCGGCGATCATCGAATCTGGGTTTGCGTTGTACGTGTCGTCGATGAACGTCGCGCCCCATTTCTCGACAATGCGCCAGCGCGATCCTGGCAAGGCGAAGCCGTCAAGCGCAGACTCCGCCTGTTCGGCAGTGCAGCCAAGCCTCGCCGCCGCCGCGAACGCAAGCGCCATGTTGGACGCGTTGTGCGCGCCTGGGAGCGGACACGCAAACGGAGCGGGAGGAACTTCGTCCCAGCGCAGCGCGAAGTCCGTTGCGCGCTTGAGAAGGACAGTCTTTTCCTTTTCGATGCCCTCGCGAGACCCGAAGAACTCGAGGTGCGCCGTGCCGACGCCAGTCAAGAGGCCGACGTCTGGAGCTGCAATATCGCAGAGCGCGGCGATCTCGCCCGGATGGTTCGTTCCCATTTCGAGGACGAGGAAGTCGCTATCCTCCGGGCAGTTCATTATCGTTAGCGGAAGCCCGATATGGTTGTTGAAGTTTCCTTCAGTCGCGTATGTAGGCCCGACCTTGGAGAGGAACGCCCTGAGAAGTTCCTTCGTCGTCGTTTTCCCGGCGGAGCCGGTAACGCCTATCACCTTCGCCTTAAGCGAACGGCGCTTCTCTGCGGCGCGGCGCTGAAGCTCTTCAAGCCCCTCTATCACGTCCGCCGCGCCATTGGCGAGCGCGGCTGGAATGAAGTCGCGCCCATCGACCTTCTCGCCCTTGAGCGCGACGAAGCCCATGCCTGGCTTCACTTCTCTTGAATCGAATACGTATTTCATCAGGCGACGCCACGCTGCGATTTGCGGTAGAATGCGACGAGACGCTGTATTTCCGGCGTCTGCTCGACGTCGTGCTCTACGCGGTCCAGCGCCTGCGAGCGGTTGAGGCCGTCGCGGTAGAGGAAGCGGTGAGCCTCCTTGAGCGCCTGTATCGACTCGCGAGCGAAGCCGCGGCGAGTAAGCCCGACTACATTGACGCCTATCACCTTCATGGCGCCTTCGACCATGTCGGTGAGCATGAACGGCGGAGCGTCCTGGCGGATCTTCGTAAGCCCGCCGATCATCGCGTGCTCGCCGATGGTGCAGAACTGGTGCGCGGCGGAACAGCCGCCGACGATGGAGTAGTCCTCGAGATGCACATCGCCCGCGAGCTGCACGGAGTTGGAGCATATGACGTGGTTGCCGAGGATTACGCCATGCGCCGCGTGGCAGTAGCACATGAAGAGGCAGTCAGAGCCGATCACGGTGCGCTCGCCGTCAACAGTCCCGAGATGGACGGTCGCGAACTCGCGGATGACCGTGCGGTCGCCGATTTCCACGTACGAGACGGACCCTTCCTTGTACTTCAGGTCCTGCGTCTTCATTCCGATGCAGGCGTATGGGAATATCTGGCACATCGAGCCTATCGTGGAGTGGCCGTCCACTATCGCGCCATGCGCGATGCGCGTTCCGTCGCCTATCTTGACATTAGCCCCGACGTGCGCGTAGGGGCCGATCTCGACGTCCGCGCCAAGCACGGCTCCGTCTTCGACTATTGCTGTTGGATGTATTTTCACAGATGCCTCCTGGTGAACCTGGCCGCCAGAGCAAGACACACCGCTACTGGCAGCCATATTATGTATTCTGGATGCAGGCTGAACCGTTCGTCCAGCGAAAGCGAAAGTATTACGACTATGTAGTAGCCTAGCGACACGGCCAGCGATATGGCCATGCCTATCGACGATTCCTTGCGCTGCGAACGTATGCCAAGCGGTATTCCTATAAGCACGAAGCATAGGGACGCCATTGCATAGACAAGCCTCTTGCTGAACTCTATCCGAGCCCACGAAAGCTCGCAGTTCGCTATGAACGCAGGTGAAAACCTCACAGACGGATCGCCTTCCGCCGTTGCCGCGAACTTGGTCAGGGCGCCAATTCTCGCGACGAGGGGGAAGAACCCCATGTCCTTCACGCCGGGAATGTAGTCGCCCTGCTGCAGCACCCCTTTTATCGTATATACGAACCGGTTGAACCTCGCCATCGTAGGATGTTTCTCGTCGAGCGGATCGACTGTCATGCGGTACAGATCCAGCTTCACGTCCGCGCCATCCTGCGAGACAAGGGCCTTCTCGGCAGTAATCATTCGATCGACCTTCGGATTGGAGTAGTCGAGCGCGACGACATCGTGCAGCCAGTTCCCTTCCTTTGCGCCGAAGTAGAGCTTCACATTCGGGAAGTCGTCGATTACACGCCCCGGCTCCAGTACGCTCAAGCCCGCGCCGACGGATACGCGGCGCTTCAGCGTGCGGCGTATCTCATGTCCGCGCGGCACAATCTCGTTGTTCACGTAAAAGCCGAGCAGCGTACATGCAAGGCCGAACATTGCCGGCCATTTCATCACGGAAACGAGGTGTATGCCGCAGGCTCTCATCGCGGCGATCTCGGAATCGGCGCTCATGCGCGAGAACACGAGAACCGCCGACACGAGCAGCGCGAGCGGGACTGACCACTGCAGCGTCTCGGGAAGAGACACCATGCAGAACTCGCCGACGAGCCCCATCGGCACGCCGTCCATGATGTAGCCTATTATCTGGACAAGCAATCCAATGGTAAGGACGAAACTCAGCACCAGGAACGCGAGAATGAAGCTGGAGAGAAACGATCCGAAAACGTATCTCTCGATTGTCTTCACCTTAAACCGCCCCCGACCCTGCTTAGAACCGCAGCACGAAATAGTTTCTCTTGCCGGAACGCAGAACGGCGACGCCGTCCTTTATGTCCTCGGCAGCGAACACGCGCTTGTCGTCGATCTTCGCGTCGTTGAGGGAAAGGCCTCCCTGCTGAGCCATGCGCCTGGCTTCGCCGTTGGACTTGAACATCCCCGCCGCAGCCGCCACCGCAAACACGGGCTTGCCGACGCACTGAGCCGCGTCGCAGTCCGCCGAAGGGACGTTGTCCGCCCCTGCTATGTCTGCGGAGGTCTTTTTCGAATACAGCGCCGCCGTCGCCTCCTGCGCTTTGCGAAGGCCATCCTCGCCGTGCACAAGCTGCGTAATTTCGTCGGCAAGGGCCTTCTGCGGTATGCGGGCTTCTGGATGCGCCTTCATCTCGGCCTCAAGCGCGGCGATTTCGTCTAGCGACTTCATCGAGAACACCTTGAGATATCGAATGACGTCCGCGTCGGGCGTGCGAAGGAAGTACTGATACCAGTCGAAGACGGACGTCATCGATCCGTCCAGGAAAAGTGCGTTGCCCTCGGACTTCCCGAACTTGCGCCCAGACGAATCGAGAAGCAGCGGGAACGTAAGCCCGAACGCAGTCTCGCCGCGCATCCTGCGCACTAGATCCGTCCCGGCCGTTATGTTGCCCCACTGGTCTGCGCCGCCGATTTCGAGCTTGCACCCATACTTGTCGCGGAGATGCAGAAAGTCGTTGCCCTGGAGAATCTGGTATGAAAACTCGGTAAACGTCAACGCACCCTCCGATGCCTCCAGGCGCTTCTTTACCGATTCCTTCGCCAGCATCTGCGGCACGCGGAAGTTCACGGCGATGTCGCGAAGGAATTCGATCGCGCTCATGCCCTTGTACCAGTCGTAGTTGTCAACCATCTCGGCGGCGTTGGGCCCGTCGAAGTCGAGAATGCGAGAGAGGTTTTCGCGTATTCCCTTCTTGTTCTCCTCGACCTGCTCGACCGTGAGCATGTTGCGCTCGGCCGACTTGCCGGAGGGATCTCCGATAAGGCCTGTCGCGCCGCCCACGAGGGCGATCACCTTGTGCCCAGCCAGCTGGAAACGCCGCAGGACTATGATGGATACGAGATTCCCGGCCTGGAGCGACCTGGCCGATGGATCGAAACCGCAATAGACCGTGATGGGGGCGTCCAGAGCCTTCTCCAGCTCCGGATCGGTAATAGCCTCCACAAGTCCACGCGCTTTGAGTTCTTCAAGCAACTTCATGGTGCATATTATATCATAAAAGCGCGGAAAGTATCTTCTCCGCCCACACTCCAGTCTTGAGGAACTGGGCGAGGGAATACGACTCGTTCGGCGAGTGTATCCTGTCCTCGGCCTGTCCCCAGCCTACGAGAAGCGGCGCGGCGCCGGAGGCATCCTTGAGGGACGAGACGACTGGTATCGACGCGCCGTCCCACTGGAACACAGGCCCGCGCGGATCAAGCTCCGAAAGAACGTCCTCCGCCATCCTGAACAGCGGCGACGTAAGCGGCAGCTTCATCGCGGCGGAAAGTCCGCTGTCCTCGGGGAACGAAACCTGCATGCCCTTCGGACACCTCTCCTCGAGATGCCTCTTGATCGCGTCGTAACTGCGCTTCGGATTCTGCCCCGGCACAAGTCTCGTCGAAAGCTTTGCGATCGCCTCGCATGGAATGACAGTCTTCGAACCCGGACCGCCGTAGCCAGTGTGGATTCCATTGATCTCTATCGTCGGATCAAAGCCGTTGCGCTGCGCTATCGAAAGCCCCGCCTGTCCGCCGCAAGGTTCAGTGCCGATATCTGCGCGGTATAGTTCAACGCATCTTTCAGCGCCGCCAAGGCCTTCCTCGGCCTTCGCAAGCTCCTCCGCAGTTGGCCGCTCCATTCCATCGCAGAATCCGGCGACGGCGATGGATCCGTCCGCATTGTGCAGCGACGCCATCAGCTCCGCCATTCCCTGCGCGGCGTTCGGCGCAATGCCGCCGTATTCGCCGGAGTGCAGATCGCGGTTCGCGGCAGTGAGTTTAACGGTGAAGTGGTTCACCCCGCGAAGCCCCGCGACGATTGCGGGCCTAAGATCCGCCGCCGCGCTTGTGTCGGACACGAGCAGAACATCCGCCGCAATCCTACGACGGAACTCCTTGTCTTCCAGAAGCTTGAACAGCGATCCCGACCCAGACTCCTCCTGCCCTTCCAGCACAAACTTGATAGTTATCTTCTTCGCCCCGTCTGGATTGTCTCGAAGCCACCTGCGCATGCCGCACAGGAACGCGAAAAACTGGCCTTTGTCATCCTGAGCTCCGCGGCAGTAGATGCGCTCGCCCTTTACAGTTGGCTCGAACGGCGGCGTCTCCCACAACTCCACCGGATCTGGCGGCTGAACGTCGTAGTGTCCGTAGATGAGAATTGTCTTTACGCTTTCCGAGCCGGCAAGTTCGCCAACGACAACGGGCACTGGCGCAGCCAGTATCTCTACTTCAGCCCCTATCGACTTTAGCCATTTCTTCAACCACGTCGCGGCTCTTGCGCAGTCCGCCAGATGGAGCGGATCCGCCCCCACCGTCTGAAACCCGAGAAGCTCGAAGTATTCTCTGCAATCTTCCGATTTCAGCCAGTCGCCTATCTCTATGCTCATAGTCTCCGTCCGCCATTGTGTTCCTAGATATGTGTGCCGATATTATACCATTCCACCGTGCATTCCGTCCACCGCGTATTTTGGTAAAGTCACCGATCTTACGCCGGAGCCCCCCTTTCGTCGTCGCACCCAGATTCTCGTCCTCTCTACGCACTCCGCGCCTCTGCGCCTCTGCGTTAAACTCCATCTCTGGCAGTAGGTGATTGCCACAAACTGAACCAACATTATCTATACTCCCCACACAGGAACAACGGCTATTCTACCGCCTCTTGCTGTGCTTCGAAAGAAAATCCAGCTCGTCAAGAACGATGCCGATGCCGCGAATGGTGGCGTGGGCAGGGTCGCTCAAGCAAATACGCCTCCTTGGCTCCGGCCGCCTTCGCAGCGCGCTCCAATGTCTGCTTCTGCTCTTCGGTGATATCGCTATGAACGGCGATTAGCACACGCGGACTGCGCATCCTGTCCCTCCCCGCTTTCGCGAGGCAATAGCAGAGCGCTTTCCAGGTGGTGTCGAAGTCCGGAATGACGCCGCCCTTAAAAGAATGCTCGGCAGACGGCTCGTCCAACACAAGCCCCTTTCCTTTGACCCAGACCCGCATATTCGCGGCTCCAAGGTCAATCCCAATGTCGTCAGACTTGAATAGCTTTGGCATAATCTTCATTCTCTTTTCTTGTCCTAGTAAAGTGCCTTATCTACAATATATCCGGAATTCCTCCCAGGCATCGGCGACATCGCGATCTGCAATCAGCACATTACCCAATGTCTCGTCCGCCGAGACGAATTTCTGAGTGCTTCGCGCTCGGAAAGTAAATATCCCAGGCTTGCCGGCAACAGTCTTAATGTCAAACTTCTCCCATTCATCTACTTTTGAGCCTTCTGCAATAAGAAGCCCGCCTTTGTTTGGATTTGCGGAAACATACTTGTCGTTCGCAGAAGATTTTAGCGAGAAAGAGCCATCCTTATTTTTCACTAATGTGAAAAGCTCCCAAGCGCCAAGGCAGATCGAACGATTTGCGGCAAGTGGCTCATTGCCTGCATTTTCCGCACAAACCACTTTCCCGGCATGAATACCAACAAAGGCACATGATCGATTCTCTGGCACATTCACCTCCCAACCCGAGCAATCGCAAAGCGCCTTCTCAAAGATCAGTCTTCGAGCCAACGCTTCTCCATGACGCCAACAGAGGGCACGCCAAGCATGGGGAGCACGACAGTATGCACCATCAGCTTTGATCAATTCCTGCAATTGTTCCTCTGAGACATCATCTTGCTCACCACGAATCGCAGAGACAAGCTCGTCAGATGTCGCGCACATGCTCCATTGCTCATTCCCCTCATTCAAACTGGCAAGACGGTAACAATTAAATCCATCATCGTCCAGCTGAGGGTATGAATCCTGTTCTGAAATAGTAGTTTTACCTTCGCCGCTCGACTTCAGTTTCCGCAGAAATCTACCGAATCGCCCGAATACACTGGTCATACAATTCCCGTCCAAGAGCTCCGCCAAGCCCAACATGACGGAATCCCTTTCTGGCGACAGGTGGATGTCGATGCCATGCAAAGGTCCGTCAGATTCGCGATAGCGTTTCTCTTCGCACTCTCGATTGATGCCCTCTTCGATGGCTTTACGATGGCGAGCTACAATTCCGCCAGAAAGCCCGATAATTTTGGGATGAAAAAGCGGGACAAGATCGCGCACAAGAAAATGACAAATCCGCTGGCCATAGTGGATATAGGCAGTATGGTCTCCATGCTTCTCTTCAAGGCTGCGCAATCCCTGCGACCCAAGCACCCAATACTGATCCTTGCAACTCTCTCTCGTGTCGCATTGCCAATTGCCAACCTCCCAATTATGACCACGACAATTGTGGAGCAAATCTCCTTTCCAATCGAGGATTCCAAAACCCACAGCGGTTCCCAGAGATAAGTTGACGGCACTCAGCGGGCACAGAAGCCCTTCCTTGGCATAAACAGCCTTAAGTGCAAGCGCATGAGCATCGCCATCATTGACAATGTGCACGTTCCAGCACTCAAACTGTTCCTCAAGATCGTCTCTAAGTTTACCTTTCAGAAATGGGTAATGCCAGCAACTTACTACCTCGTGATTTCCATAGTCATATTCACCGCAGATGGAAACAGCGATCCCCTCAACATCTGGCTCCGACGAAGTGTCGCCATTTTCCGCCGCCTCACAGATCGCCTCACAGATGCATGAGTAAAACTCTTCACGAGAAGTCGGCTTAAAGCTGCACATGTCAGGGCAAAGCACACCATCCACGCTCCACTTGATTTTTACGCCCGAACCGCCAATATCAATTAGAATCTTCATTTTGATTTTACCATTCATTTTGATTTCGCCTTCAGCCATGCAAACACAACTAAAGCTATGCCCGCAAAGCATGCCAAGACAATCACTCCTATGGCAACGGCGTAGGTCATGCTTATACGGTTACTATTAGTAGTGTTGCTCCACTCTTGAGCAAACTCCTTTTTCTCTTTTTCGGATGAGTTTTTAATGGCATCTGTGGCGATGTCGGTTTGCGCATCGACCGCTCGCGCTTCTGCGGCTCTAGGCGCAGTCAACCGAATTGCACCAGTAATTGCCGCCGCGCCAAGCGTACCGGCCAATATCTGTTTACCATTCAAGTCAAACACTTTGTCGACAAAAGTCTTCCCTCCTTTCTCGATACCTACGAGGAATTCTTTGGCAACTTGCGGATTCTTCTCCAATGCGCCAATGACTCGTGGAACGTCCTCTTCGGGAAGCTCGGCAATGGCCTTGATGACGGAAGCCGGAGTCTTAACTCCGCTCTTCTCCACAACAGCAACGCCTCTGGGAAAAACACCGGGAGCTTTGCTGTTCAACTTCAGAATATCATCTCCGTACTTAGCCGTGAACTTCATTGCATCGTCTGCATTCTGCGCCAGCGCGCGCAAAGCCTCAGGCGAAGCGCTCCCAGACCTTTTGATTACCGAGAGAAAACGCCTTCCGTTCTTCGCTGTCTGTTCCGCAATCTCTGTACCTCCCTTCATGGCCGCTATTGCGACATCATCCCCGTATTCCTCGGTCGCCGCCTTCAAGGTCTTTGCCGTCGCGGAAACAGCTTCTTTCGAGGCGGCGTGCCCACTGGCCTTCAAAGCGATAGCGGCCATCTCATCCCATGTCTTAAGTACACCCTTGACGACCACACCGCCGACACCCGCCTCGGAACATAAGGCAAACGAAACCATTACGACAAAGAATAGGCACTTCTTCATTTCTTTTCTCCTCCAAGCGATTTGACAACCTTGTTTACACGTTCTCTTGCCGAGGCCAGACACGCGGCATGGTCGTTCTTCAAGTTTTCAAGTGCCGTATTCGTCAATGCCGACTTCGTCTTCACTATTTCAGCCTCTATTTCGGCTTGCATCTCGTCTGGCATTGATTTTGTGACATTGTAGATGTCATACGCGGTCCAAGACAACCCGGCAACCGTAACAACGGCCCCAACGATGTCGCCAATTGGCAATGGTCCATCTGCTACCGCACAAGCCGCACCTGTCGTAGCCGAAGCGCCAATCTTGGCGGCACTTGACGCGAGTGCCTTTGCCACAATGCGTACAACAATCTTCTTTATGGCATCATAAGACGCTTTTATCATAGCGGCCTCAATTACAGTTCCTATTGCAGCATAGACCGTTTCCGTGGCGTGATCTTTGATGCTTGCGACAAAACTATCGATTGCGGCATTCGCCCTCTTTGCATCATCATCCGTAAGTACTGCAATCTCATCGGAGAATTTATTAGCAATGACTGCAAGGTCAAGGGCAAAGACCTGTTCTTCTTTCTGCAATTCATGCCTATAGTCTTCAGCCCACTTCGCGTAGACGCTAACCGCTTCCGCCATTGGTTCGCAAATACTGCTCTGCACCAGAGGTTCTATTGCATCAGCGGCTTTAGATGTGCCCTTTAATTTGTCGTAAGCCATTTTGTATGTCAGGCTTACGCAAACCTTGAATCCGCAAAGACCCTCTCTGCTTGCAAGGAAGCTCGCACCGGCCATGCCTTGTTGGAAGGATTTCTCCGCATCCGACAACGGGAGCATCTTCTTGTATTTCTCAGCGAATATCGACAGATCGCTTTCAAATTGTGCGAGGCGACGCTCCACCTCGGCCTTAAGCCTTTCCTCCGCCAGCTGCAGTTTCCGAATCTCGCGCAATTTCTCGACCTCTTCCGCCGTGGGTGCGCTTGATGAGACTTTTACCGACGATATCCGTCCTTTTTCTTCACCAGTTGATGCTGATTTCGTTTTTGAACTGATTCTAAACGTTATTAGTCCAATAAGCGACACCACGCAGCCCCAAAACACTATAGACCGCATTATCGCATTCGTCTTCTTTTTCCTTTCCTCTTTCATCTCCATCTTCCATTCCCCCTATGTCGATTCCTTCTGGCAGTTTTCACAGCACAGCATCATTTCGCCGCTGCTTATAAAGAAGCGACAAAATAATATCAACGTCTCCAAGCACGGGAAGCATATTGGCATTGAACCTTGTAGACAAAAGTTCTTTCTTCACTGCTTCCCGAAGCTTTGCACTTGCCCACCTGCGCCGAACCAAAGGCCGGTTTCACCGAGTATAAGGCACAAAAGGCCGACCGCACGCCTTTTGATTTCACGCATTGGTTTCACGATAATGCCTCCATGCCGATTTTCCCAAGTGAATTGATTATGGAGGAACCCACTTCGCCGAGGTCGGTCTTTGCCGAAGACTTGAAGTCAAGAAGCGCTTTCCTGCGGGAGTCGTCGGTAATGCCGCCGGTCAAGTAGGCACGTGTCAAATGCCCACCTTTGAGAACGACAGCCGCTCCCACGGCACCCTGTACAACCCGCGTCCCGATTCCCCCGATTATTGAAGACACATCAAGCAGTTCACATAGCTCTTCGACGGATGCGGCGAAAAGGGATGCAAATACGACATGCGCCCATATTGAAAGCGTGGTTTTGGCGTCCGGGCGGAACCCGTAGATGCGGAACGTCTCATAAACGAGTTTGGATTTCCAGACGAGCATTCCGAGGCCGTCGCCCATTGCAGATGACGATGCGGCCACAGTCAGCCCCGCCATGGTTGCGATCTCTATGGCCTTGAGTTTTGCAGCGGATTCACGTTGCTCAAGGGAAGCTGCAACCTTCTCGGCTATGCTCGTGGGGCGCTCGACGGCGCGCTGAAGCCCATTTCGCTCATCCTCCCCCAATGTGTCCGATGCCAGCAGAGCAATGGCCACCTCGACGGCGGCATCGCGCCGCGCCCTGGAATCAGAAGCTCCTAGAGCGGCAATTAGGTCAGACGACACAAGCGGAATGTCCCGTAACGGACGAATCAGGAACACATACAGTATAGCTACCGGAACGACGATGAATCCCGCAAACACGATGATGCCGACAACTATAGGGATCAGGGCGAGAATGGAAAACCTCGAACTAGTCCGGTCTATAACCGTTGTTTTCCGCGCCGGCAGGGACGTTTCGGGCGCAGCATTATCTTTCGCCGAGTCCGGCGTTCCTGTTGGCACCGACAGCTCTGTTTCAACGACCTCAATTCGGTAGGACGAGCGTTCGCCTCTTGTGAAGTCGAAGAGACCAGCTACTTTTTCCGATACGAGAATCGCGCTGGCAATATAGATTGTTCCCGCCAGAATCGCGGCGAGCGCCACCGCCCATTTGAGAAACTGCTTTGTGTCCATCGTCATCCCTCCTGAAAGATTTTTTTCATCCGTTCGAGTGTCCGCTCAGCTTCATCAAGGTTTTCAATCCTTCGCTGAAAAATAGCTTGCCGATTGCCGTTCTCCTCCTCCATCTTTTTCAACGCCACATTAACGCGTTCGGCAAGTCCATTTGCATAGGCTCTTCCCTTTTCGCGAATAGCCTCCTCGACCGCCTTCCCTACAAGGCTCGCTGCTTTATCTGGGAAAACGTTCTTCATGCGTTCAAGAAGAATCTCAAATGCGTCAAAGCACTTGCATTCGTAAACGGTGTCCGAACCATAAACCCTATTTCGAAAAAGAGCCCAGTTAACGCGGGGAATTTCTGGAATGTTAATTTTTTTCTTTGCCTCACCGACTGCCAAGAGAATGGATTCGATGTCAAAATTCTGCACGAGGGACTTCGGAAACCCCCTGTCTTTTACGTCTTCCCTAATGAGTCCGCCATCGGACTTTGTCAGGGAAGCAACTTTCTCGGCAAGAAAGTTGCGTTCCTTTTCCAAGCTTTCCCACTTTTCCCTGAATGCACCGTCAACGCCTATTCCGAGATCGCCATCGGCAAACTGCTTTCTTACGGACTCCTCGAAATCCGAAGCCACTTGCGCCTTCGCCTTTGAAAGTAATTCTTCCACCTCTGGACCATTCCTATACGTTTCGTCTTCCTTGTTTTTAGTCTTATACTTTCGGAAGTCGCTTCCTGGCAGTCCGATGAAAATGCTATCAGCGAAAACCTCCTTGAGGCGGCTTTCCATTCTAGCGCCAATTGCCTTTGCCAGACGAACTCCTTCTCCATCCTTCTCAAATGCGCTCTGAATCTCGTTCCTTGCACTTTCAAACTTGGTATGTCTGTTTCCGAATTCATCCTCATTTCCCTTGCGCTCTTTATCTATCTGCTCTTTGGCTTTCTGAAGATTGGCTTCTTGATTATTAAGGTCCTTCAGTAGTCGGTTGGTCGCGTTCTGCTCCTTGATTTCGCCGCGCCTTGTCATCAAGGTCTCCACGATTCGGTCGCGGAGAATCCTGATTCGGGACTCCTCGGCCATTTCGCCTATCTTCTTGGAAAAAGGCCCGTCAGCGTCATCCGTGCCAAATACAGCACCTGATGCCTCTCCTGCGTTGATGGACACGCTTTCGGGTAGCTTTCCACCAAGAGCCCCTTGAAGTTGCTTAAAGAGGTCCTTAAGCGCTTCATCAGCATCAGCCCTGAGTTTCGCCTTTTCGGCTTCGGGTTTGAGCCAGAAGTCGGCCGCCATCTCGTTGAACACGACAAGGACAGGCATGTCGCGGGTCGCGCCGCAGACTTTCTTCACAAGATCCAGACAGCTCTTGTTTATCGCCGACATGGAACTTTGGACAAGGAGATAGTAGTCGCCATATTGCGGAAGAACATCCCAGAACGGGTCGCGTGTGGCGTTAGCCCGTGCCCCGTCCAGTCCCGGCGTATCGAGAATGGCCACGCCTGACTGGAGAAGGGTGGCGACACCGTCAGCGTCCTTAACCTTTAATCGGTCTATTCTGATAACCGGCGGCATGGCATTGGGGCGCGTTTCGTTCGCATCGCCAGGGAACCGAATTGGATCGCTCGTCAAGATTGTTTCCAACGCTCCATCCGACAAAGGGATGAAATCCACCTTGAAGGTTTCGGCCAATTCCTCTTCAAGCAGTGTCCCTCCCAGGTATTCCATTAGTTTGCGGCAATGCTCGGACTTCCATTTATATTTATTATCGTTCGATAACGACTCTTTTGCATCCGCTGTCCAATTTTCCTCGCCGGATGGGATTTCTTCCGACGGCTTTTCTGGAGAGTAGTCTTTCTTCGGAGAGTAGATGTATATTCCTTCGCCATGCTGCTCGTCAGCGGCTAAAATGATGGAACTCTGGAGTGTCGTTTCCTTAGATCGGCCAACAGGGC